>OGNV01000548.1_pt1 | contig 33850 bp, 25 predicted proteins | sample 1573561 | NCBI WGS metagenome assembly OGNV01 (sample SAMEA2581892, study PRJEB24529) | metagenome | biome: Human gut stool | place: China | collected 2011
AAGCGTTGGATGCTCTTCCCGAAGGTTTTACTTGTCCGGCAGACCGTACAAAACCTTGGGGTACCAACCATGCAGTAATGATGGGTGCTGATGTGATTAAAGAACCGTTCGCTGTAATTAACTGTGACGACTTTTATGGTCGTGATTCCTTCCAGGTAATGGGTAAATTCCTTTCTGCACTTCCTGCGGATTCTAAAAATGTTTATTCAATGGTAGGTTTCCGCGTAGGAAATACGCTGAGTGAAAGCGGTACGGTATCTCGTGGTATTTGTAGTACAGATGATAAAGGTCTGCTGACTTCAGTAGTGGAACGTACTAAGATCCAACGTCTGGATGGTGAAGTGAAATATATCGATGATAACGGCGAATGGACTGCAACTCCCGATACTACTCCGGTAAGTATGAACTTCTGGGGCTTCACTCCTGATTACTTCGCTTACAGTCAGGAATTCTTCAAGACTTTCCTGAGCGACCCGAAAAACATGGAAAACTTGAAGAGCGAATTCTTTATTCCATTGATGGTAGATAAATTGATTAATGACGGAACGGCTACTGTTGAAGTGCTGGATACTGCCAGCAAATGGTTCGGCGTTACTTATCCGGAAGACCGTCAAAGTGTAGTAGACAAGATTCAGGCATTGGTTGATGCCGGTGAATATCCTGCCAAGTTGTTCTAAAGAAGTACTATTGGTTAAAATAGAAAGCAGTCATTCTGATGAGTGGCTGCTTTTTTTGTTTTTCATAACGTGCCATACTACTCTGTATCCAATAAATATTCATTATCTTTGCAGTTCAAAATCGTATAAATCAGAGACAGAAGTGATTTCAGTAGAAGGATTATCAGTAGAATTTAATGCGACGCCGCTTTTTGAAGACGTCAGCTATGTTATAAATAAAAAAGACCGTATTGCACTGGTCGGCAAGAATGGTGCAGGTAAATCAACAATGTTGAAAATATTGGCAGGTTTGCAATCACCGACACATGGAGTAGTGGCTACTCCGAAAGATGTCACGATCGGATATTTGCCGCAGGTGATGATTCTCGCCGATAACCGGACGGTGATGGGAGAGGCGGAACTGGCATTCGAACATATTTTTGAACTTCAGGCGAGACTGGAGCGGATGAACCGGGAACTGGCAGAACGGACAGACTATGAATCGGAAGAATATCACCAGTTAATAGACCGTTTTACGCATGAGAATGATCGCTTCCTGATGATGGGCGGTACAAACTATCAGGCGGAAATAGAACGGACGCTTCTAGGATTGGGCTTCAGCCGTGAGGACTTCGAACGCCCTACTTCGGAATTTTCCGGTGGTTGGCGTATGCGTATCGAACTTGCGAAGTTGCTGCTTCGCCGTCCGGACGTACTTCTGCTCGATGAGCCGACCAATCATCTTGATATTGAAAGTATTCAGTGGTTGGAGAACTTTCTGGCGACCCGTGCCAATGCCGTTGTACTGGTCAGTCACGACCGTGCCTTTCTTAATAATGTAACTACCCGTACGATTGAGATTACTTGCGGGCAGATTTATGACTATAAGGTGAAGTATGATGAGTTTGTCGTTCTCCGCAAAGAACGTCGCGAACAACAACTCCGTGCTTACGAAAATCAACAAAAACAAATACAGGATACGGAAGACTTTATCGAACGCTTCCGTTATAAAGCAACGAAGGCAGTACAAGTACAAAGCCGTATCAAGCAATTGGAAAAGATTGACCGTATCGAAGTGGATGAGGAAGATAATTCGGCATTACGTTTGAAATTTCCTCCTGCCAGCCGCAGCGGTAATTATCCGGTGATTTGTGAGGATGTACGCAAAGCGTATGGAGACCATGTCGTTTTCCACGACGTCAATCTGACTATCAATCGGGGAGAGAAGGTCGCTTTTGTCGGCAAGAACGGTGAAGGTAAGTCTACCTTGGTAAAATGTATCATGGGTGAGATTGACTTCGACGGTAAGTTGACAATCGGGCATAATGTGCAAATCGGATATTTTGCCCAGAATCAGGCACAAATGTTGGACGAAAATCTGACGGTATTTGATACGATTGACCGTGTGGCAACGGGGGATATACGTTTGAAAATACGGGATATATTGGGAGCCTTCATGTTTGGCGGTGAAGCCTCGGATAAGAAAGTGAAAGTACTTTCCGGTGGAGAACGTACCCGTCTGGCGATGATTAAGCTTTTGCTTGAGCCTGTAAACTTCCTGATTCTCGATGAACCGACCAACCATTTGGATATGCGCTCGAAGGATGTGTTGAAAGAGGCGATCCGTGAGTTTGACGGTACTGTGATACTTGTCAGTCACGACCGTGATTTTCTGGACGGACTTGCGACTAAAGTATATGAGTTTGGTGGCGGGCATGTAAAAGAACATCTCAGCGGTATCTATGAGTTCCTTCAAAAGAAAAAGATAGAGAACCTGAATGAACTTCAGAAAGGAGCATCTTTATCTTCTTCGCCTACGGCTTCTGCCAAGGGAAGTGAGCAAGAGCCGGTACAACCTTCGGAGAATAAACTCTCTTATGAGGCACAGAAGGAGTTGAATAAAAAACTGAAGAAACTCGAACGCCAAGTGGCTGATTGTGAGGCTTCGATAGAAGAGACGGAAGCGGCAATATCTATTGTTGAAGCACAAATGGCAACTCCCGAAGGAGCCTCTGATATGCAACTCTATGAGCGGCATCAGAAATTGAAACAGCAGTTGGATGCTATCGTAGAAGAATGGGAACGTGTCTCGTTGGAGCTGGAAGACGCGAAAAAATGATAAATTATTATGTATGCAATATGAAAGTAACTAAGTATTTACCAATTCTTGCCGTATGCCTTATGACAACAGGATGTAACAGTAAGAAAGAGGCCGTGCTAACATCCGGTATCGACCTTGCTAATCTGGATACCATGGCTATGCCGGGTACAAGTTTTTATCAATACGCTTGTGGCGGTTGGGTTGCAGCTCATCCGCTGACTGACGAGTATTCACGTTTCGGAACATTTGATATGTTGCGTGAAAACAGCCGTGAGCAGTTGAAAACATTAATCGCCGAACTGGCTGCAAAGAAAGACAACGCACCGGGCAGTGCCGCTCAGAAAGTGGGTGATCTTTACAATATCGCCATGGATAGCGTGAAACTGAATCAGGAAGGGGTTGCTCCAATTAAAGCTGAACTGGAAGCGATCGACGCCCTCCAAGATAAAGGTGAAATTTATACGTACATCGCCGAAATTCAGAAGAAAGGAATTAATCCTTATTTTAGCCTCTATATCGGTGCTGATGATATGAACAGTTCGATGAATCTGGTTCAGACTTATCAGGGAGGTATTGGAATGGGACAACGCGATTATTATCTGGAGAATGACGAGCAAACAAGGAATATCCGTGATAAATATCAGGAACATATTGCCAAGATGTTTCAGTTGGCTGGTTATGATGAGGCTGCTGCACAAAAAGCTGTAAAAGCGGTGATGAATATCGAAACTCGTTTGGCCAAGTCTGCCCGTTCGCAGGTAGAGTTGCGCGACCCTCATGCTAATTACAATAAAATGGATATGGAGACGCTGAAAAAGAACTTCCCTACATTTGCCTGGGATGTTTACTTCACTACATCAGGCTTAAATGATCTGAAAGAAGTGAATGTTGGTCAGCCGGCAGCTATGAAAGAAGTGGCGGACGTTATTAATACAGTATCCCTCGATGAGCAAAAGCTATATCTTCAATGGAATCTGATTAACTCGGCAGCTTCTTACTTGAGTGATGACTTCGTAGCGCAGGATTTTGATTTCTACGGCAAGACAATGTCCGGCAAAAAAGAGATGCAACCTCGTTGGAAACGTGCTGTAAGTACGGTAGACGGTGCTCTCGGTGAAGTAGTAGGGCAGATGTATGTCGAGAAATACTTCCCGGCTGCTGCCAAAGAACGTATGGTAACGTTGGTGAAGAACTTACAGACTTCTTTGGGCGAACGCATCAATGCTCTTGAATGGATGAGCGAACCGACCAAAGCAAAGGCACAGGAGAAGCTGGCTACCTTCCATGTCAAGATCGGTTATCCCGATACCTGGAAAGATTACTCAGCCTTGGATATTAAAAACGATTCTTATTGGGCAAATATCGAACGTGCCAATGAATGGGGGTATGCCGAGATGATTTCCAAAGCCGGCAAACCAGTAGATAAGGATGAATGGTTGATGACTCCTCAGACCGTTAATGCTTATTACAACCCGACAACCAATGAGATCTGCTTCCCGGCAGCTATCCTGCAACCTCCATTCTTTGATATGAATGCTGATGATGCAATGAATTACGGTGCTATCGGAGTTGTTATCGGTCATGAAATGACACATGGATTTGATGACCAGGGACGTCAGTATGACAAAGACGGAAATCTGAAAGACTGGTGGACGGAAGAAGATGCCAAGAAATTCGAGGAACGTGCTCAGGTAATGGTGAACTTCTTTGACAGTATTGAGGTCGCTCCAGGAGTACATGCAAACGGTAGCCTAACGCTGGGAGAAAACATAGCAGACCATGGTGGACTGCAAGTTTCTTATCATGCTTTCAAGAAAGCAATGGAAACCGCACCGTTGGAAGTTGTTGACGGATTTACACCGGAACAACGCTTTTTCCTTGCTTATGCAAATGTGTGGGCGGGAAATATTCGTCCGGAAGAAATTCTCCGTTTGACGAAACTCGATCCTCACTCATTAGGAAAATGGCGCGTGGACGGTGCATTACCTCATATTGCCAACTGGTACGAAGCATTCAATATCACCGAACAAGATTCCATGTTTGTACCAAAAGAAAAACGAGTATCTATCTGGTAATAAATTCTGAATAGAAACTGTATGCGCAAAGAAGCGTTGGCTTTTCCTCCGGAAGAGTCAACGCTTTTTTTTATTAATTCACACCTTATTATTACGTACGATAAACAATATTTCGTAACTTTGCGCGTCAAATACTTAATAAGCAATTCAATGTCAGAGTCTAAAAGAATAAAAACTGCACTGGTATCTGTATACCACAAGGAAGGTTTGGACGAAATTATTACCAAACTTCATGAAGAGGGAGTAGAGTTTCTGTCAACGGGGGGAACTCGTCAGTTTATTGAATCGTTGGGATATCCCTGTAAGGCGGTGGAAGATTTGACCACTTATCCTTCTATTTTGGGTGGTAGAGTGAAGACATTACATCCGAAGATCTTCGGAGGTATCCTTTGTCGTCGCGGTCTGGAACAAGATATGCAGCAGATTGAGAAATATGAGATCCCTGAAATAGATCTGGTAATTGTTGATTTGTATCCGTTTGAAGCAACTGTTGCTTCCGGTGCATCTGAAGCGGATATTATTGAAAAAATAGATATAGGCGGAATCTCTTTGATTCGTGCCGCAGCCAAGAATTACAACGATGTAATTATCGTAGCTTCTCAGGCTCAGTATAAGCCATTGCTGGATATGTTAATGGAGCACGGAGCCACTTCTTCACTCGAAGAACGCCGTTGGATGGCAAAAGAAGCGTTTGCCGTTTCTTCTCACTATGATTCGGCTATCTTCAATTATTTCGATGCCGGCGAAGGTTCTGCCTTCCGTTGTTCGGTGAACAGCCAGAAACAACTTCGTTACGGTGAAAATCCACATCAGAAAGGTTATTTCTACGGAAACCTGGAGGCAATGTTCGATCAGATTCACGGAAAAGAAATTTCTTATAACAATCTTCTTGATATCAACGCTGCCGTTGACTTGATCGACGAGTTCGAGGATCTTACTTTCGCTATCCTGAAACATAATAACGCTTGCGGCCTGGCTTCCCGTCCTACTGTGTTGGAGGCTTGGAAAGATGCATTGGCAGGTGATCCTGTATCTGCTTTCGGTGGTGTACTGATTACTAACGGTGTCATTGACAAGGCAGCAGCAGAAGAAATTAACAAGATTTTCTTCGAAGTGATTATCGCACCGGATTATGATGTGGATGCACTCGAAATCCTGGGACAGAAAAAGAACCGCATCATTCTTGTACGTAAGGAGGCCAAACTGCCGAAGAAGCAGTTCCGTGCTTTGTTGAACGGCGTATTGGTGCAGGATAAAGATACTAATATTGAAACGGTAGCCGACTTGAAAACAGTGACCGACAAGACTCCTACTCCGGAAGAAGTAGAGGATATGCTGTTTGCTAACAAGATTGTCAAGAATAGTAAATCAAACGCTATTGTACTGGCGAAGGGTAAACAACTGTTGGCAAGCGGTGTGGGACAGACTTCACGTGTGGATGCATTGAAGCAAGCGATTGAAAAAGCTAAATCATTCGGTTTCGACCTGAATGGTGCAGTAATGGCTTCGGATGCTTTCTTCCCGTTCCCTGACTGTGTGGAAATTGCCGATAAAGAAGGAATTACAGCTGTAATTCAGCCGGGTGGTTCAGTGAAAGATGATTTGTCTTTTGCTTACTGCAATGAACATGGCATGGCAATGGTGACTACCGGTATCCGTCATTTTAAACATTAAAAACAAGAATCAAGAATGGGATTATTCTCTTTTACACAAGAAATAGCAATGGACTTGGGTACAGCCAATACCATTATCATCACGAACGGGAAAATCGTGGTGGATGAGCCTTCGGTTGTAGCCTTGGACCGCCGTACGGATAAGATGATCGCCGTAGGAGAAAAGGCGAAGTTGATGCATGAAAAGACCCACGAAAATATACGTACAATTCGTCCGTTGAGAGACGGGGTAATCGCTGACTTCTATGCTTGCGAGCAGATGATGCGTGGTCTGATTAAGCAGGTAAACACCCGCAATCATCTTTTCTCACCCTCTCTCCGTATGGTGATCGGCGTACCGTCGGGAAGTACGGAAGTTGAACTCCGTGCTGTTCGCGACTCTGCCGAGCATGCCGGTGGACGTGATGTCTATCTGATTTTCGAACCGATGGCTGCAGCTATCGGTATCGGTATTGACGTGGAAGCTCCGGAAGGAAACATGATTGTTGATATAGGTGGTGGCTCTACGGAGATTGCCGTTATCTCTTTGGGAGGTATCGTTTCCAACAACTCTATCCGTATTGCCGGTGATGACTTGACTGCGGATATTCAAGAATATATGAGCCGTCAGCATAATGTGAAGGTCAGCGAGCGTATGGCGGAACGTATCAAAATTAATGTAGGTGCGGCCTTGACCGAACTGGGTGAAGACGCTCCGGAAGATTATATCGTTCACGGTCCGAACCGTATTACTGCCCTTCCTATGGAAGTACCGGTATGTTATCAGGAAGTGGCTCACTGTCTGGAGAAATCGATTTCCAAGATTGAAACGGCTATCTTGAGTGCATTGGAGAATACTCCTCCCGAACTTTATGCGGATATCGTTCATAATGGTATCTATCTGGCCGGTGGTGGTGCGTTACTCCGTGGTTTGGATAAGCGACTGACTGATAAGATAAATATCCCGTTCCATATTGCGGAAGATCCTTTACACGCTGTTGCCAAGGGGACAGGGGTAGCATTAAAGAATGTAGATCGTTTCTCTTTCCTAATGAGATAAAATCACGGACTCTGATTCATGCGGAATTTAATAAACTTCCTTTTGAAATACAATTACTGGTTCCTCTTTGTCATATTGGAGGTAGCCAGTTTTGTTTTGTTATTTCGGTTCAACAATTACCAGCAGAGTGCTTATTTCACTTCTGCCAATACAGTTGTGGGGGCGGTTTATGAAGTTTCGGGAGGTATATCTTCCTATTTCCACCTGAAATCGGTCAATGAAGACCTGCTGGACCGGAATATGTTATTGGAAGAGCAGATCAATAATTTGGAAAAAGCGTTGAAAGAACGTCAACTCGATTCTATCGCGGTGAACAGTATCCGGAAGATGCCTCAGAAAGATTATCAGCTGTTTAAGGCACGTGTGATTAAGAATAGCCTGAACCTGGCCGATAATTATATAACGCTTGATAAAGGTTCTTCTTCCGGCATTCATTCCGAAATGGGCGTGGTAGACGGAAACGGGATTGTGGGAATTGTTTACGAAACATCTCCTTCCTATTCGGTGGTGATTTCTGTACTGAATAGCAAATCAAACATCAGTTGCAAGATTGTAGGAAGCGATTATTTTGGTTATCTGAAGTGGGAACACGGAGATTCGCGATACGCTTATCTGAAAGATTTGCCTCGTCATGCCGAGTTTAATCTGGGAGATACCGTAGTGACAAGCGGTTTCTCGACTGTATTTCCCGAAGGAATTATGGTGGGGACGGTGGATGATATGTCCGACTCTCATGATGGATTATCCTATCTGCTGAAGATCAAGCTGGCTACCGATTTCGGCAAGCTTAGTGATGTGCGGGTGATAGCGCGGAACGGTCAGCAGGAGCAGAAAGAACTCGAAAACAAGACAACGAAACAATGATTATTACCTATATACATAGAATCGGTTGGTTTATCGGGTTGGTGCTTCTTCAGGTGCTAATTCTGAATAATGTGCATATAGCCGGATATGCTACGCCTTTTCTCTATATTTATTTTATTTTGAAGTTCAATTCCGGCACTTCCCGGAATGAACTGATGTTGTGGGCCTTCTTTTTCGGGCTTACCATTGACGTGTTTTCCGATACTCCGGGAATGAATGCAGCAGCAACCGTGTTGCTTGCTTTTCTTCGTCCTTCTTTATTGCGTTTGTTCACTCCCCGCGATAATCAGGACAATCTCGTACCTTCTTTCAAGAGTATGGGAATCACTCCTTTTCTGAAATATACTACTGCAAGTGTTTTTATACATAGTCTGGCTTTACTCTCTATTGAGTTCTTCTCGTTTTCCGGCATTTGGCTGTTGCTGCTGCGGGTGGCATTGTGTACCGTTCTGACTGTAACTTGTATTGTAGCTGTGGAAGGCATAAGGAGATAGCGATGGCAAAAGATTATAGACTGGAGAAACGGAAATTTGTTATCGGGGGAATTGCACTGTCTATTGTGCTGATTTATCTGATCCGTCTTTTTGTATTGCAGATTACTACCGATGATTATAAGAAGAACGCCGATAGCAATGCGTTCCTGAATAAAATTCAATATCCTTCGCGCGGAGCTATCTATGACCGTACAGGTAAGTTGCTGGTTTTTAACCAGCCTGCTTATGATATAACGATTGTCCCGAAAGAAGTAGAGAACTTGGATACACTCGACCTGTGCCAGTCGTTGAATATTACTCGTGCTCAATTCCTGAAAATCATGAGCGACATGAAAGACCGTCGCCGGAATCCGGGATATTCCAGATACACTAATCAATTGTTTATGTCGCAACTTTCGGCGGAAGAATGTGGCGTCTTTCAGGAGAAGTTGTTTAAATTCCGTGGCTTCTATATCCAGCGGCGTACGATTCGCCAATACTCTTATGATGCTGCCGCGCACGCCTTGGGTGATATTGGAGAAGTCTCGGCAAAAGAAATGGAAGCCGATGAAGAAGGCTACTACATTCGTGGCGATTATGTCGGTAAGTTGGGTGTAGAGAAATCGTATGAGAAGTATCTGCGTGGAGAGAAAGGCATTGAAATTCTGCTTCGTGATGCGCACGGACGTATTCAGGGGCATTATATGGACGGAGAATATGACCGTCCTTCCGTACCCGGAAAGAACTTGACACTCAGTTTGGATATTGACTTGCAGATGTTGGGTGAACGGTTACTGAAAAATAAGATCGGAAGTATTGTTGCTATTGAGCCGGAGACAGGAGAGATTCTTTGTCTGGTATCTTCGCCGAATTACGACCCGCATTTGATGATTGGCCGTCAGCGTGGAAAGAACCATCTGATGTTGCAGCGTGATAAGATGAAACCGCTTCTGAATCGTGCATTGATGGGAGTATATCCTCCGGGTTCTACTTTTAAGACGGCACAGGGATTAACTTTTTTGCAGGAAGGCATTGTGACTGAGCAGGGTCCTTCTTTCCCTTGTTCGCGCGGTTTCCATTACGGCAGACTGACGGTGGGATGTCATGCCCACGGAGCACCGATACCACTTATTCCTGCTATTGCTACATCGTGCAACTCTTATTTTTGTTGGGGACTGTTCCGTATGTTCGGCGACCGTAAATACGGTTCACCGCAAAACGCAATTACAGTCTGGAAAGATCACATGGTTTCCCAAGGCTTCGGTTATAAGTTAGGTGTTGATTTGCCCGGAGAGAAACGTGGTTTGATTCCGAATGCACAGTTCTATGATAAGGCTTATCGCGGCCATTGGAATGGACTGACGGTAATCAGTATTTCGATCGGGCAGGGAGAAATTCTGGCTACTCCTCTCCAGATAGCCAATCTGGGTGCAACGATTGCCAATCGCGGATATTTTATCACACCGCATATTGTGAAGGAGATTCAAGATAATCAGTTGGATAGTATTTATCGTACGCCACGTTATACTACAATTGAGAAACGGCATTATGAATCGGTGGTGGAAGGGATGCGCGGAGCTGCCACAGGCGGAACTTGCCGTATGTTGTCGGTAATGGTTCCGGACTTGGAAGCTTGTGGAAAGACAGGTACGGCGCAGAACCGCGGACATGACCATTCTGTATTTATGGGCTTTGCGCCGATGAACAAGCCGAAGATAGCCATTGCTGTGTATGTGGAGAATGGAGGTTGGGGAGCTACATACGGAGTACCTTTCGGGGCATTGCTTATGGAGCAGTACTTGAAAGGCAAACTATCTCCCGAGAATGAATTGAGAGCAGAAGAATTTAGTAACAGAGTGATATTGTATGGTAACGAGGAACGATAGTTTGTGGAAATCACTGGATTGGGTAACGATTTGCATTTACCTGCTTCTGATTGTCGGCGGGTGGTTCAGTGTCTGTGGAGCCAGCTATGACTATGGTGATCGTGACTTCCTCGACTTCTCTACCCGTGCCGGCAAGCAATTTGTCTGGATTATCTGTTCCTTCGGTCTCGGTTTCGTGTTGTTGATGTTGGAAGACCGGATGTATGATATGTTCGCGTACATTATATATATAGGAATGATAATTTTGCTTATCGTTACTATTTTTATCGCGCCGGATACCAAAGGTTCCCGTTCTTGGTTGGTAATGGGGCCTGTCAGCCTGCAGCCAGCCGAGTTTGCCAAGTTTGCTACCGCATTGGCATTGGCCAAATATATAAACTCCTATTCATTCAGCATAAAGAAAGAGAAATGTGCTCTGGTACTGGGTTTTATTATCCTCCTTCCGATGTTGTTGATTATCGGTCAGCGGGAGACAGGTTCTGCCTTGGTCTATCTTGCTTTCTTCTTGGTGCTTTACCGGGAGGGAATGCCGGGTGTGGTACTTTTTTCGGGGGTATGTGCGGTCATCTATTTTGTGGTAGGCATCCGCTTCGATGAAGTATTCATAGCCGATACACCGACTCCGTTGGGAGAGTTTATTGTGTTGCTGCTGATCTTATTATTTGCCGGTGGTATGGTGTGGGTATACCGCAAGCGGTGGGAACCTGCCCGGAATATTATCGGAGGAAGTTTGATTGTCTTGCTTATCGCTTATCTGATATCCGAATATTGGATCCATTTCAGTCTGGTCTGGGTGCAGTGGGGGCTTTGTGTCGTTGTGGTAGGTTATTTGATTTACTTGGCATTGAGCGAGCGTCAGCGCTCTTATTTCCTGATTGCTTTATTCTCAATCGGCTCCATTGGATTCTTATATTCCAGTAACTATGTCTTCGATAATATATTAGAGTCGCATCAGCAAATCCGTATTAAAGTAGTATTGGGTTTGGAAGAAGATTTAACCGGTGCCGGCTACAATGTAAACCAGTCCAAGATTGCTATCGGTTCCGGCGGATTGACAGGGAAAGGCTTTTTGAACGGAACGCAAACCAAATTGAAATACGTCCCTGAGCAGGATACCGACTTCATTTTCTGTACGGTGGGAGAGGAACAAGGGTTTGTAGGTTCGGCCGCGGTCTTGCTGGCTTTTCTTATTTTGATATTGAGATTGATATTCCTTTCCGAAAGGCAACCGTCTGCTTTCGGTCGCGTATATGGGTATTCGGTCGTGAGTATTTTCCTCTTTCACCTATTTATCAATATAGGGATGGTGTTAGGGCTGACTCCTGTAATTGGTATCCCATTACCCTTCTTTAGTTACGGAGGTTCTTCTTTATGGGGATTTACGATATTGCTGTTTATTTTCCTGCGGATAGATGCAGGGCGCGGCAGGAGACTCTAGTTCGTTTATTTTCTAATTCTCCTGTCTTTCAATTCGGATACCAATGTCATTGATTCCGGACAACTTCTCATCTTTCATCCCGTTCATAATTTTGAAGGTGTAATTAGCAGGATACAAAGGACGTACGGATTTGATAAAGACCGCTGATTGATAGATACTTCCCCAACCATTTCCGATCCACCTTCCCGTGGAATCAGCCAGGTTTATAGTAATAGTATCCGTCCGCCATACCGTAGAGTCTTGCAGGTTTTGACTGATAAATAGATGCAGGTTATGATAAGGGTAATCTGTTCTGTTGCGAACCTCCGCGAATAATCTGAGTGTAGGCGGAATACTGTCGGTGACAGGAATCAGAAAAGAGAGTGTATCACTCTTTCCCCACCCTTCGTCGGGAAGGGACTGATAGGAGTGATACACGGTATTCTCATTGCAGGCAGCCATTAGGCAAATACCGAGCAGACAGAATAAACTATTCCTGAGAAGGCTTTTCATTATTTTGCGGTTTCGCTTGATTTGGGTTTCTTTCCGGTCTGGGTTCTGGTCTTGCAGGGCGTTCACGTTCCTGACCTTGCGGGCGTTCCTGGTTTTGTGGCCGTTCCTGTCTTCTCTCCGGACGTCTGTTCTCATTATTCCGTCCCTGGTTTTGTCCTCTGTTCCGGTTGTTATTATTATTTCTTGGTCTGTTTTCCCGATCTCCTCTGTTTCCGTTTTCCGCAGGTTGTGGACGACCCTCGTTTTCCCGTTGCGGTTGCTGCGGACGATTAGTCCCTTCTACTTGTTGTTGCGGTCGGTTGTTGGGAGTTCCTTTTTTCTTTTTCTTGTTTCGGTTGGCGTTATTGCCTTCCTTACTGTTATTACGGCTACGGTCGAAACGGGTTACACTTTCCTGTTCCAACAAGTCTATCGGTTTCTTCGGCTCCGCTTTCCTTTCTTCTTCAAGCAGGCTGTCCGGTTTCATACCCTTCTTATTCATGCCGATCACTTCAAAAGCACGTTTCCCGCTAATAGTGACTAAGTTGGCAGGGAAGTTCTTATCTGTAGAATAAGAAACTTGGTTGCTGAGGATGTCGGCCTTGAAGAAATAGAAAGTACCATCCTTGGTTTCCAGCTCAATCTCTTTAGAAGGCAGACGTTTCTGTGCTTCTACGTAACAGTCTACTTCGTAGTTCAGGCAGCATTTCAGTTTTGCACACTGTCCGGCAAGTTTCTGGGGGTTGAGTGAGATATCCTGGAAACGTGCGGCGCTGGTAGATACGGAAACAAAACTCGTCATCCAGGTAGCACAACAAAGTTCACGTCCGCAAGGACCGATTCCACCGATACGTCCGGCTTCCTGACGGGCACCGATCTGCTTCATCTCGATGCGTACTCGGAAAGCTTCGGCTAATACCTTAATCAGTTGGCGGAAGTCTACCCGTTCGTCAGCGATGTAATAGAAGATAGCCTTGTTACCGTCTCCTTGATATTCCACATCTCCGATTTTCATGTTCAGATTCAAGTTCAATGCAATCTGGCGTGCACGGATCATGGTAGCGTGTTCTTTATCTTTTGCTTCGTTGAACTTCTCCATGTCCACCGGTTTGGCTTTCCGGTAGATTCGTTTGATTTCCGCATCCGCTTTGAAGTTGGCTTTCTTCATTTGCAGGGGGACAAGTCTGCCGGTAAGAGTTACTACGCCAATGTCATGTCCGGGGGCAGCTTCAACGGCAACAATGTCTCCCTTTTCCAGTTTGATTTTATTGCTGTTGCGATAATACCCTTTGCGGGTATTTTTGAATTGTACCTCTACCATATCACTTTCTTCCGCATTGCCCGGTATGTCTGCCAGCCAATCGTAGGTGTTCAGCTTTTTATCTTGGCGGGAGCATCCTTTGCAACAAAGGCTGCCGCTCCCATTATGAAGTTTATATTCCATAGTTTATATATTTATTATTGCTTCAACAGTACGATCATCTTCAATGAGAAGTCGAAAAATACCATTTTAGCATTTACATTCTGTTCAATATGCAGTTGTGCTTCGCTTAGCTCGTCCATGATACCCATGACGTTACGTTCGTTGACGAAAGGAGCAAAGCGGATTGCAAAATTCTGTTCGTTGATAGTCATATAAGTAAGGTCGCGTTGATGCAGGTTGAAGATAAAGTTCTCCCGGATCATGCGCTGGCAATATTCCAGAAAGTTCTTCTGCCGTTCGCGTCCCATACCTGCCACTTGCTCGCTCCACATCTTCATCTCCCTGATTTTCCGTTGATAAGACAACCGCATCAGGCTGACGAATAAATCAAAGAACTGTTGGTTCTCCTCGTTCAGATGAATTGTTTCAAGCGCTTTTATAAAATTACCGTTTGCCAGGTGGGCAATGGAAAGACTGTCGGCAGGCTGAATGCTATATTTTGACTGTAATATCCGGTCGATACTGGCTTCGTCAATCTTCCGAACATTCATACGCTGTGTACGGCTCAGAATAGTCGGCAGAATCATATCCGGCGCTTCCGATACAAGCAGGAAAACCGTCTTCTCGGGTGGTTCTTCCAGTAATTTCAGCAATTTATTGGCACATACCGGGTGCATTTTTTCCGGTAGCCATACAATCGTAATCTTAAATCCGCCTTCACTGGATTTCAAACTGAGCTTCTTCAATATCTCGTCACTCTCTTTGGCATAAATCAATGCTTGCGAGTTTTCGGCGTCCATTTCGTTCAGCCAGTGATTGAGATTGAAATAGGGATTGTTGATAACAAACGGCCGCCAGTCGGCGATATAATCATCGCATACCTCCTTTTTCCCCTTCGCACTTTTGACGATAGGGAAAACAAAATGTACGTCCGGATGTACCAGCTTATTGAATTTTACGCAGGACGGACAGACGCCGCAAGCATCAGTCTCGCCCCGGTTGGTGCAGCTGATATAACGTGCGTAAGCAATAGCTAACGGCATTTTTCCGACTCCTTCCGGGCCGCAGATGAGCTGGGCGTGCGGAATCCGTCCCTCTCTCACTTCCTGAATGAGCCGTCGCTTGATTTCTTCTTGTCCGATTACGTCTCTAAAAAACATATCAATAAATGATTTTGGCTACTTCTTTGATACTGTCTACTGCTCCGATAGAGTAGAAATGAATACTTGGGGCTCCGTGGGACATCAATTCCTTGCATTGTGTCACGCACCATTCGATACCGACCCGTTCGGCTTCAGCGTCGTTTTTGCATTTCAAAGCCTCCTTTACTAAATCTTCCGGCAAGTCCACTTTAAATGTCTTGGGAATCATGCTTAGTTGGGATAATTTCTTGAAAGGTTTGATTCCCGGAATGATAGGAATGTTGATACCGACAGCCTTTGCCTGTTCCACAAACTCAAAATACCTCTTATTATCATAGAATAGTTGCGTCACGGCATATTCTGCACCCGCTTCCACTTTCTTTTTCAGCCAATAGAGGTCAGATTCTATATTGGGAGCTTCTTCATGCTTCTCCGGATAACAAGCTACGCCATAAGAGAACGGACTGGCAGTGACTTTCATCTCCGAACCGTCTACGAAGATTCCCTTATTGAAGTTGTTGATCTGTTCCTGCAATTCAATGGCGTGGTGGTATCCGTCACCTTCCGGAGTAAATATAGACTCATGTTTCGCCTTGTCTCCGCGCAGCACCAACAAGTCGGTGATATTCAGAAACTGGAGATCGAGCAATACATATTCAGTTTCTTCGCGTGTGAAACCGCTGCACAGGATATGCGGAACTACGGTGATATTATATTTGTTCTGAATGGCAGCAGCCACGGCGACAGTTCCCGGACGTCTTCTCAAACGGTTCCGCTGAAACAAACCGTTACCGAGATCCTTATATACGTATTCGCTGCGATGCGTGGTGATATTGATATATTTCGGATCAAATTCCCGGAGAGTGTCGACTGTTTGATATAGCTTTTCAATCCCCGTACCCTTCAGTGGAGGGAGGATTTCGAAAGAAAAGGCTGTTTTTTTGCTGTTATTTATTAAATCAATTACTTTCATTCTTTTCGCTAATGTTCGTTACCTACTTGGATTAAACGTGCATATTGGGACAAAAATACGAAAAAAGAAAGATTTCTTCTTGATTTACTCTAAAATAGTTTTGTTTTTATCGTACTATATACATAAAAGAGGGTATATCCTGTAAATGGATACCCCTCTCTTACCTAATCATTATTATATTAGAATTTACTTCTCGAGGAATGATTTCTTCATTCTGACAATATCCGTCAGATAATCCTGTAAATCCTGTTCATGTTCTTCCTCTTCAGCAAGAATATGTTTTGCGATGTCACAGGTGGTAAAATCTTTCCCGTTGGTAAAGTCGGCGATTTCCTGATAACGAATGATTGCGCAACGTTCGGAAGCCACGTTGTCCTTCAACAAACTGACTGAATCAAACTCTTGCGGAGCATCATATTTGCATCTGGCTAGTTCGAACCATTTTTGGGGGTCCAGTACCGGAACTCCTTCCAACTCGATGATACGGTTGGCGAGCAGTTGTGCATGGCGGCGTTCCTCCTCGGCATGTTCCTCGAACTCACTTTGTACATCGGCACGCATAGCACCTTCCACTACTAATGCACCTACCCAATACTGGTAGTATGCTAACCATTCCTCAGCCAATGCTGCGTTCAACTGTGAAATCAAACTTTCTACATCCAACTTTCCTTGTAGGATTTTTACACTTTCTCTAGCCATAATTCTTATGTTTAGGTTAATATGTTTAAGTTGCCTATGTAACAGCCGGGGGATGTTTTTGTTTATCGCTCGTAGAGGTTTTTAACAGAAAGAATAATTCTTTGGTTTCCCGTCAGATTCATGTAGTTCAATTTCTGCTGATACGATTATTCTATATTAGGCTATTTTTAGTATATTAATAGGGCAAGGTTTGTTATATGCGCAATATTGTTTTATCAACTAAGAAAGGGATAGTAAGATGACATCTATAAAAATAAAGTTCAGGCAATCAAAAATATCTGAAAAGAAAGGAACCTGTTATGTTCAGTTAATCCATAAGCGGAAGATGAAAACGATTGCTACGGGGATAAAATTGGAGAAAGCGGAATGGGATCCTTTCAAGGAGCATGTGATTACTTCTAAGGCGGCTGCACAACGGTTTAAAGAACTGCTACTCATCCAGGAATATTTGGATGACGTGGTGGTAAACCTTAAGGAAATCATAATTAACCTGATGACTTCGCAAACCTATGTATCGGCTGATATGATTGTGCGGAATTATCGGGAGTTGGATTGCGCCAAGAGTTTTTTCACAATGCTGGAAGAGCGTATAGGGGAGCTGAGGAAAAACGGGCAGAAGCGTACCGCCACAAATTATGAAGGTGCATTACGGATGTTCAGGCGATTCCGAAAAGATAGGGATATATCCCCTGACGAGATAAACGGAAAATTGATGAAAGACTTGGAACTATACCTGAAAAAGAAAGATAATTCTCTCAATACCATATCCTACTATATGCGTATTTTGCAGGCGGCCTACAACTATGCCGTAGAGAAATGTTGGGTAAAGAAGAATGCTTATCCATTCAAGAAAGTGTTTACCGGTGAAGAAAAAACAGCAAAGAGAGCAGTCGACCGGAGTGTAGTGCAGAAACTGGAACACTTGAAATTAGAACGTCAGCCTGTGCTTGACCTGACAAAAGATATTTTTATGTTCAGCCTTTATACCCGTGGTATGGCTTTCATAGATATTGCTTATCTGAAAAAAGAAAATCTGAAAGGCGGTATACTGGAATATAAACGGCATAAAACCGGGCAATTGATACAGATGAAGTTACCGGATTGTGCAATAGCTTTGATAAAGAAATATGCCGTAATCATGGAAGATACAGATTATCTGTTTCCCTTGTTGTATCACCCCGGAAGAAAGAAGTACTGCTCCTACGATAGTGCATTGCGGCTATACAATAGGAGATTGAAGCAAGTATCCGGAATGATGAGACTGGTCGAACCACTCACTTCCTATGTAAGCCGCCATACTTGGGCTACCCTGGCGAAATATCAGGGAGTTGCTACAATTATAATCAGTGACGCTATGGGACATACTTCCGAAGCCACTACCCGGATTTATCTCGACAGAATAAATAATGCAGTTCTCGACGAAGCAAATAATGCCGTTGTGACTTTGATAAGTGGTGAAATTAATGTTAAATATGGGCCCGGAGGCGCATAAAGAATAATGTTTTATTATTTTTGCTATCAACGTGTAACATTTCCCCTCTTACCAAGAGGCGGAATAACGTATTATCCCTGTTCCTTAACGGGAGCAAAGTTACGCAATAGCATTGGGGTACGGGTTACGAAAAAGGCTCAATAATTTCGGATTTTAACCCAAAGTGAACTTATTTGGTATTTTATATACCATTTTCACGCAATAGCTGTGGTGATTTGCCGAAATATTTCTTGCAAAACTCTGAAAAATAGGTAGGAGAGCGAAAGCCATATTCCTGTCCTATTTCAGAAAAAGGTTTATCTGTTAACAGTATATCTTTATATATCCATTCTGCTTTTCTTGCTGTAATCCACTTATGGGCAGACTGTCCGAATGATTCTTGAAAACGGCGTTTGAAAGTATTCAGGCTCATATTAGCTTGTGACGCAAATTCATTCAGTCCCGAAATGTTCATATAGTTACTTAGTACAAAATCCTTGAAATCCACATCTTGTCCTATCAACGGATAGAAAAAAGTAGCAAGTTCTTCCTTAGTATAATACACACGGAAGAAGATGAATAGTTCACGCTCCATTAGTTCGTGAAAATGCATGCATTCCAGCTTATCATCCAAACAATGATGCAAGAGGGACAGAAACTCCGTAATTCTTTCGCGAACAGGCAATGTGGTGAAATCGTAAACATAGCCATTGGGAATAAAATCCACTAACTTGTTGAATGAAAAGCGGTTGCAAAAATCTATATTCTGTACGAACGAGCAACTGATAATGGTACACTCTTTCAGTACTTTGACAATACAACAACTGTTTCTTGGAATTAACGCCATTTCTCCTGCTTTATGAAGTTTGCCTTTGTAACTGTTGCAGATGACCAGCGCTTCTCCGGAAAGCATAAACAGTAACACTGATCTATCTACATTTATGGCTTGTGAAACATTGCTTTCTTGAAAATGGGAAATACTAAAATTGACCGATGACGACAATTTGTAATTGTAACAAGTTTCATGTTCTTCCTTGTAAAACAGGCTCATAGTTCGTATGTTTTAAATTTGTTTTAAAAATAAATCTGCCAATCTGCCAATAGGTATATCGTATTATATTAAATAATAAATATTTATCTGCTTCTAATCAGGTATACTTCATTGTATTTGTTTTAAAATGTGCTTTAAACGATATAATTAAATAGGATTATGTATTTGATATATAGCTATATATAATCTAATTTAATTTTTATTCCGCCTCTTGGTAAGAGGCAGACTTTATATATACAAATCTGAATATAACCCAAATAGGGTTTTATGGGAATCAGATTTTGGATAATATTTCAGACAAAACAAGCTGCGTACAACAAAGCAAAATCGTAAAAATAGAATAGATGAAATACAGTTTTTGGCTTATACTACTAATATCAGGTTTCTTCTCTACCTTATCTGCACAAGATGTAGCGATCAAAACAAACGGGCTTTATTGGTTGACCACCACTCCTAATGCCGGAGTAGAATTTGCCCTTTCTAAAAAGATGACACTAGACTTCTCTGCTGCCTATAATCCATGGACGTTTAAAGATGATAAGAAGATGCATTTCTGGCTGGCACAACCGGAACTGAAATACTGGTTTTGTGAAAAGTTTGAAGGGCATTTTGTCGGGATTCATTTACATGGAGCACAATACTTCGGAGGTTTTAATGATAAACGTTATGACGGCTATCTGGCAGGTGGCGGATTTACTTATGGCTATGACTGGATTCTGTCTCCCCACTGGAATTTGGAGGCGGCAGTCGGTGTCGGATATGCACATTTATGGTATAAGGAAAGCCCGCGCATACCGTGTCTGAAGTGTTATGAGAAGAAACACAAGAACTATTTCGGCCCTACAAAAGCGGCTATATCAATCATTTATATATTCTAAACCGGTTAGCCTTATGAAAACAAAGATGCAATATATTACCCTGGCTGCCGTTATCGGTCTGTTGTCGGGATGTGCAACCTCAAAGAAACAAGCGGAAAAGGTTGTAACCACAACCCCTAATCCGTATGTACTGACACCGGACACTGCCAATCGCATTACTATAGATTTGGTATTTAATGTACCGGAACATTATCTTGCAAAGCGCAACCGTCTTGTCATCACTCCGCAACTGATTAACGGAACAGAAGTGAAAGACGAATATATGCCAGTAGTACTTGATGCACCTATATATAATAAGAAGATAAACAGAAAACAAGTATTAGACAACTATATTGACCCCTATGGGAAACAGGCCATGAAAGCGGATAAAACGAGCCGTTCTTTCAGTCTGCCTTATATGCAAACGGTACAACTGCCCGATGGTACGGAAAGCGGACAAATTGTGGCGGTGGTATCGACCGATGGTTGCGGCGCATGTACCGGTATCGACACGATTGATATTGCGGCTATCAGCAATCCGATCTCACTAATGAGCGACGTAAAAGAATCCTTGCAATTATCCTGGATAGAACCGGAGTTTGTCATCCGTCCGAAGGTACATGAAGGCCGTGGGGAAGCAAAACTGCAATTCGCCATCAACAAGTCGGATATTAACCTGGCTATGGGTGACAACCGAAAAGAAATGGAAGGAATGCTCAATGCCCTTCAACCGATACTGAAAGACACACTGGCCATATTGAACAGCGTTACTATCACCGGGCTTGCCTCTGCCGATGGATCACTGGCATTTAATACGACATTATCACGCAACCGTGCGCAATCCGCCAAAAGCTGGCTGGTCAGCCAACTCCATCTAAACGCAGCCGGACAACGTACATTCAAGGTGAATTCCCGACCGGAAGGCTGGCAACCGGTATTGGCCGCCATGACAATGGCCGGAGATAAAGATTCTATCGCAGTAAAAGGGATATTGGAAAAGTACGCTAACGAAAACGATGACGTACAGGAGCGTTACATCCGCCGTCTTTCTTGCTGGAATAACATAAAGGACAAATACCTTCAGAAAGACCGTAAGGTGGAATACATATATACCTATACCATGAAAAGTTTTACGACCGATGCCGAGCTGCTGGAGATGTACGACTCCCGTCCGGATGCCTTTAATGAGGAAGAGCTATTGCGTGTATCCACTTTGAAGCAAGATAACGAAGGAAAGAAAGAAGTATATGAAACCATACTTAAATATTTCCCACAGTCACAAATAGGAGCCAATAATTATGCCCTGCTTCTGCTACGGGAGGGAGATTCGCAAGGAGCAATGGATGTGTTGGCTACATTGGCCAAGCACTCACCGGAAGTATTAAACTCTATGGCCGCCGTTTATGTGTATCAAAAGGATTACGAGAAAGCAATCGAACTGCTACAAGGTGTGGAACTGCCGTCAGCCCGGTACAATCTGGGGCTTCTCAAGGCGCAACAGCGTAAATTGGCTGAAGCCTATATACTGCTGAAACCGTTCGCAGATCTGAATAGTGCTATCGTGGCTTTGAGTGTCAACGAGAACCGGGAAGCCGAAAAGATACTGCTCCGTCTCAAAGACGAAAGACCGGTAGCCGAATATACCCGTGCCCTGACTGGAGCCCGCTTAGAAAAAGACCGTATGTTCTATGGTCACATTGAGGCGGCTTGCAAAGATAGCAACCTGAAAGAACGTGCTGCCGGAGAAGCGGATTTCATGCGCTACCGGAAGGATAATAAATTCATAAGTCTCATAAAGTAAGCTAAAGAAAGAGTATGAAAAATATAGGTTATATATTTCTGTTATCAATCATTCTGCTCAGCTCATGTGTCAGGGATGAAATAGCCCCCTGTCCACCGCTGAAAGTGATGATAGCCGTAAAAGATAAGAACTATTTCAATATAGATGAAATAGAACGTGCAACCGGCCTGGAACAGCGTGTAGACGAGAACCTGCCATTTCGCACCTATGTTCAAAAGCTGTTCTACGCCATGTATAATGCCGAAACAGGCGAAGAAGTGTTTGTGCGCCATTTACATGATGTACAGGGTGAAGCCCCTCTTGCTACGGGGTATATTCCGGAGGATCTTCCTTTCGGGAAATATGTATTAGTGGTGTGGGGAAATATTTTTAGTGAGAAACCTATCCTGAAAGATAAGAATCACATGGTCTACAAATTGCACATGAACCAAATGGAGGGCTTTGATACTTATATGACTTGTGATACCCTGCTGTATGATGCTACCCACTCAGACTATACGGTAGATATGGAACGTGTGAAAGGCAAGCTCATCATTCAGTTGGAAAATCTGCCGGACAACGCGAATTATTCCGATAAGTCTCTAAGCGGTTTGTATCACTATCTGGATTACCAATTCAATTATTTCGACCAAACAGAAGTAGAGGCTGTGGAGGAATGGAAAGACAATGAAGAAACTGTTTGCAAGCACGTACTCTCGCCGTCAGTAAAAGAAAAGGGGACAAAGGTAAAAATGAGATTTTACGATAATCCGGATCTTACGGTAACTACACTTCTACCCAAAGATGTAAATATAACCATGAACCGGAATGAGATAACGGTGCTAAAATACGTCTATGACGGTAAAGGAGATTTTACCATTTACGTACTGTTGAACGACTCATGGGACGTGATATACGATATGGGAATTGATTAGAATAAGATATATATCAAAAATAAATTGTCAAATTAGAAACTTGAGAAAATGAGAAAGCAATTTTTATCAATGGTGGCCATAGCGGGAATAACCCTGCTTGCCTCATGTAGTAACGATGAAATCGTTCCTGCTATCGATAACGATAGTAATGGAGTGGAGTCTGAAATCACACTGGCATTAAGTAGTGGTGGTTCAGGTCTGGAAACACGCGCAGGACGCCCAGTTAATAGTTCTGCTGCGGCTAATAGTGTAGATAAAGTGCAGTTGAAACTTTACAAGAAAAACACGGGTAAAAATGTTTGGGAAGAGGCTACTGGTGTTAAGATAACAGGCACAGCTATTGACAATAATAACATTCTAGCTTGGTCTGGACCGACAGGAGAAGGCGTTCCGGGAACTGGTTCTCGTGAAGAAAAACAGACTATAAAATTAAAAGAATTGGGTGAGGGCGACTATAAAATAATAGCTTATGGTTATCAAACAGATCATGGCTATGCATCTCCAACATTCACTGAAGGTACTGCTGATGGTGGTGGGTATTTCACAACACCCCAAATAACATATGCAGCAGGTGACAATGGTACAAATGTAGAAGAATTATTTGCCGGTTCTGCAGATTTCCAAACTGATAGCAAAGGCAAAATCACTACGGCAAAAGTAGAAGTTAAAATGCATCGTCAAGTGGCTGGTATGATCGGTTATTTTCGTAATATCCCGGTTAAGAAGTTAAATAAAGAAGGCGTAGCTACAGCCGTTAGATATGTAAAAGTAAAAACAGTAGCTCAGGCCGATAAATTCAAATTTCCTAGTGTAGTACCATTCAATGGCGTAAGTCAGGCAACAGGTGATTATACTTTGCTGACATACGATTTATCTACTATCATCGGTTCTTCAGATTATAGTCAACAGGTAAGTGATGCAAACGAAGACTTAACAAGGACATTTACAATAGCTGCAAGAACACAAGCTCCTGTTACCGTTGCAAATTCTATCTTTGCAGGCCGTTTTATCGTTCCATTTTCTGCTCAAGTAAATGAAAATACACTTCGTGTAGTCTTGGAAGATGAGAGTAACAATGAACTTAGAAGCTGGAATATTAAGATCAATACAACTACTGGCGGAGATAATCCTGGAAATACTTTGCGATATAATATTGAACGCAACAAGTTCTATTCTATCGGTCAAAAGATAAGAGCTGGTGAGACTGAAGATCCTGGCACTTCAGGAAAAGATCCTGACACCCCTGTTGATTTGAATAATGACAACGACATTATTGTCATCCTAAACGATGCATGGGATGTAATCTACAACATGGGATTAGAGGATTAATTAAATAATTGAATTAAGACTTTTATTTTCCTGAAGCCCCGAAGCTCTCAACTGCTTCGGGGACTTACAGGAGTTTTCCGAAAGTTCTAGAATGATAAAGCCGACATTTTAGAACCCTATTTTAAATTAATTGAAAAGTATATATAGATGAGAACGATTCATTATATCCCCATACTGATTGTTTTGTTTTTTGCCGCCTGCACACCGGAAGAAAACATAACACCGGATGAACAAGGTAACGTCACCTTCGTTTTCACGGCAGGAAATGAGATAAACACCCGGACGATTCTGAACGGTTCCGAGAATTTACAGCATGTGGAGAAGGTTTATCTCTATATATTTGACGGTACAACCGATGCGGCTACTTATAAAAGCTGCAAAGAACTCTCCTGGCCAACTCCCGGAGAAGTAAATTACAAAGGAATTACACGCCGTTATTCCATGACATTAGCTTCGGGTAATTATACATTTCTAGCCATAGGCTTAGATGATAAATCAGGAGCGACCTATAATCTTCCGGCGGCAATAGCCGAAGGAAGCACACTAGCCGATGCCAAAGCGACGCTGGCATCCGGAAAAACAAAAGAAGATATTGCACAATCCGAACTCTTTGCAGGTCATGTCACCGCCAGTATAAAAGAAAGCGGTAATGATCCGGTGACAATTACCCTTTACCGCAGGGTGGCAGGAGTTATGGGTTGGTTTAAAAATGTGCCTGCAAACGTAGCCAAGATACAAATATCCCTGTATACCGGACAAAATAAACAAGGATACCTTATAAAACAAGCAGAAGGGACAGAAGATCCTTCCGGCATAACGAATCCGAATAATTTCAAAGACTTCATCACCGCCCCTATCAGTACGGAAGAAGAAAGCAAAATATTAGTGTCTATCAATGTCCCGGCCGGAACGACTGCCGAGCAAGTCTTATCAGGCGGCTCATACGTGCTTCCTGCGGCAGCTCCAATAAAAATAGAACCAGATTATGATACGTACCCGGATGAAGATCCAAGAGTAGGCACGGAATACACTTTAAGGGTGGAACTAATTGGCGCTGACGGAACAACCATCAAAACCCAGCGGGTAAAAATGCGAGAAGGGGACGATTTATATATTCCTGAATTTGTTGATGGTGGGACTGGAGCTGTAGGGTATGATCAAGGTGGCCCCTTCCGTTTCCCCATTGTAGCCAATCGTTTCTACGGGATTGGTACGGCATTGGCTCCGATTGATTTAGGTGGAGGGGGAGAAGATATTGTGATTACGGTTAATCCGGATTGGGAAGTGATTGAACCTACAATTCCATTAGAATAAAAAAGATAAAAGCATGAAAAGGAATACTGCATACTTTATCATTATAGTCTCCTCATTACTACTATTTTCCTGTAGTAATGAGGAAGAAATATATCCGTCTGTCAAAGAGAGTATAACAATCGAAATGCCGGTCTCCATCGAGATTACATCCGGAAAGGCAAGTCAAGCAAAAACGAGAGCTGCCGATGATACAGGAAGTACGATGGTTCCCGGTACATGCGATGTAAATGAAGTGCTATTACTTGTTTTTAGCGGCGAAAATTCTATAACGGACAGGACGAAATTAACATACGATTCACAGAAAATATTGACCTGCAAACAAGAAGGAGGCAAATGGGTAGCACGTGGAAGTATTACCGGGGTTACAAACAAGAGATACTCCGTATTCGCTTTAGCTTACAATAAAGAGAAAGAAGGCGATAACTTCTTCATCAGCCCATCACCTTTAGTAAATACGACTACTTATGGAGAGACAAAGGTAGCCTTATCTGCGACAACTATTTTAGGGACTCTCAATAAATATGAAACTCCTGAATTTTTCGCAGGGAATGTAATGCCCCAAGGCGTTAGTTCTGAAATATTCCCCGTGACCGAAAATGGAGAAATCGCCTTGACGGGAACCTTATACCGTGCGGTAGGCAAATGCACTTTTACCCTTACCGGTATTCCTGCAAACATAAAGAAAATAACATGGTTAACAGAAAAGATAGCTGATTCAAATCTGATATACAGGTCAAACGAGATCTTGGACAACAGATATCCAATGGGAATACCTTCTGTGGAAGAACAACATAAATACATTAGCCAAGTAGCAGAAGCGGAACATACCACTAATGAAACATGGGATACTACATTGGAGACTTTTTTAATTCCGTTAAGAAGCAGTCTCTTTTATATCGAAGCAACCGATGAAACCGGAACGTCTACACGCTATCTGGTCAGATGCCCGGATCAATGGAAACGAACAATATGGATAGCTTTTCTAAGTTACGGTGTACAAGACTATCGTTTTACGATTGCTCCGAATTATCTCATATCCGTAAGTGGAAGTTATGAGCAATTACAAACAGCCGGAAGCATAAGAATCGATCTTAGCCCGATGGAAGAATATGACGGAGGTTTATTACCATTACAATAAAACAGGAATATGAAACAGTTTTTATTTATTATATCAGTTTGCATATCATCAATTGTATGTTCATGCTCGGATGAGAACCTGACCAGTGCCCCGGATAAAGAGAGCAACGGTAAATGCAGCGTTACATTCTCTTTATCGAAAGACGATAGCTCGGATTTCAACGTATCTACACGAAGCACCGGAACAGTGATAACCGATGACTATACGGTCAAATTCTACCTCTTTGAAAGAGACATACCCAGTAACGAATACAGATTAGTAAGAAAGAACGACGTCACTACTCCCGTATTTTCATTAGATGACCTGACGGAAGATGCGGAGTACAAATATGTATTTGTGGCCATCCATAATCCGGGTGTAGATCAAAGCACAGCTAAGGTATTGGATGCCATAGATTTTTCATCAGGAACAAATGGAGATTATAATGATACTGACTATTCAATAACTTTACCCCAAAAAGCTGCCTATATCAAAAATGAACTATCATCCGACCCTGATGAACAAAAAGGAAGTTTGTTGGAGAACTGTTTTATCAGCTTCATAGATTACACGAGTCTTCCTACTTATGGGAGTGATAGCGATGATACAGACGAGGTAATAACTATTGATAAAGAACTGGAAATATTTGGAACCGGCGCATACTTTATTCCCGGTTCATATTCCGCTACAATCGGGGTAGTAATGGAAAGACAAATAGGTGTGGTAGAGTTTCAATATAGTGAGGCTCAGGCTGGCGATGTACTGACCTGTTCGTTTTCTTCGGACTATTACAGATTATACTTATCACAAATGGTTAAAGACAAAAGCAATCCGAACTATACATCAGAAAATAACGCCGTATTTTCGACACCGATAGCAGATTATGATTATACTGAGTACTCGACAGGAGATTACTATTCTGCATTACGTGTTTTCAAAAGCACTTATCTCTTGCCACTTACATTTAAAAGAACAAAAACATTAGGTAACAATGAAAATTCCGTAAAATTCTATGTTCCCTACACTACAGCCGAAGCAGTAGGAACGCATATAGGAGACGATAAGTATAAAGCCAATTATATACGAACCGGATTGATGGGAGCCAATATTATTTCGACTACAGATTACACGACCGGCTACGTCACCTTACAAGTAAAAAGAGCTGGTACGACAAGCACTTTCAAAACGAATGTCCCGACAGCATTCCCCATCTATCGAAATGGGAAGACAATCTTTACCGCCTCAGATGCAGGAGGGTTGACTATTAATTTCGGCTCTGAAGGAACTGGAGGAAACGACGGAGGAATACATTTACCCGATGACGATATATGGAATGGAGATACCAATTAATAACAGATTAGGATTATGAAACAGCAAAAATACATATTCGCAATATTGCTCTCATTCGTGTTATTCTCCTGTGAAAAGGAGGAATTAGCCATTGATAACGGAGAATTTCCGGAAGACAATGAATACTTCATCAATCCGGAAGATACAGCGGGCATCATCGTTCCGAAAGGATATTCTTTGGTCATGTTTCCCGGAAGCCAGCTTATGACAAGAGCGACTATCAATGACCATCGTATCACACACCTACAATATATCATCTATCAAAAAGATGACGCAGGGAACTATATACAGTTTGAACCCAATAAGACGGTACAGGGTGATTTGACATCATGGCCACTCAAAGTAATAGCAAGAGTGCTACCGGAAGGGGAAGATTATAAGGTGGTATTTTTGGGAAATGTAAATAAGACAACCCTAAATACAACCTCGGAGGTTCTTACTGGTACAGGGAAAGGTTCAAATTATAATAACGCACGCATCTTATTGCCCCGTGTTGAATTTACCGCCACAAATATGTACTATATGGCTAGCAGCGAATTCACAACGGATATGACAAAATATGTTCCTATCACTCTAAAACGAATTGTCAGCAGGAATGATATAACCAAAGAAGGCTTATCCGGAAAATACGCTGAAGGAGTTACAAGCGAGAGCGGTTATAAAAGTGCCTATTGGAAACAATTGGTTGAGACCAAGCTAAAAGAATGTATTTTCACCGGTGAGAAAAGTGCGTTCAAATACCAGCTGGCAGAAGCATTAAAGAAAAATATGATTTATCCTTTAATATATATCGGATTAAATTCTCCTGAGGATGCCACGAGCTTGGAACAACACTATAGCGTAGTGAAACAGTATAATTTGGAATGGGATTCATACAAACCTGCCGATTTGTATCTTAAAACCTTGCTTGAGTTACGTTTATCATACACCGATCTTATAAAGGAAGACTATCCTAATAATTTTTGTATCCGATATGCTCAATATTTATATGACACATTTATTGAGGAAGAAAGTAAAGATCCGCAGGCAGTGACAAAGGCATTGGAAGCAATATTCACAGACAATATAATTTATGTAGTGAACTATGTTGGAACACCTTGTATTGATGCCGCAGTTAATAAAACTATTACAGCGTTAACCGCAGCCTATACGACATCAGGGGTTGTGCTTCCTTGGAGATTTATGCATGATAATTTTTATTCCGTAGTTGATATTAATAGTCAACTACCATCAGCCGTAGACTTCAATCTGAATCCTACCGCCCATGAAAGTATTGGAGAGAAATTTTATCGCTTCAATGCCGCACAAGATTATGTAAGTGATAAGTACATATCAATTATAACCTTAGGAGAACCCAATGCAAACGATAACAAACTGGAAATCTCCAAACTATACACAACTTCGGAAAAGAAAACAAGCATCGATGAAATTCCAGCAACAAGAAAAGAGTTAGTCAGCGCAGGTTTCTCAGCCGGTAATTTTCATCGTAACATTCGAAGTGTTACGACACAGGTAATAAATGGGGCAAATCTAATAGACCCCCGATTATTACTAAGCGATGAGAAATATAAGCAAAAAATAGAAGTTAATTATTATCATGTATTTCAGGCCATGAATCCAGTTGAGAATGCAAATAGCATCACACTTGGAAACGATGCGAAATCGCAGTTTACAATAGAAAATATTCTAAATGCAACTCCAAAGATAGGGAGTATGCAATCTTATATTCTGAATATCTTGAATTATAAATATATCCCACAACAGATGCAAGGTTTTGAGTACCAAAACCATTCATTCCCGTTTGTTACTTTTACCTGTCCGGACCTGTCGTCTACTAACCTAAACGTAACGACGGAATGGACAACAAGACAGGAGCAATAGATACTATTATATATAATGCTTGGTACAATAACATATATAGTTGTGTTTTGTACTTGCCTACACATAAATTTGAAAAGTGATGTTTTATCTGCCACCTGCAACAAAACACGGATAATGGCTTGATAAATAAATAATTAGAGCGTTGCAGATACCTGTTGCAGTTGTGTTGCAGATGCGGTATCTGCAACACAGCTGTTTACTTTATGAAAGCTTTGCAACATGGTATACAGTACCGCTACGCACACGTTTCGACGGGATTTCGTGTTTGCGGAGAATTCGCCCGAACACGCTTACCCGTTTGTTAGATAACGGTATGGCGCTGTTTTTCTTTATATCTTCCAGAATCTCAGCCGGTGAAAGCCATTCGCCGTCTTCTTCTTCTTTGACAGGACGGAAATAACGGTAAAACAACTGCTCCTCGAGAGAAACTTGCTCAAATTCACGGTTGTTCTCGGTCATAATCCGTTCTTCATTCTGGTCGAACCAGTAACGTTCACCGTGATCGAGCTCATACATGGCTTGCGCATAAAGCTGTTCATAGTCTATCGCCTTGCTTGTATCTATCGTTCCGTTCGTTTCGATACAAATAAAACGGCGGCTGCCCGAAGGGTCGGTCAGCAAATCTTTCTGGTTGCTCGTTGCGATGAATGAAGCGTAACGGCGCATTTCCTGTATCGTGCTGGCGTGTGACTTGCGCATATTTACAATCGGTTTCTGGAGGATATGCTTCAGGAAACCTTGTTGGGTGGGACTGATCTGGTCGAACTCGTCAATGTTGATAAGCGCAAAGCGATTGAGGTAAAGTTCTGCATCCTGCTTTCTCGAAAAATCAATGCTGTCCGTGTAATATGCGCGTATGGCAGGAGGGATGATACTGCGGCAGAAGGTGGATTTACGGCAGCCTTGTGCACCTACCAGCAAAGGTGAAACGCTGTTCGCGTATTTTTTATCTGTACCACGCCAGTGAGAAACCATATTGAGAAACCAACGGTGAAACAAGTCCACCCAGTACGGATTCCGGCAAGGAACGGTGGCTGCCAGTCCGCGGATTCGGTCTTTGCCGTCCCAAACGGGGAGATGGTAAAGGAAATCTTCCAACGGATTGAATACCGGGATGCGGTTGGAGTAAATATAACGGCTGATGTCCCTGTCCCAGAGTGGAATGCCTTCGGCTTGCGCATCCAGTGCGATACTGTTTAACACCCGTTTGTCGATAGGGTTGAAGTAGAAGCGGAATGAGTTACGTTCACGATATTCCACTTCACCTACTTGGCTGTTGTAGCGGAATTCGTAACGCCGCTTCATGAACTCCTCTGTCTGGAGCGCCAGAAACTGCTCTTTTCCCAAACAGCTTTTCTTACCGAAGCCCCTCTGTTCATTATATACATTGTTGACCGACTGACGGATTAATACTTCTTGCCGACTCAGGTAATAGTGAAAGACAATTCGCTTCACCGTTTCTTCTTCGGGAATGCCCGAATGGAAACAGTTGACGGCCAGTTGCGTTACTACGGCTTGAAAATCTTCACCCCGCGGACGTGCGCCTTCCTCTTCTGCTTCATAAATTTCTTTATGTGTTTTTCGTAAAGCCGCCTCAAAAAGCATAAATATGGCATGTTCCGTATCGTAACCCGGTACAGCGCGTGTCAACGGTGACTTTTCCGATCGTACAGCTTCCCGATAGGATAGTTCTTCGGGCATTCCTGCCGGCTGCGGGAGATAAAACGGAACGGAGTCCGGTCGGTACATGAGTTCCGGATCGTATGATAGTCGTGAATATTGTTCCAGTTTGGGCTCTTTGGATATAATGTTGAACGGGAGCTGTGGCTGGTAACATTTTACGGCTAATCGATAGGCATGGGCGTGAAATACTTCCGCTTCCTCTCGTTTCTGTGGGAGTGAAGTGTCCGGGCGGGTAAATTTCGTCCAGATTTTCACTGTCCGTCCGCTGGAACCGGTGAAAACGCAGTAAGTTTGCGGCTGTTCCCAAGCGAGCTGTTTCACCAGCGCAATTTCCGGACCACCTGATAGCGGGCCGACAGTCAGCTCGACTATTCCGTTATAACTTTTCATCTGTTTGCCGCCTTCCGTTCTGCGGAATTCTGCGGCTGGAAGAATCTTCGGTAATTTGTCTGCTTCGTAGCAGCGTGAGTCGGGCAGGGAATATCGTAACGCTTCTCTGAAAGCGGACACAGGCTGTATCTTTGTTTCAGTTCGTGTTTTTTCTATCCACGTCTCCATGTCCATTGTGGTCAGCGCAGTAGTTTTGTCCTTGTCTCTTAATTGAGTAATTTTCATTATATATATTGTTAATAATATTCTGCTAAATTACTTATATTTGTCTGTTTCTGCAAATAAATACGGATATTTAATATGTATATCCTTTTTATCCGTACATTTGTAGAATTTTAAACTATAAAACCGATAAACAGTAATGAAAGAATCTTTCGATTATTCCTTGGTGCCTTATAACTTCGGTATGTGCGCTGCCGAAGATTGCCCGCGCGCTGCGACATGCTTGCGCCGGATTGCGTTAGAATATGCTCCGGCGGACCGGGTTTTTCTGTCGATCATGAATCCCAACCGTTTGAAAGCGATGAAAGGTGAGTGCGATTGTTACTGCTCCGACGAGAAAGTACGTTATGCGCGGGGCTTTATACGCACGATTAATGCTCTTACCGTCCGTACAGCAGATACTTTTCGCTACCGTATGATTGGATATATGGGCAGAAAAAACTACTACTTGAAACGCAAGGGGGGCATGAACCTTACTCCGGTCGAGCAACAGCGGGTTATAGCCGTCGCCAAAGAACTGGGGGTTATTCAAAATGAATATTTCGACGGTTATGTAGAAGAATACAACTGGGGTTAGTGTTGTAAATCCCCTTTGTTAGAAACCTGTCGCTATGGATATTTTTCCGTTTCCAGCCTTGGAAACTGTAATTTCCCACCTTGGAAACTCCGGTTTCTTACGTGGAAAACTACAGTTTCCCGCCTGGGAACGGGAATTACTGACGTAGGAAACGGTATCTTTGAATATGGGGGATGAACTTGTTGCCCGGTGAAACGAGTTTATTCATTTAGGCTGTGTTGCAGATACCTTTTCTGCAACCTATCTGCAACAGGTATCTGCAACGGCATAATTTCTTATTTATCAGTTTGTTATTCGTGTTTTGTTGCAGGTGGCAGATACATTCTTGTTTTTGAACTCTATTGTAGGCATGTAGTTTGTATCTGTGTTCCGTGGAAAAATAATTTCTATAAAGGAGATATGAACAAAGCGATAGCTTTTGTATATCCTATATATAATAATGTATAGTCATTCTGCATAGGTTCTCTCTGCGGTAAAATTTATGTTCTACAACATCCTTGTCACTCAGGTAGTTACAAAAATGTTTCAAAAAAGAGTAGAAAAATAGTCATATATATTTGGATGTTATTGATAAGTTGTCTACTTTTGCACCCGCTTTGCTAGAGAGACAGAGCCTGATGATTGACATTCTGCTACGGATTAAGGGTTCAGAAAATAAAAACAAAAAACTTTGAAAAAAGTTTGGAAGTTATCTGAAAAAGTCCTTATCTTTGCATCCGCTTTCGCAAAGAAAGCAGTGCGGCGAAGGCCACATTAGTTCTTTGAAATATTGATAAACAATACAAGTAGTACAAGAAAAGATAGAACCGTCAATACAGTCTGTTATATATGTTCATATATATGTAATAGATATAGGTATTAGAATGAAGTCAATAAATTGTACGGCATCCTGAACAGAGCTATAACCGGCACATGCCGATTAAAAAATACTTTTACAATGAAGAGTTTGATCCTGGCTCAGGATGAACGCTAGCTACAGG
>OGNV01000561.1_pt1 | contig 33084 bp, 31 predicted proteins | sample 1573561 | NCBI WGS metagenome assembly OGNV01 (sample SAMEA2581892, study PRJEB24529) | metagenome | biome: Human gut stool | place: China | collected 2011
GGGCGGCAATGCCGCCCAGCTCAGCGGCCACGTCCATGCTGATGGCGGTGGTCACGGACTTCGGCAGCAGAGTAGCGTACTGCTCCTGGGTCAGGTCCATTGCCAGCGCCAGTGCAAAGGCGCTGCCCAGACTGACCAGCGTGCCCACCGAGATGCCCGCGATGATGGCGGGCGCGTTCTTTTTGAGCAGATCCAGCTTTTCATACAGCGGGATGGCCAGCGCCACCGTAGCGGGCAGCAGCAGGTAGCTTACCGGCGCGGCGCTGGTCTTGTAGTCCCCGTAGGGGATATTGCACACCGACAGAAAAATGATGACAAAAATACTGCCCAGCAGCAGCGGGTTAAAGATGGCCTTGCCGGTCACCCGGTTGATGAGCACACCCAGCCCAAAGGCTGCCAGCGTAAGCAGCACGCCCCATGCCACAGAGCCGGTCAGAAAGTCGTTCAGCAGCTCAGTCATGGTCGGCCTCCTCTTTTTTATTGCGGGCGGTCAGCGCCTGCGTGGTGCGGCCTGCGGCCGCCATTACCAGCACCGTCACCGGCAGAATGGCGATCAGGATGGGCAGCAGCAGCTGTCCCATCTCTGCCCACAGCTCCATGATGCCCGCAGCGGCGGGCACGAACAGCAGCGGAAAAATACCGGTCAGATAGGTGCCGGTCTCCTTGACCTGCTCCAGCTTTACGACCCCGGCGGTCAGGGCTGCCAGCAGCAGCACCAGACCATACACACTGGCAGGCACCGGCAGCGGCAGCACCGCGTGCAGCACCTCGCCCAGAAAACAAAACGCGAGAATGCGCCCGAACTGAAAAATATACTTCGTGTCAGAACTCCCCTTTCTGGTCTTATGGTCTTATAACGAACAGACAACGGGCTTTTTGCCCGGAATTTTCTGTCTCACACAAAGTAAAAGTATACCGCGGACTGCCCGCTCCATCAACCGTAAATCTTGCCAAGAAGTTCTGCACCTTTTGCGCAGAACTGTACAAAAAAACGCACCGGTGCAATTCCGGTGCGCAAGGTTCAGATCACATAATCGTTGCCGGCCTGATCCGGCAGGGCAAGGTCTGCCAGTGTGATCTTGCCAAAATAGTCCGAGATCAGATCGTTGAGCCCCTTCCACATCTCGTAGGTGCGGCAGTTGGCCATCCGGGCGCAGGCAGAAGCCCCGTGGGTCAGGCAGCTTACCGGGGCAAGGCTGCCCTCGGTGAGCATCAAAATCTCGCTTACCGTGTACTGATCCGGGCTGCGGGTCAGCCGGTAGCCGCCGCCCTTGCCGCGCAGCCCCTCCAGAAAGCCGTTCTGCACCAGTACCTTGAGGATGTTCTCCAGATACTTTTCCGAGATCTCCTGCCGGGCGGCAACTTCCTTTAAGGGAACATATTTTTCAGACTGATGCTCCGCGAGGTCGATCATCACCCGCAGCGCATAGCGTCCTTTGGTCGAAACGATCATAATCCGTACTTCCTTCCGGTCAAAATTTATTATAACCCATTATACAACAGGGTAAGTCACTTTTCAATCCCACTTTTTTCAAAAAACCCCTTGACAAGCATGGAAAACAGGGCTATAATGCCATCAAACCCACAAACAATGTTGGTTAAAAGGTTTAGAGGGAATCACAGCCGGGCACCCCGGCACAAGACAGGGCTACACACCCCGTAACGATATCAGAAAGAGGGACAAGTATTATGAGCAAGATCTATACCGCCGCAGATCAGTTGATCGGTCACACCCCGCTGCTGGAGCTCAGCCATATTGAAAAAGAAGAGCAGCTGCCCGCCCACGTTATCGCCAAGCTGGAGTACTTCAACCCCGCCGGTTCTGTGAAGGATCGCATTGCTAAAAAGATGATCGACGATGCCGAGGCCAAGGGCCTGCTGAAGGAAGGCTCCGTCATCATCGAGCCCACCTCCGGCAACACCGGCATCGGTCTGGCTGCCGTGGCAGCTGCCAAGGGCTACCGCACCATCATCGTGATGCCCGAAACCATGAGCGTAGAGCGCCGTCAGCTGATGAAGGCCTACGGTGCAGAGCTGGTGCTGAGCGAGGGTGCCAAAGGCATGAAGGGTGCCATTGCCAAGGCCGATGAGCTGGCAAAGGAGATCCCCAATTCCTTCATCCCCGGCCAGTTCGTGAACCCCGCCAACCCGCAGGCACACATCGAGACCACCGGCCCCGAGATCTGGGAGGATACCGATGGTAAGGTCGATATCTTTGTGGCAGGCGTTGGCACCGGCGGCACCGTGACCGGCGTTGGCAAGTACCTCAAGAGCAAGAATCCCGATGTCAAGGTGGTGGCTGTTGAGCCTGCTTCCTCCCCTGTGCTGAGCAAGGGCACTGCCGGTGCACATAAGATCCAGGGCATCGGCGCAGGCTTTGTGCCGGACGTGCTGGACACCACCGTCTATGACGAGATCATCGCCGTGGAGAACGACGATGCCTTTGCCACCGGCCGTCTGATCGGCCACAAGGAGGGCGTGCTGGTGGGTATTTCCTCCGGTGCTGCCGTCTGGGCTGCCATCCAGCTGGCAAAGCGCCCGGAGAACGCCGGCAAGAACATCGTTGTTCTTCTGCCTGATACCGGCGACCGCTACCTGTCCACCCCGCTGTTTGCGGAATAATCCCCAAAAGACTCTCCTCTCCCGCTCTGCACCCCGCAGGGCGGGAGTTTTTGTTTGGGGACAAGACGATTTGAAATGGCTTCCGCTATCGGGTTGCGGCACCCAGCATCCGCATCGTGCCTTGGGCGGCACTTGCGTCTTGCTGGCCGCTGCCCCAACAACTCCTCCCTGTTTCCGCCGCTGGCGGCGGTCGTCGTCGTTGCGCTCTAGCCATATTCAGCGGAATTATTATTTTTAATTCGGGATTCTGAAAAGCCTGTGGGCTTTTCAGAATCCCCTTTTCACAGGAGGGGTCGTAACGGCAAACGGCATTTGCAGCGTCGCTTTCTGCGAAAGCGCGGCGCTGCGGGCGTGCCTGCTCCCCCCTTGGGGGAGCTGTCGCGCAGCGACTGAGGGGCTTTTAATGGAGAAGCGAAAAAAGCGTTAAAGCGATAGCGCCGACTGGCGCAGCGCTAGCTTTTTTGTGCTTCGACTTCTTCTTTAGGATTGTCAAGGGCGTGCAGCCCTTGACCCGTTGCGGGGTGGGTGGAGTCCAGAGGTAGGGAGGGGGGAGTCGGAACACCCCTCCCTGCCTCTGGCCCAGCGGAGCGTCTTTGCGCGCTGAAAGCAAGCAGAAACTTTCCCCACGGAGCACGCACTTTTCTGGTTCTCTTTTGCTGTCAAAAGAGAACATCCCCCGTCCCCTCCCCTTTTCCCTCACGCAATTTTATGCTACAATACCGGTAACAAAAACGTTTGGAGAAACGCCCATGCTTTATTATGCTGCCCCCATGGAGGGCTTCACGGACCGGGTCTGGCGGCAGACCCATCAGAAATGGTTCGGCGCACAAGGCGCTGCCGACCGCTATTATGCGCCGTTTATCTCCCCGCCGGAGAACCGGGTGCTCATTAAAAAGAAGATGGCAGAGCTTGCCCCGGAGGCAAACCCGGGTGCGCCGGTCATCCCGCAATTGCTGGCGAAGGACGGCGAGCTGGCTGCATGGATGATCGGTCAGCTGCGGGCGCTGGGCTATACTGAGGTGAACCTGAATCTGGGCTGCCCCGCCGGGACGGTGACTGCCAAGGGCAAGGGCTCCGGAATGCTGCGGGACCTTGCCAAGGTGGACGCCTTTCTGGACGGCGTATTCTCCCGCACCGAGGGGCCTGTCTCGGTCAAGACCCGGCTGGGCGTGGAGAAGCCGGAGGAGTTTGCCGCCATTCTGGAAATTTATAGCCGCTACCCCATCTCGGAGCTGACCATCCACCCCCGGGTGATGCGGCAGCAGTACCGCGGGCAGGCCGACCGCGCCGCCTTTGCCGCTGCGCTGCCCCGGTGCACCATGCCGGTGTGCTACAACGGCGATGTGACCACCGCCGCCCAGCTCCACGCGCTGGAAGAGGAGTTTCCCACCCTGTCCGGCATCATGGTGGGGCGCGGGCTCATCGCAGACCCTGCACTCTTCCGCAGGGCGCGGGGCGGTGCACCCGCCGCCAAAGAGGAGCTGCGGGGCTACCTGACCGACCTGTACCACGGCTACACTGAACTGTTTGGCAGCGCAGGCTGCGCCATCAGCCGGATGAAGGGGCACTGGTTCTACCTCATCCACTGCTTTGCCGGGGCTGAAAAGCTGGAAAAGCAGCTGAAAAAGCTGCGGGAGCCGTGGGAGTACGAGGTGGTGGTGAACCAGATCTTCACCCTGCCGCTGGTGGAAAACGATTAAAATGGTCTCCAAAACCATCCTATCCATAATAAATGAGGCTTTTCCCTGCGACCCCACCCGTGAAAATGGGGTTCAGGAAAGTCCGCAGACTTTCCTGAACCCCGAAATTTAAAATAATCTTTCCTCTGAACATGGCCAGAGCAACGCGGAGGCCATTCCCAATCGTCCCACGCGCAAAAAAAGCCCGCCGTCTTGCAAGACAGCGGGGCTGAAAAGGACCGTATTACACGTTGAGGTAGCTGCGCAGCATAGCCTGCAGCAGATCGTCACGATCCACCTTGCGGATCATGGCACGGGCATTCTTATAGGTCGTAATGTAGGTAGGGTCTTCGGACAAAATGTAGCCCACCAGCTGATTGACCGGGTTATAGCCCTTTTCCTTCAAAGCATCGTACACCTGTTGTACGATCTCGTGGATCTCATAGTCCTTTTTATCGTGGATGGAGAAAATCGCGGTTGCGTCTCCCACGCAATACACCCCCTTCGGTTGAAACTAGTCCCATTGTACACGAAATGCGCCGAAACTTCAAGATAATTACGCTGGATTTGCACATCCTGCACAAAATTTCCAGCAATGTTCCGGCAAGATGAACGATGTCCGGGCGGCATTCTGCCCGCGAAAGGAGCCTTTGTATGCTTTACGGCATCGGCTGCGACCTGTGCAGCCTTTCCCATCTGGAAAAAAGCCTTTCCTCTGCCCACGCAGCAGCCTTTGTGCGCCGGGTGTACGGCCCGGCTGAGCAGGCGGCGCTGGGGCTTTTGGAAGGCTCTGCTGCGCCGCTGAACGCTCACCGCCTTGCCAGCGCCGCCGCAGATTTTGCCGCCAAGGAGGCCTTTCTCAAGGCGGCGGGCACCGGCCTGCGGGAGCCCTTTTCTCTATGTGAGATCGAGGCCGTCCGGCAGGAGAACGGTGCCCCGGCCTACCGCTTCAGCGGGCAGACCGCCGCATGGGTGGCGCAGCACCGGCTGCGGGCCCGGCTCTCTTTAAGCCACGAGGGCGGCATGGCGCTGGCCTTCTGCACGCTGGAAGAGGAAAGCTGACCACCCCTTGTGCATACAATGGAATATCGCCCCCGCACTGCATAAGCCGCACCCCGCCTGCGCATACTGAGAGCAGACAGGATGCGCCGGACGCATCACATAGCGGGGCACATCCTCCAGACAAACAGGAGGGAGATTCCATGGAGGTACACAGAGGAGAAGTTTTCTACGCTGATCTTTCGCCGGTGGTGGGCTCGGAGCAGGGCGGTGTGCGCCCGGTGCTGATCGTACAGAACGAGATCGGCAACCGGCACAGCCCCACTGTGATCGCGGCGGCCATTACATCCCGGCTGGACAAGACCCGCCTGCCCACCCACATCAACATCCGGGCGGCAGACACCGGCCTTGCCAAGGACAGCGTGGTGCTGCTGGAGCAGATCCGCACGCTGGATAAACACCGCCTGCGGGAGCGCGCCGGACAGATCACCGCCGCCGACCAGAAGCGGGTGGATCAGGCGCTGGACGTAAGCCTTGGGCTGAGCTCGTACTGAGATAAAAACGATTGGAAATGCGCTCCGCTAACGGGTTGCGGCACCCAGCATCCGCATCGTGCCTTGAGCGGCACTTGCGTCTTGCTGGCCGCTGCCCCAACGACTTCTCCCTGTTTCCGCCGCTGGCGGCAGTCGTCGTCGTTGCACTTTGCGCATCATCAGCGGAAAAATGATTTTTAATTTGGGGTTCTGAAAAGCCTGCGGGCTTTTCAGAACCCCTTTTTCACGGGAGGGTCGTAGAGGGAAACGGCAATTGCAACTTCTCCTCTATACCACATGAAAAAGGGATAGCCGAACCCACGCGGGTGTTCTGCTATCCCAAAATACATATTATTACTCGATCAGACCATTGAGCAGGGTCAGGCACTTGCGGCTATGCAGCTTGCGGATGGCCTTGGCTTCGATCTGGCGCACACGCTCACGAGTGACGCCGAAGTCGCGGCCGACCTCTTCCAGCGTGCGGGGACGGCCATCGTCCAGACCAAAGCGCAGGCGGATGACCTTTTCCTCGCGGGGGGTCAGGCTCTTGAGTGCCAGATTGATCTGCTGTGCCACCATGGCGCGGTCGGCTGCCTTGCCGGGTGCCTCGGCGTTTTCGTCCGCGACAAAATCGCCCAGAGAGGAATCCTCTTCCTCACCCACGGGGCTTTCCAGACTGGCGGGCTCCTGTGCCATGCGCTGGATCTCGCGCACGCGCTCCACGCTCATGTCCATGGCCTTTGCCAGCTCTTCCGGGGTGGGCTCGTGGCCGTTCTGGTACACCAGCTGGTTGGTGGCCTGACGCATCCGGTTGATGGTCTCCACCATGTGCACCGGGATGCGGATGGTACGGGCCTGATCCGCGATGGCGCGGGTGATGGCCTGACGGATCCACCAGGTAGCATAGGTGGAGAAGCGGAAGCCGCGGTCGCAATCGAACTTCTCGGCAGCCTTGATCAGGCCGATATTGCCCTCCTGAATGAGGTCAAGGAAGGCCAGATTATGACCGACATGCTTCTTGGCGATGGACACCACCAGACGCAGGTTTGCCTCGCTCAGGCTGCGGCGGGCGTTCAGGCCGTCGCGGCGGGTCTTGAGCAGCTCCTGACGGCGCTCCTCGCTCAGGGGGCCGTTCTCCACGGCCTCCATGGCCTTTTCCTCGTCTGCCTTTTCCTCGGCATCCTCGGCAGACTTTTCGCCGTCCTCGTCCAGATCCTCGGTGTAGCTGCGGCTGTTCTCGTCCTCCTCAAAGGAGAAGCGGGCGCTGTTCTTCTTGATGTACTCCGGTGCGCCGTACTTCTGGCGGTCTGCCTGCAAAATATGTGCAGCCTCGGCACCGGCATGGATGCGGCGGCTCAGCTCCACCTCCTGCTCGGCGCTCAGCAGCGGGATCTGACCGATCTGCTTGAGGTAGTTCTTCACCGGGTCGTCCAGCAGCTCGTCCATGGCAGCCTTCAGGTCTGCCGGGTTCTCCTCGGCATCCTCTTCGTTTTCATCGGCAAGGCCCATGTCATCGTTGTTGTTCTCGGCGTTCTCCACCTCAGCAATGATGCTGTCCACGTCCAGACTCGGCTCGTTCTCTTCCTCCAGGACCTTAATGCCGCGCTCCTCCAGCAGGGTGTAGAGGGTGTCTACATCCATGCGGCATTGTGCCGCCAACGCCTTGGCCTCCTGTGCAGAGAGGGTGCCCTCGCCCTTAGTCAACAGTTCCTTCAAAGTCATGCCCATTTTTTCTCTCCTTCCCGCTCCGGGGAATTTCCTGTAATATTGCCGTGTGCATCAGATCACAAGGCCGCCGTTCACCCCAAACACCTGTCCGGTGATGTATCCGGCATCCTCGCTGGCCAAAAAGACCAGCAGCTTTGCAACTTCTTCCGGGGTGCCCAGCCGACCCACAGGGGTCTCCTCGGCCAGCGCCGCCTTGTCCTCGGCGGTAAAAGCCGCCATCATGTCGGTCTCGATGACCCCCGGCGCTACGCAGTTCACCGTAATGCCGCTGGGGCCCTCTTCCTTGGCCAGTGCCTTGGTCAGACCGATGAGCCCGGCTTTCGCGGCAGAATAGTGCACCTCGCAGCTGCCGCCGGTCTGACCCCACATACTGCTCACAGTCAGAATGCGGCCCTGCTTGCGGCGGATCATGCCGGGCAGTGCCAGCTGGCACAGGTGGAACGCGCCGCTCAGGTTCACGTCCAGCATCCGCTGCCACTCTTCCGGGGTGATGTCGGTAAACAGCTTCTGCTGCGCGATGCCGGCGTTGCACACCAGCACATCCACCCTGCCCATGGCCTGCTCCACTGCATGGAACGCCAGCTCACAGCTGGCGCGGCTGGCTACATCGCACTGGATGGCGATGCACCCGGGCAGCTGCTGTTCCAGCGCAGCGGCAGCGGCGGCGTTCTGATGGTAGAGCACCGCCACCTGATACCCTGCTGCCGCAAAGGCGCGGGCAGCGGCAGCACCGATGCCCCGGTCGCCGCCGGAGATCAGCACCCGGCGCGCCGCAGCGGGTGCTGCAGGGGCAGGCCGCTCTTTTACAGGCTGCGGCACAGGCGCTTCGGGCAGCTCCACCGCAGGCGGCTCTGCGGGCTTTTCCAGCGTGATCACCCGGGTGGGCTCGTCCACCGCAGGCGCTGCCGTTTTTCCCAGCGTCATGATGCGGGTAGGCTCGTCCGCGACCGGCTCCACCGGCGCTGCCGGCTTTGCGGCCGGTGCGGCAAGGGGCTCCGGTGCGCTCTCTTCCTCCGGCACCTGAAAGGTCAGTTCAAACTCGTCCTCGTACAAGAGTGTATCCCTCCTGTTCGGTATTCTCGGCCGGGCGCAGTGCCCAAACCGGAAAAACCCTGTGCCCATCCCCAGACAGTGCAGCGTTCCGTTTATGTGTCCGGCAAAGGTCCGGTGCTTTGGCGTGCCTGCCTGCAGTTGCGATGGGTTTCGACAAGATTCCATTGAATAATATACCACAATCCAGCCCAAAAAGAAAGTGGGAACTGCAATTTTTTACGCAGTTCCCACTATTTTTCCTTATTTTCCCCTGTTTTCGGGCACCGGGGGCTTCCAGCGGGGTCTGCCTGCCCGCTTTTCCCGCAGGGAAACAAAAAATGCCTGCAAAAGCTGCTGCGCCTCGGCCTCCCGCAGCCCCTTTTCCACCACCGGATGGTGGTTGAAGGGCAGCGCGAACAGGTCGGTCACCGAGCCGCAGCACCCGGCCTTGGTGTCGGCAGCGCCGTACACCACCCGGCGCAGACGGCTGTTGATGATGCCGCCCGCGCACATAGGGCAGGGCTCTAAGGTGACGAACAGCTCGCACTCCCACAGCCGCCAGCCGCCCAGCGCCTTGCAGGCGGCATCAATGGCCAGCAGCTCTGCGTGGTGCAGGGCGTTTTTCTCGGTCTCCCGGGTGTTGTGCGCCGTGGCGATCACCTCGCCGTGCCGCGCCACCACCGCGCCCACCGGCACCTCGCCCAAGGCAGCGGCTTTAGCGGCTTCTTCCAGCGCAAGACCCATCAGTTCAAAATCGGTCATGTATTCCATCCTCTCATCCCATCGCCAGCACCAGCAGGTTGTTTGCGCTGTGCAGCAGCATCCCCGGCCAGAGATGCCCCGTGCGGTCTGCCAGCCACCCCAGACCCAGCCCGCACACTAGCGCATAGGCCATGGCGGCAGCGCTGCCGTGCTGCAAGGCAAACAGCGCCGCCTGCAAAAGAACAGCCTGTCCCCTGCCCAGCGGCTGCGCCCGGCGCTGCACCGCGCCCCGGAACACCCCTTCCTCCGCCAGCGGAGCCAGCAGGCAGACCCGGAGAAACCGCGCCGCGCCGCCGGGCGGCACGGGCAGCAGCACCGCCAGCACCTTGCCCGCCAGCAGATACCCCACCGCCCAGCCAAAGGCCGAAAGCAGCGCGGCGGTGCGGGGGTTCAGCTTGTGCATGATCGGTCTCCTCCTGCTATGGTTCGTTCCCGGTTATAGTACCATATCTGCCGCCGGGTGCGCAAGGTTTGGGCGTTCTGTCGCGGCAAATTTATGCAAATCATTGACACATCGCCCTAAATGGTGGTATAATGATTTCCAACCTTTTTGATGAAAGCGTTGTGTATACTGTATTTTACCGGTAGACCGGAGGTATTATTATGATCCGTATCCTCACCGATTCCGCGTGCGACATCCTGCCCGCCGAGGCGCAGCAGCTGGGCGTGACCGTGATCCCCCTGAACGTGACGCTGGAGGACGGCACCGTCCTGCGGGACGGCATCGACATGACCCCCAGCGAATACTATACCCATCTGGCAGCCTGCCGCAAGCTGCCCACCACCAGCCAGCCCAGCCCGGAGCAGTTCGAGCGGCTGTATCTGGACGCCGCTGCCGCCGGAGACGAGGTGCTGGGCATCTTTTTGTCCGATGCGCTGTCCGGCACCGGTCAGTGCGCCAGACTTGCTGCCGACCTTGCCAACGTGGATAATGTGGTGTTCGTGAACACCGAGAACGTCTGTCTGGGGCAGTCCTTGCTGGTGCGGCTGGCTGTGCAGCTGCGGGACGCCGGTAAGACGATCACCCAGATCGCCGCCGATCTGGAAAAGGCCAAGCAGCACCTGCATCTGGTAGCTGCCGTGGACGATCTGAAGTACCTGCGCAAGGGCGGCAGACTGTCCGCCGCCGCCGCTGTGGCGGGCGGTATGCTGGGCATCAAGCCCATCCTCGCCGTCATAGAGGGCAAGGTGGCGCTGGCCGGTAAGGCGCGCGGTCTGCCCGGCGTGTATGTGGCGCTGTTCAAAAAGATCGACGAGATGGGCGGCATCCACCCGGGCTACACCCCGCTGCTGGGCTACACCGTCAACCACCGGGAGCTGCAGCCGCTGCTGACCTACCTGCAGGACAACCTGCATCTGGACGCACCGCTGGTGCGCCAGATCGGCTGCGTCATCGGCACCCACACCGGCCCCGGCGCCTTCGGCATCGCGTTCTTTGATAAAGAGCTGGTGCTGGAATAAAACCTATTCGCAAAAACAAGCCGGACAGCCCGCGGGCTGCCCGACTTTGTTTTTACCCGTGAAAAAGTAGTTCCGAAACGCCCGCAGGCGTTTCGGAACTACAAATAAAATATTCTTTCCGCTGATTATGACCAGAGCGCAAGCGGAGGCCATTCCAAATCGTCCCGCCTTGCCCTTACAGCACCGCGTCCGAGATCAGCTTGCCCAGCAGCAGCACCAGCACCACCAGCATCATAGGGCGGATAAAGCGGGCACCCTTTTTCAGGGCAAAATGGGAGCCCAGCAGGTTGCCCAGAATGTTGCTGATGGCGCAGGGGATGCCGATGTGGAACACTACCAGACCGTTCATCAGGTAGGTGAACAGGCTGGCGTAGTTGCTGGCCAGATTGAGCACCTTGCCGTTGCCGTTGGCAGTGCGCAGGTCAAAGCCCATCAGGGTGGTAAAGGCCATGATGGCAAAGGTGCCGGTGCCCGGGCCCATAACGCCGTCGTACAGGCCGATGCCCAAACCGATGGCCAGCGCCAGTAAAATCTTTTTCAGGTCCAGCGTGCCGTCGTCCCGGTTCTCGTCCGGCAGGTTGCGCTGCCACAGGATGATGACCGCCGCCACCGGCAGGATGATGAACATCATGGTGCGCAGCATCTCGTCACTGAGCAGCAGCACGATGTGCGCGCCCAGCGCACTGCCCGCAAAGCTGCCGATGGCTGCAAGAACACCCACCTTCACGTTCATGGCACCGCTTTTGAAAAAGCTTGCCGTGGCAAAGGTGGTGCCGCAGGCAGCACTGAACTTGTTGGTGGCATAGGTGTAGTGGGGCGGCAGCCCGGCAAACAGATAGGCAGGCAGACTGATCAGCCCGCCGCCGCCGGCTGCCGAATCCACAAAGCCTGCAAAGCCGGTCATCAGCATGAGAAACGCCATCATCCACGGCGAGATCGTGATACCCATTGTTATAATTCCTCTTATCTTTCCAAGTCGTTTGTTCTTTCTCAGGGGACGCGCGCCTCAGACCATATAAAACCTCCTCTCGCAGGGCAATACACAGCCCGGGATACCCGCGCACAGCAGGGCATCTCCGGGCACTTTTTGCAATTTTAGAAGTTATTATTACAGATTGTTTTTAAAGAAGCGGTATGCGTTGCGCCAGTAGATGGCCTCTACCTCGTCCTCGGTAAAGCCCTCGCGGCGCAGTGCCTCGGCCAGCAGCGGCATATCTGCCGCCGTTTCCAGCTCGTGCCGGCCGCCAATGCCGTCAAAGTCGCTGCCAAGGCTGATGACCTCAATGCCGCCCACCTGCTTGAAGTGAGCCGCGTGCTTTGCCAGCCGTTCCACCGTGCTGCGGCAGTTCTTCGGGTGTGCCGAGTCTGCGTCCACAAAGGAGGCGCAGTAGTTCAGCCCTGCAATGCCGCCCTTTTCTGCCAGTGCGCGGATCATCTCATCGGTCAGGTTGCGGTTGTGGGGCGACAGGGCACGGCAGTTGGAGTGGCTTGCCGCAAAGGGACGGGTGCTGTGGTTTGCGATGTCCCAGAAGCCCTTATCGGAAAGGTGGCTCACGTCTGCGGTGATGTGCAGCTTTTCCATCTCTTCCAAAAAGGCAAAGCCCCGCTCGGTCAGGCCGGTCTCGGTGTTGGCCACCAGCGGCCCGCCGGGGTTTGCGTTGGGGGCTGCCAGTTCGTTGGGGTAGTTCCATGTCAGGGTCATCATGCGCACGCCCAGCTCCTGCAGCCGCCGCAGCACGCCCAGACTGCCCTTGCAGCAGCCGCCCTCTTCCACCGTCAGCATGGCGCTGAACTTGCCCTCGGCGCGGTTGCGCTCAAGGTCGGCAGCGGTGTACACCGGGGCGATCTTTTCCGGGTAAGCCGCCATGAGCCGCTTGAAGATGTCGATCTCCTCCAGCACGCTTACCAGCGGGTCGGCCCCGGGAGCGGGGTCGGCCAGATCCACATAGGCCGCAAAGCATTGCAGCAGATAATCCCCCTGCTGCAATTTTTCAAGGTCGATATGCAGGTCGTTGTGCAAAAAGCTTTTGGGTGCGCCCGCCTTTTCGGCGCGGCGCAGTTCGTACAGGGTATCGCAATGCAGATCCCAAACCTTCATGATGGATACACTCCTTTATGCTTCTTCTCCCAGCAGCTGCAGCAGCTGTTCGGGGTTCATGGACAAAATCGCGCCGTCTGCCCCACCGGTAACGGTGTCGGCCAGCGACTGCTTGGCCTGTTGCAGCTCCACGATCTTTTCCTCAATGGTGTCCTGCGCGATCAGCCGATACACCTGCACCGGGTTGCGCTGACCGATGCGGTAGGCGCGGTCAGTGGCCTGATTCTGCGCGGCAAGGTTCCACCACGGGTCGTAGTGGATGACGATATCAGCGGCGGTCAGGTTGAGGCCCGTGCCGCCCGCCCGCAGCGAAATGAGAAAGACGTCTGCCTCACCCTGATTGAACCGGCGCACCTGCTCGGCACGCACCGGCTTCGGGGTAGAGCCTTGCAGGGTGAAGTGGCTCACCCCGGCTTCGTCCAGCCGCTTTGCCAGCAGCTCCAGCATGGAGGTGAACTGACTGAACAGCAGAATGCGGTGCCCGCCCGCCACCGCCTCGGTGACAAGCTCCAGACAGGCCTCCAGCTTGGCGCTGCTGCCGGTCCAGTTGTCCGCTACGAGGCGGGGGTCGCAGCAGATCTCCCGCAGCCGCATCAGCACGGCAAACACGGTCATCTTGTCCTCCGGCTTTGCCGCCCGCAGCTTTTCCCGGGCGTCCACCACCGCTGCCAGATACAGCTTGCGCTGCTCGGTCTCCAGCTCAACGCGGCGCACATTCTCCGTTTTGGGCGGCAGCTCCCGCAGCACCTCGGACTTCATGCGCCGCAGGATGAAGGGGCCGGTGAACTGGTTCAGCCGCCGCACGGCGTTGGCATCCTCGTCCTGCACGATGGGCTTTTCAAACCGGGCGCAGAAGGTCTTGTAGGGGGGCAGATACCCCGGCATCAAAAAGGAGAAGATGCTCCACAATTCGCCCAAGCGGTTCTCCACCGGGGTGCCGGTCAGCGCAAAGCGCACCCGGCTGTTCACCCGGCACACCGCCTTGTATTTCTGGGTGGTGTGGTTTTTGATGGCCTGCGCTTCGTCCAGAATGCAGGCGTAAAAGCTTTGTCCGGCATACAGTTTTTCGTCCCGGCGCAGCAAATCGTAGCTGGTGATGACGAGATCCGCCTGTGCCCACCCATCGACCAGCGCGGCGCGGTGGGCGGCATCGCCGTCCATGGCAACACTTTGCAGCTGCGGGGTGAACTTCTGGCATTCCTCCTGCCAGTTCAGCACCAGCGACGCCGGGCAGACGATGAGGCTGGGCAGGCACTGCCCGCCCTCCTTCATGGCCAGCAGGTAGCTGAGCACCTGCACAGTCTTGCCCAGACCCATATCATCGGCCAGAATGCCGCCCATGCCGTAGCCGTCCAGTGTACGCAGCCAGCGGTAGCCGTCCCGCTGGTATTTGCGCAGGGTCTTTTGCAGCGAGAGCGGCGGGGTATACTCGCTGTCCCGCACGGCGTGGAAGCTGCGGCTGATGCGCCGGAAAGCATCGTCCCGGTCGAACCGCAGACCGTTCTGCCCCGAAAGCGCCCAGTCCAGCGTGGGGGCGCGGTAGAGCGGCAGAGCGGCGTGGCCGTCCTTCAGCTTTGCGCCGGAAAGCTCCAGCGTGTCGTTAAGCTCGTCCAGCCCTTCCAGACTGTCATCCAGCCGCAGCAGACTGCCGTCCCGCAGACGGTGGTAGCGTTTTTTCTGGTGCAGGGACTGCAACAGTTCCCGCAGTTCCTCCACCGGGAAGGCACCGGTGTCCACTTCCAAGTCCAGCACACTGCCGTGCACCGATACCCCTACCGAAATTTTAGGCGGGGCGGCTTGTAAGTTGCGGAAAGCATCGGTCTGGTACACCTCGCCCATGGCCAGCAGGGCGGGAATGCCCTCTTCCAGCAGCTGGAAAAGCGCCTCCTCCCCGGAAATGCTGTAATGCCCCGGCTTGCCGGGCTGGGGTTCCAGATAGGTTTCCAGCAGCCGCTTTGCCCGGTTCTCGGTGCGGGCATCCCGCAAAAGATCCGGGGGCACCGGCTCGCCGGGGGCTACCCTGTCCTCTCCGTACAGAAAGACCGGGTACGCCGTGACGGTAAGCCCCCGATCGGCGTCCAGATAAAACTGCACCACCGGTTCCAGCGGGATCTGGTTCAGCAGCAGCCGGTCGGGGTCCACGATGTTGACCCGGTTGCCCAGTTCCGGCAGCACATAGCTGCAAAAAGCGGCGGCGTCTGCGCTGGTAAAGAACAAACTGCGCCCGCCAAAGGTGTCCAGTACCGGCAAAACCCGGCGGCATTCCTCCCGCTGCATCCGCCAGAGGGTGCTTTCGCCCAGCAGATAGGCATAGTCCAGCCCCTGCACCCCGCGGAGCACCGGGGTACAGCTCAGCTGCACGCCGCCCTTGCGGCGCTCCACCTTCAGGCTGATGACCGGCAGGCCCTCTTTAAGGGTATAACCGCCCACAACGCCCTCGGCAGCGTAAAGCTCCACAAGGGCATCCAGCCCCTCGCCGGTCAGCGGCAGACCGCCTGCCGGGCCTTTGTCCCAGCCGGAGCGCATGGTGCCCTCGGCTTCAAACGCCTGCCGGGCGCTCACCTGACGGCGCAGCAGCCGCAGCAGCTGCTGTGCATCCGGAGCAAAGGCGTCCCACCGGTGCACAAAGGCCAGCGACTTCCCGTAGCTGACGCTTTCGCCCTGCTCGATCGCATCCAGAAACTGCGGGATGCTTTTTACCAGATACTGCCGCCCGCCGATGCCGTCCGAGACCCGCAGCCGCAGCCAGATACGGCCATTGTGCGGCGTAAGCTCCGGTTCCAGCAGAGCAAAGCCTGTACGCTGGGCGGCGTTCTGGGGCTGGGGCTGCGCATCCTCCCGCTGGTAGCGCTTCAGCAGCAGCTGGGCCTCATAGTCGGTCTCTGGCTCCTCGCCCCGCCACTTGCGGCCGAACAGCATATCCAGCCCGGCGCTGTAACTGTCCTTGCGGGGCTCGGTGCTCAAGCCTGCCACGCCCCGCTGCACCCCGGGGATGCTCTCCGGCTTTTTTTCCGGGGCGGGCGGGTTCTTTTCCGCATCCTGCAGCAGCAGCGCGCCAATGTGCTTACAGTAGGTGCCGTCGCCGTTTTGATTATAGGGGCAGTCGCAGGAGGCACTGACAAAGCTGCCGTTTTCCCGCAGCCAGACCTGCGTATAATAGCAGTCCGGCCCGCTGCCCTGCACCAGCGCTGTCAGGTGCCGCACCCCGTCCTCGTTGGTGGTGCAGCTGCTTTGCAGGATACGCTTGCGGTACTTCTGCGCCCGCTCAAAGATAGACTTGCCCAGCAATGTGCAAATCTCCTGTGCGTCCATGTGGTCTCCCTCCCCTGTGCTGTCGCGGTTCCGGTCTATTCTATAAGAATACCGCGTTCCACCCCGGGATGCAAGGGCAGAAGGGTAAAAAACGTTTAGAAAGCGCGGGCGGGACGATTTTGAATGGCCTCCGCTACGCTCTAGCCATTTTCAGCGGAAGAATTATTTTGATTTGCAGTTTCGAAACGCCTGCGGGCGTTTCGAAACTACTTTTTCACAGGAGGGGTCGTAGAGGGAAACGGCATTTGCAGTGCCTGTTTCCTGCGGAAACATCCGCACTGCGGGGTTGCTTCTTGGCTCTCAACAGGCCAAAGAAAAAGCACCCGCAAACGCCTTCGGGTGCCAATGCACAGACGGGAAGGGTTGCAGGTGCTTTCTTTATTTTAGGAAATTCCGCGCTTGCGGGTCTTGAGGTGGTACATCTCCTGATCGGCTTTATCGATCAGGTCGTGCACGGTGGCAATGTCCGGCTCAAGGCGGGCGCAGCCGATGCTGATCTCGATCTGGTAGGGCTTGCCGGAGGCGGCGTTGGCGGCGTCCAGCTCCCGCTGGATGGAGGCGATCAGGGTGCGCACCTCCACGCTGTTGCAGCCGCAGGCGATGCAGAATTCATCGCCGCCGTAGCGCGCCAGCACGCCGTTGTAGTTGGCGCACACCTTTTTCAAAATGCCCGCCAGCAGCACCAGCGCGGCATCGCCCTCCAGGTGGCCGTACTCATCGTTGATGTGCTTGAAGTGATCCATGTCCATCATGAGGAAGTGCAGCGAGCGGTTGGGGTGACGGCGGTAGTAGGGCAGTTCGCTTTCCAGATACCGCAGCGCCACGATGCGGTTGCTGACGCCGGTCAGGGTGTCCACCGTGAACTTGGTCTGCAACACCAGCACATACACGCACACCAGCCCCAGCGTAATGCCGCAGCACAGCAGCCCGCGCCCGGGCAGCCAGCCTTGCAGCAAAAAGCCTGCCGCCGGCGCAAGCGCGAGCAGCAGCAGGGTTTTCAGTTCCTCTTTGGGTGTTTCCTGCTTCCAGTTGCTCAGCGTCCAGCTGCAACGGAGAAAGGCCGCTGCCAGATAGGCAAGCCCCACCAGCTTCGCCCCCCAGAACAGGGTGCTGCCCCGCAGCCCTTCTGCGTCCAGATAGCAGAAGCCGTTTTCGTCCCGCGCTGTCAGCAGCGCCAGCAAAAGCAACGCCACCGGTGCGGCGCTGAGCGCCAGCTTGCGACCGTCCTCCATCCATGTACGCCCCAGCTCTGCCTCTACATACAAAAACACCAGCAAGCAGCAGCACGCCGCCAGCAGATAAAACAGAATACTGCCCCCCGCGTTCAGCCGGTAGGTCAGGGGGATGCCCAACTCCTGCCACGCGCCCAGCTGCGCCAGCGCACTGCCATGATCTACGATCGTCAGCGCCCCGGCAGACCACAGCAGCGCCGTGAACAGCCGCCCGGGCAGACTTTTATCCCGCATTTTCTGCTGCGCCCGCAGCAAGACCGCCAGCGTGACCAGACAGACCGCACTGACCTGAGTATGGGCAATCGCATCCATGCCGCAACGCTCTCCTTTACCCTAGGGCGGCTTTGCGCCGTCCCGCACCTTTTTCGCTCTTCCAACGTTCCTTTTCCGCACAGATTTATTGTACCAAATCCGTAACAGATATGCAACACAAACCGAAAATTTCATACAAAAAAACACCGGAACGTCTTTCGGCGTTCCGGTGTCTCTTGGAATCATATCACTTTGCCTGCGGATGGGCGGCATCATTGCGCAGGGCGCTTTCGCGGATCTTTTCCAGCGTCTGCTCGCTGAGGATGTGCTCTGCCTTGCAGGCGTCCTCGGCGGCGGTCTGCTCGTCCACGCCCAGCTGCACAAAGAAGTGGGTCAGCAGCTGGTGGCGGCTGTAAATGCGCTGAGCGATCTCCAGCCCGGGCTCCAGCAGGGTCAGGTTGCCTTCGCCGTCCACCGCGATATAGCCGTTCTCCCGCAGCTTTTTCATGGCGATGCTCACGCTGGCTTTGGTAAAGCCCAGCTCATTGACAACGTCAATGGAGCGCACTTTGCCCATACGCTGGCTCAGCATCAGGATCGTTTCAAGATAATCTTCTGCGGACTGGTGGATCTGCATGGTTTGTCCGGCCTCCTGCCTTATTCCCTCTGGGGGATTTTTCCGACAGGGGATGTGTACCCTCTGTCGTATGTTAAAGGATATCACACTTTTGCGGTTGATGCAAGTAATTCGCAGCAAGTTTTGTTAAACTAACCATATTTTTCTGCACAGAACTGCTGTTTTGCCGGTTTTGCGCCGCCCCTGTTTTGTGCAAAGGGTGCAATTCTCGGCGTTTTTGCCTTACCGTGTGGCCAGATAGGCCGCAGGGCCTGCCTCGTACAGGTCGCCGCCGTGGGCATCCAGCACAACGGTCAGGGGCATATCCTGCACGGTCAGGCGGCGCACCGCCTCACAGCCCAAGTCCGGCCATGCGATCACCTCCAGCGTCTGCACGCTTTTTGCCATCAGCGCACCGGCACCGCCCAGCGCAGCCAGATACACCGCGCCGTTGCGCACCACAGCTGCCTTGACGGCGGCATCCCGCTTGCCCTTGCCGATCATGATCTTGTTGCCAAGATCCAGCAGCCGGGGGCTCATGGCGTCCATGCGCCCGCTGGTGGTAGGCCCTGCCGAGCCAATGATCTCGCCCGGGCGTTCCGGGGTGGGACCTACATAATAGATGGCGCTGCCTTCCAGATCAAAAGGCAGGGTCTCGCCCTTGTCCAGTGCCTCCATCATCCGCTTGTGTGCCTGATCCCGGGCGGTGTACACCACACCGGAAAGCAGCACGGTATCCCCCGCCTTCAGCGGGGCAAGCTCCTGCGCGGTGCAGGGGGTAGTCAGTCTGTATTCCATCGTTCTCCCCTCCTTACAGCTCCGCGCTGGCGCGGCGGGTCACATGACAGGAAACATTCACAGCCACCGGCAGACCCGCCACATGGGTGGGCATCTGCTCAATGGCAAGGCCAAGGCAGGTGGTCTTGCCGCCAAAGCCCTGCGGGCCGATGCCCAGTGCATTGATGGCGGTAAGCAGCTCCTGCTCCAGCTGGGCGTAGTAGGGGTCGGGGTTGGGGACATCCAGCGGGCGCAGCAGCGCCTTTTTGGCAAGATACGCCACCTTGTCAAAGCTGCCGCCCACGCCGATACCCAGCACGATGGGCGGGCAGGGGTTGGAGCCCGCCAGCTTTACGGTATCCACCACGAACTTTTTAAAGCCCTCCACGCCATCGGCGGGCTTGAGCATCTGGATGCGGCTCATGTTCTCACTGCCAAAGCCCTTGGGTGCTACCGTGATGCGGCAGCCCTCGCCGTCCACCAGATGCACCGTGATGGCCGCCGGGGTGTTATCGCCGGTGTTGCCCCGGCGCAGCGGGTCGGCCACGATGCTCTTGCGCAGATAGCCGTCCGTATAGCCCCGGCGCACGCCCTCGTGGATGGCAGCCTCAAAGCTGCCGTCAATGTGCACATCCGTGCCCAGCTCCACGAACACGCAGGCCATGCCGGTATCCTGACAGATGGGCAGGTCTTTCTCCTTTGCGGCGCCAAGGTTCGACCACAGCAGGTCTAATGTGTTCTTTGCCAGCGGCCACGGCTCTTCTTCCCGCGCCTTTTCCAGCGCTGCCTGCACGTCCTGCGGCAGCTGGGTGTTGGCTTTAATGCAGAGCCGCGCCACCGTATCCGTAATGCTCTGTGCGGAGATCGTTCTCATGCCTGTGTCCTCCGCTTACAGCCGTGCCACGCCGGTCTCGCGGGCAGCCTTTGCCACGGCATTTGCCACAGCCTCGGCCACGCGGGGGTCGAACGCGCCGGGGATGATGTTCTCCTCGCTGCGGTCTGCATCGGTGATGAGGTCTGCAATGGCATAGGCAGCAGCCAGCTTCATCTCATTATTGATATCCCGGGCGCGGACGCTGAGCGCGCCCTTGAACAGGCCGGGGAAGCACAGCACATTGTTGACCTGATTGGGGAAGTCGCTGCGGCCGGTAGCCATCACGCGCACGCCGCCCGCCTTGGCTTCATCCGGCATGATTTCCGGGGTGGGATTGGCCATGGCAAAGACGATGGCGTCCTTGTTCATAGTCTTGCACAGCTCAGTGGTCAGGATGCCGGGGCGGGACACGCCGATGAACACGTCAGCGCCCTCCAGCGCCTCCTTCAGGCCGCCCTTGATCTGACGGGGGTTGGTCACCTCGCCCAGCCAGTTCTTGTGGGCCTCGGTGCTGTTGCAGCCCTTGTACAGGGTGCCAAACTGATCCACCGCCACGATGTCCTTGGCACCGGCGGTCATGAGCATCTTGATGATGGCGGTACCAGCAGCGCCGGGGCCGTTCAGGACGATGTGCACGTCCTCCATCTTCTTATTCACCACCCGCAGGGCGTTGATGAGGGCAGCGGTGACCACGATGGCGGTGCCGTGCTGATCATCGTGGAACACAGGGATGTCCAGCTCCCGCTCCAAGGTCTCCTCGATCTCGAAGCACTCGGGGCTCTTGATATCCTCCAGATTGATGCCGCCAAAGGTGGGCGCGATGGCCTTGCAGGCTGCAATAACGCTGGCAGCGTCGTGGGCGTCGATGCAGATGGGGAAGGCGTCCACGCCGCCAAACTCCTTGAACAGCACGGCCTTGCCCTCCATGACCGGCAGACCGGCCTCCGGGCCGATATCGCCCAGACCCAGCACGGCGGTACCGTTGGAGACAACGGCTACCATGTTGCCCTTGAAGGTGTACTTATACACATCCTCGGGGTTTTCCTTGATCTTGCGGCAGGGCTCGGCCACACCGGGGGTGTAGGCGGTGGACAGGTCGTCACGGGTGGCGACCTCCACCTTGCTCACGATGCCCACCTTTCCCTTGTGGGTCTCGTGCATTTCCAGAGCTGCTTTATTGTAATCCATGGTTTTATCCTCCAATTTCAGCAAAAGGCTTTCCCCCGCAGGGAAAGGCTCATACAGTTTTATTGTAACAGAACCGCCGGGGTATTTCCACCGGTTTTGCGGCATTTCCCGCCTCAAAGCGGGCAAAAGTGATACCTGTGCCGGGCGATATTTGTGGAATTTTCGCCAAAATCTTTTCTTTTCGCATTTTTCCGTTATAATAGGATGGTATGATATTTGCATTCTCCGTGAAAACGGTCTGCTATTTTTAGGAGGTATCTCTTTTGAAACGCATTACCAAGATCCTGTTGTGTGTGCTGTGCGCGGTGGCTGCTGTGCTGTGCGTAGCTGCGGCCTGCTTTATGCTGCTCAAAAAGCAGAGCGGCACCACAGCAAACTCTGCCGCATCCGGCGCAAGCGTGTCCACCTACGGCAAGGTGTCGGATTTCGACTACGCCAGCTTCGATTATTCTGAGGGGCTGGACGATAACGGCCACTGGACCGGCATCCGCGCACTGGACTATGTGACCCTGCCGGAGGATGTATCCGCGCTGCCGCTTTCCAAGGCTGATCTCGAGCCCACCGAGACAGAGATCCAGACTCAGATCGACACTTTGCTGAACCAGTACGCCACCACCCAGAACATCACCGACCGGGCAGCCCAGAGCGGCGACACCGTAAACATCGACTATTCCGGCGCGGTGGATGGCGTAGCCTTTACCGGCGGCACCGCCACCGGCTACGACCTGACGCTGGGCAGCCACTCCTTCATTGACGGCTTCGAGGATCAGATCATCGGCCACAACATCGGCGACACCTTTGATGTGACCGTTACCTTCCCGGAGGGCTACGGCGACTCCACCGACGCCGAGGGCAACACCATCCCCCTCAGCGGCAAGGAGGCCGTGTTCAGCGTGACCCTGAACGCCATCACCCAGAGCGTTGTCCCCACCCTGACCGATGAGTGGGTGGAGACCAATTTTGCCGCTAGCGACGACCTGCACACCGCAGACGCCCTGCGCCAGTACTTTGACAGTGCCCTGTACGCCAACAATCTGGACAACGCCGCGATGGACTATCTGCTCACGAACTCCACCTTTAAAGAAGTCCCCACCCAGATCACCAGCTACTACATCCGTATGTTCCTGAACTACCACTCTCAGCTGGCTACCCAGTACGGCATGGAGCTGGACGCCTACGCACAGGCCAAGGGCTACGCCGATGCCGACGCGATGCTGGCGGATTCCGACGCTTACTTTGAGCATCTGGCCAAGCAGGATCTGGTCTTTCAGGCCATTGCAGAGCAGCTGGACATCACCCCCACACAGGAGCAGATCGACAGCGCCAACAGCTCCTACGCCGACACCTACGGCGCACAGCGCAGCATGCTGAACGCTTTGCAGCTGGCGGTGCTGGACAAGGTGGAGGAAAGCGCCGTGCTTTCCTGACAGCATTTATAATTCACTGAAGAAAGACAAAGGCCGCTGCACGGTGAGGTGCAGCGGCCTTTGGTTTTCCACATTTTTACTTTGCAGTGTTGATAAAGCTGCGGTTGTCCCACAGGTACTTGATGCCGGAGATGGCGGTCACAGCGGCCACCAGCCAGCACAGGGCGATGGAGACCACCACCACGATGGAAACACTGTCCACCGTGCCGCGGTAGCTCAGCGCCGTGCCGAAGAAGTAGAAGATGATGCTCAGCATCTGCAGCACGGTCTTTACCTTGCCCCACATATTGGCGGCGATAACCTTGCCGTCCTTGGCACCGGCAGCCACCATGCGCAGGCCGGACACCGCAAACTCGCGGGCCAGAATGATGCACAGCACCACGGGGCTGCACACGCCATCCCGCATCATGTAGATGAAGGCCACGGTGGTCAGCAGCTTATCGGCCAGCGGGTCGGCAAACTTGCCGAAATCCGTGACCATGTGCCACTTGCGTGCCAGATGGCCGTCCAGATAATCGGTAAAGCTGGCAGCAGCAAACACGATGCCGGCCAGCAGGTAGAAGGTGGCGTTAAAATTGCCGTCCACGATGCTGTCCAGACTGGTCAGGGACACAAAGATCATGAACACCGGCACCAGAATGATGCGGGTCAGGGTAAGTTTATTGGGCAGATTCATAGGTTTTATCCTCCAATTCGTTATTTTACGACTGTACCATACAGATCGTAAAGGTCGCTGTCCTCTACCAGCACATCATAGAACTGGCCGGGGTACAGCGGTTCCTCGCTGGAAACGCAGACGCAGCCGTCCACTTCCGGCGCATCGCCGGTGGTGCGGCAGAGGTACAGACCGGTTTCCTCGTCGATGCCGTCACACAGAACGTGCACGGTCTGGCCCACCTTTTCGGCCTGCTTCTGCGCCATGATGCCGGTCTGGATCTGCATTACCAGCTCGGCGCGCTTGTCCTTGACTTCCTGCTCGATCTGGCCGTCCATCTTGGCTGCCACAGTGTTCTCCTCGGCGGAGTAGGCAAAGCAGCCCAGACGGTCGAACTGCACTTCCTTGACGAAGTTGCACAGATCCTCGAACTGCTCCTCGGTCTCGCCGGGGAAGCCCGCGATCAGGGTGGTGCGCAGGGTGATGCCGGGGATCTCGCGGCGCAGCTTGCCGATGACCTCCAGCAGCTCCGCACGGGTGGAGCGGCGGTTCATGTTCTTGAGGATGGTATCATTGCAGTGCTGGATGGGCAGGTCAAGGTAGGGCACCACCTTCTCGTTGCGCTTCATGGCGGCGATGAATTCATCGGTGATGCGCTCCGGGTAGGCGTACATGATGCGGATCCATTCCAGCCCCGGCACCTTGTTCAGCTTGTCCAGCAGCTCACAGATGCTGCCGGGCTTGCCCCAGTCCTCGCCGTAGGCGGTGGGGTCCTGCGCCACAACAATAAGCTCCTTCACGCCCTCACCGGCCAGCCAGCGGGCTTCGGCAACGCAGTCGGCCATATCGCGGCTGTGCAGCGGGCCGCGGATGCCCGGGATGGCGCAGTAGTGGCAGCGGTTGTTGCAGCCCTCGGCGATCTTTAAGTACGCATAGTGGGCGGGCGTGCCGATGACGCGCTTGCCGCCCAGCGGGAAGTCCTTTTTGGCACCGTAGCTTTCCAGATGATCCTCGCCGTGGAACAGCCGCTCCACGATGGTGTCAATGGCCTTGTTGGAGGCGCAGCCTACAACGGCGTCCACCTCCGGGATCTCTTCCTCAATCTGGCTGCGGTAGCGCTCGGCAAGGCAGCCGGTAACGATGACCTTCAGGTTCGGGTTCTGCTGCTTATAAGCGCAGGCTTCCAGAATGTTTTCAATGGCTTCGGTCTTGGCGCTCTCGATAAAGCCGCAGGTGTTCACAAGGATGACATCGGCTTCGGCCAGATCGGCCACAGTCTCGTGCCCGGCAGACAGCAGGATGTGCACCATCACATCCAGATCCACCTGATTCTTCGGGCAGCCAAGGGAAATACACGCAATTTTCATAAGGGATGATACTCTCTTTCTCTTTTGAGGGATGCTTTTAAAATTTTACGGGAGGGTCATTCCCCCTCCTCCACCCTGCGGATGGCTTCCTTGATGACGGGGTAGGCAAAGCCGCGGCGCTGCAGGGCAGCCACCACAAGGTCGCGGCGGCCGATGGCCAGTTTTTTGCGGTAGCGGCTGTCCACCAACGCGGCGGCGGCCTCCAGCTCCGGGTCGTCGCCGTCCTCCGGGGCGTAGACCGCTTCCAGCGCGCCCGCTACCTCGGCGGGGGCAAGCCCCTTCTGGCGCAGGCTCTGGGCGGCGGCGCGGCGGCTTTTGCGGGCAGCCAGCAGACTGTGGGCCCGTGCTTCGGCGTAGCGAGCATCGTTCACATAATCCAGCTGCACCATCTCCGCCACAGCGGCGGCTGCGGCCTGCTCGGTATAGCGGCGGCACAGCCGCTCATACAGCATATTGGCAGAGACCTCCTGCCCGGCCAGCGTTTCCAGCGCGCTGGCCCGCGCCTTGGCGGGGTCGGCGCACTTTTCCGCATCCGGGCGGGGTCGGCGGCGGTAAAAGGCCATTTAGTCCTCCACCATGATATCCAGCTCGCTCTCGCTGCTGCGGGTGGGTGCCTTGACCACCGGTTCCTTTGCGGCGGCGGGGTCGGCGGGCTTTTCCGCTGCGGCAACAGCGCGGCCGGCCGGGCGGCGGGTGGCGTACAGCTTATCAGCGTTGGCGCGGATCTGACCCTCGATGTCATTGGCGATCTCGGGGTTGTCCTTCAAAAACTGCTTGGCGTTGTCGCGGCCCTGACCCAAACGGATATCGCCGTAGTTGAACCATGCACCGCTCTTCTGCACGATGCCCAGCTTGACGCCCACATCGATGAGCTCGCTCATTTTGGAGATGCCCTCGCCGAACATGATGTCGAATTCGGCCTCACGGAACGGCGGAGCCACCTTGTTCTTCACGATCTTGGCGCGGGTGTGGTTGCCAATGAACTGACCGGAGGAGTCCTTCAGACCCTCCACGCGGCGGATGTCGATACGCACCGAGGCGTAGTACTTCAGGGCACGGCCGCCGGTGGTCACCTCCGGGTTGCCGTACATGACGCCCACCTTCTCGCGCAGCTGGTTGATGAACACGCAGACCGTGTTGGTCTTGCCGATGACGCTGGTCAGCTTGCGCATGGCCTGACTCATCAGACGTGCCTGCAGGCCCACATGGCTGTCGCCCATCTCGCCCTCGATCTCGGCGCGGGGCACCATGGCGGCGACCGAGTCCACTACGATGGCATCAATGGCACCGGAGCGCACCAGCGCTTCGCAGATCTCCATGGCCTGCTCGCCGGTGTCCGGCTGGCTGACCAGCAGGTTGTTGATGTCCACGCCCAGCGCCTCGGCATAGGTGGGGTCCAGTGCGTGCTCAACGTCGATAAAAGCCACCTCGCCGCCCTTCTTCTGGGCTTCGGCAAGGATGTGCAGTGCCAGCGTGGTCTTACCGCTGGATTCCGGGCCGTACACCTCGATGATGCGGCCGCGCGGCACACCGCCCACGCCCAGCGCCAGATCCAGCCCCAGACTGCCAGTAGAGATGGCATCCACCTGCATGGAGGCGTTGTCGCCCAGCTTCATGACGGCACCCTTGCCGAACTGCTTTTCGATCTGCGCCAGCGCCGTAGCCAGCGCGTCCTTCTTGGCTTCCGGCTCGGTCTTTTGGGTGGCCGGTGCAACGTTGTTGTTCTGATTTTTTGCCATAGCCTGCTGCTCCTTTTATCCTTTGGGCCCGCAGAGGGCGGGCTGTCCTTCGCTTTCCTTCTTAGTATAACACAAAATCAAAATATTACAACAAGAAGTTGTTTGTTTTTTCCAATTTATTTTGGGCGGCGGGCAGTCACGCAGCGGTCGTTGCCGCCAAAGTCCTGGATGCAGCGGATCTCTGCCCAGCCGTTCTCTGCCAGCAGGGCGGTTACGGCTTCCCGTTGCTGCCAGCCGATCTCCAGTACCAGCGCCCCGCCGGGGCACAGTGCGTTTTTGTAGTGCTGCGCCAGCGCACGGTAGAACACAAGGCCGTCCTCCCCGGCTTCCAGCGCCATGGCAGGCTCCTGCGCCACCTCGGGCTGCAGCTGCTCCATCTCGGCTGCGGTCAGGTAGGGCGGGTTGGAGACGATGAGCTCCAGCTGCCCCTCCGGCAGCGTTTCCCAGTAGGTGAACAGGTCGCCCTGCACCGGCTGCACCGCGTAGACAGGCTTTTGGTTTGCCCGCAGCGCGTTCAGCGCCGGGCCCCAATCAAAGGCCGGGACATCTGCCTGCTCGAGAGCGGTAGGCTCCAATACATTCTCGGTCTGTCTGCCCTGCCCGGTCAGGGCGCAGCGGGCGTTCTTTTCCAGATAGACAAAGGCCACAGGGCTTTTTTCCACGCAGGTCACCTGCGCGGCGGGGCAGAAGCGCTTGACCCCCAGCCCCAGACAGCCTGTCCCGGCGCACAGATCCAGCACCCGGGGCGCTGCAATGCCCGCAAGGGTCTCGGCGGCGGCCTGCGCCACCACCTCGGTGTCTGCCCGGGGGCAGAGCACCCCGGGGCCTACTGCCAGCTCAAAGTCTAAAAAGCTCCAGCTGCCGCAGAGGTATTGCAGCGGCTCCCGCGCGGCGCGGCGGGTGCAGAGCACTTCCAGCGCCGCCGCCTGCTCTGCGGTCAGCGGACGGTCGGAAAGGCGCACGTCCCGCCCGGTCGCCAGCCGGAACAGCTCCCGCGCGTCAAAATCCGCGTCCGGGCAGCCTGCGGCGGTCAGCCGCTGCTCCACCTCCCGCACCGCTGCGCGGGGGAGCATTGCTTCGCTTACCATTTGCCCTCCTCCGGGTTTTCAGGCAGCACTGGAGTGATGGCTGCAATGGCCACCTCGATCATGCTGTCGTCCGGCTCAAAGACGGTGAGGTGCTGCACCCAGATGCCCGGCTGCCGGATAATGCGGGTAGCGATGTTATCCGACCGGCCGCACCACTTGAGCAGCTCGTAGCTGATGCCCATGACCAGCGGCAGCAGCAGCAGCTTGCACACCACCCGCAGACCGATGCTGCCCCACGGCAGCACGCTGTACAGAAACACGCTGACGATGACCACCAGAATGAGAAAGCTGGTGCCGCAGCGGGGATGGAAGCGGGTGTACTTGCGCACATTCTCCACGGTCAGCGGGTCGCCCGCTTCGTAGCAGGCAATGGTCTTGTGCTCTGCGCCGTGGTACTCAAACACACGATGAATTTCCTTCATTTTGGAGATGCCCACCATATAGGTCAGGAAGATGGCCACCTTCAGCACGGCTTCCAGCACCACCTTGCCCCAGCGCCCCAGCGGCAGCAGACGGTTCACCCCGCCCACAAGGAAGGTAGGCAGCACGGTGAACAGCAGAATCGCCAGCAGACCGCCCAGCACCGCCGCCACGGTCATCAGCGCATTCTCGGCTTTTTCGCCCAGATGTTTCCCCACCCATTTTTCAAAGGCGGTCTCCTCCTCGGCGGGGTCGTAGTCGTCCCCCATGCTTACCTGTGCCGAGTACATCATATAGCGGTAGCCCACGATCATGCTTTCGATCATGGCAATGGCACCGCGCACCAGCGGGATCTTCATCCATACCCCGTGGGCGGGAGTGGGGTCGAGCTTGGTCTCAATAGTACCGTCCGGCTTGCGCACGGCGCAGCACATCTGTTTGGGGCCGCGCATCATGATGCCTTCCATCAGTGCCTGCCCGCCTACGCTGGTCTTAAAGCGTTCCTTTTTAGGTTGATTCATTGGTTTCTCCCGATATCCGCCCCTGCCGCTTTGGGCAAAGAGCGGTCTTTTTTATATTTTATCCGGGGCATATCCCCGAGCAAAGCTCATTTTAGCACACAAATGTGACAAAATCTGTGTTTTGGGCACTGCTCACGCCTTATGGTACAGCGGCAGACCCAGCGTGACCACGGTGCCGCGCCCGAGGGTGCTCTTGATATCCAGCGTGCCGTCCAGCGCGGTCATGATGGAATCCACCAGCGCCAGACCGATGCCGCTGCCGCGCACCGAGTTGCTGCCCTTGTAGAACTTGGTTTTTACGTTTTCCAGATCCTCCGGCGGGATGCCGCGTCCCTGATCGATAATCTCCACAAAGGCCTTGTACTCCCCTGCCCACAGTTTGACCGTGATGCGCCCGCCGGGGGCAGAGTATTTGATGGCGTTATCCAGAATATTGATGAACACCTGCCGCAGACGGTCCGGGTCGGCGTAGACAGGGATCATCTCCTCCGGCTCGGCGTAGTGGAGCAGCAGCCCCTCCTGCCGGATGCGCGCTTCGCAGAAGAGCACCGCATCGGTCAGTTCTGCCACCAAGTCCAGCGGGCGGCACTCCATGCGGATGCGTCCGTTCTGCAGGCGGCTGAAATCCAGCAGCTCCTCCACCATATTGTTCAGCCGCCCGGTCTCGTTGTTGATGATCTCCAGCCCCTTGCGGTAGTTCTCGTCGGTGGGGTCGTCCAAGGTCATCAGGGTCTCCACCCAGCCCCGGATGGAGGTAAGCGGGGTGCGCAGCTCGTGGGACACCGAGCTAATGAACTCGTTCTTCATCTTCTCGGTCTCTTCCAGTCCCTCGGCCATCTGATTGATGGTGCCGCGCAGCCGGTCCACCTCGTCGTGAGGGTCGCCGGTCAGGGGCAGACGCACGTCCAGCTCGCCCCGGGCGATGCCGGCGGCGGTGCGTTCCACCTGCCCCAGCGGCACCACGATGCCCCGCACGAAGTACAGCCCGGACATGATCGTAAACAGCAAGATCGCCACCGCAAGGAACACACTAATAATGATGGCGTTTTTGACCTGCCGCTCCACCAGCGCCAGACTGGTGACCAGCCGCAGCGCGGCCACGTCCTCGGCGTCGTAGGGCACCAGCGAGCAGGCCGCCATGACTACCTCGCCCGACTGGGTGCGGTACACCGCCACACCCAGACCGTCCGGGCCGTTGAGCGCCTGCTCAAAGTCCTTACTGCTGACGATGCCTTCCGCATCCGTACCGCTGGAGGAGGCGATCACGCCGCCGTAGCTGTCCAGCAGCATGAACTCGTATTTATCCTTATCGGCAAACTGTTCCACCATGCGCCGCAGCGCCAGACTGCGGCTGGCGGCGGCGCTCTGGGCGGTATCGCCGGTATACATTTTCAGCTGACCGGTCACCGAGGAGAACCGCCGGTACATGATCTGCTGCACACTGCCGTAGTAACTGCGGGTATAGCTGTACAAAAACATTGCCTCGGCCAGCAGCACCACCAGTACGGTGATGAGCAGGTTGCCCCGCAGCCAGCGGCGGGTGATACCGCTTCGCATAACAGTGTCCTCCTTTCGGTGAGTATCGATAATAAAAAAATATTTTTTTGTGATTCAGGAAAGTCCGTAGGACTTTCCTGAATCACATTTTTATTCTTCCCACCGGTAGCCGTAGCCCCACACGGTCATGATGTGGGTGGGGTGGCTGGGCTCGTCCTCCACCTTCATGCGCAGGCGGCGGATGTTCACATCCACGATCTTTACATCGCCGAAGTAGTTCTCGCCCCAGACCCCTTTCAGGATCTTTTCGCGCACCAGCGCAGTGCCCGGGTTGCGGAAGAACAGCTCCATGATCTGGAACTCTACCTGTGTCAACTCAATGGGCTGACCGGCCTTCAGCAGCACGCGGCGGTTCTCGTCCAGCACGAACTCGCCGCTGGTCAACGTGCCCAGTGGGGTGTTCCCGTTGCTGTCCTCCTCCTTGGTGCGGATCACCCGGCGGCACAGCGCCTCCACCCGCGCCAGCAGCTCGCTGACGCTGAAAGGCTTGGTCATGTAATCGTCTGCGCCGATGGACAAACCGCGGATTTTATCCTGCTCCTGCCCCTTGGCGCTGAGGATGATGATGCCGATCTGCTGGTCGGTGCGGCGGATGGTCTCGCACAGCGAGAACCCGTTCATGCCCGGCAGCATCACGTCCAGAATGGCGGCATCACAGCCGGGCTTCTGTGCCAGCAGCGGCAGGGCGGCTTCGGCGCTTTCGGCCTCCACCACCTCCATCCCTGCATGGCGCAGGTTCAGGGCGATCATATCGCGGATATTGGCTTCATCTTCTACAACAAGCACTCGTACCATGCAGCATCCTCCATTCCTTAATTCAGCAGATACAACGCCTTGGAAAGGCGGTAGTTCGTGTCGGCAAGCAAAACGTCCGGGCCAATTTTGGCCTGCACCTGACGGGACGCTACCACGCCCAGCCGGGTCCAGCCGGTGGAGTTGGCCGAGGTGCTTGCCAGCCGTACCGTCAGCACCAGCTGATCCTCGTCCACCGTGCGCAGCTCCACTGCGCCGTCAAATTCCTCGCTGTCGGTCAGCTTCAGGTTGCCCTCCCACTCGGCGGGCAGCTCGATATAACAGTTGGTCTCTTCGTCCAGCAGGCCAAAGCTTTTTTCCGGGTGGCTGCTGGTGTAGTCCATCCAGACGATAAAGTCCATGCGGCGGCTCTGGCTCAGGTTCAGCAGACCCGCCTCGTCCGGCTGGGTGGGGATCTCCACGATGCCGTCCCCGTCCAGGTCCCGGCTGACCAGCGTGGGCACGTTGCGCAAAGAGGCGTTATACAGCCGCTGGCTGCTGATCCGTGTGGCGGGCACCATCTGCTGGCTAGTCTCGTCGTAGCACAGCAGCACCGAGGCCAGATTGTTGCCGGAAATGCCGGTCCAGCCGTCCAGCACCAGATAATGCCGTCCGTCCGCGCCCGCGCCCGCCGCCACCGAGGCGCAGCCGGAAAACTTATCTGCGGAAAGGCCGTTGACCGCCACCTGCCGGAAGCTGCCCTTGCGGTCTGCGGTCAGCAGTTCGATCTGCACACTGCCGTCCTCCTGTGTGGACATCAGGATCAGATCCTGACTGCTGCCGCCGGTGATATTTTCCACCAGATACTGCTCGTACTGTTGCTCCAGAATGGTGGACAGGGTGCCGTCCTGATAGGAGTACACCGCCAGATAGTGGTCATTCTGGGCAGCGGTATAGCCCACCACCAGCTGGCAGCTGTCTGTATCCTGCAATTGGGCAAGGCTGACGTTCTCCACCGTTTCGGCAAGGCCCTCCACGCTCTGGCGCACCTGCCAGCTTCCGGCATCATCCCGCTGCAAAATGGCTACGCAGACGTTGGCGGTCTGGGCGGTGGTATACAGCACCGCCGCATCCTGCTGACCGTCACCGTCCAAGTCCTGCAGCACAAAGGGGGAAAGCAGCTCGCCCTGAATAGGATATTTCAGCTGGGCACTCTCCCCCAGCCAGTCGTTCAGGGCCGTTTGCAGCGCGCCGTAATCGCCGGAAAGCTTCGGGGCACGCAGCAGTTCCTCTACCTGTGCCTTTTCGTTGGCCGGCAGCACGGTCTGGCAGCTGCACAGCACAAAGCACAGCACAAAGCACAGCAGCGTGCACAGCACCAGCCACAGCCTGCGGGTTCTGTTCATACCGGTCAACCTCCTTCCGGGCATAAAAAGCTGTTTTCAGTATACCACACTTTGCGGACACAAAAAAGGGGGTGGGCATACGCGGAGAACGATTTGGAATGCGCGCCGCGTGCGCTTTGCGCATATTCAGCGGAATTATTATTTAAAATTTCGCGTTTGGAGTGACCGCGTTTGCGGAGCGCAGCGCAGCAATGAAAGCCCCAGTGGGGCTTTTAAGCGGCAGAGCGGTCTGCGTTAGCAGATGGAGGGGCTTTGCCCCGACAAGCTCTGCGGAGCGCTCCAAACGCATTTTCACGGGTAGGGTCATGGAGGGGAACGGCATTTGCAGCGCCGCTTTCTGCGAAAGCGCGGCGCGGCGGGGAAATTTGCGGCAGGCTCTCAACAGGCTAAACTCCCTCAGTCAAAACCTGACGGTTTTGCCAGCTCCCTCGGAGAGGGAGCCTTTGGCATGGCGGTACAGTTTCCGGCTAAAACGCAAGGCTTGCGGGCGTGCCTGCGCCCCCTTGGGGGAGCTGTCGCGCAGCGACTGAGGGGCTTTAAATCGGCGGAGCCGGAAAAAACGGTTAAAAGATCTTCACGCCGAACAGGCGTGAATCTTCAGTTTTTTCCGGTGTAGCCCACTTCTTTAGGATCGTCAAGGGCGTGCAGCCCTTGACCCGTTGCGGGGTGGGTGGAGTCCAGAGGTAGGGAGGGGGGAATCGGAACACCCCTCCCTGCCTCTGGCCCAGCGGAGCGTCTTTGCACGCTGAAAACAAGCAGAAAGTCACCCCACGGAGCGCAATGCACTTTTCTGGTTCTCTTTTGGTGTCAAAAGAGAACATCCCACGCGCTTTTGCAATAAGTTGCAAAAAAAGAAACCACTGCACAAAAACTGTGCAATGGTTTCTCTTGTTACTGTATCAAACAGTCAGAGCAGGATCAGACGAGCTCCAGAACTGCCATCTCAGCTGCATCGCCGCGGCGAGCGCCGATCTTGATGATGCGGGTGTAGCCGCCGTTGCGGTCAG
>OGNV01000565.1_pt1 | contig 32954 bp, 28 predicted proteins | sample 1573561 | NCBI WGS metagenome assembly OGNV01 (sample SAMEA2581892, study PRJEB24529) | metagenome | biome: Human gut stool | place: China | collected 2011
ACCTGTAACCGGCTGATCCGTAGTCAGCTACTCTATTCAGTTGAGCTACGCGACCATTATTTTGTTTTAACGGGTGCAAAGATACGGACTTTTCCCGAACTAGCAAGCTTTTCAACGACTTTTTTGTAGAAAAATTATTCTATAAACCGATAATTAAACAGTTGCAAACCTATGCTTAACCCCACATTCCACTCTTTTCTTGGTGAACTATAATGATTTACATACGCAGAGATGTCTCCGAAAGGTAATTGGCATACCACAGAAATTTCTCCCAGATATTCGAATTTAGAAAACGCTTTTCCATAGTATGCTTTATTTAGTGAGTTTTTCTCAATCGGATAAATCGGCATAAATCCATAGAATTCTCCTCGAAGATGAAACATTTGATTTAAACGGTAAACCGGCCGAATGCCGGCACCTACAAACTGATTGGCACGGAAAGCTTCATTATATGTCATTTTACTATGTAATGTGGGAGAGAATTCTCCAGCTTGCATCATTGTGGCTGTATAATTCTCAGAAAAGTTTTTGGAAGCATATAATGCTTTCAAATACCAGCCCAAAACCCAATGCTCACTCATATTATGGTATTTTTCCTTCATATAGGATAATTGCAGCCAAGAATGGTGTTTCCTATTACTATTATCGCTAGTTGTCCCTTCACCAGGATAGAATCGTTCTCTTCCAACAAAAATTTGGGCTACAAGAGCTTCTCTGTATCCACGTGTGGGATATTGGCGGGCATTAAGGGTGCTTCCATTAAAGCTAATGGATCCCCCTAATAAATTATAACGGCTTTTGTCGTATTTGTCATTCCCGAAATCTATGATGTTTTTCTGAAAATATTTATCTTCTATTTTTGCGATTCCTATGCCGAATTCAGCTCGTTTACTTGAAAGAAAAGGTAAGCCTACTTGTAACTTTAAAAAGCGTTCGTCTTTTTGGTTAAAAGCTGGTTTGTCATTTCTAGAAAAAAGCTTGTCCTTTTTGAAATAATCGAAAGTGCTGATTGAACCTATGAGACGATATGACGTAGGTATAGCTGTGGCGAAATCTATCTTTGCCATAAATTGGATATTGTTATAGATCTTTCCAAGTTGTCCATCAAGAACGAATTCTTTAGCATAGTAATTCAAATCCTGATAACTCAGTCCTAGATAAATCTGATTGGAGTTGGAAGTAGATATATTCCCACCCAATCTTACCGCAAAATTATTCTCTAGTTTGACTTTTAAATGCAGGTCGTAAGTATCATCTTCCGGATTGTAAATCGCATGAGGAATGATTTCAGAAATCATTTTGTCTGAAAGCAGTCGAAAATAACCTTGTTTTAAATCCTCATAGGTGAATTCTTTATTGTCCGATTTATGAAATTCTCTTTTTATGTAGGCTTGTTGTTGGGGATTGGCGCCATCAATAATAATATTTTTAAAGCGTAATTCGGGAAAATTGCTTTTATACACCATTCTTCTTAAACGTATATTGTCTGCGTTTACACGCCGGTGAATGCGACTCTTGATCGAGTCCATCATGCTGATAGTGCGATTATATCCTATATCATGCAGTTCGTCAATGCGTTGGAAATCCATCAGATTGACATTGTCATATTTGAAAGTCATAGATATTCCTACAGAATCGGGAATGGAATAGTCGGTTTTTTGCATTACCATATTTTCTATCTGACTCATAAGGTCATCTTCTTTAGGTTTGGTGGGATTGGTGGATACAATGCTTCCTATAATAATGTCAGGATGAAAATCATCTTTCATGACATCTGTAGGGAAATTGTTGTAAATCCCTCCATCATAAGCTAACACATTGTTTATTTCAATAGGCTTGAACATGAATGGAAAGCTCATTGAAGCTCTGACCGCATCTCCTAGATCTCCGTTTCTCATTATCAATTGCTGCTTGTTATATACATCGGACGCAATACAACGGAAAGGTACGAAGAGCTTATCAAAATCTCCTTTACATGCAGCTGTAGCACGTGCGTACAGATCAACAAAAACGAGATTCATCTGAATCGGATTCACTACGCTGGTGGGAAGAAATTGTGGTTTCAGGTTCTTTAGCGAATCTTTGAATGAAAAACGAATATTAAAGAATTCAGGAGTCGGGAGATTTTTCTTGAAATGATATACATACTTTTCTTCCACTTCTCCGGAATACCATCGTTTGAAGTCTTCAGACTTTAACAGTTCCACCATATCATCGGGAGAATATCCCATAGCATATAAGGAGCCGATGATGGCCCCCATAGAGGTACCTGCAATATAATCAATAGGTATATTGTTTTCTTCTAAAGCGCGGATAATACCAATATGCGTTAATCCTTTTGCGCCGCCACCGCTTAATACTAATCCTACTTTTTGGGCATGGATAGCCGGAATAGTCAGCCATAAAGTAATTAACACCAAAAGAATTTTTCTCATAACCCAAGTCAAGCAATTGATATTTCTGTCTATTAAGTGTTCAAATATATGCAATACTTTTCAATTTATCGATATTTTGCCACTTGTTTTAAAATGAAAAAGAGCATTACAACGTGTATTTAACGTTGAATGCTCTTTTGAAAGTTATGTAATGTTTAAAAGGGGCGATGTTAAATCAGCTCAATGCTACGTTTTACGAAGTTGTTCAATGCTTCACCTCTTAACATATTATTTTGCAATAAAGCTAAGTCAATCAGTTGACGGATAACTTTATTATTGCTGGCATAACCTGCGAAGATAGCTTCTTTCTTACTCTTCAGATCATCCCATTTCTTATCTAAATCATTTAGTTCATCTTTTTCAGCTGTTGGGATATCTTCATCTTTCTTACCTTTCTGCTTATCTTTCAGCTCATTGCGTTTTTTGTTGATGCTATCCATTTCAGATTGTATCGGGGTTACTTCTGCATGGCAAGCTCCTTCTTCTTCATTTAATACCTGCTTTATCAGTTTGTGATCGGAATTCAGTATTAAATTGAACATATCAGGCATTTCGCCATAGAAACTCATTCCGGCTTGTATGTTCGCCATTTCTTTCATACGACGCATATATTCGCTTTGAGTAATCATTACCGGAGCAGAATTTTCTCCCAATGCTTGTGTTATGACATTGAACTCAACTTTGTCCATTTTAGGAAGTTGACTTTTGAAGGCTGTTGTGATAGCATCTTGCTTGTCTGCTTCCAATATTTCGCCTTTCTTATCTTCTTTAACGATAAGATTGTCGATAACATCACTATCAACACGGGTGAAGCGGGACTTCTCCAGCTTTTGTTCCAACATACTTATCATAGCTACGTCTAACTGGCCATCCATAAGCAAAACATTGTATCCTTTATTGGTGGCAGCTTCAATGTAACTATATTGTTCATCTTTGTTGTTAGCATACAGATAGATCAGATTTCCATCTTTATCTGTTTGATTATCTTTAATAAGAGTCTGGTATTCTTCGAATGTGTAATGTTTGTCATTTGTATCGGTGAAAAGGGCAAATTTTTGCGCTTTATCATAGAAATCCTCTTGTGTGAGCATTCCATAATTGATAAATATTTTTAAATCATTCCACTTTTCTTCAAATTGTTTGCGATCATTCTTGAAGATGGATTGCAGACGATCGGAGACTTTCTTTGTGATATAGGTTGAGATTTTCTTCACGTTTGAATCACTTTGCAAATATGACCGGGAAACATTCAACGGAATATCTGGAGAATCTATCACTCCATGCAACAGTGTCAAGAAGTCCGGCACAATACCTTCAACAGAATCTGTAACATATACCTGATTGCAATATAATTGAATCTTGTTTTTATTTAGTTCAATATTGCTTTTTACTTTCGGAAAATAAAGAATTCCAGTCAAATGGAATGGGTAGTCAACATTCAGATGAATCCAGAAAAGTGGTTCGTCAGACATCGGATACAACTTACTATAGAATGATTTGTAATCTTCATCCGATAGTTCGCTAGGTTTGCGAGTCCATAGGGGAGTTGTATCATTGATGATATTATCTTCGGCTGTATCTATCTGTTTGCCATCTTTCCATTCTTTTTTCTTCCCAAATGCAATAGGAACAGGAAGGAAACTGCAATATTTTTTCAAAAGTCCGGAAATGCGGGCTTCTTCAAGAAATTCCTTGCAGTCATCATCAATGTACAAGATGATATCCGAGCCTCGATCTGCTTTTTCCACTTCTTCAATTGTAAATTCAGGACTACCGTCACAAGTCCATTTTACAGCTTGTGCACCGTCTTTATATGACTTAGTGATTATTTCTACTTTCTTTGCAACCATAAAAGCAGAATAGAAACCTAATCCGAAATGACCAATGATGGCATTTGCGTCATTTTTGTATTTCTCGAGGAAATCATTTGCTCCAGAGAATGCAATCTGATTGATATACTTTTCGATTTCTTCTGCAGTCAGACCAATACCGCGATCGGAAATGGTAATAGTATCTTTGCCTAGTTCAACATGAATGGTTAAATCACCTAACTCACCTTTAAACTCTCCGATAGAAGCTAGTGTATTCAGCTTCTGAGTAGCGTCTACTGCATTGGATACTAACTCACGAAGAAAAATCTCATGGTCACTGTACAAGAACTTTTTGATAATAGGAAAAATGTTCTCTGTTGTAACTCCAATATTACCTTTCTGCATAATACGTATATTTTTTAGTTTATCTATTGATTAATTTTAATTGATACTTACTCAGGTAGAGACAAAAAAAATGCCAGACCCGAAGGTCTGACATTATGACATACTTAATATTGATTCCAAACATGGACAATATAATCTTATTCTTGAGTAATAGCTTTCATTTCTAATTCACCTTTTTCTCCATTAAGAGAGACTTGAATGATGTCTTTTTCTTTTAAAGACGAAGAAATGATGAGTTCTGATAACCCGTCTTCCAAATAGGTTTGAATAGCTCGTTTTAAAGGACGGGCACCATATTGCACATCGTATCCTTTGGTTGCTATGAACTCTTTCGCTTTATCTTCGATAATTAATTTATATCCAATAGATTCAATTCTATTATATAATCCTTTCAGCTCTATATCAATAATCTTTGTAATTGCTTCCAGAGAGAGTTGGTCGAATGTGATAATTTCATCTACTCGATTAATAAATTCAGGAGCGAATGATTTATTTAAAGCTTTTTGGATTACACTTCGCGAGAATTCCTTGTCATCAAGTCGGCTTTGTGTTGCAAATCCGACCCCTCGTCCAAATTCTTTCAACTGACGGGTTCCGATATTGGAGGTCATGATGATAACAGTGTTTTTAAAGTCTACCATCCTGCCATAACTGTCAGTCAGACGTCCTTCATCCATCACTTGAAGCAAGATATTGAATACATCTGGATGCGCTTTTTCTATTTCATCAAGCAATACAATAGAATATGGTTTGCGGCGTACTTTTTCTGTTAATTGTCCCCCTTCTTCATATCCTACGTATCCCGGAGGTGCTCCGACCAGTCGTGAAACCGTAAATTTTTCCATATACTCACTCATGTCTATACGAATCAGTGCATCGGCTGAACCAAACATATATTTGGCTAATTCTTTGGCTAAATGGGTTTTACCAACCCCCGTTGGGCCTAAGAACATGAATGTGCCAATTGGCTTATTGGGATCTTTTAATCCTACACGGCTTCGCAATATTGCTTTTACCAACTTTTCTATGGCCGTATCTTGCGCTATGACTTTAGATTGCAGATCTTCTTTCATGCCGGCTAGCTTAATACCTTCGGCTTGTGCCATACGTTGTACAGGAATACCTGACATCATTGATATAACGTTGGCGATCTCTTCTGCATCAACGGTCTGCCTATTTTCCTTCAGACTGGCTTCCCACTCTTTTTTCATCTCGTCTAATCGAAGAGAGAATTCTTTTTCTTTATCCCGAAAGCTGGCTGCAAGTTCAAAGTTCTGAGATTTAACCGCTTCATTTTTCTTACTTTTAGCTTCTTCGATCAATTTTTCCTGCTCTTCTATCTCTTTAGGAACATTAATGTTGGTAAGATGTACCCGTGAACCGGCTTCATCCAAAGCATCAATAGCCTTATCAGGGAAATTACGATCTGTGATATAGCGGTCTGTCAGCTTGACACATGCTTCCAATGCTTCATCAGTATAAAAAACATTATGATGGTCTTCATACTTGTCCTTGATGTTATGTAAAATTTGAAGAGTTTCCTCAGCCGTAGTTGGTTCTACTATTACTTTTTGGAAACGACGTTCAAGAGCACCGTCTTTTTCAATATTCTTACGATACTCATCAAGGGTGGTAGCGCCAATACATTGTATTTCTCCTCTAGCCAATGCCGGTTTTAACATATTTGCAGCGTCCATAGAGCCTGCAGCCGACCCGGCACCTACAATTGTGTGAATCTCATCGACAAACAGAATTACATTGGGATTCTTCTGTAACTCATTTAGAATGGAACGAATACGCTCTTCAAATTGTCCGCGATATTTGGTACCTGCTACGACAGCTGTCATATCCAGAGCCACAACTCGTTTATCAAACAAAATTCGTGAAACCTTTTTCTGAGTAATTCTTAAAGCAAGTCCCTCAACAATAGCTGATTTCCCTACACCCGGTTCACCTATTAGAATAGGGTTGTTTTTTTTACGGCGGCTTAAGATTTGGGCCAAACGTTCAATTTCTTTTTCTCTGCCGACTACTGGATCTAATTTTCCTTCTTCTGCCGCTTTTGTCATATCCGTACCGAAATTGTCAAGTACCGGTGTGTCATTAGATGGCTTTTTCGAAGCTGTTTGTGCCTGTTGGCGCTCTTCAGAATTGTCTCTTCCGCTTGAGCGGGGGGAAGACATTTCTTCGTCTTCATCGTCATCTTCAGTAAACATTCCAGCATTTATGTCTGGTTGCAATGTCACTTGTTCCAATACTTTTGCATAATTGATGTTATTTGCTTCAAGTATGGAGGCTGCTACATTCTTCTTTTCTCTTAAAATTGCCAACAGAACATGTTCTGTGTCAGCGATGTTACTTTTCATTCCACGTGCTTCTAAAATACACATTTTTAATATTTTTGCCGCGTCATTAGACAACGACACCTCTGCGTCAGGTAATAACATATCATCAGCTTCTACCTTTAGCTGAGCTTCAATCTGCTGTTTGATGGTAGTCAGATTGGGATTGAGTTTAGACAATATCTCGATAGCTTTTCCTTCACCGTCACGGAGCATACCCAGAAGCAGGTGTTCTGGACCTATGTACCTACTTCTCAACCGATTCGCTTCTTCTTTACTATAGACGATAATGTCGGAAACTCTTTGTGAGAATTGATTATTCATACTTTCTTCCTTCTTTTCTAAGGGTTATTCACTCGCAAATATACGCATTAAATCAAGTTTGTATTGCAATATTTGCTTTATTTCTTATATCTACAAATGGCGTGCCATAAAAATGCTACATTTGCGTTATATATAATAAGGTATAACAAATGGCTGGATGTTTTTTGCCGATATTCCATAGCCTTTATAGCCTAATTTATTATTTTTCTCTTTTTGTTTTCGTATTTTAAAGCTTAGTTGGGTATCATTCCATTCATAATAAAACTTTCTTTCCAAAAACTTTCGTATATCCGGGAAAAGTAGTACTTTAGCGTGGTTTTTTACAAACCGTAGAATGTATAATTAATAATCATTTTAAATGCTTGAACAAGACAGAATTATAAAGATTAACATCGAGGAGGAAATGAAGTCATCGTACATTGACTACTCTATGTCGGTCATCGTTTCGCGTGCCCTTCCGGATGTTAGAGATGGATTTAAGCCCGTTCACCGTAGAATTTTATACGGAATGATGGAATTGGGTAATACTTCAGATAAACCTTATAAGAAATCGGCCAGAATTGTTGGTGAAGTACTTGGTAAGTATCATCCTCATGGAGATTCTTCTGTTTATCTTGCAATGGTTCGTATGGCTCAGGAGTGGGCGATGCGTTATCCTTTGGTAGACGGACAGGGTAACTTTGGTTCGGTAGACGGTGATAGCCCTGCTGCTATGCGTTATACGGAGGCACGTCTTAATAAGTTGGGTGAAGCGATGATGGATGACTTGTATAAGGAAACCGTAGATTTTGAGCCTAACTTTGATAATACTTTGGTTGAACCTAAGGTAATGCCAACTCGAATTCCTAATCTTTTAGTGAATGGTGCATCTGGTATTGCCGTAGGTATGGCTACCAATATGCCTCCACATAATCTTTCTGAAGTTATAGATGCTTGTGATGCATATATTGATAATCCGGAAATTACAGTGGAAGAGTTGATGGAGTTTGTGAAAGCTCCGGACTTTCCTACAGGCGGATATATATATGGTGTAAGTGGTGTGCGTGAGGCTTATCTGACAGGTCGTGGACGTGTGGTTATGCGTGCGAGAGCTGAAATTGAAAGCGGGCAGGCACATGATAAAATTGTAATCACCGAGATTCCCTATAATGTAAATAAGGCAGAATTGATTAAGTATATCGCTGACCTTGTTAACGATAAGAAAATAGAAGGCATCTCGAATGCTAATGATGAGTCTGACCGTGATGGTATGCGTATCGTTATTGACGTAAAACGTGATGCAAATGCAAGTGTAGTGCTGAATAAACTTTATAAGATGACAGCTTTACAGACATCTTTTGGTGTGAATAATGTTGCTTTGATACACGGACGTCCAAAGACATTAAATCTGAGAGATTTAATAAAATATTTCATAGAACATAGACACGAGGTCGTAATTCGTCGTACTCAGTTCGAACTTCGTAAAGCAAAAGAGCGGGCACATATTCTTGAAGGTTTAATTATTGCTTCGGATAATATTGATGAAGTAATTCGTATTATCCGTGCTGCTAAAACGCCCAATGATGCTATAGCAGGCTTGATAGAACGTTTCAACCTGACAGAAATTCAGTCGCGTGCTATTGTAGAAATGCGTTTGCGCCAGTTGACCGGTTTGATGCAGGATCAGCTTCATGCGGAATACGAGGAAATCATGAAGCAGATTGCTTATTTGGAAAGTATTCTGGCTGATGATGAAGTATGCCGTAAGGTAATGAAAGATGAATTGCTGGAAGTGAAAGCAAAATATGGGGATGAACGCCGTTCTGAGATTGTATATTCTTCTGAAGAGTTTAATCCGGAAGATTTCTACGCTGATGACCAGATGATTATCACCATTTCTCATATGGGATATATCAAGCGTACTCCTTTAACAGAATTCCGCGCACAGAATCGTGGTGGGGTAGGTTCTAAGGGAACAGAAACTCGTGATGAAGACTTTGTAGAGCATATTTATCCGGCTACCATGCACAATACCATGATGTTCTTTACACAAAAAGGTAAGTGTTATTGGTTGAAAGTGTATGAGATACCTGAAGGAACGAAGAACTCTAAGGGGCGTGCTATTCAGAATTTGTTGAATATTGATTCAGATGATAATGTAACGGCATATTTGCGTGTGAAGAGTTTAGAGGATTCAGAGTTCATCAATAGCCATTATGTATTATTCTGTACTAAGAAAGGTGTAATAAAGAAAACATTGTTAGAACAATATTCTCGTCCTCGCCAGAATGGTGTAAATGCTATTACGATTCGTGAAGATGACAGTGTTATCGAAGTTCGTATGACGAATGGAAATAATGAAATTATCATTGCCAACCGTAATGGGCGTGCAATTCGTTTCCATGAAGCAGCAGTGCGCGTTATGGGACGTACAGCAACGGGTGTGCGTGGTATTACATTAGATAACGATGGCCAGGATGAAGTTGTGGGAATGATTTGTATTAAGGACTTGGAGACAGAATCTGTAATGGTTGTTTCTGAGCAAGGATATGGTAAACGTTCTGAAATTGAAGACTATCGTAAGACCAACCGTGGAGGTAAGGGTGTGAAAACAATGAATATTACTGAAAAAACGGGTAAATTGGTAACGATTAAATCTGTAACAGATGAAAATGATTTGATGATTATCAATAAATCCGGTATCACAATTCGTTTGAAGGTAGAAGATGTTCGTATCATGGGGCGTGCTACCCAAGGTGTCCGTTTGATTAATCTGGAAAAACGTAATGATCAGATTGGTTCAGTATGTAAAGTCATGACTGAAAGTCTTGAGGATGAAATACCGGAAGAAGAAGTAGAGGGTACTATTGTGAGTGATCCTAATACTGATGCTCCTGATATTGACAATGATGATACGTCAGATGTAAATGAGAACGAAAGTAATAACATTGAGGAATAGACATAATATTAATAATTAATCAAACAACAATCATGAAAAGAGTATTATTTTCTATGGTTTTATTGATGGCTGTTAGCTTCTCTTTTGCTCAAATGAAAAATGTAAAAGAAGCGAAGAGCATAGCTAATGACGTAAAACCTAATTTTAAGCAGGCTGAACAGCTTATTAAGGAAGCTATGAAGAATCCTGAAACAAAGGGTCTTGCTGAAACATGGGATGTTGCTGGATTTATCCAGAAACGTATCAACGAAGAGCAGATGAAAAATGCTTTTTTGAGAAAACCGTATGATACATTGAAAGTGTATAATAGCATATTGAAGATGTATGAGTATTATACTAAGTGTGACGATTTGGCTCAAGTACCCAATGAAAAGGGCAAAATTAAAAACAAATATCGGAAGGCGAATGCTTCTAGTATGTTGGCCGAACGTCCGAATTTGATCAATGGTGGTATTCAATATTTTAATTTGGATAAGAATAAAGAAGCGTTGAAATTCTTCGCAACATACGTAGAGTCAGCTTCATATCCTATGTTAGCTGATAAAGAGATTGCTAAAAACGATACTCTTCTTCCGCAGATTGCTTATTATGCAACATTGGCAGCTGATAGAGTAGGTAATAAAGATGCGATTATCAAGTATGCTCCGATGGCTTTGTCTGATAAAGATGGTGGCAAGTTTGCAATGCAATTAATGGCTGATGCTTATAAAGCTAAGGGGGACACAGTAGCATGGATCAAAGCTTTGGAAGAAGGTATTCTTAAATTTCCAGGAAATGATTATTTCTTTGCCAATTTGGTTGATTATTATAATAGTTCTAATCAGGCCTCTAAGGCTATGGAGTTTGCTGATAGAATGTTGTCTAATGATCCGAATAATAAGCTGTATTTATATGTAAAGGCATATCTTTATCATAACATGAAAGAATATGATAATGCAATTGAATTCTATAAAAAGGCTATTGCTGCTGATCCGGAATATGCAGAAGCATACTCTAACGTAGGTTTGGTGTATTTGATGAAAGCACAGGATTATGCTGATAAAGCAACGACGGATATTAATGATCCTAAGTATGCTGAAGCACAGGCTGTAGTAAAGAAGTTCTATGAAGAAGCTAAGCCTTTTTATGAGAAAGCCCGTGCTTTGAAACCAGACCAGAAAGATTTGTGGTTGCAAGGACTTTACCGTGTTTATTATAACTTGAATATGGGACCGGAATTTGAAGAAATTGATAAGATGATGAAGTAATAATTCTTTCTCCATATGAGATTAGTAAAGAAGGTCGCTTCCTTAGTGGCCTTCTTTTTTTTATGTTTAAATGGAGATACAGAACTTTTTGTAGATTGAAGTAGAGGGCTAATAAAACAGAAAAGGAGCAAAGTTTTATTATTTACTCCTTTTATATATTAAACATAATATCGATTATACATACCTTTGTAATGTGATAATTAAAAACAGTTTATATTATGGCTACAAAAAACTCACAAAAAAAGCAATGGTTTTGTATTACTTATGATACTAAAAGTGCCTGTTTATGTGCTTATTTCGAATGTACATATAATGAGTTTGAAAAACATCTCAAAAAATTTGAAAGAAAATATTCTAACGTTGACTGGTCTTATTGTGATAATCCTTATAATTAATGTTTAATATGAAAGAATGTAAAAAATATAACATGAAAGAAGCTTTTGAAGAAAAGCATGATTTTGATTTTACTATCTATCTTGTCCGTCCTCGTCGTGTAGATGGTATTAAACAACTTGTAACTGTTCCTGTTAACTCCTTTACTATGTTCGGTATCTCTGTTATTGAAGCCCGCCGTATCGTTAAGGTATTATCTTCTACATCTGCTTATATCTGTTCTGTTAAGGTTATTAATCCGAATATTATTGATTATGAAATGTAATTCCGAATTTCTCTTGCGTGTTACTTTGACAGTTCTTTACCGTTCTACTCAGGAAACTATTACTTCTTTTGAACTTGGTGAATTTGATACAGTCCGTCAAGCTGAAAAGCTCCGTGATAAACTTACCCGTTTTAATCCGGATAAACTTTTTATTGCCAAATATGAGCAAATATTAAATCCTAATTATAAAATTATTGAATAATGAAACTTACTAATGAACAAATTAAAGCTATTATTACTGCTGTTTGTACGCTTATTACGACTATTTCGGCGATAGTTCTTTCTACTGCCTGTACACTTTCTTTGTCAATATCAAAGAATAATTCTAACAGTACTCAAAAAACTGAACAAACTTCTACCTCTTCGGTAGATTCTACTTATATTAACTTAAAAAAATAATTATGGCTCAAAATGTCTTTGATGCAACGCTTGATGTTAATAATAACATTAAGCAAAATGTGTTCGACTGGACACATAACAACAATCTTACTACCCAACTAGGTAGGATTACCCCTATTTTCTGTGACTTGCTGCCTGCTAAATCCTCTTTCAGAGTTGACCCTAATTTTGGTATGCAGTTTATGCCTATGGTGTTCCCTATTCAAACCTCCATGCGTGCCCGTGTCGCTTTCTTCCGTTATCCTTTGCGTGCCCTTTGGGAAGATTATACCGACTTTGTAGGTAATTTCCGTGAAGGTCTTGAAGAACCCTATGTTGATATTAATACACAAGATAAACTTAAAAAGATGGTTTCTACTTGTTCTCTTGGTGATTATCTTGGTCTTCCTACTACTTTGCTTGGTGATTATGGTTCTTTATCTCGTGTTGAGTCTGATGCATCTGTACAAGCTTTGGCTATGAAAGGTAATGCTTTAGGTGGTTCTTCTGCTTGTACTTCTGTTCTTCCTTTGTCTTCTGATTTGTATTCTATTGTTAATGCTGATTCAAATTATCGTATAGTTGATAGTGTTTCGTCTGGTCATTTGATAATTGATGCTCCTGGTAAGGCTTCTGCTGATACTGAGGAAGTTCTATCTACTATTTTTTTGTATCCTTTTATTTATTCTGAGGATGTTGTTTTTGAATCTTCTGATTCTGTTACTCTTGAAATAACTACTCCTTTTGGTTATACTCCTGAGTCTTTTTATAGTATTCTTTCAGGTTTTTCTTATTATTTTAGAGTAGGTACGGATACTACCGGTATTGCTTCTCCTCTTAATTTGGCTTCTTATAGTATTACTTCTACCTCTGTTATTTTACAGTTTGATATTCCTTCTGATTGGATTGGAAAGAGTACTTCCGGTGAAGATATTGAAATTTCTATTGCTGTTCCTTTGTTTAATTCATTTTGTCGTTATCTTGATGGAAATGCGAGATGGGAATATGTTCCTGCTATTGGACTTTCTCATATGTATCCTGATTTGCCGCCTAGTCCTCTTGTTGGTGTTAATGATTATGATATTTCGCCTAATGATTCTTTTTTTAATGTTTTTAAGACCGTCTTTTGTCGTGTTTTGAAAAATTCCGGTAAGGTTGCTGATATTTCTCTTTCTTCTTCTCCTTATTATAATTCTTTATCAGCTAATAAGGATAAACAGATAAAGTTATCTGCTTACGCTTTCCGTGCTTATGAAGGTATCTATAATGCCTATTTCCGTGACAATCGTAATAATCCCTATTATATTGATGGAAAAGTACAGTATAACAAATGGATTCCTACCCTTGCAGGTGGAAAAGATGATAATATTTATGAGCTTCGTTATGCCAATTGGGAAAGAGATTTCCTTACTACTGCCGTACAGTCACCGCAACAAGGTACTGCCCCGCTCGTTGGAATTACCACCTATACGCAAACCGTTTCTAACGAAGACGGAACTACTACAGAGTTGGTTAAAACTGCTCTCGTGGATGAAGACGGTAAAAAGTTTGGCTTATCTTACAAAACGTCCGATGATGGTCTTGAAGGTGTTGAATATACTGAACTCTCCGACGGTACACAGGTGAGACAAGCTCGCAATCTCTATGACCTTGCTACCTCCGGTATTTCTATCGCTGATTTGCGTGCTGTGAATGCTTATCAGAAGTTTCTAGAACTTAATATGCGTAAAGGTTATAGTTACCGCGATATTATGCAAGGTAGATTTGACGTTAAGGTACGTTATGATGCGTTGCTTATGCCCGAATTTTTCGGTGGTTGTACCCGTGATGTTGAGACTCATTCGGTAACTCAGACAGTTGACCAAGCTCAAGGTATTAATCCGACTTATGCGGAAGCTCTTGGCTCTCAAGCTGGTTTGTCCGGTGTTCGTGGTTCTGCGAATGCCAATATAGAGTGCTTCTGCGATGAGGAATCTATTATTATCGGTGTTATGATTATTTCCCCGTCTGCTGTTTATACGCAGTTGTTGCCTAAACATTTTACCTATCGTGGTTTGATGGACCATTTCCAACCCGAATTTAATAATATAGGTTTCCAACCTATTTTGTACAAGGAAGTTTGCCCTATACAGGCTTATAATGCTAATCCCGATAGCTTAACGGATACCTTCGGTTATAACCGCCCTTGGTATGAATATGTACAGAAGTACGATCAAGCACACGGCTTGTTCCGTACTGATTTGAGCAATTTTCTTATGCATCGTGTTTTTAATCAAAAGCCCGAACTTGCTCAAAGCTTCTTGATTATTGACCCCGAACAGGTTACGGATGTGTTTGCGGTAACTGAAACTACGGATAAAATCTACGGACAGATTCGTATGAATTGTACTGTTAAGTTACCTGTTAGTAGAGTTGCTATTCCTCGACTTGATTAACATGCGTGCGCGCGCGATTAACGTGTGCGCATGTATATTATTAAAAATAAAATAACTACCCTGTCCCACGTCCAGTTACATCTTTGATTATAGGTGTCGCTATTGTCGTGGGGGGGGGCCCCTTTAGGGGGGTGCTCCCTGTGTAGTTTAACCTAAACCCTTAAAGTCGGTAGACGTCTATGAAAAAATCAATGCAACTTTTTCATAAAAAAAAAATTGGTGCAGCTCTGCTGCTGCCCGTCCGGCATTAGGACAAAAAATATGCTGCATAGTAGCGTGCGAGTTGGAGACTCGTGCGCTTAGCGTCTCCGGATTCAATCCGGATAGCGTCGCCGTCGCGTTAGCAGGCGTTAAAATGGCGGCTTTAGCCGCTTCCTAAAGGTGTTGACCCCTTTGGCGGCTGATTATTAACTTTAAAAAAAAAAGATATGGCAAATAGAGTATTATCCGCACAGCTTCGTCCTGTGTCTTGTAAAGTTGATGTTCGTAGAGATATGGAAGTAACAAAACCTGGTCTTGCTGTTACTCCTACACAGATTAAAGAGCTTACCGATAGAGGTATAGCCGTGAACCTTCCGAATGCTAATCAATTTCTTGAAGGTAATTCTTCTGGTTCTTGGGAAGTTGATCCTGTATTTAAGCGTAATGCTGACATGTGTGAGCTTTGGGAAATTGAGCAAACCGCTAAAAACAAGATTATCAAAGCTCACAAAGTAGATAAGAAACGTTTTGGTACATTAATTAAAGAGTGATATGTTTAATATTGTTAGTGCTGTTGCTGGTGCTGTTGGTGCTGCACAGAAAAATGCTAATATAGATAGACAGATTAAGGCTCAACAGCAGGAAAGTGCTGCTACTCGTGAATGGAATTTGAATCTTGCAAAGACTCAAAATCAATGGAATATTGAGCAATGGAATAGAGAAAATACCTATAATTCTCCTTCTGCGCAAATGGCTCGTTTCCGTGATGCTGGTCTTAATCCTGATTTGATGTACGGCCAAGAGAATTTGTCTGCTTCTTCTCCGCAATTGACTTCCGGAGATGGTTCTACTCCTACTGATTTGTCTAATCTTGCTAATAAATCTACTATTGGTGATATTATGGCACAGAGTGCGCAAAATCGTTTGGTAAATGCTCAAGCTAAGCTTGCAGAGTCTCAAGCTGATAAGACAGATAAAGAGACAGAAGGACAAGGTTATACTAATGAAATTTTAAAGTCTGATGCAAAATTTCGTGATGCTCTTAACTCTGGTCAGATAGATTTAAATAATATGTCTTTGAAAGTATCTGATAAAGATATTGAACTTTCTGATGCACAAATTTCTACTTTGCGTAAGCAGTTGGATGTTATGGATGCTAATATAGGACAGATTAACGCTAGTGTTGATGAGATACGTGCTCGTATTTCTAATATGACACAACAGCAAGCTATTAACTGGCTTGAATTGCAATTAAAATCTAATTTAAATGAAGCTACTATAAAAAAGTTGGCTAGTGATGCAAATCTTAATTATATTCAAGCACAGAAAATTGTAAAGTTGATACCTCATGAGATTGCCAATATTAAAGCTAATACGAACGCTCAAAATGCTAGTGCCTCCGAGTCACGTGCTCGTACTACTGTTGCTATGGATTCTCTTGATACTTCTTCTGTTCTTCGGTCTGTTTTAAGTGGTCAGTCTTTGGATCTTTCTATAAAGAACTCTTTAAATTTTAATTATTTAAAAGGTATTGAAAACGAATCCGAATTTATTCGTTCTATACTTGATAGAACTAGAGGTTTTATTAAGTAATTCTAGGGGCTGCTTATCAGCCCCTTTTTACGATTTCTTCCAAAATCGTCTCCAATAACTTGATATATATAGAGCAACTGACAGCCCTCTGTAAATCAGGGCTTTTAATAGCCTATTCAGTTGCGTATTGCCCTAAGTATTCCTACCGTGAAACAAATATATTGTGAAAATCCTGTGATTATTCGTAATTCACAGCTTAAGTATTTACTTACTACTTATAAAGTCTATCATACTCCCGCTGGTGATAATACTATTTCATCGGCTGTTGCTAACTATTGGAAATATTCCTTTCCCGAATGGCAATTTTCTCCTAAACGTAATAATATTACAGTTGAAAATATGGATGATTGCTACGTTATTAATCCGCATATAGGTGAAACTTTCCCTATGTATATACTTGTTCCTTGTGGACATTGTGAACTTTGTAAAGATAAAAAGGCTCGTGATTGGTCTTTCCGTGCTATCTGTGAAACTGTTACGTCTACTTCTATTCCTTTGTTCCTTACGCTTACTTATAATGATAAACATCTTCCTAAATGTGGTATCTTTAAAGAAGAAATACAACTCTTTTTAAAACGTCTCCGTATTCGCTTGGATAGTCTTGGTATTGAACACAATATTCGTTATTGTGCTGTTGGTGAATATGGCTCTAAATCTAAACGTCCTCACTATCATATGATTCTTTGGAATTTCCCCGATAATGTTAATGGTTTCTTTACTCATATCTCCTCTAAACTTCACTTTGTTGAGTCTTGCTGGCGTGTTCAATCTTATAGAAATGGTCAGCCCTTATATAAAAAAAATGGTGCTCCCGTTACTGAATCACTTGGCTTTGCCTATTGTCTACCCTGTAAAGATGGTGCTATCTCTTATGTTATGAAATACATGAAAAAATGTTATATACCCCCTAAAGGTAAAAACCCTCTTTTCTTCTTGTCCTCCCGTCGTAATGGTGGTTTAGGTGCTGCTTATGCCCGTCGCTTTATTTCTCACTATCGTACACACCCTGAAGATACTAAGATTACCGCTACTGATCCTTTTACTAATGTTACTAAAACTGTTACTATGCCGGCTTACTTCCGTAGGCTCTACTTCCCTACTCTTTCACAGGTTCTTCCTAAACTTGTTACTGATTCTCATAAATCGCTTTGTGACTTGATTTCTCGACGAAAGTCGATAGCTTCGCTACTTGATGATAAATATAAATTTAAAATTGAAGATAATGAGGTTACTATACTTCGTAAATATTGGTTCTTACCTACACAAATTTGTCTTGTAGATAATCCTGCTTTTATAAAACAATACTCTCAAATGACCTTTGAACAACTTCAACATGAATATATAGATAACTGTCTTCGTGCTAATGAACTTTGCCGTTACTTGTACTTGGAAACTTATGATGAAAACTACTTAAATATTCGTTTAAAACTTGCTGAAATTCGTACGCAAAAAATGTCTATATTATACGATTCCTTACCCCCTATGAATATAGAGGATATAAAGTATAACCTTATTCAGCGTCATAAAATCGCTATAAATAAAGAGATTATTTAACTATTTATTATAGTTATTTACGTTAAATTATTTGCACTTAATATCGATTATTCCTCCAATATAGTTTCTTTTTTTGCTTCTGTTCGATCATCCGTTAATAACAAGCAATGGCGTATCGGAATGAAATATCATCTTTCTGGCAATACTAGGATTAAATAATCGAGCAAATATATTTCTTTTATATGAAGTCAATGTAATTATATCTATTTGGTTATCCTTGATGTATTGGTCAAGCCCTTTCAATAAATTATCATTCATCACAACATCATAATGGATTTCCAGACCTGGGTATTGTTTATGGAAATATTCTTTTATTCCTGCAAGTTTTATTTCATTCCACGTATCTTTAGATTCCGTAAGATGTATCAAAGATACAGAAAAATGGAACGATTTCCAAGTGTTAAAGAATGCCTCAAAAGCTATTAAATCTCTTTGATCAAAATTAGTTATAAAAGCAATCCGTTTGACTTCACTAAATTGTTTAAATGGAGTATTTTCTGGAATAGCTAATACTGGAACACGGCTTCTATCAATGACCTCAGCGGTTACACTACCGATCAAATCAATATCTTTTTGGTTTTTTCCACGAGTTCCCATGATGATAACAATAGGACGTTCTTCCTTTGCATATCTGAGAATCTCTTCTTCAGGAATGCCTTCTCGTAAAATGCAACTATATTTGATATCCGGAAGTTCCCCTGAAACTATTTTTTCTTTTATTTTAGCTGATAAGGTGTTGAGATCAGAATGAACTCTATGAATAATAGTTTTTACAGTCTCTTCATCTCCAGCTTGGTAATTGAAGACATCACCATACGGCAATGAAGACGCATATATTGGTGTAAAATAAACGTGTAATAAGATAACTTCAGCGTTTTCAGTTTTTGCTAGGTTAAAAGCAAATTCACATGCTTTCATCGAATAATTAGAGAAATCGACAGGAATTAAAATCTTATTTGATTTATTCTCTGTTTTAGGTTCCTTCTCTCCTACTATACTTTCAGATAACCAGGTAGAACTTTCGGTTATTTTTAGTGCACGTGGTAAATCACTTTCTTTGATTCGTAAACGAACCCCCGAAGAAACGACTGGTTGTATTTGATTAACATTATGAATGTATGTTTCAATACCTTCATTTTCGAGGACATTCTTTAATATCTGAGCTTTAGTATACGTCAGAATGGCTAGAGTTACTAATTTATCTTCCATAAATGTATATTTTATAAGGTGAACAAATAAGAAATCCCAATTGTTTTATTCAATTGGGATTCGGTTTGTTATATTTTAAACTTGCACAGATTCGGTAGCCTGTTCTTTTTGCATACTCAGATTTAATTCATCTAAAATTTTTAAAGCCCGATCAAGAACGGTCGTATCATCTATCATTACAAGCCCACCATCCGGACCGGGCTCAAGATGTATTCCGACACTTTTTCCCTCCTTGAAATTATGACCTCCGAAGAAGTTTCGCACGGTATCTACGTGTAAACCAAGTTCGTCTGCTATTCTATGCATGCTACCGCTGGGCAATGAGTCTTTAATCTTACGAAGTTCATTAAATGTTATTGTTCTCATGTCTCGTAAATTTAATGGTTAATACTATGTGATCTTTATCACGCTATAAACTTAAGCAAAAAAAAAGATAAAACAAATTATTTGCTTATCTTTTTTTCTTAATTTATAAAATCTATTATTATTGTTTATATCGCTTCAATGGCAGAAGCTGGTACCCATCCAACTTTTCCGTCTTCTAATCGAATTTCTTTCCATTCTTTCATTGAACCATCTTTAATACTTACTTTTCTCCCTTCATGAAGAATAAATAAGCTAGTACCACTTTCGCTTGGAGTACTACGAACAGTAACACTTGGATTCATCACTATTGCTTCGTTTCTGATTACTAAATGCTCTTTTTGTTCAGAAGCAAACAGATTGGCACATATAGTAATGATTAAAAAGATGATTCCTGAGATGAATCCAGTTTTTTTCCATAATATCTGCTTTGAAAAGATGAAAAAATAGAGAGCTACAATTAATAAAATGAAAGAGATAATTCCTAATGTAGCCCAAGCATCTACACTCATACTATTTATCAACGACTTGATCCATGAAACAAAAAAGATCTCAGGAATAGCTTCCACCTTGTCTATTGTTTTTGCACGCGCTACTTCAAGGTTAGCACGAATATCACTATTGCCGGGTTGTAGTAGTAAGGCACGTTCGTAATTAAGAACAGCTTTGGCTATTTCTCCTATCTTATAGTAGCTATTTCCTAAATTATAGTACACTTCAGCCGCTTCTCCATTTTTGAGCAGTGCTTCGTAGATTTGAATGGCTGCGGTATAATCTTCTTTTATATATGCAGAATCCCCTTCCGTTTTCGTAACATTGTCCAATGTGTTATTGGAGAACATAGTGGTAGTGGTACTTGCTGCATGGATGGAATCTCCTTCATTCACTTGCTTGGAATCAACATTCAGTGAATCCTGTCCAAAACAAGTGATTGACATTGACATTAATATAAAAAATAATATTTTTCTCATGACATAATCTCTTCTAGGTTAATGTTTAATTGAATTCTCCATTTTGCTTATCACCTCTATTGAAGATGCATAAACCTTGTCCATAGCTTGACTTTCGTCTCCCGGAGCGAAACGGGCAAATTCACAATCATTTAGTGCATTCAAGAAATCCTTGATTAATTCCTCGCTTACTCCGTGATTTCTCAATTTTTCTTCTATATTGTCCTTGGACAAACGAGATACAGGAATATTTAATTTATCACTAATATATCCCCATAAAGCTTTCAATACTTCATCATAAAAAGCATCTTTTTTATTTTCAGAAAGCAGTTTTCCTGCTAATTTCATACGTTTGGTAGCCACTTTGTTGGCTTTTTTGGTTCGTACTTTAGCGACATTCGCATTTTCAGCAGCTTGCTTGCGATAGATGATAAAGAATATTATAAAGGCAAGAGCCGGAATAATATAGAAAAGCCAATAAGACATGGAACCGTAGAAGAAACTTCCTTTAGGTTGGAGAGTTACTTCATTCTGTTTGATGTAACGAATATCTTCACCTAATACTTTTAAGTCTTCCTTGTTGGTAAAGTTCGCAATTACCTGGTCGGCATTTCCTGCACCTTTTTCAATATTCACTACATATTCTTCCGTTTTCAGAGTTTTGTATGATTTGGAACGAATGTCAAAATAGCTAAAAGATACCCCTGGAATCTTATATGTGCCGGCATGTCTAGGGATAGCTAAGTATTCAATTACTCTGTTACCTGTAAGTCCTTCCCGAGTTAACCTAACTTGATTGTCTACTTTAGGATCATATACTTCAAAATCTTCCGGGAATTTTATTTCCGGATTAGAAATTAACTTCAAATTTCCTGTACCGGAAATCACTAACTTAATAGTGATAGCATCATTGGTTTTTAATTCTTTACTATTAATAGAAGAAGAAACTGTAAACTCTCCTACTCCACCTGAGAAATCAGCCGGTTTACCAGCCGGAAGCGGACTTACATTTATTGCTATCTTAGGGGTAGCAATAGATTTTTTAATTTCTATAACGTTACTTCCTCCATTAAAGAATGCATCAAAAGGGTCATCCGATTGTACTGGTTTGCCTATAGTCATTTGGAATTGTGCCGGATCTATGTACAATTTTCCGGATTGTTGAGGGAATAGCACAAACTGACGATAGACAGTTGTATAATAATTACGTCCACGATAATGTTCCGGAGTCCATCTGGCATTTGTTGTCATTTCAATCTCTTGTGAATGAAAACCTTTGAAATCGGGTAACTTTGCATTATTCAATTGCAAATTAGACTCTCTGGTATAAATTTTATAAGTCAAGACAAATGCCTCCTGCTCAAATACATTCGTTTTACTAGCCGTCGCAGTAATAAATAGATCCTGATCGGATACACTCGTACCGGAAGAGGAATGGGCGGAAGAGCCTCCTTGTCCACCATTGCTGTTCTGGTCTTGTGGTAAAACTTTGATTTTTACGGAGTTTGATACCATTTGGTTACCATCGGCCACAATTGAAGCACCGCCAATTGTGTATTCACCAGCAGTATTGGCCATCAATATATACGTAAATGTAATACTACTCGTAGATGTTACATTGCCATTTACAATCTGAGTACTACTTTGTTGTGAACGGCTTGGTCCCATCAACACATCAAATCCTTTGATTGATGGGGCTCGGAAATCTTTTACTTTTTGTGTAGTTACGGTATAAGATAGTCTGAATTGATCGCCTACTACTACTGCGTCAGGAGCAGAAGCAGTAAAAGACACTTTATTGGCAAATGCCTGAGTGCTATATGCTATCAATGCTATCAATATGATAATCAGTTTCTTCATTGCTTATGAAATTTATATCGTCAACTTTATATTACCAATCTTTTTCCAAACGACCACCTTGCATAACCTGCTGTTGCTTCTTTACTTTATCCTGTACGTCTTTCTCATCTTGCATCACAGAATTAAGCAATTGTTCAGCGTTCTCTTTTGACATCTGATTCTTTTGTTTCTCAGATTTTGGAGGTTGTTGTTGATCCTTCTTTTGGTCTTGCTTCTGATCGTTCTGTTTATCTTTGTTCTGGTCTTGTTTCTGATCTTGCTTTTGCTGATCTTTATTTTGATCCTGGTTTTGATCCTGATTTTGTTGATTTTGCTGTTGGTCTTTCAACATTTTTTGTGCAAGAGCCAAATTATACCGAGTCTCATCGTCAGCAGGATTATTGCGTAAAGACATCTTATAAGCATCCACAGCCTTTGCATAATCTTTACCGGCTTGAAGAAGTACGCCCATGTTATGATATATTTGAGCCAACTTCATCTTATCCTTCTCAATATTGCTGGCCGATACATATTGCTCCATAGCTTCCTGCATTTTCTGCTGTTGTGAGAGTGTATTTCCTAAATTATACATAGATACTGTAGATTTAGGATTCACCTCCAAAGCTTTCCGATAATTCACTTCGGCATCCACAAACACACTGTCATTAAACAGGCGGTTTCCTTTGCGGATATAGTCACGTTCTGCTTTCTGAGCCGATACAAAGGCGGCTGACAGCAGAAACACAGCGAATAGAATATATTTACTTTTTAACATGCGCATAACTACTTCTTATTAGAAAACAGATGAACGTTCTTAAATAAAGGATTCTTGCGATCTAAAATTAATATTTCCGCTAATAACAATAATAGAATAATCCAGGCAATAGCTTGGAACTGTTCATTAAACTCCGTATATACCTTAGATTCCACATCAGATTTTGCCATCTTATTGACTTCCTGATTGATAGCTTTTTGAGCTGAGTTAGAATTATCTACTCGTACATAGATACCTTTTCCTTCTTTGGCAATCTCCTGACACATTGCTTCATTTAAGCGGGTAACAATCACATTACCCTCACGGTCACGTCGATAATCGTTGGTACCTTCTGCCGGGATAGGAGCGCCATCGGGCATACCTACTCCCAACACATTAACCTGGATACCTTTTTCGGCAGCAGCTTTTGCCGCTTCAACAGCACCACCTTCATGATTTTCACCGTCAGTAATTACGATAATGGCGCGTCCTACTCCTTCTTGTGGAGTAAAGCTACGTGCAGCCAAATTAATCGCTTCTCCAATAGCTGTACCTTGCTTGGATATCAATGAAGGATTGATAGATTCCAGAAACATTTTAGCGGAAATGTAATCACTGGTAATCGGTAGTTGAGTGAAAGCGTCACCGGCAAATACAATCATTCCCACTTTGTCATTGTCAAGCTCATCCACCAATCTGGATATCAGTCTTTTGGCTTTCTCCAAACGGCTGGGTTGTACATCCTGAGCGAGCATAGAATTTGAAATATCCAGTGCAATGATGACTTCCACGCCTTTACGTTTTACTGTTTCCAGTTTGGAACCAAACTGAGGACGTGCCAATAATACTGAAAACAAACCGATAGCAGCAAAAAGTATCCAGAATTTTACATCCGGGCGATATTTGGATACATCGGGCATTAACTGCGCCAATAAAACCGGATCTCCAAAACGTCGGATATTCTTTCTTCTCTTGTAGTTGGAATACAAGTAGAAAGCTGCTAAAAATGGTAATAGCAGCAATAGGTATAAATATGTAGGTTCTCCAAATCGAAACATCTTTCTTAACTATTTTACGATTGACTAATTACGGTTGACCACCTTATGGAATCTTCTTCAGTATAGAATTACGCAATAATACCTCCAATAGAACACAAAGGAAAGCAGCTAGTGCGAACCAGTGATATTCCTCATCCCGTTTGCTATACTCTTTTACATTCAGCTTAGTCTTTTCCAGCTTATCAATTTCTTCGTACACCTCTTTCAGTTTCGAATTACTTGTAGCCCGGAAGTAATTACCGTCCGTAGTACCTGCGATTTGCGTCAATGTTTTCTCATCAATTTCAACAGGCATACTAACATATTGTACAGTATTTCCGACCGGATAAGGATAAGGCGCCATTCCATTCGTACCAACCCCGATGGTGTACACACGAATTCCAAAGCTTTTTGCTATTTCAGCAGCCGTCATAGGAGAAATATCACCTTTATTGTTAGTACCGTCTGTCAGCAAAATAATGACTTTAGATTTTGCTTTACTGTCTTTCAGTCGAGTTACAGCATTTGCTATTCCCATACCTACGGCAGTACCATCTTCAATAAGACCGCATTTGATATTGTGAATCATATCTAACAATACAGCATGATCCACAGTCAACGGGCATTGAGTAAAACTCTCACCGGCAAATAAAGTAATACCTATATTATCATTAGGACGTCCGTTGATAAACTCTGCCGCTACATCTTTGGCTGCTTCCAATCTATTGGGCTTTAAGTCTTCGGCCAACATACTGGTAGAAACGTCGACAGCCAGCATTATATCAATACCTTCTATTTCGCTGTTCTGCCACTTATTGGTTGTTTGCGGTCGTGCAAGGACCAGAATTACCAATGTTAACGCAAGAAGACGTAAAAGAAAAGGAGCATGCAACAAATAGTTCTTATAACTTTTAGGTGTATGCGCATATACCCGAGCGTCCGAAATCTGAAGCGTTGCTTCACTTTTCCTTTGCTTCAAGATATACCATACAATATAAGGTATAAGTAGTAATAGCAAAAACAGATATTCTATATTGGCAAAAACCATTTTATTTATGATTTAACAGTTTACTTTTAGTATTCAAGTTACTCATTCTTTACACAAAAAGATTGTATATCTGCATACCTATATATATAAAGACACCAATCAATGCCGCAGACAAAAGTGCAATTCCGCAAATCAACATTACTTTAACGCGTAAAGAACGTTTTTCAATAATCGTAATTTCCGTTGGTTGCGGTTTTTGATTTTCCTCCTCCGGTTGTTTTGTTTCATTGATAAAGTCAATTGCATTAATTAAGTTTGCATCATTTTCGTTCATCTGAGGATCATGCTTGGCAAACTTCACTAAATCGGCAGTCTGAAACAGTTCTTTTAGGTCAGATATAGCTTCTTTATCCTTCAGTTCCAATAACTTATCAATAATTTCCGATGATGTCATTTCCAATGCATTGAATCCGAAACGATCCTTTATATACGTGCGAAGAGCATCAGTCAATTCTGTATAGTATTCCTTCGATCTTCCCTTCTGCCATACTTTCTCGGTTTTGATACGTTCTATCTCTTTCATTGCAGCTTGATGTGGCGGCAATTTCGGTTCTACTTTTATCTTACGGATAATAGGTTTATTATCACGGATACGGACAATGAGATAGATCAGTAAACCGAGTAAAGGTAAAGCTAAGAATGAGCAGGAAATTAAACCGTACCAGTCTTCCCATGCAAAAGGAGCTTTCATTACAGGTTTTTGTCCGAAGAATTGGTCAGGGTGTAATGTATCGACCGGTATTGAGTAGACTTTCAGTGCTAAAGCTTTTGACTTATGCTCTTTGCCATCTACCGTAACAGGCATTGGCGGCAGATAATACAAAGCCGAGTCAAAGGAAGTGATAACATATTCCTGTGTGATCAACATTCGCTGGCGGTCATTCAAAAATTGCGTATCCGGTTTGACTGTTTCTATAATTTCCACACCTTTTACTAAAGTATCAGTATAAGCAGGGAAAATAGCATGTTGTTTAGCATCCATAGCCACTTGCAACTGCACTTTTGCCTGTTCGCCGATCAGTATTTGCAATGAATCTATCTTCGCCTCTACCGTAACAGATTGTGCAGCTACTTTATCAATGGATAATAGACCTAATAATGCTATCAGAATAATATTTCTACTCATCTTTGATTTCATTAATTTCGTTTGGCAAATAAGTTCAACAATGCCTTTACGTAATCCTCGTCGGTTCTGACAGAAACCGAATCCACATTACTTTTCGTAAATGTGTCGTTCAGTTCCGTCTGCTTTTGAATCCACCAATCGTGATGCGCTCGACGTACAGCTTTTGATGAAGTATCAATCCACTGCTCATGTCCGGTTTCCGCATCTTTTATTCGCATGAGACCCACAGGAGGAAGATCACTCACTCTCCGGTCATAAACCTGTAATGCTACTACATCATGTTTCCGGTTGGCAATAGTCAGAGCATTCTTAAAACTTTCCTGATCAATGAAGTCGGACAGAATAAAAGCAGTGCAACGTCTTTTCATGACATTCGTCAGATATTCCAATGCAAGACGGATATTAGTACGACGGCTTTCCGGTTGAAAGTCAATCAATTCACGAATGATATATAGAATATGTTTACGTCCCTTTTTAGGAGGAATAAACTTCTCTATCCGGTCTGAAAAGAAAATCACTCCAATTTTATCATTATTCTGAATAGCAGAAAAAGCAAGGGTGGCAGCAATTTCCGTCACCATATCTTTCTTCAACTGCTTGACGGTACCGAACTCCAAACTTCCGGAAACATCAACCATTAACATAACTGTCAGTTCACGTTCTTCCTCAAACACTTTTACGTAAGGTTTGTTGAAACGCGCGGTCACATTCCAGTCTATGTCACGTATATCATCGCCGAATTGATATTCGCGGACTTCCGAGAATGACATACCTCTACCCTTGAAAGCCGAATGATACTGGCCTGCAAAGATATTATTAGACAATCCTCGTGTCTTAATTTCAATCTGACGAACTTTTTTTAGTATTTCACTTGTTTCCATTTAGGGCACTTCAACCTTATTCAAAATCTTACTGATGATTTCGTCCGAAGTCATGTTATTAGCTTCCGCTTCATACGTCAATCCGATACGGTGGCGAAGAACATCATGCGCAACAGCACGTACATCTTCCGGAATTACGTAACCGCGGCGTTTGATGAAAGCGTATGTACGGGCAGCCAATGCTAAATTGATAGATGCACGGGGTGAACCACCGAAACCGATCATATCTTTCAATTCCTTGAGGTCATATTTCTCCGGGAAGCGGGTAGCGAATACAATGTCTACGATGTAGCGTTCGATCTTTTCATCCAGATATACCTGGCGAACTACTTTACGCGCTTCAATAATTTCGTCAGCTTTCAGAATTGGTTTTACGTTGAACTTTTCTCCATTAATATTCTGACGAATAATCAATTTTTCCTCTTCCAACTTCGGATAATCAATAACGACCTTCAGCATAAAACGGTCAACTTGCGCTTCCGGAAGCGGATAAGTTCCTTCCTGTTCGATAGGATTCTGAGTAGCCAATACAAGGAAGGGTTCCGGCAATGTAAATGTTTCTTTACCGATAGTAACCTGACGTTCCTGCATGGCCTCCAATAAAGCACTCTGTACTTTAGCCGGAGCACGGTTAATTTCATCGGCTAATACAAAATTAGCGAAAATAGGTCCTCTTTGAACTTTAAAAGATTCGTCTTTTTGACTGTAGACCATTGTACCTATGACGTCCGCAGGCAATAAGTCCGGTGTAAACTGAATGCGGCTATATTTCGCATCAATCAGAGAAGCAAGCGTTTTAATAGCTAAAGTCTTTGCTAAACCGGGTACACCTTCCAAAAGAACATGACCATCGGAGAGTAATCCGATAAGCAGCGATTCAACCAAATGTTTCTGACCAACAATGATTTGGTCCATACCTGTTGTAAGATTGGTAACGAAAGCACTTTGTCTTTCAATCCGCTCATTCAACTCGCGGATATCAATTGATTCAGCCATAAATACTTAATATTTTATTATTTAAATCCCATTATTTCTATATAAGCCCTGCCAATAGTAGCATAAGGCTTTTTATTTTGCCCCAAAAGTACGCCATATAATTAACGATTGCAACTAATTTTTATTAAAAAACAATGCGAAGTCTTTAGATTAAGGTACTTTCATACGCTTTTGTACATCCATAACACTTCACCCGGCCGATACAGGGTTGTAAGGCCGGGTGAATGAAATTCTTATCACTTATTCTTTTGTAAGTTCCGGAATTTTTATTGTTGTGCCGTACGGTACATTATTCGGGTTCTTAATAACGTCCGGATTGTGTTTCACAATATACGGCCACATAGCCTTGGTTCCATAGAATCGCAAGGAGACCCTTGTTAAAGTTTCACCTTCTTTGACCGTATATTTAGTCTTGGTTCCGGTTATTTTATAAGAGGCGGAATCCAAATATACAGATGTTGAAGGTTGCTGCCGGACAACTTTATTTTCAGTTTTGGCAGGTGTCACTGCTTCTTTCTTTTGAGGGACAACCGGTGTCGGAGTGATAGCGGTTTTGGGTGTCTCCGGTTTTATATCTTTCACAGAGTCTTGTTCGATCGTGTCGGATAACTGTACTTCCGGCTTGACAGGCTGAGTTGTTACGGGCGGCATATCAAGAGCATTCTTGTCGGATGACGAAGAGAATAAATCCGGATAATAAATGAATAAAACAACCCCTCCACATAATAACAGAACAAGTATGATGATCGTTATTAAATAAGGAACAGGCGATTTCTCTTTTACAGAAGAATCGGGAACATTCTTTTGGGGAGTCGGCTGTATAGCAGTCTGTGCTACTTCTGCCCTTTTTGCTATCTCTCCCTTTTCTTCTTGCGACCGCACTATCGTACTTTCCGGTTTTAGATTTGCCCTCAGAAGCTCTTGTTCTATAATCTCCTCCGCAGTAATTATTTCTTTCTTTTCTACAGGAACTGTTTTCGGTTCTACGACAACAGATTGTGGTTCTATAACTTGTGTTTCTACAATAGGTTGTATCTCTGTAAGAGACATTTCTTCTTTTTCCTCTTCCGGCTCTTCCTCCTTTTGAGACTGTTCTATGTTTTCCTCAGGATTAGTTTCTACAATTACCTCTTCCTTAGGCTGGGATTGTGGCTCGATAGGTTCCGGTATGACTGTCGGAATTACTTCTTCCCCGCTTTCCTCTTCTTCCGTTTCTTCTATAGGAGTGTCCTCTAAAATAGTATTCTCATTTAAAACAACCGTCTCAAAGTGTGCAAAAGGCTTGTTTATCGTATCTCTTAAATTTGCATCCGGAGAAAACGAGACTTTGGTATGACCTTTTATTTGAAAACGTTCCCCGGTGTTCACATTAACACTTTCCCGACTATCTACATCGATAAGTTTGAAAGTACCCAATCCTTTGATTTTTACAGTATTCTCGCTCTCTAAGGCCTGTTCTATCAAAAGAAAAAACTCTTTTACGAACGCCTCAGCATCCTTTTTGGTCATGCTATGTTTTGCTGCCAATAAGTCAGTAAGATCTTGGATTGTTAGTCTTTCATTCATAACGGGGAATATATTTATTTAAACTTATCTTTCAATGTATTACTAGGTCTATAAGATAATACCAGTTTTGGAGGCACCAACATACGCTGTTTGCTTGCCGGATTTATGGAAATGCGTTCCGCCTTTTTCTTTACTTCAAAAGAACCGAACCCTTGTACCGCAATCATGTTGCCTTCTTCCAACTCTTGCGTCATGCTAGCCAACAAAGAATTGATTAATTCAGAAGTATCTTTGATGGTATATCCTAGTCTTTCCGCTAGCTCGGATGTAAATTCCTTATTATTCATACATTTATAACCTTTGCATATAAATCAAAATCATCCGCATCTATCACTTCCACCTGATAGAACTGCCCAATCTCAAGCTCTTTTTCAGAACTATTAATCAGAACCTCCGGATCCACCTCCGGTGAGTCGAATTCTGTTCGTCCGATATAATAATCCCCCTCCAACCGGTCAATGATAATTTTCATTTGTTTTCCGATTTTAGCGGCGCTCAATTCAGCTGAGATTCCTTGCTGGATATCCATCAGCTCATCAAGTCTGGCTTGTTTAACTTCTTGCGGGATAGAGTCTTCGTACGCTTCCGCAGCATAAGTTCCCTCCTCTTCGGAATAGGCAAAAGCTCCCATTCGGTCAAAACGCACTTTGCGTACAAACTCTTTCAGTTCTTCAAAGTCCTCTTCTGTCTCTCCCGGATGTCCCACCATTAAAGTTGTCCGCAGGTGAATGCCCGGCACTTCTTTACGGAATTGCTCAATCAGTTTATAAGTATCCTCCTTAGTGACTTGACGTCGCATTAATCTCAACATCTTGTCACTGATGTGCTGGAGGGCAATGTCCATATATTTGCATACATTGTCGCGTTCACGCATAACCCGGAACAAATCAGTCGGAAAATGCGCAGGATAGGCGTAATGAAGGCGGATCCACTCTACACCCGGAATGTCGGAGATACGTTCAATTAGTTCCGGAAGCATTTGTTTCTTATATAGATCGACCCCATAATAAGTCAGTTCCTGTGCAATCACTTGAAACTCTTTTACACCTTGAGATACCAGATACCGGACTTCATCAAGAATTTCATCAATCGGTTTGGATATGTGACGCCCTGTGATGATAGGAATAGCGCAATAGGAACATTTCCGGTCACACCCTTCTGATATTTTCAAATAAGCATAATGTCGGGGAGTCGTTAATGTCCGTTCGATATATAATTCATCATGATACGTCTGTCCTAAATCCTGCAACAGTTCCTTCCAATTGAACTTGCCATAGAACTTATCTACCTGCGGTATCTCGATTGCCAATTCTTTAAGGTAACGTTCGGAAAGGCAACCCATTACGAAAAGCTTTTTCAAATCACCTTCTTCTTTCCTTTCGGCAAATTCCAGAATCATATTGATAGATTCCTCTTTTGCGTCACCGATAAAACCGCATGTATTAATAACAGCTATTTCACCTTGCGGATTTTCCGTATCATGAGTCACACTGTATCCGACTTCTTCCAATTGACGTATCAATTGTTCCGAGTCTACCAGATTTTTAGAACATCCCAGGGTGATTATATCAATTCTTCTTTTTTTCATGCATTCTCTCCAAACAAAGAATCTACAAACTCATTCTTACGGAATACTTGTAAGTCTTCTATGCCTTCACCTAATCCGATATATTTAACGGGAATCTTGAATTGATCTGATATGCCGATTACAACTCCTCCCTTCGCTGTACCATCCAGTTTTGTAATGGCCATCGCTGTCACTTCCGTTGCCAGAGTAAACTGTTTTGCCTGTTCAAAAGCATTCTGACCTGTAGAACCGTCCAATACCAATAGAACCTCATTAGGAGCATCGGGCACTACTTTCTGCATCACATTCTTTATCTTTGTCAGCTCGTTCATCAAACCGACTTTGTTGTGAAGACGTCCGGCAGTATCAATAATTACAATATCCGCATTGTTGGCAACCGCAGAACTAAGGGTATCGTATGCCACCGATGCAGGGTCGGCACCCATTTTTTGTTTAATGACAGGCACACCTACTCGTTCTCCCCATATCATAAGCTGTTCTACTGCGGCAGCACGGAATGTGTCGGCAGCTCCCAAGTAAACGGACTTGCCTGCTTTTTTGAATTGATAAGCCAGTTTACCGATTGTTGTGGTCTTGCCTACTCCATTAACTCCCACAACCATAATTACGTATGGCTTCTTGTCAATAGCTACATCAAAATCGGCTACATCTCCAGAATTATTTTCAGTCAATAAAGCGGCTATTTCATCGCGCAATATATGATTCAACTCCTGAGTATTCACATATTTATCTTCCGCTGCACGTTTTTCTATGCGCTTAATGATATTTAAAGTGGTTTCCACACCTACGTCAGATGTGATCAGCACTTCTTCCAGATTATCCAACACTTCGTCATCTACCTTTGACTTACCGGCTACGGCACGAGCTATCTTACTAAAGACACTCTCTTTGGTTTTAGATAATCCTTTATCTAAAGTTTCCTTCTTTTCCTTGGAAAAAAAACTAAAAAATCCCATATTTATAGATGTTTGTATGATACATTATGCCACAAAGATATAACAAAGGATTGGAAAAGTAAAAAAAGAAGCAATAAAAAATCCCCTCATTGTTATCAATGAGAGGATTTTGAATTTATAGCGTGTATGCTATCTCGATTATTTTTTGAAAAAGTCTTGTACTTTTTCGTTCGGAACCATTTGTTCATCAAAAACGTATGCTCCGGTTTTCGGAGATTTTACCATTTTGATAACCTTGGTATAAGCACGACCTTCTTTAGAACCATCGTGCAAACTTGCTACTGTTTTCTTTGCCATGGGTTATACTTCTTTATTATTTA
>OGNV01000574.1_pt1 | contig 32475 bp, 30 predicted proteins | sample 1573561 | NCBI WGS metagenome assembly OGNV01 (sample SAMEA2581892, study PRJEB24529) | metagenome | biome: Human gut stool | place: China | collected 2011
GGCATTATCGAAAACCTTGTTAAGCGACAATACATACAGCGTGATGGTAAGAAAATTCTGCCGACCGAAAAAGGCATTCAGCTCATAGACTGTGTTCCCGATGATGTCAAGTCCCCGAAAATGACGGCTGTATGGGAAACCGCTTTGCAACACATTGAAAAAGGTGCTGCAAGTGCCGATGAATTTATGAATCAGATTGAGGACAGCGTAAAGTATCTTGTTGATACATACAGCGAAGTTGACAACAGTAAACATTTTACCCGTTGGGAAACAGTCGGCATTTGCCCAAAATGCGGACAGAAAGTATTGTCATATCCGAAATCATATTCTTGTGAAAATAAAGAGTGCGATTTCAATATATGGAAAAGTATTTGTGGCAAGAGCATTTCATCGGCACAGGCTATTAAGCTGCTTACTAAAGGTAAGACGGACACACTCAAGGGATTAAAGTCTAAATCAGGCAAATCCTTTGATGCTGCTATTAAACTTAACTCGGATTTCAAAACAGAGTTTGTCTTTCTAAATACAAAAAAATCATACAGGAAGTAAATTATGGAACGAGAACGCTCAATACCGGAAGAAAATAAAGATATAGAGAAAGAAAAGTTACTGCCTGAGATAGCAGAAATATTGAATATATCTATATCGCAACTTGAGCAATATCCTGCTGATGTTCAACTAATTCTTTGCCAAACTTACATTAATGAGTGTAAGTTTGGCAAAGACGATGTTGCAAAGATATTAAATCAAGTTATTAATCTTGATATTGATAATATCGGTATAATCAAAGAGGTTAAAGAGTTAAATCCGCCTAACTTAGACAACGAATTAAGCGAGTCTGATAAAAAAGTAAATCAAAATAAGCGTACATATCTCATATCAAGAAATCAAATTATTGAAAACGCAAGAAAAATAGCTGAACTCAATTCAAAACAACAATTACAGCAAACAGAACAAATAAACCGCAATAATAAAAGCAACTATTGACAAACAAAAAAGTAGACTATACAATTATTTTGTATATATGTGATTTTATTTCACTTTTTATTTTCACTTATAAAAATTAAGGTTTTTGTAAAACTTATACTTGACAATAATATCATTGTGATATATAATAAATATAAAGAGATATAAAAATCAACAAAGGAGAGGTAAAATATGAGGATTATAAAAAAATTGATAGTTGCTTTAATGATTACAGCTATGCTTGTGGTATCTGTTGTAAGCGTATCTGCTGTATCTGAATATGATAAGGTAGTTTACATTACAAAGGAAGAATTCAATGATAAAATGTGGGATATGTACTTATCTGTATCACGAATTGATGAAGATACAATACTTGACGAGAAAGACGCATTTACTGTATCTATGGGCAGGTATGAATTAACAAGTTTCTTAGAGGATTATGAACCTCTCAACAGTGACATAAGTGTATCAGATGCTTATCAAGAGTTTTCTGCACATCTAAAAGATGTTTTTGAGGATATAAAAATAGATGTAGATGAAAACGGAAATATTTACGAGGAGCATAAAGACGGCAGTAAATATGATTGGACATATAATGCTGACAAGGATATGTTTGTTTGTACCGACAAAAACGGCAATATTGAAAAAACATATGACCGTTATCACACCGATTACGAATTACAGCATAAGGAAGATACAACAGTACAGGAAGAAACACAAGCCACTACTCAGGAAGAAAGCTATAACTATGTAGAAGCAAAGCCATATGTAGATAATAGCGAAAGCAATACACAAGTAAAAAAAGAAGCAGCTGTTGCTGAGGTAGCTACATCTGATTCGGCTGAAATTACAAGTGGTATGAGTACTCCACAAGTAATAATTCTAAGTTTTGTTGGCGTTGCAATCATAGGCGGCATTGTTGCCTTAATCTTTACATACAAGAAAAAAAACGGCAAATAATTCATCAATACATTGTATAGTCAGGAGGTATTGTTATGACTAAAAAAAGAGGAATCGTTTTAATAGCTGCAAGCGTGATTTTTGTAATTGGTGTAATAATTGCAATTTTAGTTGCAGGCTGTGGTAAAACGGCTGACAATAAGGTGTCAACTGCAGATGAAGTCATTGCTACATCTGTGCAAACCGTAACTCAGGTTGTAACCGATGTTCAAGGCAATACACATATTGAAGAAGAAACAATGGTTGTTGAAGTTAAGCAGACAAAACCATCTGAGCAATCGGAAAAAGCTACAGAAGCTAATGCACAGAATATAGCAAACAGTGACAGCAAGCAGAATAACGGCAGTCATAATAATAATAGCAACAACAGTAATCATAACAACAGTACCAACAGTTCCGGCAATACTCAGTCGAGTAAGAGCAACAGCTCATCAGGTCAGACAAGCAAGTCATCAGGCGGTACAAGCTCAAGTGACTCGTCAAGTCAGGGCAAACCGTCAAGCAGTAAGTCTGAAAGCTCGCAAACAACTCAGCCTGCACCGGCTCAACAACCTACAAAAGATGCACACGAAGGCAAAACTTGGCACGATGCCGAGTACAAGACCGAAAAGGTTTGGGTAGTTGACGAGGAAGGTTATACTTGGGAAAAACCAATTTATGAAACACACGATAGGACTATCTGCAATACTTGTGGTGCTGATATTACAGATGATATTGATGGGCATTTTAAACAGTTTATGCTTACGGACAATCCGCACCAAAGTTATCGTAATGAAAAGGTAGATACATTGGTAGGTTACGAAACCGTAGAAGAACCCGAAAAAGGACATTGGGAAAGTAAAACTACCCTTGTTCGACCTGAGGGATGGTACTGATTAAGGAGCAAAATATGTCAATAATTTTACTGCCTTTTAAAATTGTTTTCTTAATATTAGCTTTTCTTCTAAAGGGTGTGCTTTACATATTGTCGTATACAATAATATTTTTTTCCGATTTTTGTGGGGCTATTCACTATATAATTAGACTCGGAAGCGGTATATTTGCTATTGGAGGAACGATAGTAGTTGTAGGTTGGATACAGGAAGGTAGTTTTACAGGGTTTGAGGGTGGATTATTAATTGCGATAGTATGGTTAGTTGCTATGTCGTTTAGTATTATGTTCGATTTAGGTAACGCAATAGCAGACTTTTTAGAGAATATCGGCGATTGGTTAGGTAATTTAGCACTTAGATTTTTACATTTATAAAAATAAGAGCAAAAGCAGATAAAACTACATAAACATTTACGGCAGAGCTGTACGGCTCTGCTTTTTTTATGCCCTAATTTCAGGGCATTTTTTATTTTTCAAAAAAATTTAATTTTTTTAGAAAAATAAGGGTGCAAAACTCGAAAAATTGCGGATTAAATATAGAGGAATATTTTTAATGATTGGAGGTTAAATGATGTGTATTCGTGCAAGAGATTCTCCTTAGGAATTTTCCAACTTTTCTATCAAAACAAATGAAGGAGAGTTTTATGAAAAAATTAAGAAAGCTAAAATCAGCTGTCGCAGCAGTTTTTAAGCCTAAAAAGCTAGCATCATTAGCAATTGCATTAACAACAGTATTTGCTATGTTACCTATTGCAAATATTAGTGCAAGTGCATATTCATATACGGGACTTGATGAAATCGGCGGCAAGGTATTGATTCAATCTTCGAAAAATGCGTTAGTGCTTATTGACAACGGAAGTGCAGGCAAACTTGACGCATATAAATTCCTAATCAACGGTGAGGTCGGTTATTGTATTGACCCGCAGTTACCTGCACAAAAGACTTCCGGCAAAACTATGGAGTTTTCGCAGTTTTCAGGTGAAACAGGCAAGGAGGTAATTAAACTTGACCCTTATACCACAAACCAAAAGGAAAAGGCATTAATTGCCGGTTTATCTGTTTTCTACGGTGGATACGGTGATTATTTCAGCACATTTTCAAACGGCGGTAAAACTGCAAAGTCAATAATGGACAGCTATATTAATGGTGTGTATTCTTCCGATTTTAAGCATTTGAGTAATGCTGATGACAAGTATTATTATTTGAGTCATTATGCCGAATCTCAACTATATCACGAGCTTGTCGGTGACAGCACAAACTGGAAAACTTGGAGCGGTTATAAAGACATCAACACAATGATAAACGGACTTGTTGAATTTGCAAATAATATAGCAAAATCAACAGGTGACTATTCGGCAATTTTGAGAAGCTGTCAGATGAATAATTATTATATCTGTCAGCCAAAAGGTAAAGACGGTACTTTTTGTCAGCACTTAATTGTCAGAATACCAAAGAAAGCAAAACTTGCACTTCAAAAGTCGGGCACAAGTGATGAAATCAAAAATCTTACCGAACAAACCAAAGATAAAGATTATCTTAATTTTGCAGGTGCACAGTACACTATTTATAATAAGTCCGACAAAAAGATAGTTGCAGTTGCAGAGCTTAATAAAAACGGTAATATTGCTAAAATTTTATATTCGTATTCTAACAGTGAGTGGATAACCAAGAATTATTTTGAGCTTGATGCAGGCGATTATGTACTGAAAGAAACAAAAGCACCGAATAACGGTAAATATTATGCCATTGACGATGCAGAGTACTCTATCACCATTACATCTGATGATTGCAAGCAAGAAAAAACACTTGATGTGTTAAATGTAAGCGATACAGAAAGAGTAAGACTAAACCTAAAAAAAGAAAGTGCTAATCCTGATTTAACGGATAATAATTCTTGTTATGACTTAGACGGTGCACTGTTTGCCGTTTTTAGCAATCAAAAAAGTGCTTATGATTATATTGCCGACAATAGCAAGAAAAACAATATTGTAAGATACTTTATTACCGACAGTAAGGGCAATTGCAAGGCAATTTCTGCTGACGGTAATAGTTGGGACTACAGTACAAGCTCTGAGCTTTATAAATTTACTTACAGTAAGTCTTTATATGCTGTTGAAATCGAAGCACCTAATGGATTTAAGAAGTACAACAAAGCCGTTAATCTTACATTAACGAGTGAAACCTATGGTGGCTATGCTGTATTGTCGGCAACGATAGTTGATGAACCAATGAATGACCCGGTATATATTTTGCTTCATAAAAAAGATGAATTAACTGGTCAATACACAAATATGGAAAACGCAGAGTTTACTGTATCTTACTATAAAGGTTACTACTATTCTGAGGATGAGTTAAGTGATAAAAGACCCGAAAGGCAATGGGTATTAAAAACTGATAGTGATGGTTATTGCCGTTTAGCGAATATATATCGAGCTGATAGCGACTTTGGTGAACCATTTTACTTAACAAGTGACGAAAATCCTAACCCGGCTATACCTCTCGGAACAGTAACTATTCAGGAAACTAAAGCACCGCAAGGCTTTAAACTAAACTCTGAAGTGTTTATCAGACAAATTAAAATTGATGAGATTACAGGTTTTGTAATGACTTTCAATGAAATCGAAGTCCCCGAACCTCGTGATACAGGATTTGGTAACCTTAGCATTTACAAGACGGCAGATGACAGTAAGCGTTCTAACAATACAGCTAAAAATGTGTGGTTTAGAATAACCTCTGATGATGGCATTACAGACGAATATATTGCTACAACTGCAAAAGGTCTTGACGGTGTAGCTACACTTAACAATTTGCCTGTTTATAAGTTGAGCGGTGAATATGTTTATTACACAATAAGTGAGTTAGGCTACAAAAATTCTGACGGTACTTATTCTGTTCCTGACCGATATGTTGCTCCAACATCAAAAACTATTACCCTTAAGGAAGATGTAACACTTACATTTACATTTGCTAACAGACTTGCTACAGGTACTTTAAAACTTACTAAAACAGACAGTTCTAACACTCTTATAGACGGCTCAGGTTGGAAACTTTATAAAGCTGACGGCACAGCTGTTGAATGCAGCAAAAATAGTAACGGTAAATATTCGTATAAATCCACCGGTGCAAGTGGAACTGACTGCATAGCGACAAATGGCAGTTTGACCATTGACAAGCTTCCGGTCGGTGATTATTACTTAGTCGAAAGCATAACACCAACAGGATATATGCCGTATGGTAAAAAGTTAGAATTTAAAATTTCTGCAAACGCAGAAACTCCGCTTTTAATTCAGTTTACTGTAAAAGATAACAAGACAATGTTGTCTGAAACAGGTGGAGTCGGCAGAGCACCGCTTTACTATATAGGCATAGCATTGGCACTTATATCAACATTTTTTATTACTAAAGCAAAAAACAGAAAGGAAAATCAGTATGAAATCAAAAAATAATGTATTTAAAATTTTTACTGCAATGGCAGTTGCTGTTTTGATGATTATGTCGGCAATTCCATTTGCATCAGCCGCAACTAATAACAATTTACTTGACACTGCTAAAAAAGTATCAATTACTACAAAATGTGCAAAACCGGGATATACCTTTACTGTGTATAAAGTTGCTGAACTAAAAACAACCGAAAATCCATATCAGACAGGCTATACTTCGCTCGTTCCGTCAATTTCAGAAGATATATTGAGAGGTAAATCATCAGTTGTATTGGCAGCTCTTGACGGTATCGCAACAATGCCTTCAACTGCTTCTGTTGTAGGTACATTTACTACATCAGCAACTTCTGTTACAAAAACATTCTCAGGACTTGCTCAGGGAATGTACTATATCAAGGCAACAAACTATCCTGCCGGTGTAAAAAGTGTTACAAACAGCGTAATAGCACTTCCGTATTATAACAACGGTTGGGTATATACATATAAAGCTATTGACCTTGCAACTAAGGTTAATGACGGTGATGTAGTTACCGGAAAGACAATCACAAACAGCACTAAGGACAACGCAAACTATACCGATGTTTCACTCGGTGATACAGTAAACTTCGAGATTAAGTCATCAACAGCCGGATCATCTACTATGAAGCTCAAGTCTTACAGCGTGTATGACGAAATGTCAGCAGGACTTACTCTTGATAAAGACAGCGTAAAGGTTGCACTTCTAAACGCACAAGGCGGTAAAATTGCTGACCTTACAACATCTGATTATACACTTAATGTAACTTCTGAAGTTGACGGTAAAGCTACTACATTTAATGTAGCAATTACAAATGCTTATCTTCAGAAAAATGACTTTTATGCAAGAAATGCTGCATATACTTCTGTCACCTACTCTGCAAAACTCAATAAGTATGCAGTTGTCGGTAAAGCCGGTAACCCTAATACCGAAACAAAACTTGTGTATGCTAACAAAAACGGTGTTGAGTCAGAAGTAAACGGTAATACAGTTTATGTTTATTCTTTTGCAGTAACAACTAATAAGACTGATACAAACGGTACTCCTCTTCAGGGTGCAGAATTTAGCCTTTTCAAAACAGAAGAGGATGCAACTGCTCTTACTAACGCAATTGCAGCCGGTACATCAGACAAGACAGGCAAGGTTACTTACTACAACACGAGCAAGGAAGAAATTAAGATTGCAAGCGGTAAATACTATATCGTTGAAACAAAAGCTCCTACAGGCTACAACATCTATGGTAAAGTTATTCCTATTACGATTGATGTAACTTATGGAGCTGCATTTACTGATGGTTCATATATTACTAATTGTCCGACGGACGGCACAGTTAGTATTGATGTTAAAGATACAAGACTTTTTTTCCCACAGACAGGCGGTGCAGGTACTGCAATGTTCTATGTTATTGGTTCTGCACTTGCAATTAGTGGCATAGTTATTTTAGCTACTCGCCGTAAAGTTAAAGCATAAAAATATAAGGAGAAAAGTACCATATGAAAAGAAGCAAATTATTTTTGGTTATTGGAATCGCATTTATGGTTTTATCTGTTTCTATGGTACTTTATCCTACTATATCAAATGCTATTAATAGCTTCTATTCAATCTCAACTATAAAAGATTATACAAAATATTCAGATACTATTTCGGCAACTGACCGGCTTTCGCTGTTATCAGTTGCCGAAAAATATAACAAAACTTTGCGTGATACAGTAAGTACATTTTCATATTCAACAGATAGTCTTGTTGACAGTTATGATGATGCATTGAATTTTGAAGATGGACTTATAGGATATATCGAAATTAAAAAAATCAATGTAAAACTGCCTATATACCACGGTAGTGATCCTGATGTGCTTAAAAAAGGTGTTGCTCACATACCTAATAGTGCTTTGCCTACGGGTGGTATTGGCAACAATACTGTTTTATCAGCACACACAGGCTATCCAACGCAGGTCTTTTTTGATAATCTGACTGAGCTTACAGTCGGTGACACTATTAACATCTATGTGCTTGATAATACACTTACATACAAAATAACAGCAAAAAACATTGTTGAACCTGACGATACATCTCTATTAAATGCAGATGATACAAAAGACTTGCTGAGCTTAATAACTTGTTATCCTTACGGTGTTAACAGTCACAGACTTATTGTAACCGCTGAAAGAGTTATAGTGTCGTCAACACAAGATGAAGCAATAGAAAGCACAAAATCAGAAAGCGAAAATAGTTTTGAAATTATAATATCTGCAATAATTGTATTTCCTACTGCAGCCATAATTGTAACTATTGCGAGAAAAAGGAGGAAAAAATATGCCCGATAAAGATAGAGCGGTTGCTATAACTATAGATAAGTCACTTATTCAAGAGGAAACCGAGGAAGAAATTAAGACAAGAGTTCCCGGCACATTTAGCGATAATATACGCTTCTTGTGGATAAAAAAAGATAACTGTGAGGAGATAAATAATGCTAAGACAATATTAACCTCACTCAATGAAAACAGTACTTATATGCTATATGACCGGTTCGGGAATATAGCCGAAAATATATCTGGAAAGCAACTATATGAAGCTCACTACGATCCGGTATCCGAAAAAAATATATCCGATAAAGATAGAGTTACACTTGTTCAAGATATGAACACTTTAGGTTATGAATTCGTGCAGGTTGAAGGTTATTCGGATGATTTCCTTATGTGGAAATCAAAAGGTGAAGTCGATACAAAAAATGCTTTTGGCTTTGATGGGTGGGAAGCTGTGAGAGAATTTGTCAATAATGTACATACTCTGATGAACAATTATACTGTTCAAGTATTACAAGACAGGATAAATAAAGATTACAGCGTAATTGACTATGGCTCATTTGATGATAGAGAAATTCAGACAGCAATTAAGAATTACTCGCAACAAAAAGCTAAAAATAATGACATCACATATACCAAAGTCCAAACTGAATATGATAAATCAGAGCCGAATAACAGTATCAATATAGAAAATCCGATACTTGCATCCTTTTATGATAAGTATAATCAGAAAATTGCAAAATTTGAGGATAAAAATACAAATCTCAATGTCAAAATCAACAAACTCAATCATAAGATTACTAAGGCAACAGAGTTTGTTGAGGTTATCTCGGCTCTTGAACAGGTTATTCCTAAACCTATTTTTACTGTATTAAATCTTATTTCTCAAGAGAAACAAGAAAAAATTGCGAATATGCAATCAAAACTATCTAAACACGAAAGCCGTATTGCTGATAACAATAAGAAAATTCATAAGTATGAAAGTAAGATTACTTTATGTAAAAAAATTAATACATTTCTCACTAATATGAAAACGCAAGACGGCAGAAAAGAAAACTTTATCAACGGTGTTCAGGAATTCAGAAGTATTGCAATCCGAAATGCTTCTGAAAAATTTGATGTAACTCAGGAAAAACTCAATAAAGCTATGTCTGAATACGGTAAAACACATTTTGCATCTGAAAAGTTAAAGCTCCAAAAGCAAATTAATAATCTTGCAAATAAGAAGGACAAGCTTCGTGACAAACTGATTGCTCTTGATGCACTCGTTGATAAATTCGATACAATTAATAAAATGTCTGAACAAAAAATCGAAAATGTTATTGAGCAAAGTTGTGACAATATTGTATCTGACCTTACCGGCAAAAAAACTGTAAAAGCAGAAACTGTTGTAAATGCTTGCAGTAAAGCTATTGACTCAAGTATTGCTCAAGAAAAAGACAATTACCTAAAAAACGCAGAAATGTCTGTTGAAGATGATTATGACAGCATTGACGGAATCATAAACAACGGCAATAAACAGCAAGAATATGAAAAGCTGAAAAAGCCTGAACGCAAATCGCCACTGTCAAGGAGTCAACTCAAGAAAAATGCTGAAACAATTGCACATAATGAGCAACAGCAAAAAACTAACGATAAGACAAAAAACCACGGACAGGAAATATAAATACTGAGCCTTGTGCCGTAAATCGCACAAGGCTTTTGTTATAGAGGTAATAATATGATTGAATTATTTGGCAATTCTATTTGGAATAATAACACTCCAAACACCGATAAGAAAGTTATTATTGCAGATGAAAAAGAACTAAAGAAAATTGAGCAAAGCATAAATAATGCAGGATTCAATTACTGTGCTTACATACGAAAAGGCAATGCTTATATAGCTGTAAACAAAAACGATGTTGAAAACATACATAAACTTAATATTAATATAAAGGCTGTAAGCAACTCAAATAATAAGCCTTATAAACCAAACAAAATAATTGGAAATACACCATTTAAAAACATCAATAATAAATACTATCAAAAATATAGTGCTGACATTGCTTACGCTGTTGCTTATAGGCTTGATGAACTGAATATACCCTTTTCAGGTAAGCTGTACGATGTATATAACTCTGTTACAATTACCATTGACAAGGCTTATGTTGAACAAATTCAAAGTATAGCAAAAGAGATAACTGAACAGAGAAGTTTAATTACTAACAGTAACGGCAAAATTACAAATGCAATCAAAGATGCGGTTAAAAAACTTAATTATTCTGAAGAACAGCTTAAGTCAATAAATAAAGCAGAAAATCTTTTATTAGACAGAATTGATGATGAAAATTTATTATCTGCTTTTGATGCAATGTTTGAAGGCACTAACAAATATAGTGCTGATGACATAGCTAAATTATCCGATGAGTTTGTAAAAATCTTTGAAAACTTACACGGATTAGAATGTGTATTTGCAAGCAGAAATGATTTTAATGGTCTGAAAAAAGAGTTTGACCAAAATATCTTGTTTGAAAAATATACTCAAGATAAAGGCTTTTCGTCAGAACAGGAAAAAGTAATTAAGAATATGATTGATAAAAACATGGACTCTGTTCTTGATATTCTTGATTTTACTTTTTCGGTTTCTGAAATGGAAGATATGTACTTAGCATATCAGCAAGGTGATTATGACAAATTAATTAACATTGTTGCAAATGTTAAGAATATAACAAGAATTGAGATTGAAGGCGAAATTGAAAGTGGTACATATATTACAACTATTCCCGATTATGACAGTCTTAAAAGAGAGTTATTCTATCACGATCCTGATACAGAAAGGATAACGCATATATATTTTAATCCTGATTCTGTTTCAGGTGGTCAATTCGTAATATCTGATATTAACTACGACCAAATTGTAAGTGCTGTTGAAAAATACTCAAATGATCCCGAAGCCTTTTTTGATTATCTTGATTCTGTAAGTAATCAAACACTTGCTGATGTTGGTAGTGATTATTTTCGTGATACATACGAAGAATTTTATAGTAATGAACATATAGCCGAAGGCTTTTCTAAAGAAGTAATAGAACAGCTTACTAATATTGCTACAGTAAATTATACTGTTCCAGATAAAACAGATTATTACAAATCTTATTTTGAGCCGGAGGAAATAGCGGAAAGAGCAGGCTTGCGTAACAAAGCACAGGAAGTTGCAAAGCAAAATAATTTGCCTTTTTACGATAAATTCAGTATGGGTTTCGAAGATGATTTCGATACGGCAGTTTATGACGGAAGTATGTCAGCTGATGATTATGAAAAATTACAGCAAGCTGACATCGAACCAAAAGCCGACCGTCCAACAATTACTTGTGATTGGAGCGAAAGTCAGGTGTTTGAGAACGGCAAGACTTATTCGGTTGCCGAATTTGATACGCTTATGAAAAATGCCGATGACGAATGGGTTGAGCAAAGACAGCTTGAAATTGAGGAATACGGCAGCGAAAATGCGGTTGCAGAAGCATACAGAAACGGTGAACTTGACAATATTCATCTTGGTTATGAAAAAACGAAATTTATTATTAATATGCCGAACGGTACGAAATACACCGAACGGCAGGACATCGGGGACGGCATAGGTGGAGTTATCGATTTTTTGAAACAGTATCCACAGTATAGCGGTGTTGTGAAAGTGCTTGAAGCTGATATAGAATTTGACAAAAATGACGGAAAATCAGTAGGATTGGTTGAAACAAAAGAAATATACAATGCAACCGAAACGAAAGGCATTGATGTTGAAAATACTGAAACACAATACTTTGCAGAAATAAACAACCTCCAAAAAGGAGATGTAATCTATATTGATGAAACAGAATTTGCAGTTGAAACTATTGGAAACTTTGATATACAACTTCGTGACTTATCTTCTTCATTCCCTGTTTTCAGAGCTGAAAGTAAAGAAAATCTCAATAGACTTTTAGCGTCTAAGACTGCTTATTTTCCTGCCAAGACTCAAGATGAAAATGAAGTTACCCAAAACATAGAAACAGAACAGCCTACACTGTTTGATTTTGATAACGGCGATACTCTATTCTCTGATGCAGCACATACAACTGTAGAGAAAGGCAAAAATTATGTAATGGAAGATAGAGAAACTGTTACAGGAGCAAAGACAAAGTTTAAAAATAATATAACGGCAATCAGAATATTAAAAACTCTTGAAAGTGAAAATCGTAAAGCAACTGTTGCAGAGCAAAGGCAACTTTCCCTTTATACCGGTTGGGGTGGTCTTGCAAATGCTTTTGAGCCTGACAATGATAAATGGAAAAATGAGTATTTAGAACTAAAAAATCTGCTTACTGATGATGAATATACTGCTGCAAGGTCATCAGTACTTGATGCGTTTTATACAGACAGCACAATAATTGACAGTATATACAAGGTTATTCAAAATGCAGGACTTGAAAGCGGAAATATTCTCGAGCCTGCTATGGGCATTGGCAATTTCTTTGGTCGCTTGCCTGCAGATTTAAGAGGTAAAGTAAATCTGTACGGTGTTGAAAAAGACAGCTTGTCAGGAAGAATAGCTCAAAAGCTATATCCGCAAGCTAATATCACTATTGACGGATTTGAAAACACTCATTTCAATGACAACAGCTTCGATGTTGCAATCGGTAATATTCCATTTGGAGATTTTGGAGTAAATGATAAAAAGTATAACTCTCAAAACCTAAAAATTCACGATTATTTCTTTTTGAAATCACTTGATAAAGTGCGTGACGGTGGTATCATTGCTTTCGTAACCTCTAAAGGTACGCTTGATAAGAAGGACAGCTCATTTCGCAGAGAGTTAGCAAACAGAGCGGATTTAGTTGGAGCAATCAGATTACCAAATAATGCTTTTAAGTCTGCCGGTACAGAAGTTACATCAGATATTATATTCCTAAAAAAGCGTTCTGAACCGCCCATAGTAGAACCAACTTGGGTAAGCATAGGTCAGACAGCTGACGGATTGCCTGTAAACAATTATTTTGTAAAGCACCCTGAAATGGTGCTTGGTGAAATTGTTGAGGGTAATAAAATGTACGGCAGAACAGACGATACAATGTGTGTGCCATTCGATGACGGAAGAACGCTATCAGATTTACTTGCAATAGCAGTTAATAATATCAGCTTTACTTATACACCGCATAAAGATAAGCTAATACCATTGGCTGAAAAGTCTGATGAAATTATATTACCTCAGGGTATTCGTGCCGAAAGTTATTTTAAGAGCAATAATGATATTTATTTTTATGGAAGTAACAACGAGAGTGAGTTAATAACAATTCCTTGTTCAGAATTACTTGACAAAAAATATACTGCCAAAAATATAAGCCGTATATCAAAATATATACAGCTTAGGGATACATTGCGTGAATTACTCGATGTGCAGCAATACGAAGGCAATGATGATAAAGTTGTTCAATTACAGGAAAAGCTCAATACATTATATGACGATTATTATATAAGATATGGTCTTTTGCATAACAATTATAATCGTAATATTCTTGGCTTTGATGGTGCATATCAGCTTGTAGCTTCGCTTGAAAAAAGTTATGATAAGAGCAAATTAATTGAAAAATCTGATATCTTCACTCAGCGTGTGAATGTACCTAAAACAGCTATTGAGCATATAGATACCGCATCGGAAGCTCTCGCAATATCAATTGCTGAAAAAGGCATTATTGACTTTGCTTATATGAGCAGTTTGACAGATATACCTGAAGAAAATCTAAGGATAAATTTATGTGCAAACGGAGAGATATTTGCTGTACCTGAGTTATCAAACAAGGATAACATTGTGTACCAAACGGCATCTGAATATTTGTCAGGCGATATTTATGCCAAACTTGATATGGCTAATTTAAGTGCAAGAGATAATGATATTTATCGTTCAAATATAATTGCACTTGAGAAAGCAAAGCCAAAACCATTAAAAGCCGCTGACATTGATGTAAGTATCGGTGCAACATGGATATCTCCAAAGTATTATGAACAATTTATGTATGAGATTTTTAAGACACCTGAAGAAAATCGTTCAGATTATGCACCTAAATATTATTGGCAAAAAGATGGTAAGAAGATTGAAGTAGAATATTCAGCTTATTCCGGCAGATGGAGCATTAGTAATAAATCTATTGACAAGTCTGTCACCGTAACTAAAACTTATGGTGCCCACGGCTATTCGGGTTATGCTATATTTCAATCAGCATTAAATCTCACTGAACCAAAGGTATATAAAATTAAACTCGATGAATTTGGCAGACCGATATTTGATAAAAACCATAAACCCATAAGTGAGCTTGATGTGCCTGCAACGCAAGTAGTACAACAAAAAGCAAACGCAATACGCAGAGAATTTAAAAACTGGATATTTAAAGATGCTGACAGGCGAAAAGATATTCTTGATACATATAACAGAACTTTTAATTGTATTAAACCTCGTCAATATGATGGTTCACATCTTACTTTTCCGGGTATGAATTCTAACATTGAACTTCACGAGCATCAGAAAAATGCAATTGCTCACGCAATATTCGGTGATAATACGCTATTCGCACATTCTGTCGGGGCGGGAAAAACTTTTGAAATGATTGCAACAGCAATGGAGTGTAAAAGGCTTGGATTGTGTCATAAATCCCTTTTTGCTGTTCCAAATCACCTTACTGAGCAAGTAGGTGACGATTTTCTTAAGTTGTATCCAAACGCAAATATTCTTGTTGCTACAAAGGATGATTTCAAGACTGAAAACCGCAAAAAACTTATGAGTAAAATTGCAACAGGCAATTATGATGCTGTGATTATTGGACATACTCAGCTTAAAATGCTGCCGTTGTCACCTGAAAGGCAACAAGCAATATATCAAGAGCAGATTGATAATATAATCAAAGGTATTGCAGAACTAAAGGCACAGGACGGCAGTAATTTTAAAATCAAAGATATGGAGCGTACGAAAAAGAGCCTTGAAAAGCAGCTTACTAAATTACAGTCGGCTAAAAAGGACAACTCCATATATTTTGAAGAGCTTGGAATAGACAAGCTCTTCATTGATGAAGCACACGAATTTAAGAACTTATTTTGTACTACGAAATTGCAGAATGTATCAGGTATATCTTCAAGAGCATCTCAAAGAGCAACAGAACTTTTTGCAAAGTGTCGCTATCTTGATGATAAGACCGGTGGAAAAGGTGTTGTGTTTGCAACAGGTACGCCTATTTCAAATAGCGTGACTGAGTTGCATACAATGATGAGATACTTAAATTATGATTTTCTTGCGAGCCATAATAATATGCAAAACTTCGATAATTGGGTATCAACATTTGGTGTGCAGAAAAAAGAGTATGAGCTTGCTCCTGCCGGCAACAAGTTTAGAGAACGCACAAGAATTGCAGAATATTCTAATTTGCCTGAACTGATGTCTATGTTTAAGTTAATAGCAGATGTTCGCACATCGGATACATTAAATCTTAATGTACCTAAATGTGAAATGCACATAGTAGATGTTGAACCGACCGAATTGCAGGAAGAGCTTGTTAATGAACTATCAGACAGAGCTGATGAGGTCAATAACGGTTCCGTAGATCCGTCACAGGATAATATGCTCAAAATTACCGGTGACGGCAGAAAGCTCGGACTTGACCCTCGACTTATCGATGCAGAATTTGAAGATAATCCCGGTACAAAGTTAAATGTGTGTGTTAATAATGTTTTTGACATTTATGAGAAAACCACTGATAAAAAACTTACGCAAATTATATTCTGTGATTTAGGTGTTCCGGGCAAAGGTGTAAATGTTGATGCAGACAGCAAAGACGAGGATACAAAGAGTGTTACAGAAATTGACTCTCTCGAAGAATCAGGCAAATTCTGCGTGTATGACGATATTAAAGATAAACTTATTGCTAAGGGTGTATCGCCACAAGAGATAGCGTTTATTCACGATGCTAAGAATGAAAAGCAAAAATCTGAGCTTTTTGCAAAAGTACGAAGTGGCGAGGTTCGCATACTCTTAGGTTCTACTGGCAAAATGGGCACAGGAACAAATGTGCAGGATAGAATTATTGCCCTACACGATTTGGATGTACCTTGGCGACCTTCTGACCTCGAACAAAGACGAGGAAGAATGGTAAGGCAAGGTAATATTAACGAAAAAGTGCATCTCTATCGCTATGTAACGAAAGGCACTTTTGATGCTTATTCGTATCAGTTGCTTGAAAAGAAGCAGAAATTCATAAGTCAAATTATGACATCAAAAGCTCCTGCACGAAAATGTACTGATGTTGACCAAGCTGCGTTATCGTATTCGGAAATCAAAGCACTTTGCACCGGTGATGAGCGTATAAGAGAGAAACTCACACTTGAAAACAGAGTAAAAGAAATTACAGCGTATAAATCTGAATATGATAATACCCGTTATGAGCTTGAGGACAAAGTAAACGCTTATCCTGAGCAAAGAAAAGATTTGCTCTGCACGATTGGTAATTTCCAAAAAGATATTGATAAGTTAAATGCATTGCCTAAAGATGATGAAGGCTCGATTGTTTATACATATAATTTTGGAGATGCAGCTTATACCAACTCGGAAGAAGATAGAAAATCCGCAGCTAAAGCTCTTGGAGCTTTTGTAGCATTATCAAGGCAGCACCGAAATGAAACCATTAAAGTAGGTGATATTTCAGGATATGAGGTTGAAATAATCAATAAAGGCTTGATTGTTGATGATATTACTGCGAGATTAGGCAACGGAAAATACAAGGTTAATTTTGGTAGTCTTAATATTCACAATCTTTCTAAACTTGAAAATCTGTTTACAAAATTCAATGAATTTCTGTCTAATGCTAAAAAAGAATTGAATCGAATTGATTATGATTACAATTCTGCAAAAGAAATGCTTACAAAACCTTTTGAATTTGAGCAAGAACTTACTGAGAAAACTCAAAGATTAGCCGATTTAACAACTGCCTTGAATATTGAGCTTGCCCAGCGACAAAATACATTGACAGAAAAGGAATGCAAACCACGCTATTTTAGCAAAGACTCAATTTTGCACAAGGGAAAAAGCAGTGTTATTTCTGACCAAAACAAGCTTGAGGTAAAAAGGAGTGCACCTGAATTATGATAGCTTATGCAAAAGGCAATATAACAAAGTTTGATGTAGATGCAATTGTAAATGCAGCCAACGGCTTTGGATATATGGGAGGTAAAAGATGTGTTACAGAAGTACATAGAGGAGTTGCAGAGAGCATTCAATTTGCATCTCAAGGTGCTGTTGAACAGCTTGCAAGAGCAAAATGCAAAACGCAACCTTTTTTCAGCTATGCACCGGGAGATGTTTTTGTGACCGATGCTCCTAACTTGGTATGTAGAAAAGTAATACACGCAGTTACTATGCGTTCTCCCGGAAGTAAAGCAAAAATTTCAAATATAATAAAGCTAATTCCCAAAATTATAGCAACAGCTGAACACCTTAATATAGAATCAGTAGCTGTCCCCTTGCTTGGGTGTGGAACAGGCAGACTTGATACAAAAGTTGTTCAAGAATTATTAGCTGATAATCTTATAAGTGATAAAGTGACTTTTTATATTGTTGTTTCACTTTAAAATTAGTTATAAAGTGATTTTTCAATGAGTCAACTAAATTATATAATTTAAAAAAAGTAAAGGCAGATAGCACCTTTTACGGTGTTATCTGCCTTTTAGTTTTAACTACTTTGCTTCACCAATAATAAATTCAGTTCCCTTACCGCTATTACCAAGAGTAAGGTTATTTGATATAGGTGCAATTGTATTTGTTTCAAAATTTTCTTTCGTTAATAAAGAAAAATTTTTAATAGAATCATTCTTTGAGTCCGCAACGATAAAAAAATCCTTGCTATCATATTTTTTACGCATTTATTATCACCTTTAAATTTTTTATATGAGCTATATAAAAATATATTCGTGATTTTTAATCATTGAAAAATCCACCAAGCGTAAACACTCATATTCTTTAACAATGAGCTTTGAGGGATTGCTATTTGCTAAGTCAATTGAAGTAATAGCTCCGTCTTTTCTTTTATCTCTTTTATCTTCAACTCTTGCACTGTGTACCTCAGTTTTATTAGTAGTATATACATACGATTCTTCATTGTTGTCGCTGATAACTTTTTTGAATTCTGTTATTTCATATGTTGTACTTTTTTTGTCACTAATAGCAATAGGTGGTATATATTCACTTGCAAGTAATGAAAAAAACATTATAACACATATTACCATTAGAGTAATTAGAGTTCCATTACTCACATCACCATATCTTTTAATATTTATTGCTATCACTAACAGTATAACAGGTATTATAGCAATGCCTAACCAAATCATTATAACTCCTCCTTATAATTTTAATAGTTTAAATTATATATGTAATTCATATCAACCTTTTCGGAAATCCCGTCAACATTGCCTGTCCACGAATACTGATGAATATCAACAAATGACGGAAGCTCATTGTACGAATTATTTGGTGCTGCCATCCAAATTAAATATTTGCTTGCAAGCTCATCAGGATAAGCACTGTCAACAAGCATTGATTTTGCACTATACATTCCAACATCAAATCCATAACCCTTTATTCCGTCACAAAAGGTTGAAATAATATCAGTCAATGTTCTGCGTGGCAAAACAGCCTGTCTGTATTCTTCTACATCAAGGAAAACCTGCAAGTCAAACTCTTTGCCCCTAATGGTCTTCATACAATTCCTGACTTCGGCTTTTGCAGCGTCAATAGTAGTAGCATAACTGTACCAATATGCTCCAACATTTAAACCTGCGTTTTTTGCTTGACGATAATACTCGTTAAATTTATTATCTTCTTGATTATCGTCTTTACCGTAACCGGCTCTGAGAATTACACAAGTAACACCTGACTTTTTTACTTTATTGAAATCAATATCACCGTTCCACTCCGATAAATCAACACACCTTGCTTTTTCAACTTTGATTTTTGCTGTTACAGTTTCCCTGCACTGCTTAACAGTAACAGTTGCGTTGCCAACTTTATTAGCCTTAATTTTTACTGAGTGCTTGTCCGTTGCAACTATTTTTGCAACTGAGCTGTCAGAAGATGAGTAGGTGATCTCATTTACATTATTATTTGTATCAACAGAAATCGTAAAAGTATCACCGACATTTTTGCAATATTCTTTTGTTGATATACTTATCTGTGTATTATTTTCTACGCTCTGATTGCTGATTTCAATTTGTAAAAACGATACATCGTTTACATCAATTCTGCCGTCATTGTTCAAATCAAGTTTTGTATCTTCTGCAAAATCAGACAAAGCATTTTGCAAATATGTAACATCATTCACATCAATTTTATTATCCGCATTAATATCAAAACCTTTTGCAAGTACAGACATTCCACAATTGATAAGTACAATACTCGTAATTACACCAATTATTATATTTTTTATTTTCATTTACCCATTAATCCTTTATTTAATAAATCATCACATTTATTTGAAGCAATAAACAGTGTGTACACTATAAATGTATCAGTTATCGCTAAAAAACTCATTACACACCAAGTTAAAGCCATTATGCTCACCTCATTTTAAATGCTTGCTTTGCTTCACATTCGCTGAAAAAAGCATTTTTACCAACAGTCCAAAATTCATTGCCTGATGTTTTGCACCTTACGCTCATACTGTTTTCTTCCAAAAGAACTGCGGTGACAGTATCACTGCACATCAGCATTTCTCCGTCACCTAAGTCATCAATCAAGAAAACTTTTTTGCCTATCATATTTTCTACCATATCAGTACCTCCGTTTATCATAACTTGCACTTTTGATTTAATTCGGTTATATATTTGAATATAGGTCACTTGTTTGACTTGAAGAAATGTAATTTGTATCGATTTTTCTTTTTGACATCATTGATAAAATTTCATTTCTTTTGTTATAAATTAATTCTTCTTTTTGGTTTAATGGCAAAGAATTTTCAATAGGACTCGGCTTAATGTATTCGTCTATAATAATTCTATCTAAGATAGTTACCAATGTATCTGCTATATCGTCATCACAAGTGAGATTTTGCAAAAACTCAGATATATTGCCTTTTAAATCAATTTTTAATTTTAACAATATTAATTACTCCTTCTTTTCGAGTTGCGAATTTCCAAGTATATGGGTATAACAAAAAATAACACTATAATAATTATTCCTGTAAAAATCAGCAAACAAGTACATTTGCCTGAAATGTTGTCTATATTATTTGATAATATTTCCTTGGCAAAACTATCAATACATTCAGAAGATTTGTTTTCTAAATTAAACACTTGTCCTGATTTGCTTGTATTGCCATTACCTACTACTAAAAATTTATAACTGGCAAAAGTTTCATTACTAACACAATAAAAAGTATATATTGTGCAATCATATGTGCAACCTTCGGTGTACTTAGTATCGCTATCGTAATATACTTCATCAAAATTAAATACATCTTCATATGAAAAAGAATATATAGTATTAACAATTTGCATTTTGTCAGTATCAATCACATCCACAGCTTTCGTACACTTTGTTTTATTTTGTGATTTTTCTAATTGCGTATTATTTTTCGCTTGTGCATAATATTCAGCGTAATTTGACTCACATTTATTAGTAATATAGGGTTGGAAAAATATAAGGACTAAAAAGTAAATAAGAAATAGTATACACCATACCACATAGAACACTTTTTGCGATTTCAACATTAGTTTCTTTTCCTTTCCTTCTTTTCTTTATCTGTATATGTTTTTGGAGTGTCGCCGGAAATACACATCACATAATCGTTAAACATTATTGCCAACACATTAATCGTAACAAAAATTTCTGAGTAAAGTAACATTAAGATTCCAGTTCCTTTTGTTCTTTCATTTTTTTATAGCAATACAAAGTAGCTCTGCAGTCAGCTAAACTGTCGTGTGCTGTATCGTTTTCCCAGTCATAACCGTAATACTCTGCACACTTAGTTAGTTTCTGCCATTTATTGCAGCCATACTTATCACTCCATTCGCCGTATATGTCTGCAAAATCTTGCATAACATCTATGACAGTCGCCTTGCTGTTTTCAATGCCGACAGCAGAAAGAAAACTTAAATCAAAATCTGTGTTGTAACCCACAATCACATTCGCTGAATTAATTATCTTGTTAATTTCTTGCTTGACTTCAATGATGTTGGGTGCGTTTGCTACCATTTCGGGGGTTATATGATTTACCGCCATAGCTCCATCCCAATTTTCGGTGAAAAGCGGCTTAATATAGCTGTTGAAGAGCGTATTGCCCTGACTGTCTATAATTGACACCTGTAACAGCTCATCGGTATCGGCATTAAGTCCTGTTGTTTCTGTATCTATGACTATTTCGTCATATTCTATGCCTGAGTCAAAATTTTGAGCTGTAAAAGTGTTTTTAATAATGTCCTGTGTGATTTCTCGACGCAGTTGCAGTAACTCTTCTTCCTTCTTTACCTTTTGTTGCTGTAAAAAGGCTTTTTGACGAGCGACACGCTTTTCTTTTTCTTCTGCACGGTAAGTAGCAAGCTCTTCATCAGTCATTTTGCGTACTTCCTCGTCCCACAGATATAGCTCTTGATTAGGACAATAAGCATTAACCCATAGATACTTACCGCATTTTTCGTTAAGCTTAACATAGTGCTTGAGCTTCCACTGCCTTTCGGTCAGCAAAAGTCTATCTTGCTTAACATTTATCCTTGTCCTTACGCTTGTTTTATAATCGTCCCAAATGCTCATATATACGCTCCTTTTTATACAAAAACCATATTTTTATACACATCTTCTCTTACAATCAATCTTAGATTGTTGAGCAGTTTTTTATATTTCTCAATATCATTATTGCGTTTGGCAAGCTGAATATCGTTGTTGCTGTTCTCAAGCTTTTTTACTGTATCGTCAATCTTTTTGTCAGTATCAATAACCTGTTGCATAATTGTCTTATACAGTGAGCCATCATTGAGCATTTCTTGTAATTCATCACGCTTTTGATGATAAAGATAATGAGTAAAAATGCCCTCGTTCCAATATAATCTTCTCATATTGTAGTTGCCTGTCTTAAAGTTGTAACTGTAATAGTTGTATTCTTTGTTGCCAGGTTCGTCAATTACTTCCTCGAGGGCGTATTTTGGTATTTCCGTTCCACCGTAATTTATTTTTTCATAACTCTGAATTGAGTTGTTAAAATTGAAAAACTCTAAAAAATTATTAACTGTCATAATAGTTACACATCCTTTCTATCGCTGTAAAACATTTCAAGAGCTTGTTCAACTATTTGTTGAATTTCATCATTGCTTTTGTCTGTAAAATACTTTTTATAAGTGTTTGGATTGATAGCAATTTTTTTATCAGGCTTTTTCTTTTTAATGGCAAGTACCTTGAGCATTTGGTTTCCTGTAAGCTCAAGGTTTTCTTTTTTGCAATCAACCGATAAAACTCGCAAATCTCTTGCTTGTGCTTCTGATATTTTCATCAGCATATCATTATTATCAGCTGTATTAATCTCAAGTAGTGTTGACTGCTCCTCTGCGGTCAAATATGATAACTCAACACCGGCTCTAACTGCAAGCTGACCTTTATCGAGCCAAGCAAGTATGCCATCACACAACTTACTTATTCTCACAAGTCTTGCTATTGTGTTCCTTCCTAATCCATATTCTTCTGCAACCTTTTCTCGGCTGTTACCGTTGCTTTCAGACTCACCGTTTAACGCTCTTATTTCATTGATAATGTCATTACGCTTTCCCTGTGAAAACATTTCGGAATATCGTCTTGCAATTATTCTTGCCTGCTCTGATATTTTAAGGTCATTAAAACCTCGTTGGATAAGGTTGCTCTCATCAACATAAGTTTGAGCTTCATCCTCTGTGAGTTTTTCTTTGATGATAGCCGGTATTGTTTCAAGACCGACTATCTTTGAGCAATTCCAACGGTTATGACCAATGAGAATTTCATATGTGTCTGAACCGTCAGGATTAGGACGGCAAACGATTGGAGATATAACACCGTTCTTACTTATTGACTCAACCATATCATCCCTGCGTTCACCATCATAGAGTGAAAACTGATGATTGTGAAACGGTACAAGCATATCAAGCGGTATTTGCTTTATCTGATTATTTTGTGAGAGCATTGTTTCAAAGTTAAAACCTGTCATTTTAACACCTCCGTAATTTACGCACCGATTCTTTTGGTCAGCTCATCGGTACAGGCTATGTATTCCTCACCGAGTTTACTTCCCTTAATCAAGCATAAAGCTTTGTGTTGTTTAGTGCTTTCAACTGCCTGTGTAGCACGATGTATCTGAGTGCTAAAAAGAGCTTCATTATAGATGTTTTCAAGCTGTTCGACAACACGCTTGCTTGCGTTGGTACGATCAACCATTGTCGGCAGTACACCGATGATTTCTAAATCAGGATTGATTGTTTCCTGTATCTGTGCAATAACACCTGTAAGCGTTTTAAGACCGCCAAAGGCGAAGTCTTGTACCTGTACAGGAATAATTACTCCGGAGCTTGCAGTCAGGGCGTTCATCAGCAAAACACCTAATGACGGATTGCAGTCAATGATTACATAATCATACTGCTTAATTATGTCATCATTCAGGATACGCTTGAGTATGGTTTCTCTCGAAAGGACTCCTGCAAGAAATAAGTCTGCATTTGCAAGGTTAATATCACAAGGTATGTAATCAAGATTATTAACCTCGTTATGTCTGATGCAGTCTTTAATTTTGACTGCCTTACTCATACCTACCTTGCCAATGAGAAGATCACTCATTGTAGGGTTACCATCCGTATTGTCGAAATCGGCATATTTTGATAAGTCTGCCTGCGGGTCAAAATCTATTGCAAGGACTCTGCTGTTCTTGAGAGCAAGTGCTGCTGATATATTAAATGCTGTTGTAGTTTTGCCAACTCCGCCTTTTTGGTTTGCTACTGATATAATTTTACACATTGTGCATACCTCCGTTATCGTGATTTATCTGTTTGTTTTTCTTCGTTGACTGTATTCTTTTGAGCAATTATTTTAGCGTTATTCTTAATTTGTTTGCAAGAAATTGGAGCTTTTCCTTTAGTTTCGTTTTCTTTAGTTTCAACCGATTTAAACTGCAACTTTGATTTTTCAGTCTTTTGAAATATGTACATCAAATCGTGTTGTTCTCCAACATCGGTAACATCAAACTTTTTGACACATTTACTGAACCAAGGTAACTCATCGTTGAGTTTATACGCAATATTCAGAATTTCAGCATCTGACATTTTCTTACTTGAAATGTATCCTGAAAATTGTCTATGCTTAAAATCGTTGCTTTTTAAAAATTTAGATACCAGTTGATAGGCTTTTAAGTAAATATAAGGACTATTTGAATTAAAAATCTCTTTCACTCTTTTGGTTTCTAAATCAAAATTTATTGCTTTAATACATTTCTTGTTTTCAGGTGATTCAAGTGTTTTCTTCATTGAGAATCACCTCAAGTTTTATTCCCAAGTTGATTAAGAACATCTTCAACGCTTTCATTAACATTATTGTGCCAAAAAAGTTTTTTTGCGTAGTTTAAAAACCAGTCTGAGTAATACAAATCAAGCATTGATTTTCCCAATGCTCCATAATCTCTGTTTCTGCCTTTATCTGCAAAAATCAAGTGATAGGGTTTATCGGTTTTAATTTCAGCTAAGTCAAAGCGTTTAAACATATTCCTGATGAATTCATACATTTCAGACGGCTCATAAATATCGTCATTGATAACCTTTTCTTCATCAATAACAATTTCAACCTTGTATTTAAATTTCATTTATATCACTCCTTAAAACGGTAAATCTTCTTCATTGCAAAGAGCATCGTGTATCATCTGATATTCTTCCTGTGATTTGTGATTAGGGTCAAGCTGTGGCATTGGCTCTTCTTTGTCAATTCCCTTTTTGGTAAAACCAAGGAAATCAACTTCCGTAACAATAATTTCAACAATGTTGCGTACAATATTTTTACTGTCAATATAACTGCGTGTTTTTAAGTAGCCTGTAACGGCAATTAAGTCACCTTTTGTTTTGTATTTACAAAGATTAGTTGCTTTGCTCTCCCAAAACACAAGGTGAAAATAATCAGCGTCATTGTTATAGCTGTTATTAACAGCAAGTACAGTGTTGCATACAGCTGTATTGTTGTTAGTTGTGTACTTTAATTCAGGCTCTGCTGTTAATCGTCCAATAAGTCTTACTTCGTTTCTAATCATTATTAAAACTCCTTCTGTATGTGTTTTATGTTCAAATAACTTGTGCTCCGTTGGGGCATAAGTTATTTTTGTTTTACTGTGGCTTTATTATATAACACAATAATATTATTGTCAAGCATAAGTTTTACAAAAAATCTAAATTTTTTATTGACAGCATTAAAAAACTGAAATATAATCAATATATCACAATAATAACATTGTCAAATATATAAAAGGGTGAGATGTAAATGGATAAAATAAATAAGAGAAGTATTCCAAAAGAAAGAGAGTTTATTTGCAAGATGTGCGGAAACACATTTAAATCAACTGCTACACACGCAAGCTATTGCAAATATTGCAGAGATAAAAGGCAGCTTGAAAGGAGCAAAGAGCATTATCAAAAAATGCTCGAAAATAAAATTCGAAGACTCGGCTCTGAACAGATATGCCCGGAATGTGGCAATACATATATACTTAGGAGCGGTTCTCAGAAGATGTGCGAAGACTGTGCCAACAAACACAGTATGCAGCTTAAAAAAGAAGCTAATCGTAATTATTCAAAAAGAACATATGACTCGTTCCTTATGTATTTTCCAAAAGGCAAGAAAAAGGAATTGCAAGACTATGCAAAAGAGCATAAAATGAGTTTTAACGAATTTATTAATACTTGCATTGATTATTACATAAAAAATCATAAAGACTGATTATTCCAATTCGTTTTTATGTGATTTATCAGACACATTTAAATAATCTTCGATACTCTGACGGGCAAACTCAAGTTCTTTTAATTCGCTAACTGTTTGTTTGTACTGCTCGTTTAATTCTTTTATATCTTCAATCAAGTGTTTTCTTTCGTTTGTTAGTTTTTCAATTCTCGGCAATGTTTTGTCAGGAAACAAATTTAATAATTTATTAACGGCATCATCGTACTTTTGTAGTGCGGTGATGTTTTCTTTTTTATAACGGCTCGGATTTTTTGAATTTTGCAAACCTGTATGAACAGCTTTGTATTTTTCGTATGTGTTAATGAGTTTTATTACATCTCCGATTTCATCAACTTGCCGTTGTTTCTTGTTAAGCTGCGATACAAGCATCATTCTTTCATTGTATTTTCGAGTAGAACTATTTTCTATATCCTCCTGATTGCTGATATTGTGCGTAGTCAAAAAATTAATAAGTCTTGACGCTTCTTTCATATTTTTCAATTCTGCCCAATGCAATAATCCTTTAGATGCTTGAAATTTATTAGTGTCTATAATATTTGTCTTATAAGTTTTTCCTGAAATGCCTTTTTTAAGAAACTGATATTGTTCAATCCTTTTTCGTATTTGTGGTTCGTCATAAAACCAACCGAGAGTTCGACCTCTTGAAAATCTTTCTTGTCCTTCAAGGCGAAACTTAATTTTCACAACATTATTTGGGGTATATACACACTCAACTTTTTTGCTTTTGATTAGTGTCAGAAATTCGTCAAAGTTTGTACATTGCATTATTGTTTCATCAATAATATATCTGAGTTTAGACTTCCAACTCGTGCCTAAATAATCCTGTTGCCACTCGTAGTAGCACTTACCTTTATTTTTAGGATTTTCAATTACAGACAAATTATTTTCTCGACACAAATCATCGTTAATATTTCTTAACTTTTCCCAAACTTTGCCACCTCGGTTTTTTTGATATTCAAAACTTCGGAAATTCACAAAATCAATATTATTAAAGATAATATGATTATGTATATGAGCTTTATCAATATGTGTAGATACAATATATTGATAGTTATTATCAAGCAATCGTTCTGCAGTTTTAACTCCTATTTCTAATGCTTGTTCCGGTGTGATTTCTCCGATTTTGAATGATTGTTTTATATGTTGTGCAAGGACAGATCCTTTTCCTGTTCCTAATGCTCTGATATCTAAAAATTCACGCTCTGCTGTTTTACCGTCTGCAGTACATCCAAATGTATGCACTAATCGTCCATTGTCTGTTTTTTCAGGATTTAGTATATAGTCTATTGCTACAGCGAGAGAAGTTTTGATTGCACCGATTTTAGTGACTGCCATATATTTTCCGATACTTCCTTTATATATTTAATGTCATCATCGTAATAGCGATTTGTCGCATTTACTCTTTTGGCAATTTGATTTATATTAGCACCGATATTAATTAATGATTTATTAAGCTGTGCAATTTCTTTTAAATCTAAATTAATTATTAGTCCGTTCATTGCCATTTTTCGAGTATAAGAACTTATAGAAATTTCTCTTGTTAATGACATTCTATTTTCGATAATTTCAAATTCTTGTGGTGATACTCTGAACTTGATAATTATATTTTTATTTTTGCCATTGTCTTTTATATTTCTATCTTTCATAAGATAAGCCTTTCGTAAAATAAGTATTTAGGGGTTTTAGGGGATTTGCCCTTAACAAGCATTTTTTCGGAGCTTAAAGCGGAGAAAAAATTAGGATTTGTGTCCACACAAAGCAGTGCTTGCTATTTTAGTGAAAAGGGATATTTGAAATAATCTGTACTCCCTATATATAATCCGCAAAAAAACGCATTTTGCACCTAATTTTGATAAAAATTTTTAAAAATATATATTTTTGTAATTTTTATATTGTTATATGGCAAATATTGTGATATTATAATGTCATCGATGTTGTCTGTTAATCGTTATTGGAACGGAGAGTTTTAATGACGAATAACAGTAATAATGCTGATGATAAGCAATTAATTTTGCTGAAAGCATACAAAAGACAAACTGCAAGGCAAGAAAAATATTTGCTTTTTGAAAAAGATTACAGAAGCAATAAATGCAGAAGTATTTTATCTCTTGATGATATAAACGATAAAAATATAAATCAAGTTGATAATAGTGCAGATATTAATAGCGTTATAAACAAAAATAATCTGCACAAAGCACTAATGACTGCATTGCAAGAGTTATCAGTAATCGAAAGGCAAATAATAGATGAGTGCTTCTTTTATGAGGATGTAAAGCGAAAAACTTATCAAGAACTCGGCAAGAAGCACAACATATCCAGGCAAGTCTATGTACGCAAGCTCAACAGAACTTTAAGCAAATTAAGACAACTTATTGAGCAACATTTTGACGAATTTTAAAATAAAATCAAAGATAATTTATTTTTTTACAAAAAAAGAGGTGCAAAAACCTAAAAAATGCGGAACATATATAGAGGACTTGGCTTCTCTGTATATTATCCGCAGCTCTTGCAATGAATATTTTGTTGTGTTATGATTGCTGTAATCAATTGTTGTCTGTTTATAATGGAGGATAAAATGCACGAAAACAGACAAGATTTAAAAATAACAGCGTTGTATTGTCGCTTGTCGGCTGATGATGAGCTTAAGGGTGACAGCAACTCTATCATACATCAAAAAGAACTATTGCAAGAATATGCTTACAAACACGGCTTAAGGCAGATAGAATTCTATGTTGACGATGGATACACCGGTACAAATTTTGATCGTCCTGACTTTCAAAGGCTCATATCCGATGTGGAAAATAATCTTATTGGAAGCGTTGTAGTCAAGGATTTATCACGCTTGGGAAGGAATTATCTTAAAGTAGGATATTATACCGAGGTATTGTTTCCTGAGAATGATATAAGGTTTATTTCGGTAACTGATAATATAGATTCTTTCAACGAGGCTGGAATGAACGATTTTGTACCATTTAAAAACATTATGAATGAATGGTATGCTAAAGATTTGTCACGAAAGCAAAGAGCTGTTGTAAAAAGCAAAGGTAATTCAGGTAAAAGATTAACCTGTCGCACTGTTTATGGTTATAAAAAAGACGAAAATGGTGAGTGGGTAATTGATGAACCATCTGCGAATGTTGTTAAAACAATTTTTAATTTGTATCTCAAAGGATACGGACAATCAATGATAGCAAATTATCTTTTTCAACAAAAAATTGAAACACCGAATGCTAAGAAATCAGACAAAACTAAAAATCCATATCGTTGGTCTGTTCAGACAATAACACAAATACTATCTCATCAAGAATATGCAGGTGACACTGTAAATTTCAAAATGTCTGAACTTGGTACTAAAAAAGTGTTTACAAACACACAACCTGCAATAATTGAGAGAGAGGTTTTTGAAAAAGCTCAATTGCTCAGGAAAAAGCGAAAAAGAGTATATAGACGATTTGACGAACAAGCAATTTTTGCCAATGTATTGTTCTGCTCCGACTGTGATAGTAAGATGTACATACAGCGTAAATTCAATAGAAATTGTACAAACTCATATGTATGTTCTAAATCAAGACTGTCATCAGACTGTTCTTCTCACTATGTTAATGAAAAAAAGCTAATTGCTTATGTTTTAAAAAGCATAAATGTTCTTATTACGACAGATAGAAAAAGCCTTGTTTCATTGATTGAAATGAAAAAGCAGTTAGAAGCTCAAAAGCAAAAAATTGAGAACGAAAAAAATCTCCAAAATGCTAATAATCGCATTTCGGAGATTGATAAAATTCTTATTAATTTGTACGAGGATAAGGTCAAAGGCAATATTACTCTTGAAACATTTCAAATGTGTGACAAAAATTTTTGTATTGAAAAAGCTGAGTTGCAAAAACTCATTATTGACAGTTCAAGACAAAGTGTAGTTATTAATAAGCAAGAAGTAGAAATTTCAAATTTCATAAAGATGCTTAATAAGTACCATACACCATTGTCCGAATTAACACCTGAAGTCATAGATGATTTCATTGAAAAAATCGTAGTATTTGAAGCAGAAAAAATTAACAATGTTCGCAATCAACAAATTAATATCTTTTACCACGGGATTGGTATGATAAGCCTTGAGTAAAAGTTGTACCTTAATTCATCTATCCATATGGATAGATTTATAGCATACTGTCAATAAGTTCATTTTCGATTTCTTCAAATTTAAAATCCAGTATGGATAGATTTATAGGTTCGGCGCCATCGGCTGACAGGTTTCGGCATTGTAATTTAAAATCCAGTATGGATAGATTTATAGAAAGTTTCAAAATAATATTGACAAGTCAAAGAAAAATTTAAAATCCAGTATGGATAGATTTATAGTCACGATGGCGCTGAGTTTGGAAAGGCAATGAGCAATTTAAAATCCAGTATGGATAGATTTATAGTATTTCGCTGAAGCTCTAATATGTGCCTTGCTCATTTATTTAAAATCCAGTATGGATAGATTTATAGGACTGATGAAGAGTTATTCAAAAAATATTATTAAAATTTAAAATCCAGTATGGATAGATTTATAGATAAACGCAGATTACTAATTAATACAACCCTTGTTATTTAAAATCCAGTATGGATAGATTTATAGACTAATAATTATCTTTATTTTCATTTTATTCCTCGTTATTTAAAATCCAGTATGGATAGATTTATAGAGTATAACAACATCTTCGCCTTTGTAACCGTCCAAATTTAAAATCCAGTATGGATAGATTTATAGAGAAACAGCAAGACCACGACTGAGGCTGTCAGAAAGATTTAAAATCCAGTATGGATAGATTTATAGAATTTCAACCTGAAGACCATAAATTTAAGTGGTTTTATTTAAAATCCAGTATGGATAGATTTATAGGCTATGAATAAAACTAATAGTTGTTATTTGTATTAATTTAAAATCCAGTATGGATAGATTTATAGCTGTTTGCTCCTCACGATTTAGAAAGTATCACAGCATTTAAAATCCAGTATGGATAGATTTATAGAGAAGGGCGTTTCGTCTTAATTCTCAAAGACTCATCAGATTTAAAATCCAGTATGGATAGATTTATAGCATATTCGCAGTAGCCGAGTTCGGTTGAGGTCAGATTTAAAATCCAGTATGGATAGATTTATAGACCTCCGCCCGTCTGGGCGGAACGCTTGCATCTTAAATTTAAAATCCAGTATGGATAGATTTATAGCAGACAGCAACGCAATATTTTTATGCTTGCTTAAAGATTTAAAATCCAGTATGGATAGATTTATAGTTAAAGCGATACAGGCGATTTAAAAGGCTTTTTTGCGATTTAAAATCCAGTATGGATAGATTTATAGGATAAAACAAACAGCTACAAGGTAGCGACTCTATCATTTAAAATCCAGTATGGATAGATTTATAGAAACTTTACGAGCAAATGTACGAAAATTATATATTATTTAAAATCCAGTATGGATAGATTTATAGTCAAATTTCATAATTACTCAACCTTTCTTATTTTTAATTTAAAATCCAGTATGGATAGATTTATAGAATTCTTGAAAGATGCAATTTCACGACCAAATGTACCATTTAAAATCCAGTATGGATAGATTTATAGATAAAGATAGAGAAAAGGAAAACACAAAGAACCGCATTTAAAATCCAGTATGGATAGATTTATAGCTAATGCAAAGTCCTGTTTTGCCTGCAGGGCTTTTATTTAAAATCCAGTATGGATAGATTTATAGTAAAACTTGACGGCTATACAACTGTTCCATATTGGCATTTAAAATCCAGTATGGATAGATTTATAGGATGTCATCGCTGCCCTGTTCGCAGTCAATGCAACAATTTAAAATCCAGTATGGATAGATTTATAGATCCTTTCTACACTTTAAGTGCTCTATCTTATTTGATTTAAAATCCAGTATGGATAGATTTATAG
>OGNV01000594.1_pt1 | contig 31645 bp, 40 predicted proteins | sample 1573561 | NCBI WGS metagenome assembly OGNV01 (sample SAMEA2581892, study PRJEB24529) | metagenome | biome: Human gut stool | place: China | collected 2011
GGCTGCCACCTGCGTCCTGACAGAAGACACGTCGCTTACACTCCTCTCCAACCGGATGGAAAACACCGGCGACTCCCTGAACTATCTGATAGAAGCCACCGAAAAGACGGCAGGCATCATCAACGGCATGATGCGTATGCGCCTTGTGGATGAAATCATCCTCTACCTGCTTCCCGTCATAGCGGGAAACGGCAGCAGGCTGTTTCAAGGTCCACTGCCCGAAAGCGAATGGACATGCACGGGAAGCAGACAATGGAAAGACGGCATGGTACGGATAGCCTACGGACGGAAAACACCCCGCCAACGGGTGGTGACGTTCGGAAAATGAACGCCCGGTACGTTCAAAAAGTGAACGTACGTTCAGATTCTGAACAAAAAAAGAGGCGTCGGGAGAAGCTCCAAAAAATATTTTCAGCAAATATTTTGCTGAATATCAGTGTGATATATCCATACTTAAAGAAAAACACTTCCGCAGGACCGCAATTTGTCCCATAGTTTTATGTGCGCACACTTCAAACCAAGTGTAATAACATAAAACTGAAAGAAAATGGAACACCTCATATTGACAGAAACAGACTTCTTCCGTCTGATAGACAACCCCGGCTCTACCGGACTGGGAACCGCATACAACGAGTTCACGACCACAGTAGTGTCCCTGTGCAAGGAAAGGGAAAGTGCCTGCCGGACTGTTTTCGCACTGAGCTATGCGGAAACGGAACTGCAATATCACGATGCCATGCAGGAGACGGACTCCAGCCGCAGCATGTATGTGAGAAAGGCGCTGTCGTTCGTGCGCAAGATGCTGAGATATTATCAGGTAGGGCTGCATCGAGGCGGAGCCTTTGACGGAGGCGAAAAGACAAACCAAAGACAGGACGAAGCCGCAGCGATGCAGTGGACGGGAAGCACGGCCGAGCTGGTGGAACTGATTTACGGGCTGGATGCCATGAAGCTGGTAAACGAGGGTGAAACGGGTATCAAGGAATTGCTGGACGGTTTCTGCAAGGTGTTCGGCATGGAAATAAAGGAGAGCCAGTGCTACAATACCTATGCGGACATCAAGCGGCGGAAGAACGAGAGCCGGACGTATTTCTTTGACAGGGCGGCGGAACGGCTGAACCACAGGATGATGCGGGACGAGGAGGCGGAACGGAAGAGGCGGTGAAAAAAATAAAAGGGCTTAAAAATCAAAGATTTATTTGTAAATTAGGGGAAAAACCTCTACTTTTGCAAAAAATATAAAATCATATAAATATGAACTCAATACATGATGTCGCTGATTATATTATCCTGAAAGTAAAATCTGAGGATGAAACAGCTTCTTTAATCAATTTGAAGCTGCAGAAGTTATTGTATTATGTTCAGGCATGGTCCTATGGTATAAATAAGAAACCAATGTTTGAAGGTGAGTTCGAGGCTTGGATTCATGGTCCTGTAAACAGAGCTATCTATGACCGATTCAGTCCAACCAAATATCTGTATTCAGAAATCAATATCGCAGATTGTAAGAACAAAGAAGTGAAATTCTCAGACGAAGATACTGAGTTTATAGATTTCATTCTTGAAAATTATTTGAAATACAGTGGTGCTGAGCTGGAAAGATTATCACACAATGAAAAGCCTTGGCTTGAAACAAGAGGTGACCTTGGTGTGAACGAGCGTTGTGACAAAATTATTGCTCCAGAACTTATGATGGACTATTATGGGAAAAAGTGGGAAGAAATTAACTCTTGATACACCTAAATATGGTAATAAGTCACTTGTTACCGCCAGTCAGGAAAAAAATATAAAGAAAAGGAAACTGATGTTTTCCTTTTCTTTTTTTAAGCAGATAGAGCATTTCGGACTTGATGAATGTTCAAAAGAATGGCATACCGGACTATTAGAAAGGCTTCAAACTCTTGGGAACATGACCTTGCAGGAAATACTGGAAGATAACAAAGGAAGCAAGGCATTGCGATGTCATCCGATAGACTGGAATGCAAAGAATGTACCTATCCAACGTAGAGATCTCGACTGGCTGCCGGAGGAAATACTTGAGAATGAAGAGGATTTTCCTATGATGCAGATTTCGATATCTAAAGGTACAGGTCGTATCGTAGGATATATAGACAGGGATTCTTCTATATTCCATATAGTACTTCTTGATCCTAAACACAATATACAGCCATCCCAAAAGAAGGATTATCAGGTACAGCCTACACAAGAGGCTTTGTCCCAATATGACGAGCTGTTGAAGAAACTGGAACGGGTAAGGGATATAGTAAAAGATTGCGATAAAGATTGCAAGCTTCATGAACATATTGAATCAATGGATAAATTGCATCAGAACATTGTCTATATAGGGCTTGACGATGATTTTTATGACAAATATCAGGAAATCCTTAAAAATCATTCTTTGGAAGAAATTTTTGAAACCGGAATAATGGAAATGATGGATGAAGATGAGAAAACAAAAGATTCCGGGGATGATAATTAAAATAAAAACAGACAGTATTAACTAAAAGACAATAAGCCTCCCAGGCGAGCTGAAAGGCAGCATACTTGGGGGGCGTTCTTTATTTATAACGGGAACAGACAAAAAAAGAAAATCCGTAACACGACAGTGAAAGGCTGTACGTGCTACGGATTTTCTCTTTTCATCTGACCGTATATCCGGTTATCTGCCGCTGAGGAGGTATTGCAGTTCGGGGTCGGACTGTATGCGCTGCAACTCGTCGGCGACAATCTGCCGGACCTCGGCACGGATACGGTTGTAGTTATCCTGGATCATCTCCTTCATGCGGTCGTTGCCGCCTGCATCGGTAAAGTCCGTGATGACTGGAATAGGCTTGTAAGCCTGTTCCTCACGCTTCACTTTTTCGGCATCGACCACAATCTCGCAATGGAAAATCTTCTGTTCGATACGCTCGTCATAGTTGTCGGCGACGGCTCCCACGAACATGCCCTGCGTGAGCGTGGAAATCTTGCTCGCCGGAATCAGGCTCTCCATCTGCGTATTGATGGAAGTGGACTTGTCCTCGCGGTTGATGGTGATGCTCTGCCGCCTCTGGAGAATCTTGCCGAAACGCTCGGAAAGGGTTTTGGCAGTTTCGCCCACGACCTGACCGGAAAAGATGTTGCCGACGGTGTTCATGACCACGGCGGCCTCCTTGTCGCCGTAGTCACGCTTGAGCTGGGAAAAGTCCTGAAAACCCAGCAGGGTGGAAACCTTGTTGCTTCGGGCGGTGGCAATCAGGTTGTCCAGCCCCTTGAAGTAAATCGTGGGCAGCTCGTCGATGATGATGGAGGACTTCAGCCTGCCCTTCCTGTTGACGAGCTTGACGATGCGCGAGTTGTACAGCCCCAACGCCGCCCCGTAGATGTTCTGGCGGTCGGGATTGTTGCCGACACAGAGAATCTTCGGCTCGTCGGGATTGTTGATGTCGAGCGTGAACTCACTGTCGGACATGACCCAGTAGAGCTGCGGGGAAATCATGCGCGAGAGCGGAATCTTTGCCGAGGCTATCTGACCGGCGAGCTGTTCCATCGCCCCGCCCTGCCAGGCGTCCATGAACGGGGAAAGGTAGTTCTCCAGTTCGGGATAGCTGGTGAGAATCGGGAACAGGTCCTCGTAACGGCGGTTGAGCAGCTCGATGGCATGGGGAAAGGTGCAGTATTTCCCGTCCTGATAGATACGGAGGAACCATATCACGGCGGCGAACAGGATAATCGGAGACTCGACAAAGAAGTCGCCCTGCTTCTGCACCCAAGTCTTGTTCAAATTGAGCATTATCGTGTAGGCACTCTCGTAAGCATCGGTGATGTCCTCCATGAAATCCGGATGGATGGGATTGCAGCGGTGCGAGCGCCGCGGGTCGTCGAAGTTGATGACGTAGAACTTCGGCCTGACCCTGTATGCGTCCATGTGGTTCAGCAGGTGGTTGTAGGCGATGGTGGAAAGGTCGCTGAACTTGAAGTCGTAGATGTACATCGCAAAGCCCTTCTCAATCTGCTGCTTGATGAAGCTGTTCACCACGGCATAGGACTTTCCGCTACCCGGCGTACCCAGTACGATGGTGGCACGGAACGGGTTTACCACATTGATATAGCCATTGTTCCACTTCTTCCTGTAGTAGAAACGTGTGGGCAGATTGACGGAATACCCGTTCTCCATGAGGCGGGTTTCCTGCATGAAGCTCTCGTTCTCGACATTGAACACGTCTTCCATGAGGTTGGTACGCAAAAGACGGCTCATCCATGTGCCCGCCATGAGCAGGCAGACATAGCCCGCCGCCATCGAAGCAGTGTAGAGACCCGCAACCGCCTCCACCGGAAGCGGCAGGGACAGTACCCACCAGTTGCCGAAGAAGAGCACCAGCCCCGCGGCAAGTACCGTCCAGATCCGGCGCCAGGTGATTTTCTCCTCCTTGACACCCTTCGTGCCGAGGCACGAGAGCGCGAGCAGAAGAAGGGCAAAGAGTTTCGTGTAGAGAATGTGATGGAACAGTCCGGCGGTATGGTCGAAGTTTATCAGTACCCGGTCCACGACACCTATGCCGATGCCCCACAGCCTTACGGCTTCGTAACAATACCAGTAGAGGTGGATGACCACCAGAATAATACTTACGGCACGGAGAAAATCCATGATTTTCGCCAGTGCCCTCAAATCGTCTTCCTGTTGTGACATAATCTGTTTCTGTTTTCAAGTGAATGACTGAATTATAATCCCTGCCCCTTGCGGTGCTTTTTCCGCCTGCGCCTGAGGTCGCGCTCGAAGGCGGCTTCCTCGGCCTGTGCGCCCGAAGCGTCGCCGCCGAGCAAGCCCAAGCCGGAGGAATACCCCTCGTCGTATTCCACGGCGGGACGGGTGTCGGGCTGCTGCCCGTCCACGGCTATGGTGAACGGCATGGGCGGAGTGCCGGCATACGGCAGGGTGAAATGCTCCTGCAGGGCATTGGCGGAAAACTCCCTGCCCAGACGAGAACCGTTGAGCACGCAGCCCGTGCGGTGGTCGATGAAGGTGGCCCCGTAGATGCGCCCTTCGTCAGTATGGCGGAACACCACGTCCACGCCCTTGTCCCGGAGCAGGGCGACGAACTCCTCGCGGCGGTATGTCCGGGCGAGCGCGGCGGCGACGGTACGGCGGGTCATCTCCGCCAGACGTTTATCCCGAATTTGTCCTTTGGAAAATTCAAACCTGCGCTGCACGGCTTCGTAGCCGACGGACTTGCCGATGCGGGAAGCCTTGAAGGGATTGCCGGTCCTGTTGCCGGAATCGCCGGTGGCGGACGGGTTGCTGAACGATAGCGAAAAATAGACCAGCCCGTGGTACTTGCGCCCGTTCACGATGCCGTGGGCTTCCTCCACGGTGACGTTGTAGAGCGAGAGAAGGGCACGATATTCGCCCATCGTCTGGAACCTGTAGCCTGCCATGACAGCCTTGACGACATTCGATACCTGCCGCCTGACGTCGCCCTGCAATGTGTCCACCGGGCGGAGCGAATTGTCGGTACGGTGCTGCCGGCGGTCGGCCGGGTACAGCCCGTATTTCTTTTCCAGCTCGGAGGTGATGCGCCTGCTGCGGCGGTGGATGAAATCGCGGTTGAGCCGCCTTCCCTGCTCGTCCACATTGACGGAGACGATGTGCAGGTGGTGGCGGCTGATGTCCTCGTGCTTGAAGACAAGGTAAGGCTGGTCGCCGTAGCCCAGCCTGTCGAGATACTCGCGTGCGAGCTGTTCCAGCTCCACGTCGGTCAGGCGGTCGTCGGGGTGCGGATTGAGGGAAATATGGATGACCTTATTCCGAGTGCGCACCTGCTCCGGCATGAAGCGCTTGAAGTCCTGCTCGGCACGGGCTATGTCCACATGTCCGCTGCCGTCGTCGAAAATCCGGTTTACGGCAAGGAGCCTGCCTTCGCCTTCGTTCACCTTCTGCCCGTTGTAGGCAAGCGCACCGTACAGTGACGTGCCTACGGTAATTTTCGCTATCATGACTTTTCCTCCTTTTCCGACAGCTTCTGCCGGAACTCACGTGACAGTTCCATGACCTGCTGCGTCAGGGCGGCCAACTCCCCGGTACACTTCTCCAGACGGTAGAGCAATGCCATCGCCTTCTTCTCCGAAAAATGACAGCGCAGCTCCCTGACCACCTGGTTGTAGTTGTTGCCTACCATGCGGTACTGCGCATGGAAAGCGGAGAGCTTCGTGCAGTAATCCAGCAGCGTCCTGTCCGTGACCAGTACCCGGAAGGGCTGCCTGAAAAAGTGTGCCTTGAGAAACACCGCCCTTGCATATACGCCGGACTTCTCGTGCATGGAGAGGAACTTCAGCCATTCCTCATTGTCGAAACGCACCATCACGCAGTGCGACTTGCGGCTTTCCTTGGGATGCCGCCCCCATTTGGAGCCTTCCGCTCCGTTTCCTTTACCATTTCTGTTCATCTTACATAAGGATTTAGTGGTTTGTATAAAAATGTGCCGGACGGCAGCATCCGCAGACACGGCGCAGCCGGGAGACAGGCTTCCCGACTCCGGAGAGGAAGCCCCTCCCCGCATGGGGCAAGGTCGTTTCCGGGAGTAACCGGAAACCCTTTGAGTTACTCAAAGGACACCTTGCTATTAGCGGTTGCTAATAAGAATCCGTCCGCGACGGATTGGAAAGCCAACCTGCCATCACCCACGGGACAGGGTACCGGCCAACCGGTACCCCGGAGCTGCCCAAAAGAGAAAACGGAAGCCCGGCATACACCAGAGGCGTCAGTCTGCCGTCGTGGGTGCAAAGTTAGGGTGCTGGACAGAGCCGCGGAACCGCCGGAAAAAGCCACAGACTTCCACACCGGCGCCAAATGCTGCCACGAAGACCCGAAGTGATACAGATACGGGAAAATGCCCCTTCCTTTGCGGACAGGAAAACCGGCACGCCCACCAGCCGGCACGCCGCATTGTCCGCCACACTGCCAGTATGCCTGCCTGCCGGCACGCAGGCATACCGGCGGGAACACGGACAGGCAGACCGGGGAACCGGCACGCCGGCAATGGTACACACAGGCTGACGGGCATGGAGACAGCCCGGCGTGCGCAAGGGCCGGCATCCCTGCCGCCAAGCGGACACGCCAGTACGGACGCAGGGACGCCTGCCGGGAAAACAAACTGAAGTATAACGAACAAAAGACAAGGAAGCATGAAGAAAGAACCCCTGTTCATCGCCTTCTCCACCCAGAAGGGAGGAGCCGGCAAAACGACACTCACCGTGCTGATGGCGAGTTACCTGTATTATGTGAAGGGATACGACGTGGCAGTCGTGGACTGTGACTATCCCCAGTTCAGCCTGAAGGACATGCGCGAGCGTGACCTGAAGAACATCGAACGCAACCCGCACCTGCGCAGGGCTGCCTACGAGCAGTTCAAACGCCTGGGCAAACGTGCGTACCCGATAGTCGGGAGCCGTCCGGACCATGCGGTGGAAGCGGCAAGGCCGTTTGTGGAATCGGAGACACCGCCCGATTTTGTATTCTTCGACCTGACGGGTACGGTAAACAACATGGGACTGATAAAGACGGTGGCGACGATGGACTACATATTCTGTCCCATAGCCGCCGACCGCTTTATCATGGAAAGCTCGCTGAAATATGCGGGCATACTGAACGACACGCTGGTGACGACGGGAAAGTCGAACATAAAGGGCATCCGCCTGCTGTGGAACATGGTGGACCGGCGCGAGAAGACCGACCTGTACGACATCTACGAGAAGGTAATCGCCGGAATGGGGCTTGAGGTGCTGAAGACGAGCCTGCCGGACAGCAAGCGTTTCCGCAAGGAAGGTGCCGAGGAAGGCGACCGCCCGCTGTTCCGCTCGACGCTGCTGCCTCCGGACAGGACACTGGCAAAGGGCAGCGGCATAGACGCACTGGCGGAAGAGATACTGGAAATAGTAAACCGCTGAACGGATGGCAAAGAAACTCGATGTCGATATTGATCCCGGCAAGTTTCTGGACTCGTTCCGTCCGGAGATGCCCGCGTCCGCCCCCGAGGTGGAGGACAAGGCAGAAGGAAATGCGGGCGGAAAACCCGCAGCAGAGAAGACAAAGGCTCCACAGAAGACCCCAAGGACCGGAAAGGGAAAGGAAGAGGAATATCTGGAACGCTTCCTGAACGCCCCGAAAATCCCGGTATGCTCCGGCAAGACAGCCTACATACGCAAGAGCTACCACGAGCGGATACAGCGCATCGTGCAGGTCATCGGCAAGAACGGGCTTACCCTGTCGGTCTATGTGGACCGCGTACTGGAAGAGCACTTCCGCGAGTATGAGGAAGTGATACGCAAGCTCTACAAAAAGAGCTATGAGGACATTTACTGATTATTCATCCAAAAAGAAAGGAAAAGACAATGGGAAGATTTTTCAAGACAGACAGGAAAAAGGAGACACACGGCAGGCTCACGCTCCCCGTGCGTGCCCTGGCCGGTGACGGCAGCGCCACAGGCGGACAGAAAGGGAACATACCGGAAGAACACCCGCAGACATCCGGGGACGGGACCGCCTCCCTGATGTGCCGGGAAAAACCGCAACCGCTTTAGCCTATGGCGACGCTGCTGATAGTGCTGCTGATGGCCTTCAACATGTGGATGGTCATCTACCTGACCTGGGAACGCAGGACGGGAGACACAACCCGAGAGAAGAACGGAAAGGACGGCGGGAACAGGACGGCGGCTTCCGAGATCGTGGGCAGAAGCCGCTTCAGAATGCCGGAAACGAAGCCACAGACTGCCACACCTGCGCCAAATGCCGCCACGGAAATACGAAGTGAAGAGGTGGACGAGAAGGACGTTACCTTTGCCGACGAAGCACAGGAGGACGGCACGGACACACACCGCCGCCGGATACCGGACGAGGAGCTGGACGAGGTGTTTACGGACAGACGGGTGTCGGACATAGCCGGATATGACGGGGACGAAGAGCCGGATGCGGAACCGGATACTGCCGAAGGGTTCACGTTTGAGGACATCGACCTCGCCGTACGCACGGCGAAGAAAGCGGACGCCACAGGAGATGAACGGCGCCATGCAGGAATGGTATTCTGCGAAATGAAGGGCAACGAGCTGTTTGCCCTGATAGAACGCAGCTCGGAGGCGACACGCAGGAGACTGGACGAACTGATGGACTACTATCTGGACTCGATACCTGCCCCACCTGCCGCATCAACGGCAAGTGCCGCACTGAGAAGGCCGCCTGCCATGCCGGAGAGATTCGAGGATTTCAATATCCGCGACTATGTATAACACTGTAAAAAAACGTAACGAAGATGCGAAAAAAGAAAATTGACTACGGCTGAATCATCGGCTTGCCACCGAATCCACTAAATCCACAAGCCGGCTTTATCCGAAGCCGCAAAAATTAAAGAAAAGTATCAACCGCCGAAGGGAATATCCCGCCCGGAGGCATAAAAACAAGAAAAGATTATGACAGAAACATCGAAGAAAAAACAAATCATTCTGGCAGTCCTTCTGACGGCTGCAAACATTTCCGCCTTTGCACAGGGCAACGGCATGGCGGGCATCACGGAGGCAACCAATCTTGTGACCTCGTATTTCGACCCGGCGACAAAGCTCATCTATGCCATCGGCGCGGTAGTGGGACTCATAGGAGGCATCAAGGTCTATGGCAAGTTCTCGTCCGGTGATCCGGACACGAGCAAGACCGCCGCAAGCTGGTTCGGAGCCTGTATCTTCCTGATTGTAAGCGCAACCATCCTGCGCTCGTTCTTCCTCTAAACAGGCGTTTCCCATATATAATAAGATAAAAGGACAATGGCTGAATACCCGGTAAACAAGGGCATCGGTCGTCCGGTGGAGTTCAAGGGGCTGAAGGCGCAGTACCTGTTCGTGTTTGCGGGCGGGCTGCTTGCCGCCTTCCTCCTGTTTGTCATCCTGTACATGGCGGGCGTGAGCCAGTGGGTCTGCATCGGCCTGGGTATCACGGCGGCTTCCGCCGTGGTATGGCTCACGTTCCGGCTGAACGCGAAGTACGGCCAGCACGGACTGATGAAGCTGGGCGCTGCACGGATGCGCCCGCGCTACCTGCTCCACCGCAGACGGGTGTCCCATCTGTTGAGACGAAAAAGGAAAGGAAGGAAAGAATGAGAAACGTAATGAAAGCCACCACACTGGAGAGCCGGTTCCCGCTGCTGGCGGTGGAACACGGGTGCATCATCTCGAAGGACGCAGACATCACCGCAGCCTTCGAGGTGGAGCTGCCGGAGGTCTATACCGTAACGGCGGAGGAATACGAGAGTATCCATGCCACGTGGTGCAAGGCAATCAAGGTACTGCCCGACAATTCGGTACTGCACAAGCAGGACTGGTATATGAAGGAGCTGTACCGCCCCGACTGGGAGAAGGAAGGTACGGGCTTCCTGGCACGGAGCAATGGGATGCACTTCAATGAGCGCCCGTTTCTGAGCCACAGAAGCTACCTGTTCCTGACCAAGACGACGAAGGAACGCATGAGGCGGCAGAGCAACTGGAGCACGCTGTGCCGCGGACATATCATCCCGAAGGAGATACAGGACAGGGAGACGGCGGTGAAGTTCATGGAGGCGGTGGAACAGTTCGCCCGCATCCTGAACGATTCGGGACACGTCCGCCTGCGCCGCCTGAGGGACGATGAGATTACGGGAACGGAAAAGGAAACGGGTATCATAGGCAGATACCTGGCACTGACAACGGAGGATACGGCGTGTCTGGAAGACATCGCCATGAGCGCGGAGGAGATGCGCATCGGCGACAAGCGCCTGTGCCTGCACACGCTGTCGGACACGGAAGACCTGCCGGCTGCGGTAGCCACGGACAGCCGTTACGAACGGCTCTCGACCGACCGCTCGGACTGCCGCCTGGCGTTTGCCGCCCCGCTGGGACTGCTGCTTCCCTGCAACCATATCTACAACCAGTACGTGTTTGTCGGCAACAGCGACGAGGAGCTGCGCCGCTTCGAGAAGTCGGCAAGGAACATGCAGTCGCTCTCGCGCTACAGCCGCCAGAACGCCATCAACTGCGAGTGGATAGAGGAATATCTGAACGAAGCCCACTCACAGGGGCTGAAGTCCGTCCGCGCCCACTTCAACGTGATGGCGTGGAGCGACGACACGGAGGAGCTGAAACGGATAAGGAACGACGTGGGGAGCCAGCTGGCTTCGATGGGATGCGTGCCCCGCCACAACACGACGGACTGCCCGACGCTGTTCTGGGCAGGCATACCGGGCAATGCGGCGGACTTTCCGGCAGAGGAATCGTTCCACACGTTTGTCGAGCAGGCGGTATGCCTGTTCGCCGGAGAGACCAACTACCGGGACTCGCCCTCGGCTTTCGGCATCCGCATGGCAGACCGTATCAGCGGCAAGCCGCTGCATATCGACATATCCGACCTGCCGATGAAGCGCGGCATCACCACGAACCGCAACAAGTTCGTGCTGGGACCGAGCGGAAGCGGCAAGTCGTTCTTCATGAACCACTTGGTCAGGCAGTATTACGAGCAGGGCACGCACGTGGTACTGGTGGACACGGGAAACTCCTATCAGGGACTGTGCGAGATGATACACCGCCGCACGCACGGAAAGGACGGCATCTACTTCACCTATACGGAGGAGAAGCCCATCTCGTTCAACCCGTTCTACACGGATGACGGGGTGTTCGACGTGGAAAAGAAGGACAGCATCAAGACGCTGCTGCTGACGCTGTGGAAAAGCGAGAACGAACCCGCCACGAAAACGGAATCGGCGGAGCTGGGAAGCGCGGTGAACGCCTATATCCAGCTGCTCGGTCAGGACAAGGGCATCGTGCCGTCGTTCGACTCGTTCTACGAATACATGCGGGACGTGTACCGCAAGGAAATGGAGGAACGCTACATCAAGGTGGAGAAGTCGGACTTCAACATCGACAATTTCCTGACCACCCTGAGGCAGTACTACCGGGGCGGACGCTACGACTTCCTGCTCAACTCGGCGGAGAACATCGACCTGCTGCACAAGCGGTTCGTGGTCTTCGAGATTGACTCGATAAAGGACAATGCCGAGCTGTTTCCGGTGGTGACCATCATCATCATGGAGGCGTTCATCAACAAGATGCGCCGGTTGAAAGGCGTAAGGAAACAGCTGATTGTGGAAGAGGCTTGGAAGGCCCTTTCATCGGCAAACATGGCTGACTACCTGCGATACATGTACAAGACGGTGAGAAAGTATTTCGGGGAGGCGATTGTGGTGACACAGGAAGTGGACGACATCATCAGCTCGCCCATCGTGAAGGAAAGCATCATCAACAACTCGGACTGCAAAATCCTGCTGGACCAGCGCAAGTACATGAACAAGTTCGACCAGATACAGTCGCTGCTGGGTCTGACGGAAAAGGAGAAGTCGCAGATACTCTCGATCAACCAGTCCAACGACCCGTCGAGGCGGTACAAGGAGGTGTGGATAGGACTTGGGGGCACGCACTCGGCGGTATATGCCACGGAGGTGTCGATGCAAGAGTATCTCGCCTATACGACGGAGGAGACGGAGAAGATGGAAGTACGCGAACTGGCGGAGAAACCGGGAGGCGACATGGAAGCCGCCATCCGTCAGGTGGCGGAGCAACGGCTGGAGGAACGGACGGGACAGTGAACCGGCAGGAAATATACAGTAAATGAAAAATAAAAAATGATTTATGAACCAAAAGACTGACAACATGTACATTGATGACCGATACAGCGATGAAGCGCTGCGGAAACGGGAGGAAATCCGGGAGCATATCTCATGGTTCCGTGAGTTCCTGATATTCGGGACCGGACTGCCGGAACATATCAGAAGGCGATACGGACTGGAAGAAGACTACCAGCGGTATAAGAAACTGGAAATACAGGTTCACCGGATGCCTGCTGAACAGGACTGCAGGGGATATGGGAAGGAGCAGCGCATGAAAGAACTGTGCGAGGCAGGAAGAGCCAAGGGAAAAATCACTCTTGCGGTGGAAAAGGCTTACGAAAGCATTTGCCCCGCTCCGGCAAGGGACTATCTGGAAGAAAAATATCAGGAACTGCTCTATCTGAGAGGTATGGTGTACCGGAAAGACTATGACGACCCGATGTGGTACAAGCCGGAAATCCTGAACAAATACGGCATTGACCACAAGGAACCGCGCGAAACGGTGCTCAAGCAGGTGGAAAAGGCATACCGGGAACTGGATGCCCGATTCTGCCGGATGACGGGCAAGAAGCCGGATGCGGACGAGCTGTTCGGCAAACCCGCAGTACGGCAGTCGGTACCTGCACAGAAGGAGGCGACGGAGAATGGCGCAAGGGAAAACCGCATGTGCAGGCGTAAAGGCAGAAGACTGGGATTCTGACGGAAAAGGAAACCGGGCGGACTCCGGCTACGGAAAAGACGAAAAGAAAAAAGGATTGAAAAAAATGAAAGAACAAAACTTAAAGAAGACAAGAAAATGAACATCAAACTGACAAAGACCGAAAGGCTGCTGCTGTGCGGCGGTCTGATAGGCATGGCATCGCTGATGCTGCAAGCCTGTGATATAATGGCAAAAGAAGACAGCGACACCCGTGACAGAATCTGCGGAAACTGGGAAAACGCAGAAGCCGGTCCCGACATACTGGTGTACAGGGAGGGAGAATCATATAAGGTGACACTGTTCAGACGTAAGGGTGTACGCCGCGTACTGAGACCGGAGACCTATCTGCTGCAGAGGGAGGAGAACGGCAACCTGTATATGAACACGGGGTTCCGCATTGACGTGGCATACAACGAGGAGACGGATGTGCTGACATTTTCGCCGGGCGGTGACTATGTCCGGGTGAACACGGATGCGGGTGACGGCGAAAGGACAAAGGAGAAAGAGAATATGCAATAGCAATTTAACGAACCACTAAATCCAAAAAAAGAATGAGAATGAGACAGAAACTGAAAATACCGCTGATTGCGGTCTGCCTGTGCCTTGCGGGGACAGGCGGGGCAAATGCCCAATGGGTGGTGTCCGACCCAGGAAACCTTGCGCAGAGCATCATCAACTCCGCCAAGGAGATGGTGGAGACAGCCGGGACGAAAGCCAACACCCTGAACGGCTTTCTGGAAACGAAGAAGGTGTTCGAGCAGGGAAAGGCGTATTATGACGCACTGAAATCAGTGCACGACGTGGTAAAGGGCGGCGCGAAGGTGGCGAAAAGCATCTCTCTGGTAATGGAAATATCGGAAATCTATGTGGACAACTACCAGAAGATGCTTTCGGACGAGAACTACACGCCGGAGGAGCTTGCCGCCATCTCGTCGGGCTATGCGATGCTGATAGACGAAAGCTCGGACGTGCTGCAGGACCTGAAGAATGTGGTGAACGTGACGGGCATGTCACTGACGGATGCGGAAAGGCTCGCCATCATAGACAATGCCTACCGCAGCCTGATGAACTACCGCAACCTCGTGCGCTACTACACGAACAAGACCATATCGGTGTCGTACCTGCGGGCGAGAAAGAAAAACGACATGGACCGGGTGATGGCACTCTACGGGAACTCCAACGAAAAATACTGGTAGCCTATGGGAGAGTTTGACAACCTGCACCAGATACTCCTCTCGCTGTATGAGGAGATGATGCCGCTCTGCTCGGACATGGCAGGAGTGGCAAAGGGGCTTGCCGGACTGGGCGCCCTGTTCTATGTGGCGGTGCGCGTGTGGCAGTCGCTTGCCCGTGCCGAGGCGATAGACGTGTACCCGCTGCTGCGGCCGTTTGCCATCGGACTGTGCATCCTCTTCTTCCCGACCATCGTGCTGGGGACGATGAACTCCGTTCTGGGAGTAATCGTACAGGGGACACACTCGATACTGGAGGAACAGACCTTTGACATGGAGAAGTACAGGGAACAGAAAGACAGGCTGGAATACGAGGCGATGATGCGCAACCCGGAAACCGCCTATCTCGCCTCGGACGAGGAGTTCGACCGCCAGATAGACGAGCTGGGCTGGTCGCCGTCGGACATGATCACCATGACGGGCATGTACATGGACCGTGCGGCTTACAACATCAAGAAGAGCGTGCGTGACTGGTTCCGCGAGCTGCTGGAGCTGATGTTCGCAGCTGCCGCCCTTGTCATCGACACGCTCAGGACGTTCTTCCTGGTGGTGCTGTCGATACTGGGACCCGTCGCCTTCGCCTTCTCGGTATGGGACGGATTCCACTCCACGCTTTCGGCATGGTTCAGCCGCTACATACAGATTTACCTGTGGCTGCCCGTCTCCGACCTGTTCAGCACGATACTGGCGAAGATACAGATACTGATGCTCCAGAACGACATCGAGGCGATGCAGGCAGACCCGAACTTCTCGGTAGAGGCGAGCAACGGGGTGTACATCGTGTTCCTTGTTATCGGCATCGTGGGATACTTCACCATCCCGACGGTAGCCGGATGGATAATCCAGGCCGGTGGCGGAGTGGGCAGCTACAACAAGAACATCGGTACTGCGGGCGCCCTTGGCGGCAGTCTGGCGGGTGCGGCAGCCGGAAACGTAGCGGGACGCACGGGCAAGTTTATCAGAAAACAGGCCGGACGGCTGCTGAAAAGGTAACAGCCGGAGAACCGGAAAATGATTTTACAAACCATAAAAAACAGAAAGAATGGAGTTCAAGAGCCTGAATAACATAGAAACGAGTTTCCGGCAGATACGTCTGTTCGGAATCATCTACACGGCGGTATGTGCCGCCATCGTCATCTGCTCGGTGGTATGCGCCTTCCGCTTCGCCGAAGCGCAGAGACAGAAGATATACGTACTTGACGGGGGCAAGAGCCTGATGCTCGCCCTCTCGCAGGACCTGTCGCAGAACCGCCCGGCGGAAGCAAGGGAGCATGTGCGCCGCTTCCACGAGCTGTTCTTCACCCTCTCGCCGGAGAAAAGCGCCATCGAGCACAACGTGAAGCGTGCGCTGCTGCTGGCGGACAGAAGCGCGTACAACTACTACGCCGACTTTGCGGAAAAGGGATTCTACAACCGCATCATCGCGGGGAACATCAACCAGGTGCTCCAGGTGGACAGCGTGGTCTGCAACTTCGACCACTATCCCTATGAGGCACGCACCTACGCAAGGCAGATGATCATCAGGGAAAGCAACGTGACGGAGCGCACGCTGGTAACGACCTGCCGGCTGCTCAACGCGAGCCGCTCGGACGACAATCCGAACGGGTTCACCATAGAGGGATTCACGATACTGGAGAACAGGGACATCAGAAGCATGGAGAGATAGGCGTATGGGAAAGATGAATATTCTGACGGGAAAATGCGCTGCCGTTCTCAGGGAAAAACTGCACAGGAGACTGGACGCACTGCCGCCGAAGGCAAGGCTGGCGACGGTGGCAGTGATGTCCGCCGCCTTTGCCGCAGGCTGTCTGTACATGACCGCCACCGCCATTGCCGGCTTCGGGAAAGGAAACGGGACGATGGAGATACGGCACATGAAGAAACCGGAACTGCCGCAAAAAGCGGATTTGCAGGAAGCGTATGAACATTATCATAAAAACAGGATGTATGGAAAAGGAACAGAAAAGGAATGAGACAAAAGAGAAAAGACCGCTGACGGAAGAACAGCGCCAGCGGAGAAAGAAGATGCTGGTCTATCCGCTGATGGTGCTGACCTTTCTGGGGTGCATGTGGCTCATCTTTGCCCCCTCGCAGAAAGACGGCGGAAAGGAACGGCAGGGACTGGGATTCAACACGGACATGCCCCTGCCGGAAAACTCCGGAATTATCGGCGACAAGGCGAAGGCATACGAACAGCAGCAGCTGGAGAACAGGAAGAAGGAACGCCGGGGCATGGTGGGCGACCTGTCCGCATTCTGGGACGACAAGACGGAAGGAACGGACACGGCAGACGGAACGGACGACTGCCGCCTGGCACAACCGGAAACATTGCCGAAGACAGGCGGAAGCGGAATACAGACAGGCATCCGCTCCTCGGCTGCCGCCAACGAGCGGCTGAACACCTCGCTGGGTACGTTCTATGAGCCGCCGAAGGAGGACGCCGAGAAGAAGGAGCTCAGGCAGCGCATCGACGAACTGGAACGCATGGTCATGGAACAGGAGAAACAGCCCGCAAGGATGGAGGAACAGGTCGCCCTGCTGGAGAAGTCGTACGAGCTGGCGGCGAAGTACCAGAACGGAGGAAAAAATGCCGGGCAGACCGCACGGACCGATGGGACGGAAATGACGGAAAGCAATGCCGGCGAAAAGAAAATGAAGGCTGAACCAGTGAGCGGCGTGCGCCCGTCAACGGTGTCCGCCCTGCCGCAGCCCCTGACAGATTCCGCCTTTATAGCGGACTACGGGGGCGAAAGGAACTACGGGTTCCACACTGCCATCGGCAGTACGGAGGCACCGGGAAAGAACACTATAGCAGCCTGCGTGCAGGGCGACCAGACGGTAACGGACGGACAGACGGTAAGGCTGCGGCTGCTGGAGCCGATGCGGGTGTCTGGACGGACAATACCAAGGAATACGACCCTTGTGGGGACGGCACGCCTGCAGGGTGAGCGTCTGGAGATAGGTATCGGCTCGCTGGAACATCAGGGAAACATCATCCCGGTGGAACTGGCGGTGTACGACAGCGACGGACAGGCGGGCATCTTTGTGCCCGGCTCGATGGAAACGGACGCGGCAAAGGAAATCGGGGCGAACATGGGCAGTTCGCTCGGCAGCAGCATCAACATCTCGACCGATGCGGGGGCGCAACTCGCCTCCGATCTGGGAAAGGGAGTGATACAGGGAGTCTCGCAGTATATATCGAAGAGGATGCGCACGGTAAGGGTGCATCTGAAATCGGGATACAGGGTGCTGCTGTATCAGGAAAAATAGACAGCAAGAGACGAAAGAAAAAAGAACAATCAAATTTTATCAACCACTAAATCCAACGTAAAAATGAGTATCAGAAAAGTAATGATGATGTTTGCCCTTATGACGGGCATTGTCTGTGCAGGACACGCACAGGAAGTGAAAAACGACAGCACCGCTACCACGAAGGCGGAGGAGCTGAAACCGGTAAAGGACGTCTATCCGCAGACGGAGGAGAACGGCGACCTGTATCACGGACTGACCAGGAAGCTGATGTTTGACCGCATGATACCGCCGCACGGTCTAGAGGTCACGTATGACAAGACGGTACATATCCTGTTTCCCTCGGCAGTGCGCTATGTGGATCTCGGCTCGCCCAACCTTATAGCGGGCAAAGCGGACGGCGCGGAGAACGTCATCCGCGTAAAGGCGACGGTAAGGAACTTCCGCACGGAGACGAACATGAGCGTCATCACGGAGGACGGGTCCTATTATTCGTTCAACGTGAAATACGCCGACGAGCCGCTGCTGCTCAATGTGGAGATGAAGGACTTCATCCATGACGGCAGCACGGTGAACCGCCCGAACAACGCGCAGGAAATCTATCTGAAGGAACTGGGAAGCGAAAGCCCCATGCTGGTGCATCTCATCATGAAGTCGCTGCACAAGGAGAACAAGCGCAAGGTGAAGCACATCGGCTGCAAGCGTTTCGGCATCCAGTATCTGCTGAAAGGGATATATGTCCACAACGACCTGCTGTACCTGCACACGGAGATAAAGAACCAGAGCAACGTGCCGTTTGACGTGGACTACATCACGTTCAAGATTGTGGACAAGAAGGTGGCGAAACGAACCGCCATCCAGGAACAGGTGCTGTTTCCGCTCCGCGCGTACAACTATGCGGTGCGCGTGGCCGGGAAAAAGTCCGAGCGCACGGTGTTCTGCCTGCAGAAGTTCACCATCCCCGACGGCAAGCAGCTGGTGGTGGAAATGAACGAGAAGAACGGCGGGCGTCACCAGACGTTCACCGTGGAGAACGAAGACCTGGTACAGGCTGAAACCATCAACGAACTGCGTGTACGATGAAAGGCAAGGCGGTGTTTTTAGCAATGCTTCTGTCCGTCCTTCTTGCAGGACGGGCGGAAGCCCAGCGATGCCTGCCGAAGATGCGGGGCATTGAGATGAAAGCCGGAATGACCGGGGCGGACGGATACTGGCTGGGAGCCGCACTGTCGAGCTATGCAAGGGGCGGCAACAAATGGGTGTACGGGGCGGAATACCTGCAGACCAACCATCCGTACAGGAGCGTGAATGTTCCCGTGGCACAGTTCACGGCGGAGGGCGGTTTCTACTACAACTTCCTGTCGGATGTGAAAAAGACGGTGTTCTTCTACGCGGGGGCGTCAGCCCTTGCTGGATACGAGACGGTAAACTGGGGAGAAAGAACGCTGTATGACGGGGCAAGGCTGAACAACAGGGACGGCTTCGTCTATGGCTGCGCCGCCACACTGGACATGGAGCTGTATCTTGCGGACTTCATTGCGCTGACAGCTTCGGTAAGGGAGCGTTTCCTATGGGGCGGCAGTACGGGCGTGTGCCGCACGGAGTACGGGATAGGTATAAAGTTCATCATCAACTGATGTATGCCTATGGACATAGAAGGAATGAAGCGGTTTCCGATAGAGGATTTCCTCGCACGGCTTGGGCATCATCCCGTGCAAAGGCGTGCCAATGCCGTCTGGTACCGTTCGCCTTACCGGGAGGAAAAGACACCGTCTTTCAAGGTAAACCCGGAGAAAAATCTCTGGTACGATTTCGGTGCCGGTATGGGCGGAAACATCTTCGCCCTCGCCGGGGAGTTCATCGGAAGTGGGGACTTCATCACGCAGGCGAGGTATGTGGCGGAGGTGTCGGGTATGCCGCTGCCGGAACATGAGCCACACCGGAGTTCCGAAGTGCGACAAGCTGGCGGGCAGAGCTTTGAGAATGTGGAGATACTTCCCTTGCAGAACCGGGCTTTGCTCCATTACCTGCACGAGCGTGGCATACCGTCCGCCATCGCCATAGCGAACTGTAAGGAGATGCGCTACACCACGCACGGCAAGCGGTATTTTGCCGTGGCTTTCGGTAACGGGAGCGGCGGATATGAGATACGCAATCCGTTCTTCAAGGGGTGCGTGCCACCGAAAGACGTGACCCTGCTGCCGTCCGGCTCAACCGCCTGCAACGTGCATGAGGGCTTCATGGACTACCTGTCCGCCCGTGCGCTGGGCATCGGGAACGGGGAAGACCACCTCGTGCTCAACTCTGTGTCCAATGTGGCGAGGGCATACAGGCATCTGGACGGCTACGGGCAGATAAAGTGCTATCTTGACAACGATGAAGCCGGGCGGCGGACATTGGAAGCCCTCGGCACCCGCTACGGGGAAAGAGTGTCGGACTGCTCCGGCATCTATGGCGGATGCAAGGACTTGAACGAACACCTGCAAAAGACGCTTGCCGAAAGGCAGGCACAGCGTGAGAACGAAAAGAAAAGCAAATCCATTAAAATGTAACGATTATGAACATGAACAGATTGAACAATAGAGCAAAAACGAAAAGAAACATGGTGAAATCTCTGGCAGCCTTCTGTGTGGGGCTGCTCGCCTTCGGCTTCGCCTCGTGCGATGATGAGCTGGATGTCATGCAAGCCTACCCGTTCACGGTGGAAACAATGCCCGTGCCGAAGGAGCTGGCAAAGGGTGAAACGGCGGAAATCCGCTGCGAGCTGGTGCGTGAGGGCGAGTTTGACGGGGCGGTCTATACCATCCGATATTTCCAGTTTGACGGCGAAGGTACGCTGAAGCTCGACAACGGGCTGGTGTTCCAGCCCAACGACCGTTACCTGCTGGAGAACGAGAAGTTCCGCCTGTACTACACATCGGAGTGTGACGAGTCACAGAGCCTGACCATTACGGTGGAGGACAATTTCGGGAACTCTTTTGAATGGGAAGTGGAGTTCAACAACGACACGGACATGGATGAGGTTCCGTCCGGAAACGATACGCTGAATACGGTGAAAGGAGGTGTCTATCAGTAAGTCAGGAATGAAACGGCTGTTTGCAGTGGCAGTGCTGGCGGTTGCTTTCTCCGCCAGCCTGCCCGCGCAAGGTACGGATGAAACGGCTGCATCGTTCCACGATGAGCCGAAGGCTGAATTAGCCGTCGAGCTGATTAAGAAATACGAGGGACTCCATGACCGTTCTGATTATCCGTACTACGGTTACGGACATTGTAAACTTCCGGGAGAGGAACTGTCCTACGATATGACGGAGGCGGAAGCGGAAGAACTGCTCCGCAAGGACTTGGCAGAGCGTTATAAGTTGTTCCGCAAATATAAAAAAGATGCCCTGCTCCTGACCGTTCTAAGCTACAATGTGGGGCACGGGACTCTGCTCGGATATGGGAAACACCCAAAAAGCCGTCTGGTGAAAAAGTTGGAAGCGGGCGACCGGAACATTTATATGGAATACATATCCTACTGCCACTACAAGGGTCGGAAAATCCGCTCGATAGAGCGGCGACGGAAAATGGAATTTCTGCTGCTGTATGAGAAGTAACGCAAAGGGAGAGCTTCACACAAATGGTGGGGGCTCCCTTTGTCATTTTCCGGAAAGGTTTTGCTTTGCTCCGGGAAAAGACCTAATTTTGTATCACTTTTTTTGAAACTGAAAAACAATCATGGAAAATTATATGGCAAAAGCAGCGGATGCCTTTCTGACAGGGCGTCCGTATGGCATACGTCTTGACTTCAAACACAAGGGCTTCGCTCTTTTCAACTACAACATGAACGAGCTTGGCAACCATCTTCCCGGCAGACTGGAAACGCTTCCGCTGGAGGATTTTGACGTGGAGGATATTCCGCTGTGTGGGGAACGTATTGTCCGAAAGGAAAACATAACGGACATCTTCTTCTATGACGAGAAGAGCAACCCGTATTCGGACAACCGTGTGGATATGAAGAAACTGAAAGCATACAACAAATATATCTATCCGCTTGCACTTATTCTGAATAGAAATCTGTAAGATGGAACTCAAAAAGACTTCCATCAGTGGAAGTCTTTTTGGATTAAAATATTTGTCAGGTTATGCTACGATAATGTCACAATATACGGTCTGTTACGCGTAATCTGAAAAGCGAATTTTATATCCGTTTCAATTCCTGACATTTCTTTAGCCTGACATAAATCTTCATTCACTTTGATACAAACCTCTGCCTTTCCGCTACTTTCAAATTCCATCTGCAAGGTTGTTTCGGAAAAATCCAGTTTTTTCCAGCCAAAAGAAACAACAAGAGTTTCATACAGACTTCTAAACTGATTTTCTGTCAGACTGACTGATCCCAATGTAAGTAATACCCAATACTTTGCCATATACATTTTTATTTTCCAAAATAAGTAAAAACACATTATAAATCAAAGACAAAGGGACAAAAAAAGACTTCCGTCAGTGGAAGTCTTTGGAACAGCGGTTTCTTTGCTACTTTCTTTGTCCGCCTTCTGCTCACCGAAAGAAAGTAGGGCGGCTCTCGCCGCCTCTGCCTAAAGTCGGGTGTAAAGTCCCGTTACATCCGTGAAAATCTGCTGGAGCATATCAAAGTACACACCCTCGTATTTGGCTATCTCCTTGACCATGATGTCCGCATACTTCGTCAGTGACTGACGATAGAAATACATGGTGTATGTATCCGTATCCTCGTCCAATATGATTTTCAGTCTGTTGGCTGACGTCTTGTTCCTTGCAAGGCTCATTTGTAGTCCGTTGCCCAAATTGATATAGTTACGGCTTCCCGTCATGACGGTAAATCCATGACCGCCCAACTGCTGTAAGATTGTATTCGCTATCATCTGTATATGAATTTAAGTTATTGCCAATGGGTGGCTTTTGCCACCCGATTTTTTTATACGTTCATGCTCTGCCTTATATGTTCCAATGTGCGCTCGGCAATGGGTCGTGTTTCCTCTGTCCAAAGGTCATAGTCATGTACGGATATTCCCACACTCTGCAAGTCACGGATATAGCCGGACACATAATCTCCCGTAGGGAGGTAAACGAACTGCATCCATGCGTCCCTGCTGTCTGTCAATATAAAATAGTATTTCATGCTCTTTCTGTTTTATGGGTTGTCTGTTTCGGGTGCGGGCGGTATTGTGTACCGCCACACCTTTAGTATTCTTTCACTTCGGCAATGGGGGTATATTTTCTGAGCCATTCCACCACATGCACCATGTTGTATTCGGAAGTGATGACTGCCGTATGTTCGTTTATCGGGGTCATTCTTGTACTTTCGTAGCCTTCTATCCACTCCTTTAGTGTTGCCACATCACAAGTATCTGTGAACATCATATCCAAAATTCTGATAGGGTCGCTGAATGTCACAATCAAAGTATCATAGTATGCTGTCATAATCTGTCCTCCTTGTTTTTACATTTCAACCATTCGTCACGCAACCGCCTGCACTCTCCCAAAGTGGGTTTTACGCAGGAGAACAAATCACCCGACAAGGTATCCCGATAGTCGTACTGGTACATCGTGCGGACTTTGCGCCCGATTTTCATTTGAAATTTCTCGTACTTCTCGCCTGCCATGCAGGTGCTTACTCCGTTAATTGTCATTCTTGTTGCCATAGCCTTTTCTATTAAAATTCAACAATCAGTAGTCGGTTCTCCATTACCTTTTCGGGGTCGGTTATCATCCTTTGGGCTACCCAAAGGTGATGCGCTCCGAAGCCGTAGGCGAACAGCCTTCCGAAGTTCTCGTTTTCTGAAAGTTTCGCCATTGAATTGCGGATTTCCGTTTCGCTAAAACTCAAGGACAAGGTGTTTATCAGACTGACAAAGATGTCGGTAACTTTCTCGTCCCATAATATCAGTATGTTTTCTATCTTTATTTCCATATCATGTATATTTTGAAGTCTATAAATCAAGCACTCATCCGTTTGCGGATAAGTTCGGCATTGTTCTCTACAAGGCTGATGATGCGGTCGTGGTATTCGGTATTGGAATTACATACACCTCTGCATTGCAAAACTTTCATTTGCGACAACGAAACTTCTACCGTTTCTATCCTTTTCCCATTAATGGTGGCTGAAAGAATAAGAGAGTCTTCTCTTGTATAATAATTCCCTACACAATGATGCATTGCTTTCCCTTCCAAAATCATCTCTTTGACACTTTCTATAACCTTGACACGTATAAGACCGTCTGAAAAAGAAAGTCCGAAAAATCTTCCTTTGCTAAGCAGATAACATTGTTCTTTTGAAAGGAATTTTGGCGTATTTTCTCTTATCTCTTTTTCCAATTCTTTTTCTATGACCTTTTTACACGCCTTGTCATGTTCATGGTAAAGATTTTGAGGACACACATATTTCATATTCCTAATATCTTTACCTAAATACTTTAATGCGTCAATGTAGTCACGCCATATTGTAGCATCATGTACTTTATATCCATTTCTGAGGCAAATACGAATAGACTGCCAATAATCTTCTATATTATCATGCGGATGTTCAATAAAATACTTCAAGAGTTTGGTTTGTCCTGTCTTCAATAATGTTTCTATGCGGCTGTTAGTCAATAACACATGAAAAAAATTCAAAGGTGATTGACCGTAAAAATACCTTTTGAAACCTCTTTTCCTTAATTCATGCGTAACTGTCATGAAAGGACAAATCGTGGCAGAATAGATAAGGTCGTATTTGTAGTTTTCCCGTCTTAATTCTAACGGAGTGTAAAAGAGCCATAAATCATAATACATAGTACCCATTGTTTGCCTTAATCTCGCAAAAGTTACATGCTTCCCATTAGGAGCAATCCATCTTTGCATGACTTCTGCCCATTCATATTCAGCAGGTTTGCCAACTTTCAAAAAACACTTCACCATTATTGACCTTACAACTTGGTAGTCTTTACATGCTGTTATTACGGTGAAATACTCACATTCTTTGAATGTTCTTTTTCTACCTTCATACATAGTCAGCACTGTATTGCAATACGGGCATTTCTCATATTTACGTTTCGTATCAGATTTCCATTGATGCCCACACTTGGTGCAGGTTACTACTTTCTTAGATGATTTGTGTCCGACATATCTGATACTATGGTCTAATCCCCATTGTATCTGCTTGCTTGTAAGTGGCTGTAAATGTTTACTTGCTTCTACTATATTGCGTTCAAACTTGTTTCTCGGATTCATATCAAAAATCAAATAATGAGGGTTGGACTTGGGTTTCTTTTTTCGCTGTCGGCTTGTTGCGGTTCTGTAGCTTTTGGAGTTCCATCTGCTGATATTGAGCAACAGCCTTTCTCCTTGCTTCCTGCTTTTCCTCTTCTGTCAGTTCCACCACATGGTTTACAACTACTTGACATTGTATAGGCTTGCCTACTTCAATCTCGTTTTCATCGTAATAGTGAATGGCTTGTCCGTAAATCTCTCCGTCTGAAAAGCCGTTGCAACCGCTTTTCTGCACATAGTTCAGAATGTATGTGACACAATCGTCTATGTTCTTGGCTGGGTTGCGGTATCTTTTGGCGAATAGTTCATCTTCCGCTGCTCTCTGTTCCAAAAACATCTGTATGGTTCGTTTGAAATGGTCTGTTGTCTTCATATCGTCAGTCGTTTTAATCAGTTATACATTTTTCCGTTTTCAAGAAACTCGTACTTGTTGGCTTCGCAACTTTCCTCAAAACATTCCTCGCTGCATTGATATTCCATATCGTCACGGCACGACTTGAAAAAGCTGTCAAGGCACTTGTCCATAAGGTCATACAAGGTTGTATCAGTGTCTGGGGAGTTTAGAAAGTGATATATGGGTTTCAGAATGTCCTCATCTGCACAATAGCCTGTCAGTACGCAACTGCTGTCCGTCAGTACCCGACTTTTACGCTGTTTCTTAAAGTTGCCTTTGAGGTAATAGGTTCTCGGCTTGAATAGGGTATGCCAATAATTATTGACCAAGTATTTCAGAAGCCGAATACCACTCAGTTCTTCTTCCTCTGCGCTGTATTGTGAGGTAAAGCGATAGGAGTACTTGCAAGTGTCGTAACTCCAATCGGTCACTTTGATATTGAAGATGCGCTCAAAGGCATCCAGCGTGTTACGGTTGTCGCTGCTCCATGGATACTCAAATGTGGACAACCATTCCGAATAGGCGGTTTCCCTCGCTGCTGTTGAAAGTTCAGCTAATAGAAAGATGTTGTATGTTTTTGTTATCGTTCTCATATCGTTGTCTTTTAGATTGTTTGTTTCAGTATCTCTCGCCAATAGATTGGCTCTACCTCGCTCAGCAGGAAGTCCACAAAGTCCCTCCGTGCGTCCTTGCACAACTCTCTGTATAGTTCTCGGAATGTGCTGAAATTGCCGTTGATGTAGGTCTCCACCATATACTCGAAGATGTTGTCCACTTCGTAATACCTGCATTGCTGAAATGCGCTCTTGCTGTGTCTTTTTCTTTTCATATCCTTTGATTTTTAGATTGTCAGTAACCAAACCGTTAAGGCGATTAAGCCTACAAGTGATGCGATGGTGATGAGTATGCCGAACAGGAAGTTTAACACACCCAGCAGAGTTTCCACTGCATTGCCTACCACCAAACCTCCGACACAAATGGCAATGCCCGATGCTGCCGTTACCATTACGGACAATGCTTTCCACAATGCCTTTCCGATGTCGTTTAATGTCATTACCATATCTTCCATTTTTTTAGATTGTTACTCGTTTCATTCGGATTGGGAGGGTCGGGTCGAGTCCTTTTTCTTTTCGTCTCTCCGTATGTCCGAAGTTTCCTTGTGCCGTCTTCGACCGCATCGGTCGTTTTCGTTTCGGGGGCTTCTCAAAGGTTAGGGAGTAGGATTAGCAAATTTTTTCGACAAAATACTACCCCTGAAAGGGCGTGGAGATTTTTCGACAAAAAATTTGTGTTCCTAATCCCGTCTTTACCTTTGCCCCAGCAACGAAAATGACACGCTGATGCCGTCTTGAAGGCGGCATGGAAACGTAGGCATACATGGAGAGGCGAAAAGGAAAATGGAGCGGATGGAATGGCGCAACGCGCCACGGGAAGAGACAAAGCGCGGCGCAACAATAAAGGGTGAAAGCTGTGCTTTCCTGTCGCCGTGACGGAAGTTCTGTAACCGTCATTGTCATGCGTGCATGGCTTGCGGTTGCAGATGTTCCTCCGGTGGTACATTGTCGTAAAACGGGATTGTCTGCTGTTGCTTTGTCTGCAATGGAAGGCAAACTGGTTTTACGACACAGGGCTTTGTAGCCGAAAATGGTCACAAGAACAGATCCACGCTTGGCGTGTCCTGTAGAAGTGGCATTTTCGGCTACTTGTATATGGATGAAATAATGACTGTAAGAACGGTTTTACCGTTTTAGTACAAGCATATAAAAGAAGTGCCCACGGCGATGGCAGTGTCATTTATGACATTGTGGTCGCTGTGGGCTTTTCTTTTGCTTGTACTGTTTCTGAAATCGGCTTTTGCGCATCAGGCAGAAGTGGTTTTCAGAAGGGATTATAGAACGATGTAAAATACATAAAAAAGAGACTACAATTTGGAATTATAAACAGAAAAATGTACCTTTGTAATGTAATGATAAAGCTTAGACAAGCGAAAGTCTATGAGTGACACAAAAAGACAGTTTTCAGTTACTAAATCGTTACACTTGAAAAATTGAACTGAATTAAAATGTTGATTCATAAGGATTTTGGAGAGAAAGGTTCATAATCCTGTCTCTCCGCAAGGAAATAGTAATTCTCGTAAAATCAAGGTTTTACGAGAATTTTTTTTGTTCTTTCTCAAAAATGAAAAACAGAAAAGTTGGCGCTGATTTGTTTTTTAGGAGAGAAATGGTTAACTTTAAAAATGCATGAAAGAAATTCATATTAAAATTATCGATAAAATGAAATCCTTGTTATTCCTTTATTTCTGTGTGGCAATGGCTTTTTCTGCCATGGCTTCTTCGGTATCTGACACGTATGTGATTCCTAATCCTCAGCAGATGGTGTGTGGGGACGGACATTTTGTGCTTCGTGCACAGGCATCTTTCTCCTGTAACCTGACAGGAACTGATAAAGACGATTTTGTATCTTATGTAAGTAACTCTCCTTTGTCGCTGATTTATAAGAAGAAAGGAAAGGCTGACATTACTTTTAAACTTGTCAGTTCGGAAAATGCGAAGATGAAAGAAGAATCTTATCGTTTGAAAGTGACAAAAAAAGGCATTCAGGCTGAGGCTACTTCAGCTTCGGGGTTGTTTTATGCTTTTCAGTCTATTGTGCAACTGGCGCGTGAGAGTGGAAATGGTACGTACCAGCTTCCTGAAGTGACGATAGAAGATGCTCCCCGTTTTTCGTATCGAGGCATACACCTGGATGTGTCACGTCATTTCTATACAAAAGAATTTGTCAAGAAACAGATTGATGCACTGGCCCGTTATAAGCTGAACCGTTTCCACTGGCACCTGACGGATGGAGCCGGATGGAGAATTGAAATCAAGAAATATCCGGAACTGACGCGTGAAACGGCCTATCGTCCTTTCCCAGACTGGAAAAGCTGGTGGAACGGCGGACGTACGTATTGCAGACAAGATGCTCCTGGAGCTTCCGGAGGATATTATACGCAGGAAGATGTGAAAGAAATCGTAGAATATGCCCGTCAGCGTCATATTACAGTGATTCCGGAAATTGAAATGCCGGCTCACTCGGAAGAAGTTTTGGCTGCTCTTCCGCAACTGGCTTGTGGAGGGGATTTGAAACCTGGCGGAGAGTTTTGTCCGGGAAAAGAACTTACTTATGAGTTCCTGACCAATGTATTGAAAGAAGTGATGGAGTTGTTCCCTTCAGAATACATTCATATTGGTGGAGATGAGGCAAGTACCAACCATTGGAAACAATGTCCCGACTGTCAGGCACTCATGAAAGCAGAGGGAATGAAGGAAGAAGGTGAATTGCAGGAATATCTTGTATCCAGAATTGAGAAGTTTTTGAAAGAGAACGGCCGCAAGATGATTGGCTGGGATGAGATTCTGACAGGCGAGCTGGATGAAACTTCTGCCGTAACAGTGTGGCGTGGAGAAGATAAAGGTGCAGAATCGGTAAAAAGAGGATTGCGTACCATTTTGTCACCGGGAGCATATTGCTATTTTGACAGCTACCAGGATGCACCGCGTACGCAGCCGGAAGCCATCGGAGGATACCTCCCGCTGGAAAAGGTTTATTCATACGAACCGATAACGGAGGCTTTCCCTGCTGATAAACTGGATTGCGTGTGGGGCGTACAGGGAAATGTGTGGACGGAATATATACCGACACCCGAGCATGCTGAATATATGATTTATCCTCGTTTGCTGGCTTTGGCTGAAGTTGCCTGGACAAATCCGGAGCAGAAAGACTGGAAACGTTTCCATGCAGAGGCTTTACAGGAAGTAAAGGTGCTGAACTCAATGGGTTACCATACTTTTGACTTGCAAAATGAGGTAGGAAACCGTCCGGTAGCATTGAGCGTGGATAATCATTTGGCAAAGGGGAAGAAGGTGGAATATGTACGTCCTTATTCGGACTCTTATCCGGCAGGAGGAGAATCGGCATTGACTAACGGCATACATGGCGGTTGGGTATATACCGACCAGCGCTGGCAGGGATTCCTTGGAAAAGGGGCCGATGTGATTGTGGATTTGGAAAAATCACAACCTATTCAGCAGCTTTCCATTGATTTCATGCAGTTGAGAGGTCCGGGGGTGTTCCTCCCGCAGAAAGTCAGCTTCCTGATTTCAAACGATGGAAAAGAATATACACTTTTGAAAATCATCACTACTACACTGCCCATTACGGACGAACAGTTGACCATTCAGACGTATGACTGGACAGGTAGCTGTGAGGCTCGTTACGTACGCGTGCAGGCTGATATCAATCCTGAGGCCGGCGGTTTCTTGTTTACTGATGAATTTGTCGTAAAATAATAAATGTCAGGTAGTCGGGAGCACATAGCTGAAGCGCAATAAGCCTATCAGATAGTGGGCTCCCGCTTGCTGAATGAAATGTAAGGTGGGTTGTATAAATCCGTTGCCTGAACAGGGGATTTTCCATGTAAATTCACTGGCCCATTCGTATGAAGGGGAAAATCGGGCGTAGTCGGTGAACAGTCCGCCTTCTGTTTTTCCACATTGCCAGGTGAGACCTGCGCCGGCATAACTTTTGCATCCTCTAGAGGCACCTGACTGGAATGAACCTTGCAGGAGTGCATGCAGACCGGGAGCAAGACGTTGCTCTGCATATCCCCAAATTATTTTTCTCCTTTCTTTTTCTGTCTTTTCTGGAGTTCCCTCTTCATAGTCCATATACATGCCGCTATGTAGAGCAAAGCCCACATGATAATTGCTGTCATGGTGCTGGTAGTTTAGTGAAGTGACACTGAGTATTCCGTCTTGCTGCGGGCAGAACCGGAATACGTTTTCTTTTCCGGCAAACCGGTAGTAACCTTTTCCGTTGTATACCGATGCTTGTAAGGACCATCGTGTGAATTGCAGTTCATAATGCAGTCCGACGGAAGCTATCGGATAATTGGCTATCTGGTAATCGGCGGACAAGGTGGGGAAGATACCACATGAACTGTTGGTGAATAACGAGGTAGCAGGGGAAGTGAAATAGTCTTCATTCAAGTTCCGGATACCGAAAAAGAGCGAGGAATGACCGAACTGTTGCTGGACGCCCAATGTCGCGAGGGCAAGCGGATGGTTTTCTTCTTCAATGTTGGAAAAGGTCTGAAAATCATCAGCCAGTGATTCGGTGCGGGTTCTGGCTGTACTGATGGTGGAGGCTTGTAATGTCGTGTGTTTGCCTAATGAATGAGTGAAATCCAGTCTCAGCAGATTAACCCAGTTGCTTCCTTGTTTGAAATCGCTCTGTAGTTCTGTGGTGTAGCTTACTTGAAGTTCCTGAGCCAGGCCGCAGTGACAGGACACTGCGGCGAGGGACAGGAACAGTTTCATGAATCTTGTCATAACCATTTGGTAAAACGATGAATATACCAGTTTTTAATTAATTGAGTCAGTATGCAGTAGGACAACAGGATACCGAAGAGCCAGGGGAAATAGCTTAATGGCAGTGCTTCCAGTCCGATAGAGCTTCCAAACGGGGTGAAAGGCAGCAGGATACCGATGGCCATAATCAGCAGGGTAAGTCCGGTTACTTGCCAGGAGGCACAGCTTTGTATGAAGGGGAGTTTCCGGGTACGTATCATGTGCACAATCAGGGTCTGCGACAGCAAGCCTTCGATAAACCATCCGGATTGGAACAGCGTCTGATGTTCCATGCTTTGGCATCCGAAAGCATACCACATCACCAGATAGGTAACGATGTCGAAAATGGAACTGATGGGGCCGATGAATATCATGAAGCGGCTCAAATCGGAGGCATCCCATTTACGTGGCTTCCGGAGGTATTCTGCATCCATCCGGTCGAACGGAATCGTGGTCTGCGAAATATCGTACAGCAGATTTTGAATCAGCAGGTGGATGGGGAGCATGGGCAGGAAGGGAAGGAATGCACTGGCTGCCATTACACTGAACATGTTTCCGAAGTTGGAACTGGCTGTCATTTTGATGTATTTGGTGATGTTGCCAAATGTTTTTCGTCCTTCCAGTACACCGTCTTCCAGTACCATCAGACTTTTCTCCAGCAGGATAATGTCGGCACTTTCTTTGGCAATGTCCACTGCAGAATCTACCGAGATACCGATGTCTGACTGACGCAACGCTGCGGCATCATTGATTCC
>OGNV01000713.1_pt1 | contig 27368 bp, 19 predicted proteins | sample 1573561 | NCBI WGS metagenome assembly OGNV01 (sample SAMEA2581892, study PRJEB24529) | metagenome | biome: Human gut stool | place: China | collected 2011
TTGACAAACTGTTGGCTTACGACCCCAGTTCGAAAGTAGCTTGCGAAACACTAGTGACTACCGGACAAGTGGTGCTAGCGGGTGAAGTGAAAACAAAAGCGTACGTTGATCTCCAGCTCATCGCACGTGAGGTAATTAAGAAAATCGGCTATACCAAAGGAGAGTACATGTTCGAAAGTAACTCTTGCGGTGTGCTTTCCGCCATTCATGAGCAGAGCCCCGATATCAACCGTGGTGTGGAACGTCAGGATCCGATGGAACAGGGTGCGGGCGACCAGGGTATGATGTTCGGTTATGCTACCAATGAAACGGAAAACTATATGCCGCTTTCTCTTGATCTGGCACACCGCATTCTGCAAGTGCTGGCTGATATCCGTCGTGAAGGAAAGGTGATGACTTACCTTCGTCCCGATGCAAAAAGCCAGGTGACTATCGAATATGATGACAACGGAACTCCTGTTCGTATTGATACAATTGTTGTTTCTACGCAGCACGATGACTTTATCCAGCCGGAAGATGATTCGCAGGCTGCCCAGCTGAAGGCTGACGAAGAGATGTTGTCTATCATCCGTCGTGATGTGATCGAGATTCTGATGCCTCGTGTGATTGCTTCCATTCATCATGATAAGGTGTTGGCGCTGTTCAATGATAAAATTATCTATCATGTCAATCCTACCGGAAAGTTTGTAATCGGTGGTCCTCACGGAGATACCGGTTTGACAGGACGTAAGATTATCGTTGATACGTATGGCGGTAAAGGTGCTCACGGTGGTGGCGCTTTCTCAGGAAAAGACCCTAGCAAGGTGGACCGCAGCGCAGCTTATGCGGCGCGTCATATCGCTAAGAATATGGTTGCGGCAGGGGTAGCGGATGAAATGCTCGTACAGGTGAGTTATGCTATCGGCGTGGCTCGTCCGATCAATATTTTTGTAGATACTTACGGCCGTTCTCACGTGAACATGACCGACGGTGAGATTGCCCGTGTGATCGACCAACTGTTCGACCTTCGCCCGAAGGCTATCGAGGAGCGCCTGAAACTTCGTAATCCTATTTATCAGGAAACGGCTGCATACGGTCACATGGGGCGCGAACCGCAGGTGGTAACGAAGAAGTTCTTCTCCCGCTATGAAGGAGACAAGACGGTAGACGTTGAACTCTTTACATGGGAGAAACTCGACTATGTAGATAAAATTAAAGCCGCTTTCGGTCTGTAAATAGTCTGAAACCGAGCTTGACTTGTTTGATAAGAGCCGCGATTTCATTTTCCTTTTCCGGGAATTGAGGTTGCGGCCTTTGTTTTTTTTCGTAATTTTGCAGGGTGATACAATAAATCGTAGCAATGAACCAGATACATTCCGTATGCGTATATAGCGCTTCCAGCACCAAGATAAATCCTGTGTATTTTAAAGCAGCCGAAGAATTGGGCGGTTTGCTTGCCGAACATCATATCCGATTGATTAACGGGGCAGGCAGTATCGGCTTGATGCGTGCCGTTGCGGATGCGGTATTGAAGAATGGTGGGGAAGTGACGGGAGTGATTCCTCGTTTTATGGTAGAGCAGAACTGGCAGCACACGGGATTGACGGAGCTGATTGAAGTGGAGTCCATGCATGAACGGAAACAGAAGATGGCAAATCTGAGTGACGGCATTATTGCGCTGCCCGGTGGTTGCGGTACGCTGGAAGAACTGCTGGAGATTATTACCTGGAAGCAATTGGGACTGTATCTCAATCCTATTATTATTCTCAATGTAAACGGTTTCTTTGATCCATTGCTGGAAATGCTTGGGAAGGCGATTGACGAGAATTTTATGCGTCAACAGCATGGAGATATATGGAAAGTGGCACAGACACCCGAAGAAGCGTTGAGATTGCTCTATGAGACTCCTGTATGGGATATTTCCATTCGTAAATTTGCGGCTATATGATTGTGGAACTATTTACTTCGGGCATTGAAGGCATTCCTATCTCCTATTCTCCCCGTACGGATGATGCTATTGCTCTGACTCTGTTGGCTTGCTTTTTCCTTTCGTCCATTGCTCTGGCTAAAGGAAAGAAATTTCTTTCTCAGCAAGTGAAAGATTTTGTGTTGCATCGCGAACGGACAAGTATTTTCGATAGCTCTACGGCGGCTGATGTACGTTACCTGCTTGTGCTTGTGTTACAAACCTGTGTGTTGGCGGGCATCACTTTCTTCAATTATTTTCATGATATGTGTCCTGCCTTGATGGACCATGTATCCTCTCTCCTATTGTTAGGAATCTATGTCGGCTTTTGCCTTGTTTATTTCTTACTGAAATGGCTACTTTATATGTTTCTGGGGTGGACTTTCTTTGATAAAAACAGGACAAATATGTGGCTGGAATCTTATTCTGCACTCATATATTATGTAGGATTTGCCCTTTTCCCATTCGTACTTTTTCTCGTTTATTTTGACTTGAGTTTTATCAATTTGATTATAATCGGTTCAATTATTCTAATTTTCACTAAAATATTGATGTTTTATAAGTGGATAAAGCTTTTTTTTCATCAATTTGGCGACCTTTTCCTATTAATTTTGTACTTTTGCGCTCTTGAAATAGTACCTTGTCTGCTACTCTATCAAGGTATGGTTCAAATTAATGATGTATTGCTAATAAAATTTTAGGACGTTGAAAATTAAAAAAGTACTAGTTTCGCAGCCTAAGCCTGCGTCAGAGAAATCTCCCTATTACGACATAGCAGAGAAGTATGGCGTAAAAATAGATTTCCGGCCGTTTATCAAGGTTGAAAGTCTTTCGGCGAAAGAATTTCGGCAACAGAAAATTTCGATTCTCGACCACACTGCCGTTATATTCACTTCTCGTCATGCTATTGACCATTTCTTTAATTTATGTACCGAGTTACGTGTGACGATTCCCGAAACGATGAAGTATTTCTGTGTGACGGAAGCCGTTGCGTTGTACATCCAGAAATATGTGCAATATCGCAAACGTAAAATATTCTTCGGAGCTACGGGAAAGATTGAAGACTTGATTCCTTCGATTGTGAAGCATAAAACGGAGAAATATTTCGTCCCTATGTCGGACGTGCATAATGACGATGTGAAGAATTTGCTCGACAAGAATGGTATACAGCATACGGAAGCTGTGATGTATCGTACGGTCAGCAATGATTTTACACCGGATGAAGAGTTTGATTATGATATGTTAGTGTTCTTCAGTCCTGCGGGAGTGACTTCGTTGAAGAAGAACTTCCCTGATTTTAATCAGAAAGAGATTAAGATCGGAACTTTCGGTTCCACTACCGCACAGGCTGTACGTGACGCCGGTCTTCGTTTGGATCTTGAAGCTCCTACGGTGCAGGCTCCGTCAATGACTGCCGCACTTGATATGTTTATCAAAGAAAACAATAAATAAACAGAGTGGGTATATATACTTTGTGCAAGGCCGAAAGGCTGAATAGTAAGATTTTGATCGGAAAGATGTTTGAAGGCGGCGTTTCAAAGTCGTTTTCCATCTTTCCGATACGCGTTGTATATATGCCTGTCGAACAAGGCGAGGCTTCGGCTTCCATACTGATCAGCGTGTCGAAACGACGTTTCAAGCGGGCGGTAAAGCGTAATCGGGTGAAACGTCAGATACGCGAGGCTTACCGGAAGAATAAATCCATCCTGTTGGAATGTCTGCAAGGCCGGGAACAGCATTTGGCAATCGCCTTTATCTATCTGTCGGACGAGCTTACAGCGACTGCCGAATTGGAAGAGAAGATGAAAATAGCGCTTTCGCGCATCTCTGAAAAACTATCCTCATGAAACCTCATCACTCCTGGATATCTACCGCATGGGTATTCGTTACGGGAATTTTGAGAAAGGTATTTTCCTTCTTCCTGCTTGTTCCCATTTATTTTTACCGGATTTGTATTTCACCCCTTACTCCTCCCTCTTGTCGGTTCACGCCTACTTGTTCAGCGTATGCGCTCGAAGCAATTAAGAAACATGGTCCTATCAAGGGGCTTTATCTTGCTGTGCGGCGTATTCTGCGATGCCATCCCTGGGGTGGTTCCGGTTATGATCCCGTGCCTTGAGACAACTGAAACGAGAAATAGGAAATGAAAAAGAATGTGACTGATATTTTAGATATCCATACTCATAAACAGGAAGTTGATTCCCAAGGAAAATCCATCATCAATTATCCGTTATTGGCAGACTCTCCATTGTATATGCCTCTGGCAGAGAATGTGGAAGTGGCTGTGGGTAGAGGATCTTATTATTCTATCGGTATTCATCCTTGGGAGGTGAGAGAGAGTAATGTCAGTCAGCAATTGAGCTTTCTTCAACAGCAGCTGCAGAGAAAGCAGTTTGTAGCTGTAGGAGAGGCGGGGCTGGATAAATTGGCAAAAGCTTCGATGGAACTTCAGTTAGCGGTGTTTAAGGAGCAGGTAAAGTTGTCGGAAAAGCTCGGTTTGCCATTGATTATCCACTGCGTGAAAGCAATGGAAGAACTGCTGGCCGTGAAAAAAGAATCTCGTCCCCAACAACCTTGGATATGGCATGGCTTTCGTGGAAAACCGGAGCAGGCAGTACATTTGTTGAAGAATGGGTTTTATCTTTCTTTTGGAGAATATTATCCCGATGAAACAATACAGATAGTCCCCGATGAACGCCTGTTTTTGGAAACGGATGACAGCTTGCTTGATATTGAAGATATCCTGTGTCAGGCAGCCAGGGTGCGTGGGGTAGAAGTGGAAGCGTTGCGTGAGGTGATTCGCCGGAATATCCAAAATGTCTTTTTTAAGGCGTAAGAGTTGTATCTTCCGAGAAAGAGTCGTACTTTTGTCGCACATGGAATTGAAATACAATAAAAACCAAATAATTAAAGAGTAATACGATGAATTTTGTAGAAGAATTGAGATGGCGTGGCATGTTGCAGGATATCATGCCGGGAACGGAAGAGTTGTTAATCAAAGAGCAGGTGACTGCCTATTTGGGTATCGACCCGACTGCCGATTCGCTACACATTGGTCACCTTTGTGGAGTGATGATTCTTCGTCATTTCCAACGCTGCGGTCATAAACCGTTGGCATTGATCGGTGGTGCTACAGGTATGATTGGTGACCCTTCGGGAAAATCAGCGGAACGTAACCTGCTGGATGAAGAGACATTGCGTCACAATCAGGCATGTATTAAGAAACAGCTTGCCAAGTTTCTCGACTTCGAATCGGAGGTGCCTAACCGTGCCGAACTGGTGAACAACTATGACTGGATGAAAGATTTCAGCTTCCTTGATTTTGTTCGCGAGGTAGGTAAGCATATCACAGTGAACTATATGATGGCAAAAGACTCTGTAAAGCGTCGTCTGAACGGTGAGGCACGTGACGGACTGTCATTTACCGAGTTTACTTATCAGCTACTTCAGGGATATGATTTCCTCCACTTATATGAGACAAAGGGATGTAAACTGCAAATGGGCGGTTCCGACCAATGGGGTAATATCACTACCGGTGCCGAATTGATTCGTCGTACGAATGGGGGAGAGGTTTTTGCGCTGACTTGTCCGTTGATTACAAAAGCTGACGGTGGCAAGTTCGGTAAGACGGAATCCGGGAATATCTGGTTGGATCCCCGTTATACGTCTCCTTACAAGTTCTACCAATTCTGGCTGAATGTAAGCGATTCTGACGCAGAACGTTATATCAAGATTTTCACTTCCATCGAGAAGGAAGAAATAGAAGCTCTGATTGCAGAACATCAGGCTGCTCCGCACTTGCGTATCCTTCAGAAACGTCTGGCTAAGGAAGTTACCGTAATGGTTCATTCCGAAGAAGATTATAACGCGGCAGTGGATGCGTCAAACATTTTGTTTGGTAATGCAACTTCGGAAGCGTTGCGTAAATTGGATGAGGATACGCTGCTTGCTGTATTCGAAGGCGTACCTCAGTTTGAGATTTCCCGTGATGCATTGGCGGAAGGTGTGAAAGCTGTTGACTTATTCGTTGATAATGCGGCTGTATTTGCTTCGAAAGGTGAAATGCGTAAGTTGGTTCAAGGCGGAGGCGTTTCGTTGAATAAAGAAAAGCTGGCGGCTTTTGACCAGGTAATTACGACAGCTGACCTGCTTGATGAGAAATATCTGCTTGTTCAGCGCGGTAAAAAGAACTATTATTTGCTGATTGCAAAGTAATAGCTCATTATTTATTAGGTAGCAAAGTAAAAAAATGAATGAAATATTTGGAGGTTTGCTTGCAAACCTCTATCTTTGCACCGCTTTTTAACAGAAAGCGCATAAGTTTGGACTATGGTGTAATGGTAGCACAACAGGTTTTGGTTCTGTTTGTCCAAGTTCGAATCTTGGTAGTCCAACAAAGTAACAGTTTAGAAGATACAAAGCCCCGCAAAACATTTACTTTTGCGGGGCTTTTTGTAGCCTTTAGCGAGTTTTTCACCACAGATTACACAGATTCACACAGATTAAATTTAATGTATTGATAATTAAAAGCTATAATGGCACAGTTTGAAAACTTTGGAGATCTGCCTTAATAATATCTATAATCTGTGTGAATCTGTGTAATCTGTGGTGAAAAGGTGTTTTGATACACCTTTCATGAAGAGCGTTACTTAATAGTGAAGGATGCTTCCAGGTTTGCGTTGGAGTCTCCGCCTATCCATAGTTTGTACTCACCTTTTTCTTGTCCCCAAGTCATATCTTTGCGTGTGAAAGAGAGGTCTTCGGGAGAAAGGTTGAAAGTGACTTTCCGGCTTTCTCCGGCTTTAATCATGATTTTCTTAAAACCTTTCAGTTCCTTGACCGGCCGTGTCACGCTACCTTTCATGTCACGTATGTAAAGCTGTACCACTTCTTCGCCGTCTACATTTCCGGTATTGGTGACATTGACACTGAACTGAAGGGTATCGCCTTCTTCCGCAATGACGGACGAGGGCTGGATATCCGAATACTCAAATGTAGTGTAACTCAGACCATAGCCGAAAGGATAAAGCGGCTCATTCGGACAGTCGATATACCGTGACTTATATTTCTCGCTCGATACCGATTTTAAACCCATAGGACGGCCTGTATTCTTCATATTGTAATAAAGCGGCACTTGTCCTGTGACCAGCGGAAAGCTCAGTGTCAGTTTGCCGGAAGGGTTGTAGTCACCGCTGACAACTTCTCCCAATGCCGCTCCCGCCATTGTACCGGGATTCCACGTGAGTAGGAGAGAGGATACCTTTTCCGTCACCTCTTTCAACCCGATGGGACGTGCCACAACAAGCAGAACAACGATGGGCTTTCCTGTTGATTTCAGTTTCTCAAGCAGTTGCATCTGTACTTCCGGCAATTTGAGCGAAGTCATGCTGGCTGCCTCACCGCTTTCCTTTTGCGACAATCCCATTGTGTAGAAGATTACATCCGCCTTTTGTGCTTGTACCACCGCATTTCTGAAGCCATCGGGAATCTCTTCGTGTATCCGGCAACCGGGAGCAAAGTAGATATTCTGTTTTCCATATCTCTCTTCCAGACCTTCCAGGAACGTAACTGTACGTTTCGGTTCCGGAGCCAGTACCCATGAACCCAGCATTTCCCGTTTGTGGTTGGCAAAAGGACCGATGAGCGCAATCTTCTTTCCTTCCTTTACGGGCAGTACGTTATTGTTGTTCTGCAATAATACCATTGACTTTTTTGCCAGTTCTTTGGCGGCCAATAGATTGCTGTCATTGAATATAGTGCTCTTTTCTTTCTCTTCACTTCCGTAGCGGTAAGGATCGTCGAATAGTCCCAGTTTATACTTCATCGTCAGAATCTCCGCACATAATTCGTTGACCGTCTCTTCACGTACAACCCCTTCCTTTACCAGCTTCTCGCCATGGAAAAGATAAAGATTATCCACCATGCACATATTCACTCCGGCGTTCATGCCCAAAGAAGCAGCCTCTTCGTCATTGCCGGCAACACCGTGCGCAATCAATTCTTTCACAGCCGTATAATCCGAAACGACAAAACCTTTGAATCCCATCTCTTTTCTTAAAAGATCGCGCATCAGAAAGCTGTTGGCGGTGCAAGGCACTCCGTCGTATTCATTGAACGCGCTCATCACGGTAGCGGCTCCGGCGTCAATGGCGGCTTTGAAGGGTGGGAGATAAGTATCCCGCAATTCCCGTTCCGAGATGTCCACCGTGTGATAATCACGTCCTGCCTGCGCGGCACCGTAGGCAATGAAATGCTTTGCGCAAGAGAGAATGGTATTGTCTTTTGACAAATCGTCTCCTTGATATCCGCGTACCATCGCCGCTGCGATAAGACCTCCGAGATAAGGATCCTCACCCGAACCTTCGGACACCCGTCCCCAACGGGGATCACGGCTGATGTCGCACATCGGGGAGAACGTCCAATGCAATCCTACGGACGAAGCTTCCTCTGCAGATACTCGTGCAAAACGCTCTATCTCTTCCAAATCCCAAGAAGCGGAGATACCCAGATTAACGGGGAAGATGGTCTTATATCCGTGGATAACGTCGCATCCCAGCAACAAAGGAATTTTCATACGGGTATTCTCCATAGCCAGTTTTTGCAGTCTGTGGGCTTCCGAAGCGTTGAGAGCACCGAACAGATTCCCGCATTTTCCTTCCTTTATCAGTTCCTCGATGTTGTTTATCGAGCCTGTAGGACCTGTAACATTACCTTTGGTGGGATAGATGATCATCTGTCCCAGCTTCTCTTCCAATGTCATTTTCTTTAAAAGAGAATCTACTTTGTGGGCGATTATCTGATCGGAGTTATCAGTCGTGTGCTGATTGCCGCACGACGATAACGTTAATAAGCTAAAAGCAGCTACATACAAAAAAATTCGTTTCATAAGTCTTATCTGTAATATTGGGTTTGTTTCACATTCAGCATATCTGATAACACAGTGGTAGGAATAGGCATGGTATAATTGCGCGGGAGTTCCAGTTTGTTGCAAAGAGGAATCATCGTCCTGAAATTCTCTTTGGTAATCGGGAAATTCGGTTTGTTGATGGCTCCCCACCCGTTTGTATTATCCAGATGTTGTTCTATTCCGTCGAACTCATCGTTTACTTTAGCATCCATAGCCGCCATCATATAGCCCGGATACAACTTATCTATGCGTACCAGTTCATAGTAACGGTTGCTCCATTCAAGTGCTATCTCAAGGCGTTTGTCTTTCCATATCTGTTCCAATAGAGCTGTACCCGATGTTGACGGAGAATCTTTCAGGTTTGCCCGGTGTCGTACCAGGTTCAGCCATTTTACGGCAAGCCCCTCCTCACCGGCATAATAAGCGGCTTCCGCTCCTATCAGTAGCACTTCTCCCATGCGGAGCAACTTCAGGTTACATCCTCCTAAGTTCGTTTGCGGAGTATCACCTGTTCCTACCGGTTTCTCCTGTGCGGCTTTCCGTGAATAGCGGTTCGGCCATCCGGCAGCCAATAAGTTCTTGTTGTTGAATGCTACCCCGTTTATCTGGTCACCGTTTATTTTTCGGAATGGACTGCTATTCTCGGGATGTTTCATACCGCTGAGCGGGTTAGTGACCCCGAACAGGACGGTTCCGAAGTAACGGGTATCGATAATTTCTCCCGTGCTACCGTCCGTTTCATACTGATTGATAAGATTCAGCGTAGGGGCTACACGTCCGTATCCGTTGTATGATCGGGGTTGGGAAGGCCGCCATCCGGCGAAACGGGTATCTCCGGTAGAGGTGGACTCCGTACCTATCTCGAACAAAGACTCCGAGCAGTAATTGCCTGCTCTGCGGAATATCTCTTCAAAGTTATTATGTAGCGGATAATCCTCTTCCATTGCTTTCACTATTTCCACAATCTCCTCATAGCACTTGTCCGCTTTCTCCTGATCATGATTGAAATAAATCTCGTTGGCCGCCTGATATAGCAAGGCCTTTGCCAGCAAGCCTTGTGCTGTTCCCAGATGAGCACGTCCTTGCCAGTCGGTAGTGTAAAGTTCCGTCCATTCCTGTTTGGTGGGAATATACTTCACGGCTTGGCGCAAGTCCTCCACAATATAGTCATAAAGCTGCGTCACAGACTTGTCATTGGTCAGCCGGGCATATTCGGCAGGAGTGATGTCTCCCTCTTCGGGCAGGATAACCACCTCTCCGAACGTATTGACAAGCATCATATAGAAGAAAGCGCGCACTACTCTGTTCTCGGCAATCAGCCCGTTCTTATATTTGTTCATGAACTCGTCAAAGTAGCTTTCCAGTGCGCGTATATTGATATTTGTGCGGTCTATTCCCTTGTAACTTGCCGTCCATATATCATTGATATAATTGGTGGAAGAAGGAGTGATTCCGTAGAAGTTCTGGAACTGATTATACAAGCGGTTGTGCGTGATTCCTCCGGCGTCGCTGAGTATGGAACCCCTCAATGCATTATCCGAAGCGATTTCTCCCATAGTACTGAAAGCATCGCCTTGTCCTTCCCCTAATGTGAGTATGGCACTGTAAACAGACGAACTGAGTTTGATAGGATCGTTCAGCGATACGGAGGGAGTCATATTATGTGCCGGTTTATCCAGAAAGTTATCCATACAGGAGGATAAGAATCCGGCAAGCAGACCGGTCATCACGGTGGTTATAATGATTCTTTTGTTCTTCATGATTCTTGTTTTTTATCGTTTAGAAAGAAAAGGAAGTACCTACTGTAAATGTACGGTTGTCAGGGTATAATCCGAAATTATCGATACCGCCCCTGTTGGCATTGCCCGTAGCGCCGATATGTGTCTTATATCCCGTTGCTTTGGTGAACGTATGTAAATTGGCTCCCGACAGGAAAATGCGGGCGTTCCTCATACGAATCTTTCTCAGCAGCTTGTGGGGGAAAGCATAGGAGAGCTGCACATTGGCAATGCTCAGGTAGTCTCCGTCCTCAATGAAATAGCTGCTGTCCATAGATGAGGCGTCTCCACGTACAAACACACGCGGGATATGATAAGATGTACCTTCACCGTGCCATGCACCGAGCATATCGGTTGTGAAGTTCTGTTCATTCTGGCGGTACTGGGTGCGTCGGTTATAAATCTTATGCCCCAGTCCGCTGGTGAGGTCTACTATAAGCGTGAACCCCTTGTAGGAGAATCTTGTATTGAATCCAAGCTGTACTTTCGGGATATAAGAACCCAGATAAACATAATCGTTGGTATCGATCACTTTGTCACCGTTCACATCCTCAAATATCAGTTCGCCCACACGTGTGCCGCTTATATGAGGCAGACTTGCCAATTGTTCGTCATTCTGGAAGACCCCGACAGCTTTGTATCCCCAGAAGCTGCCGATAGGATAGCCTTCCATTGTACGGTTGGGAGCATTGCTGATACCACCGATATTATCGTTGATTTTCTTCACATTGTTCTTGACGGTAGAACCGGTGAAAGTGAACATACTGTTTACCTTTCCCAATTTAGGAGAATAGGCTACATTCCACTCGAATCCTTTGTTGGTTACCGTTCCGATATTACTTGTCACGTTAAACTTCGACGGCTGAATCAGTAACGGCATCATAACCTTCGATGTCTCTTTATGGAACCAGTCTACCGATACGGAGAGAAGATTGCGGAAAGCGGCGAAGTCGATTCCCAGGTTGAAAGATTTCATCTCTTCCCACGACAGGGTAGTGTCGTACATCAATCGCAGTGCGTCCGTAGAATAAATGCTATTATTAGGTCCCGTTACGATATTCACGCTGTTGGCGTAGAGTGTCTGCGCATTGCTCACCCCTTTATCGTTGCCGACTACTCCGTAGCTCGCTCTGAGTTTCAGCTTGTCCAACCATCGCGTACCTTTCAGGAAATTCTCTTCGGACATCGTCCAGCCCAGTCCCAATGACGGGAAGAACCCGTAGCGATTGTCCTTGGGATAAGCGGACGAACCGTCCACACGTCCGGTAGCTATAACATTATAACGCCCTTTCAAGGTATAGGTGATACGTCCGAGATAAGACACATAACTCTTTTCCGAGCCACCGTCCTCACCGGTAACGGTTGTTCCCTGTCCTGCGTACCATAAGTTCTGGTTCTTCCAAGCTTCCCACGGAAGTCCGGTAGCAAACAGATTGGCATACTGTGTGCGGTAATATTGCATGGTAAATCCGCCCATGACTGTCAGCCGATGGTCTTTCTTGTGCAGATTGTATGTCAGCGTGTTTTCCAACTGCCATGAATTGTTGTTGAAACTGTTGTGAGTCAGTCGTGATATCTTGTAAGGCGAATTGGAGTCTTCCACGTTCTCCATGAAAGCCGGAAGGAAAATCTTCTCTTCCCCGTTGGCATAAGTTGTAGAGAAAGCAGTCCGGAACTTCAACGGCTTGATGATATCCCATTCCAGAAAATAATTACTGTTGAACCGGTTCGTTTTCCGGTAGCGGTCGTGCGTATAGTAGAGCAGGGCATACGGATTGTTGTCTCCTCCGTTGAAGTCGTTCTCACTATCACTGTCCCCTGTCAGATTGTACACGGGGGCATTCGGCAATCGTTTTCCTGTGAGTGAGAAAACGTTGTTGTCCACCCCTCCCTTATCGTCCGTGGTAAAGATCATATTCACCCCTATTTTCAGATTCTTGTAGAGCTGATAAGAAGCGTTGACTTTGGCATTCAGGCGTTTATAATCAGTATATTCTATTACACCCTCCTGATGCAGATAACCCAGTCCGGCATAGAAGTTGGCTTTCTTTGTGCTGCCCGATACGCTAAACTGATAATTGCCCGTCAATGCCGTGCGGTTGGCGAGATCCTGCCAATCGGTACCTGCGCCTGCCGTCTCCCAATCCGGATAAGGAATGGAGTTGATAGCGTCCGCGTTCTGATAATTATCCGCCAGATACTCCAAGTTGCGTATCTGCTGGTATTGGCTTGTGTTGGCGAGTGGCAGCAAGCGTTCCATCTCTGCCAGAGAGAAGCTAGCTGATGCGTTCACACGGGTGACACCTTGCTCACCGGAACCCTGCCGGGTAGTGGCGAGAATCACTCCATTGGCTCCTCTCGAACCGTAGATAGCGGTAGCCGAAGCGTCTTTCAATACCGTGATAGATAAGATATCGTTCGTATTGATGGTATTCAGTTCGTCCAATGTCATGAACTGCCCGTCTACAACACAGATAGGTTCGGAATCATTGTACGAACCTACACCGCGTATACGGACAGAAGCCGTTGCACCCGGCTCGGAAGTGCCCAATACTTCCATTCCGGGAATCTTGCTTCCGATAGCGTCAAGCAGATTGACAGTCGGTATTTCGCTCAGCTCTTTGCCGGAAAGGGTGGAGATTGCTCCTGTCAGGTCCTCTTTCCGTTGCGAGCCGTAGCCTACCACTACTTCCACCTGCTCCAGTTGGTTGACTGCCGGTTCCAGTTGTACACGGAGTTTGCTCCGGCCTTTCAGCTCTATTTCCCGTCTTTCATAACCGATGAAAGAGAAAACTAATGTAGCTCTTGGACCTGCTTTGATGGCGAAGTCCCCATTTACTCCGGAGGAAGTGCCCCGTTGGGTTCCTTTCACTTGGATGGATACGCCGGGAAGCGGTTCTCCCGCTTCGTCGAGCACCACTCCACTGATTTGAATATTCTGCGCTTGCAACAGACTTGCCATTACAAGCAGGCAAATCGTAAACAGCGTTCTATACATTGGACTGAAATACATATTGTTCTTCATATTTTTCTGAGTTTAAGACTACTAAGGTGATTATAATTACTCCATGCAACGCTGAGGAACCTTGTACTGCTGTTGCAGTCTGGTGAGTTCCTTTTTCAGCTCCGCCGTTATTTTCTCCGTTCCTTTCCGACCGTAGATATTGTGCATTTCCATCGGGTCATTTTTCAGATCGTAGAGTTCCCATTCCTTATCCTGATAGAAATACATCAGTTTATAGCGCTCTCCCTTTACTCCGTAATGCTTGTGAACACTGTGGAAACCGGGGAATTCATAGAAGTGATAGTACAGGTACTTTCTCCAGTCCGGAGTTTTCTTGCCCTCCAGCAATGGGAGGAATGATACGCCCTGCATCTCTTTCGGGACATCAATACCGCACATTTCCAGGAAAGTGGGAGCGAAGTCTATATTCTGTGTCAGTTTGGTGATATGCGTGCCCGCTTTGATTTTCGGAGGGAAGCGCATCATCATCGGCATTTTCATGGATTCCTCGTACATAAACCGCTTGTCAAACCAGCCATGTTCGCCGACGTAGAAGCCTTGATCGCTGCAATATACAATGATTGTATTGTCGAGCAATCCCTCTTTCTTCAGATAATCGAGCGTCTTGCCTATGCTTTCGTCAAGGGAAGCGATGGTTGCCATATATTCGCGCGCATACCGTTGATACTTCCAGAGAGCGAGGTCTTTGCCTTGTAAATCGCGTTCCCATAGAGAGTTGTTCTTCTCACGATAGTTATCGTTGAAACGTTTCCATTGTTCGGGTGTCATACGACGGTTGAGGTGCTTCCACGGATCGAAACGCAGCGAATCGCTACCTTTGGCTACGTTCATTTTCAGGTCGTGCCCTTCGTACATATCACGGTAGATATTCATTTTCTGTTTCTGTGCCGCTTTACGTCCTTCGTAGTCGTCGAAGTAGTTGGCGGGCACAGGGAAGTCCACATTGTCATAAAGATGATAGTGACGTTCGGCAGGCCACCAGTTGCGGTGCACGGCTTTGTGGTTCATCATCATAAAGAAAGGCTTGTTCCGGTTGCGGTGTTCCAACCAGTCTATGGTCTTTTCGGTGATAATATCCGTCACGTATCCGTCTATGCGTACCGTATCGTTCTCGGTGATGAAGTCGGGGTTGTAGTATTCTCCCTGATCGTTCAGGATAGTCCAATAATCAAATCCGGTAGGCTTCGTCACCAAATGCCATTTACCGATCAGAGCGGTCTGATAACCGTTCGCCTGGAATATCTTCTGTACCAATAGTTGCGAGCCGTCGAACTTGTTTCCGTTTCTCATAAATCCGTTGGCATGGCTATGCTTTCCGGACATTACCGCAGCGCGGCTGGGACCCGACAGGGAATTGCAACAATAATTGGCTTCGAAAAGTGCGCCTTCGTTGGCTATCCGGTCAATGTTCGGAGTAGGTGCCAGGCGTGAGAATTCGGAGCCGTATGCGCTGATGGCCTTCTCTGCATGGTCGTCCGACATAATAAAGAGAATGTTGGGAGCGGACTCCTTCGCTTTGTCTTGCGCATGAGTGCCGGCAAGTGGGAGTAGGGGAATCACTGCTCCTAATAATAGTTTGTTCTTGGCTACTGTTTTCATAAGTTCCATTAATTTTTCGTTGTGATGCAAAGGAAAGAATTGTTCGGCAAGGCATAAAAACAAACAGTGCCATTTGGTTACGTCAGACCGATTTTTCTTAGGAAAACAGCTACTACATCACTACTTCACTTCTCTTTTTCTACTTGCTAAACAGTTGATAATTAATGATATGTGATTACCCTATTTATAAAACATGAAAGTAGTCCGTATGCTTAGATATCAATGAGAAACTGTACCAGATCGACGCTTGAATCCAGTTCCATCTTTTTTCTGAGGCGGTATCTGGCTGTTTCCACCGCGCGCACTCCTATGTTCAGCATATCCGCCATGTCTTTGGTACTCATATTCAGGCGTAGCAAGGCGCATAATTTCAGGTCGTTCGGTGTCAGTTCGGGGAAACGTTGCCGTAGATTCCTGAAGAAGTGCTCATGAATCAGATCGAAATTAGAGAGAAACAGGTCCCATTCCTTGCCTTTGGTGGTGGCGTTGTCTATCATATCTATCAATTTCTGATAGTATTTGTTGGGATATTGGCTGCCCAACATCCGTTTATGGCTTTCTATCTCCTCCTTGATGGCGAGCAGTATCTTGTTGTTCTCTATAATCGTCATGGTCGATTGCGTCAGTTCCTTGCCTTTGAACTGTATTTCGTCATTGAGCCGTTTGTTTTCAAGTTCGATGATTTGCTGTTCGCGCTCTTTGATGATATGTTGCTGTTGGCGTAGCGTTCTCCGGCGTACGCCTGCATAGATAGCAACGAAGATGATTGCCAGCAGACAGAAATAGCCGATATAGGCCCATGAACTCAGATACCACGGCGGAAGGATACGGAAAGCGAAAGAAGCGGTGGCTACAGCTATCCCTTTCTCGTCGATAGCCCTGCACTTCAGGCAATAGTCGCCTGCCGGGAGCCGTTGCATATTGATGGAAGGCGTGTTCTGCTTTTCCTGCCAATGCTTTTGGATACCGTTCTCTTCCAGTTTGAACTGAAAATAGATGTCTTCATTATAGGCAGGATAAGCCACCTGCACGTCCAGACTGTTAAAGTCGGAAGTCAGCAGGCACGGAGTGTCTCCGTTGCGTACGGGCAGGCTACGTGTCTCGTCTTTCAGTATATTGTAAGAGGTGATATGGCTGAAAGTCATTTCCTGATTGAGAGACGGACGGCTGTCCTCCGGCTTGTTGGGTATAAGCACGAGTACATTCTCCGCACATAAGATGGAGTGCTCCGGTGTGATGGGGACGATACTCTCGAAATCCTTGTGCATCCGCAGATTATAACTGTCAAACAGCAATACTCTCTCTATGACCGGTGCTTCGGAAGCCGACATATTGACCAGTGCCACGCCCATATCGGTGATGAACCAGTAGTAAGTGTTGTCCACCTTCACAATCTGCTTGGTGTGGGTTATGAACTCCAGATGGGTATTCAGCCGGTCGTACGGAACGATGGAGTCCGACAGGTCATTATACGTGTAGAACTGTTTTTCGTTGGTAAATACGATTCTTCCGCCGACATTGAAAACACCGATGTGCGTCCGGCTTGAGTCTCCGATACAGGAGATGAATTCGTTTCCGGTGAAGCCCGTATGGTTCCGGTTCATTTTCAGCTTGTATATTCCCTTGCGTGTATGCGCTACCCAAAGGTTTCCGTTATTATCGAACTCCATGTATCGCGGATAACCGTTGAAGTTGTTAAGGCGCTGGCGGAACAGGTAGCCGCCATCCGGTTCTACATCATAAAGGTTGATGGAATTATAACTGCCCAACAGGAAGCCTTTTCGCTGTTGCGGGTAATGAATCTCCGTTCCCGCCAATGCTCCTCCTGTGGGATACATCTCGGTCAGGCGGTTTTGCCTATCCAGCAGGTAGGTCGCTTTGCTATGCCCGATGATAAGTCCTTCTTCGGTTTTGAGCAGTTTCTGTACGTAGCCGCTTGGCAAGTTCATCTTTTCCGGCGAGAAATTCTGTTCCTGAGTCATGAATTCCCCTGCTTTTATTCGCCATAAACCTTGATTGGAGGCGATGTAGAGGTAGTCATTCCATAGAGCGGCATCAAAGATGGAGCCGATACTTTGTTCTTTCAGGTAGTGGAAAGAGAAAGAATCATTGACAAAGGCGAGTGAAAGTCCCTTCTCCAGTCCGATCCAGATATTGTTGGCCTTGTCTTTAAAGAGTGACAAGACGGTATTGTGCTGCAACTTGTTCCGATGATCCAGTTTGTAAAGCAGGTTACCTTGCGGGGTGAAACAGAGCAGGCCGTTACTGCGTGTTCCTGCCAGCAGATTGCCGTTCTCCGCATAAAGAGCTTCGTTATTGCCGATGATATCCGGTGTCTTGTTGATGGTCGATTGCGGGATATATTTCCCTTGATCGTAAATCCAGAATCCTTGATTTTCTGTTTGGATGAGCAAACGGTTGCCTTCATACGGCAATATACTGCGGACAGGGCTTTGGAAAGGGGCAGAGGAGGTGGGCAACTTGGTAAGGTTGTTCTTCTCCAGCAGATAAAGTTCGTCCTGAATCACCGCGTAGATTTGGTTATTGACTTTATAAAGGCGTTGCATCATGTTTTTCACCGGATAGAAAGCTATCTTCTTCGATTGGGTATCGAAAGAGAAATAACCGGCAAAAGACTGGAAATAAATCAGGTTTTCGTCCTGTTCGATACTCCATATATCCTTGTTTTTCAATTCCTTGTGTTGGAACAAGCCGGAGATGGAAGTGTAGACTAATTTACCATATTCGTTTCTTTCAAAGTAACCGAACTCTTCGTAGCTGCCGATATAGATACGGTCGTCCGGAGAGATATAAAGGGAACGGATGGTTCGGTTCTCGTTGGTGGTGTATGTCTGCCATGTTTTCCCGTCGTAACAGACCAGGCCGTTACGGTTGGCTACATAAATAATACCTTTGCTGTCTTGTCCGATGTCCCAATTCTGGCACATCACTTCCTTATTCGTGAAGTTTCTGACGAATGGAATAGAGACTGCCAGAGCGTTGGCAGAGGTTAATAATACGATAATGAGCGCATAAATGTATTTCATAGTTCCAATATCATATAGGGGATTCCTCGACAAAAATACAAAACTTTGGGTAGGATGCAATGTAGAGCGCGAAAACATTTGTAATATATGTCGGCTTATTTTAGGCGGAATCTGCATATCTGTGGGAGTAAACATCCGTATATAAACTTCCACTCTACTGCTGCCAAACTTCCTTTCAATAGGAACTAAACTTCTTTTCTACCGTACATAATCTATAAACGAAGGCTTCGTTTTTAAAAATGAAAGTTCTGTTTTTATAAACAAAGCCTTTGTTTTTATAAACGCAACTTGCGTTTATAGATTACTAGTGCGGGATTCTAAGTTTATGTTCTATTGAAAGGAAGTTTGACAGTAGTAAAACGGAAGTTAGTTACTGGTAGACGGGGAACAATCTCCCCGTTTACTCAAACTAAACCTACTCTGTCTTACTGACTTCTTCCCCGTTCTTGTATGCCTTACCCTTTTCAGAGGTGACGGTAGAACCTTCCAAGTTATAATTGGCGTTGTCTTTGAATGACTCGTTAAAGCCTTTGGTGGTAGCTGGATTGTTACTCCAGCCTATTGCGTAACAGATGATTGCATCTCCGTTGGCATTGGCTGATAATGTTCCTAACATTTGTGACTCTGTTGTATTAGGTAGTTTGTTGGTTAGGAATGTAGGGTTAGAGTTTCCTATAAATCCTCCGAGCCATACATTGCCTGTCCGGGATTGGGTAGAAATTTGAGAATCTTCTTCAATTATACATTTTGTGTTCATTATTTCTGCGTTTGTAGTTATTCCTCCTATGATTCCTCCTGTATGAGCATTGTCTTTATTTGTTACGTTTATATTTCCATTGTAAGATAAACAACTACCGTTAAAAATCTTGGAGTTATTTGTCCATTCACCAACTAAGCCTCCTGTTCTTGTGATTCCTGGTTTATCATTTGTTATAGTAATATCGACCTCTGAGCGGATATTCCCAGATAATTCTGTACTATAGCTTTGTCCTATTAATCCCCCGGTTTGAGTAGCTCCAGTCGATATTATGTCAATACTTCCTGTAATTGTCAGATTCATTATTTTAGCATTTTTGGTATAAGCAAAGAATCCGATGCCTCCTGATGCGTTTGTTCTAGAAATCTTCATACCACTAATTGTTTTTCCGTTTCCATCAAATACACCGGCGAAAGACTTCTTTGCTTCTCCGATAGGTTCCCAATCTTCTCCGTCAAGGGAAATATCAGCGTCTAGTTTGAAATGTTTGCCAGCAAAGACTTTCTCATCATTGACTTCACCTTCTTTTGAATCACGACTGATAGCCCGTAACTGTGCAGCATTCGTAATAATCCAAGGACTTGTTTCTGTTCCTTCCCCTGTCTTGGTATAATCTTCATCCGGTTCCGGCTCCGGTTCTTCCTCTTTGGCTACGGTCACTTCGAGCGTATACTGCTGTCCTTTTTCAAAAGCAATACCTTCGAGCGTACCATTATAGACTTCGCCACTTTCATCTGTAACCGCTATTGCTAACTGCTTACCGCTTAAATCGACAGGAAAGAGGAGTACGTTTGCTTCCAATTGCTGCAAAGCCTCGAAGTCTTTCAGATTCAGTGTCACCTTATTAGTGCTCTCATTCGTAACAAACTTAAAATCTGCGGCAGAAGCTGGATAATTGTTACAATTAACCGATTTGATAAGATTCTTGCCATTGGTGCTGATATCTACAGTTGTCGGGATGACCTCTGCGGGCAATGTGATCTTTAATGTCAGGATAGCCATTTGCGGTTGGAACTCAATCGTATTGATAGCACCGTTCTCGAAGGCGCTGACACCGTACATATAGTAGAATGCTGACAAATGGTCTTTCGTCGCATTCCCTTTCTGGGTAAGAACGTTTTGGGTATCGGTCGGATCTGTACCGGGAGCGAGTAGGGGAGTACTTGCTGCGTTTGCTTTCTCTTTGGCTTTTCCTGCGGGATAGAAAGCACGGATATAATCACCCTCTTCCGGTGTGGGGAACGCTTTTTTGACCGCTTCAAATGTTGCCTCGTTCACTTGCGAATCTTCGGTGTAGAAGAGATTCTTCTCGGAATCGGCTTTCTTTGCATATAAAGCGATGGTATTGTCGGTATTCCATAGCAGAGGTTCAGGTATAATAGCCTCAACGGTGGTTATTCCTTGACTGCTGCTGCCGCCCTGTGCGGAATCATCATCGTCGGAACAGCTGCTGATAAACAGTGCGGCGGTCAATGCTATGGAACATTGGATAAAATTGATAGTTTTCATGATAGTAAATTGATAGGTTATTGATTATAGTTTGTCTCCGATCTCGTTTTGAGTCTTTCGGAGGGTTTCTTTTAATTCGTTTATCACTTTCTGATACTTCTTGTTGTTGTATTGGTCCGTCATCTCGTGAGGATCGTTCTGTAAGTCGTAGAACTCCCATACAGGCTGGAAATTGGGCTTGTCGATAGAACCTTTCGTTCCGCATGACTTTCCGTAGAAATAAATCAGTTTGTAGCGGTCGGTGCGCAGTCCGTAGTGGGCGGGGATGTTGTAACCTTTGAAATTCATCCAATAACGGTAATACGCTGTCTTTCTTGCGTCGGGAGCTTCCTTGCCGTTTAGAGAAGCGGAGAAACTTCTTCCGTCCATATAGTCGGGAGTCGATATGCCTGCATACTCGAGAAGTGTCGGAGCAAAGTCGATGTTCTGTACGAAGGTCTTACAGGTAGTGTGCTTCGGTATTCTTTTCGGGTAGCGGATTACTAATGGCATACGCAATGCCTCTTCGTACATCAACCGTTTGTCTACGAGCCCGTGCTCACCCATGTAGAAGCCTTGATCGGAAGTATAGACGATGATGGTGTTGTCCAGTTGTCCGTTCTTTTCCAGATAATCGAGCAGGCGGCCTACATTCTCGTCTATTCCGGCGATGCAGGAAAGATAGGTGCGGATGTACTCTTGATAAGCGTCTTTCACTCTGTCTTCTTTGGGAATTTCCTTGTTGGCAAACCGCCCTCCGGAAATCTTATTGTGCACGGACTTCAGTATAGGACGGCTGTCGAGGTTCTCATACAGGTTGTCCGGTTCGGGAAATACAACGCCTTTGTACAGGTCTTTGTGTCTCTCTGCCGGAGTGAATGGGGTATGAGGCGCTTTGAAGTGGCACATCAGGAAGAAAGGTTTGTTCTTGTCCGCTTGCTCCATCCAATCGATACATTTGTCCGTGATGACATCCGTACAGTAACCTTTGGTGCGTACGGCGTGTTTCACGTCGAAAGGAAGTCCGCTTTCCATAAAACCGGGATTCTCGTATTTGCCTTGTCCAGGCATGACACTGTAGAAGTCGAAACCTTCGGGCTGTGTGCCGATGTGCCATTTGCCTACGATGGCAGTCTGATAACCGTTCTTTTGGAGTTCCTTTGCCATGGAAGGATGTCCGGCGGGAAGTTCATCGGCGAGGGTATATACTTGGTTGTGATGACTGTATTGCCCCGTCAGGATAGCCGCCCGGCTGGGAGTGCTGATGGAATTGGTGACAAAGCAGTTCTCCATCTTGACTCCTTCGTTGGCTATACGGTCGATATTGGGAGTTTTCACATAGTCTTTCAGTACTGAGGCGTATACACCGATGGTCTGGAAAGAATGGTCGTCGGACATGATATAGAGTATGTTCGGCCTGCCGTCGGCGGCAAAGGCGGCTACGGCGCTCAAAGACAGGGCTGCCGTGCTTATACCCGTTTGAAGGAATGAAGTTTTCATCGTAAATTAATGTTTAAAGTATCTATTCGTTTATTGTCTTTGTACATATCCAGGCTATATGCGCGCTTACTCCATCGGTCGTAAGGGAGTTGCAGCACATTGATTCCCTGCTTTATCTTGTCCGGAGTGACTTTGCGGACTTTCTCTTCACAGTTGATTGTAAAATAGATGTCCGCTGAGGCTGCGTCAGACCAGTATCGTATGTTGTAATCCTCTGTATCCGGATGAGCGGTCAGATCGACGGCTCCGGTCTGGAGATTGACAGGGTTCTGGCAGAATCCTTCAGGATAAGTCACCGCCTTGAATCCGGCCGCTTCAAGTCCTTGTCGGATAGGTTCGCTTTGCAGGGCTAGTTTCCATATCAATCCGCTGCGGTAATTCTCGATGACGGATACGACGGGCATTACGGAAATGGATAAATATCGGGAGTCTGCCCAAGCCAAACTTCTGTTGTAGGCATCCGCAATGCCGTAAGTTCCTTGTAGATGGGGCGTTTCATAGAGCGAGCGAATGACTTGCAGGGCATAGAACGGAGTGACGGGAATTGTTCCCATAGCTCCTGTGGTGCAAATCGTACCGTCGTCGCGGCTCTCTCCGGGTGCACGGCCTTTGTATCCTAAAGGCTTCGGTCCGTAGCAAGCGCTCAATCCCCAGTTGTATTCGTCGTACAGATACTCTTTCGGAGCGTCGTTTAGACTATAATGGCGGTTTATCAGCGCATGGTTGGTGCAGAACTCCCAATAATCTGCATAGTTATCCTGATATAAAAAAGGGTTTATCCATAGGAACGGATGCTGCGTGGTGAAGAGCGGACCGCCTTTTTCTTCTCCGCCCAGCTCGAACGTATATCCGTAGGTGGTACGGCCTGCATTGAAGAACTTATTTCCCCGCCATCCGTTGGTATACACATCTTCCGTAACAGCATATTCTTCGGGAGCGGAAAGCGCGAGCAGATAAGCAGGCAAGGCTTCGCAAGGACCGGTTATCTTGAGTGGAGCAAAGCCTAAGTCCTTATCCCATGCCCAATACAGCGTCTTCTCTCCGTTGGTGTAGAAGTTCCAGTCTATTTCGTTGTGGAATTTGCTGACAAAAGCCCTTGCTTCGGTTTCCGTTGCATCTTCCGAGTTGAAGTATTCGGAGCAGATGAATAGTCCCATCATCATAAAAGAAGTCTCCACCAAATCGCCTGCCGACTGTTGTTTCTGATTGAAAGGCAGGCCTGTCCCCGTCTTTCCGTCCATCCAATGCGACCATGCTCCGTGATAGCGTTCGGCCTTATTGAGGAAAGTACACATATCCAGAAAACGCTGTGCTCCTTCCTTGCGGGTGATCCAGCCACGTTCTACGGCAACGGGAATGGCGGTTGCCGCATATGCCGACCCTGCCAATGCCACTGTGTTTGTGGAGCGTTCCGTTCCTATCAGCGCCATTTTGCTGTCTGCCTGACAGTTCTCGTAGAAGAAGCGGAAGTATCCCCGCTGTATATCGGTCAACGTCTGCCTTTGCTTCTCAGGAGTATATTCCAGCGAATCGGCAAAGTAGTTCCCTTCCGGAACGGTGGGGACAGACGGTGTCTCCGGTTGTTCCGGTGAATGGAAATCCTGTCCGTCCAAACAGCTGGACAAGACGGTGACGGCTGTCAGGAGAAGGCAAAGTATCGGTTGGTGGCTCATCATTCAATCAGAGGGAATTAATTCAGTTGGACTTTTACTTCTGCTTTCGGTTGGCCATTTTCTTGCAGACGGATGATACAGCGTTGCGTATCTTTCAATCCGCTACGGTCGAACGAGAGTTGGTTGAGGCCTTTCGGGTACTTCTTTGCGGGAATCTCCGAAAGCACTTTGGTGCCTGCCTCATTGCAGATCTGGAATGACACTTGTCCGGCTTCCTCCAGATAGAAATCTAGTTCGTACATTTTGCGGTCGGGGTGACGGAGCATATCGTAGTAGCCCGTGCGTGTGTCCGCAATGGCATACGGGAAACCTGTGGGATGGACGGGCAGATGAATGCCTGCTTTTTCCATACCTTTCCTGATGTCGGGATGATTGGCGAGCAGCTTCCATAGGAAACCACTGCGGTAGTTCTCTATCATGATAACGATAGGGGCCTGGTCGATGGCGATTCTGCCTTTGAAATACCAGTCGTCTACAAGGCTGTAGCCGTCTCCGAATCCTCCCGGAGTGTGCAGCTTCGGGCAGTTATAATGCAGGTTGAGCAACATCTGTATGGAATAGAAAGGCGTGTAAGGCATGGACGAGAGGGCGGCGGTAGGAGCTATCACGCCATCATCCCGCTTCGGAGTGCGTGGCTTGTACCCTTTCTTGACGGGCTGGTTCGGTCCGGAACCGGCACTTAGTCCCCAGTTGAACGCGTCATACCGGTATTCTTTGGGAGCTATTTCCATACAATAATGCCTGTGTATCATGGCGTGGTATGTTCCATATTGCTGATAGTCTATGTATTCATCCTGCATCGTTTTGGGGTTTATCCCTAGAAATGAATAATGGGACAGGAACAGAGGACCGCTCAATTGGGCTCCCATGACAAAAGGATAACCGTAATGCACACGGTTAGGTTTGCATATCTTTCCGTTCTGTTGCCATCCGTTCTTGTATATATCGGCACCGATGGCGTACTTATCCGGTGCACCCAAAGCAAGAATGTAGGTCACCAGCGCTTCATTGTATCCATGTAGCGGTAAGGTATACGCTCCGTTCGTGCGTTCCCACAGCCAATATAACTCTCCGTTGTGCACGAAATCGCTCCATTGTATGGTCTTGCGGAAGCTGTCTACCGTTTTCCGTATCTCTTTTTCGACGGAATTGTTTTCTGTCAGGTAAGCTTGGGCGGCATACAACCCCATCATCATAAAGGAAGTTTCTACGAGATCTCCGGCTTCTATCTGTTTGCCGAACTTCACGGGCTCACCTTCTGCGTTCATCCAATGCGACCATGCGCCTTTGATGCGGTCTGCCTTGTTGAGATAGCGTACTAAGGACAGGATACGTTTGGCGCCCGCTTCGCGGCTAATCCATCCCCGCTCTATTCCCGTCAGTATCACCATGACGCCAAAACCGCTTCCTCCGGTAGTCAGATTCTTGTTGTTGACGTTGGCGCTGGCATGAATCATACCTGTCTGCTTGTTGGCAAACTGCCAGAAATGATTGAATGCGGCACGCTGTTCCTGCTCCAGCACTTTGCGTACGGAGTCGGGTTCGTATGAGAAAGTCGAAGTAGCCCGTGCGGGTGTTGCTGCATACCCTGATATATATAGGCTACACATCAGAAGAAGACTGAATACTGTTTTTGTTAATAGGAAGTGATTCATAGCTTTTTATTTTTTGAGCAAAGTAAAGCTTTTCTTGCTTTCTACTCAAATTCCGGACGTCGTATCGAATACGTCAGTATGAAAAAAGAGAATCTTTTTACTACTATTTCTATACTACATTGGTAGATAAGTGATTGTGTATGAGTTATGTGTATCCGCTATTTGTCTTTTGTTTCCTGCTGTCCATTTCATTCGTTTTTATGCGCTGTTTAGTTATTTGATGATGATACGGCATGTATTCAGACCTGATTTTGTATCTTGTTTGTTTTTTGCCGGTAGTCTTAAAAAATACAATACTCTCTTCGCTTTAAGTAAAAATTTCCTCCGAAACGTATTATAGTTCGTTAAAAAAGTGTACATTGCAACGTTTCTGGACATTTTTGATGGATAATTGGAACAAAATTGTAATGTTAACCCGTTTTCTTTTGCTATTTTTGCATCGTGTACGTAAACGACGTGCATTTAGCAGAGAGGCTTATTCAATAACTATAAATAAATAAAGTATGAAAACGAACTATGAAATTCGCTATGCCGCGCATCCCGAAGATGCAAAAAGTTATGATACCGCAAGAATCCGTAGAGATTTTTTAATCGAAAAGATATTTGTCCCCAATGAAGTAAATATGGTGTATTCCATGTACGACCGTATGGTGGTAGGTGGCGCGCTTCCTGTTGGTGAGGTGCTGAAGCTTGAAGCGATTGATCCGTTGAAAGCTCCGTTCTTCCTGACCCGCCGTGAAATGGGTATCTTCAATGTGGGAGGTCCCGGTATTGTAAAAGCAGGCGATGCGGTATTTGAACTTGATTATAAAGAAGCCCTTTATCTGGGTTCGGGTGATCGTGAGGTGACCTTTGAAAGTAAGGACGCTGCCCATCCGGCTAAGTTCTACTTCAACTCGCTGACTGCACACCGCAACTACCCTGACCGCAAAGTGACGAAAGCCGATGCAGTCGTTGCCGAGATGGGTTCTCTGGAAGGGTCCAATCATCGTAACATCAATAAAATGCTGGTGAATCAGGTGCTTCCTACCTGCCAATTGCAGATGGGTATGACGGAACTTGCTCCGGGAAGTGTATGGAATACCATGCCTGCTCACGTACACAGTCGTCGTATGGAGGCTTATTTCTACTTTGAAATTCCCGAAGACCATGCTATCTGTCACTTTATGGGCGAAGTGGACGAAACGCGCCACGTATGGATGAAAGGCGATCAGGCGGTGCTTTCACCCGAATGGTCTATCCACTCGGCTGCCGCTACCCACAATTATACCTTTATCTGGGGCATGGGCGGCGAGAACCTCGACTACGGAGATCAAGATTTCTCATTGATAACAGACTTGAAATAAACAACTACAATAATTTTCCTAATTTAATAACAAAAAATTATGAATCAGTTTTTGAATTTTTCTTTGGAAGGTAAAGTAGCTCTCGTTACAGGTGCTTCTTACGGTATCGGATTTGCAATCGCTTCTGCATTCGCAGAACAAGGTGCTACTATTTGTTTCAACGACATCAATCAGGAGTTGGTGGACAAAGGTATGGCTGCATACGCTGCAAAAGGTATCAAAGCTCACGGTTATGTATGTGATGTAACAGACGAACCGGCTGTACAGGCTATGGTTGCCACTATCGCGAAAGAAGTAGGTACAGTTGATATTCTTGTTAATAATGCAGGTATCATCCGTCGTGTGCCTATGCACGAAATGGAAGCCGCTGATTTCCGTAAGGTGATTGACATCGACCTGAACGCCCCGTTCATCGTTTCTAAGGCTGTTTTGCCCGCAATGATGGAGAAACGTGCAGGTAAGATCATCAACATCTGCTCTATGATGTCTGAATTGGGACGTGAGACTGTATCTGCATACGCTGCCGCTAAGGGTGGTCTGAAAATGCTGACTCGCAATATCTGCTCTGAATATGGTGAATACAACATCCAATGTAACGGCATCGGCCCGGGTTACATCGCTACTCCGCAAACTGCTCCTCTTCGTGAG
>OGNV01000724.1_pt1 | contig 26852 bp, 21 predicted proteins | sample 1573561 | NCBI WGS metagenome assembly OGNV01 (sample SAMEA2581892, study PRJEB24529) | metagenome | biome: Human gut stool | place: China | collected 2011
CAGCAGCATTCCGCCCCAGGTCAGCCCGCCGCCAAAGCCGATGCAGGCAAGGGTCTGGCCGGGGTGCAGTAAATCATTTTCCACCATTTCATGCAGAGCAATGGGAATGCTGGCAGCACTGGTATTTCCATGGCGGTCCATATTTTTATAAAATTTTGACGGTTCTGCGTGCAAGTGTTTGATACAATGGTCAATAATGCGGCTATTGGCCTGATGGCAGACGACCCAATCCAGGTCAGCCAAGGTCTTTTGGCTGCGCTCCAACACGGTTTGCAGGCAACGCGGCATGGTTTCCACCGCAAAACGAAAGACCGCCTTGCCATCCATCGTGATCGGGGCCGTATCGCAGGCTGCGGGGCCGCCGACACGGATGGCTTCGCTCCCCCGCGCGCCCAACGTGACAGCAAACGGCACATCTTCGGCCAGTTCCAGAATAGCCGCACCAGCGCCATCCCCAAACAGTACGCAGGTTGTGGGTCCACCATGCGGGACAGCGCTTCGCAGCCGATGACCAACGCATAGCGTCCGCCCAGGGTGTTCAACAGCCCGTGGGCCGCAGCAATAGCATAAATAAAACCGGAACAAGCCGCATTTACATCAAAAGCGGGCCGGTTCTCCGGCAGCCCCAAGGCCGCCTGCACACGGCAGGCAACACTGGGGGTAGCCGTTGGAGCCGAAAGCGTTGCCGCAACGCAGCAGGCAATCTCGCTTGCTGCCAGCCCGCTACGCGCCAAGGCCTGGCGGGCGGCGGCAATGGCCAGCGTGGCGGCATCCTCACTTTCGGTGCAGTAATACCGCTGGCGGATGCCGGTGCGGGTCGTGATCCATTCATCGCTGGTGTCCACCTGTCGGCTCAAATCCTCATTCGTCACTACACGGCCGGGCAGTGCCCCGCCGGTGGCCAGCAGCTGTAAGCCTTTCATGCTCCCCTCATTTCTCCGATACGGCGGTATTTTTTGTATCTCTGGTCGGCCAATGCCTTTCCACTCATCTTGCACAAGGCGGCAAGGTGCGCGGCAATGGCGGTATCCAACCGGCTGAAAAGCAGCTGCCGCCCGCGCTGTGCACCGCCCAGCGGTTCGGCGATGATCTCTTCCACAATTCCATCCGTATACAAGTCCTGCGCCGTCAGTTTCATCATGGTACAGGCTTCGCCGCTGCGGGAGGCATCTTTCCACAAAATGCTGGCAAATCCTTCGGGGCTCAACACCGAATACACAGCGTTTTCCAGCATCAGAATATGGTTGGCAACGCCAAGCCCCAGTGCGCCGCCGCTGGAGCCTTCGCCCGTAACGATGGCCAGTACCGGGACGGTCAGACCGCTCATCTCCATCAGGTTGCGGGCGATGGCCTCCCCCTGGCCGCGCTCCTCGGCATCCTTACCGGGGTAAGCACCGGGGGTATCAATAAATGTGATGATGGGCCGCCTGAATTTTTCCGCCTGCTTCATAAGGCGGAGAGCTTTTCTGTAGCCCTCGGGATGCGGAGCGCCAAAGTTCCTGTAGCTTCTTTCCTTCGCTGTATGCCCCTTTTCAATTGCTATCACCGTCACAGGCATGCCATTAAGTCTGGCAATTCCACCGACTATTGCTTTGTCATCCGCATAACAGCGGTCCCCATGAAATTCTATGAAATTCTTGAATATATTCTTTATATAGTCTGTCCCTGTCGGTCTGCCGTTGTCCCTTGCAATCTTCACTCTCTCATAAGGTATCTCATTCATACATTTACACTCCCTCATGCATCTTAAGCAGCTCCGTAAGCAGCTTTTTCTGCTTATTTCTGGCAGCTATTGCGTCAACAAAGCCATGCTCTAACACAAATTCCGCCTTCTGGAAACCGTCCGGCAGGGCTTTTTTGGTAGTCTGCTCTATAACTCTCGCTCCGGCAAAGCCCACTATTGCACCCGGCTCTGCCAATATAATATCTCCATCCATCGCAAAGCTTGCCGTGACACCTCCCGTTGTCGGGTCGGTGAGCACGGTTATATATAAAAGTCCCGCATCACTATGGCGCTTCACGGCCGCACTCACTCTTGCCATCTGCATAAGCGACAGAAGCCCCTCCTGCATTCTTGCACCGCCCGATACCGTAAAGCCTACTACTGCCAAATGTTTCCACGCAGCATACTCAAATAATCTTGTGAGCTTTTCTCCCACTGCACTTCCCATGCTTCCCATCATAAAATAAGCATCCATCACAAAAATACAGCAGTGGCACCCTCCAATTCTTACCGTTCCGCATATCACCGCTTCCGTCTGTGAGCTTGCCGCCCTTACGGCATCCAGCTTTTCATCATATCCCGGAAAGCCTAACGGATTGTCCGCTCTCACATCCTTATACATCTCAACAAAGCTTCCTTCATCTGCTATAAGCTTTATTCTCTGTCCTGCACGCATACGGAAATGATATCCGCAGCCGCATACCATATTGTCAGCCATCAGTCTGCTCAAAGGAATTTCCCTGTGGCAGTTCGGACATTTCTGCTCCGGCTCACCTTCATCCTGCATTACGGGAACTGAGCATCTTCCACCCTCTTCCAATTTATTTTTAGGTTTCAAAAAGTTCATAAGTGCCATATCAATCCCCTATCGCAAAATTTTATATACTAACGGCCACACATTTGCGCCCATACACAGCGTACACGCATTATCCTTTTGACAAAATTACCTGTTTCCCATAAAGGTCAGGTCGTAATTGCCGGAAGAAAATCTGTCATCCTCAACTATACATAGCTGCTCCTCAACATTGGTTTTAATACCGTCGATGACCAGTTCACATAGAGAAGCCCTCATTTTTCTGAGTGTCTCCTCTCTTGTCTTAGCATATACGATAAGCTTGCCCAACAGTGAATCATAGAACGGAACAACTCTCATTCCTTCAACAAGAAAGGTATCAAACCTCACTGAGGGTCCTCCCGGAATATGTAAGAATTCAAGCTTTCCACAATTCTGTGCATTTATACGGCATTCTATCGCAGAACCCATTATCCGTATATCCGCCTGGGTGAAATTAAGCTCAATCCCTGCGGCTATCCTTATCTGCCACTTAACAATATCAATTCCCGTCAATATCTCTGTTACGCAATGTTCCACCTGAAGTCTCACATTCATTTCCATAAACCAGAAATTTCCCGCTCCATCCAAAAGGAACTCCAGTGTACCGGCACCTACATATCCTATCTGCTTTACGGCATCAGTGATAACCCTGATCATATTTTCTCTCTGCTTTTCCGATACGGCAGGCGATGGTGTCTCCTCCACAAGCTTCTGATTTCTTCTCTGCAATGAACAATCTCTTTCACCCAGACATACAACATTTCCGAATTCATCTGCAAGAACCTGAAATTCCACATGTCTTGCAGGGAAAATGTATTTTTCAAGATACATACTTCCATCACCGAATGCATTTAAAGCCTCACTGACCGCCTGAACATATGCCTCATCCAGCTCATCCGCCGACTCTATAAGACGTATTCCTCTTCCACCGCCGCCTGCACATGCCTTAAGCATAACAGGATAACCGATTTTTCCGGCGACATTCTTAGCTTCCTCGAGTGACTGTACTGCTCTGCTCCCCGGAATCACTGTAAGCCCTGTTTTTCCGACAAGCTCCTTTAAAACCGCCTTATCACTCAATCTCTCCATGCTCTCCGGCTCAGGTCCTATAAAAACCAACCCATTTTTTCTGCACAATCTCGCAAAATGTGCATTTTCGGACAGAAATCCATACCCGGGATGTATTGCCTGCGCTCCGGTAAGAATTGCAGCACTGATTATCTGTTTTTCATTGAGATAGCTCTGTGCTGCCTGTGCTCCACCTATGCATACACTCTGGTCAGCCAGTGCGACATGAAGAGCATTTTTATCCGCCTCCGAATACACCGCCACAGTCGATACTCCCATTTCCTTGCAGGCTCGTATTATTCTGACCGCTATCTCACCTCGATTGGCAACTAGAATCTTTGAAAACATAATCTACTCCACTTCTGTTATCGCAAACGAAAAATCCGCCGATACACAGTTTCTTTCTCCTACCCTGACAGTGCCCTGTGCAAAATAAAACGGATGCTTTGACCTTACTATGCTGCACCTTGTCTCTATTACATCCCCCGGGCGGACAGGTGAACGGAATTTCACATTGTTAAGTCCTGTGTATACCGGAAGCTTTCCGTCTGTCATAACCGTTTTCATGAGTACACACGCAGACTGGGCAAGAATTTCGCACAAAATCACGCCCGGCACAACCGGATTTCCCGGAAAATGTCCATCAAGAAAAAATTCATCTCCGCGGACTCTGTAATGTCCTACCGCAACACCGCCGCTTTCCTGTACCTCATCTAATAAGAGCATACTGTTTCTGTGAGGAAGTATGTCCATAATCTCTTTTCTATCCATTCCCGCTCTGCCTCCAATATACCGATATACCCAAAATTTTTATCATCTTTATATTAAACAGCCTCTTTCTGCAAACACTGCATCAGCACTCTATTTTAAACAGCTCTGTCCCATACTCAATCATCTGGCCGTCAGATACACATACCTGTGAAATAACTCCATCCGCTTCAGCAGTAATCTCATTCATAAGCTTCATCGCCTCAACAATGCAAAGTGTCTGTCCCTTCTTTACATGCGACCCGACTTTCACATATGGTTCTGCATTTTCCGCCGGTGCAGCATAGAATACTCCCACCATCGGAGATTTTATGCTCATATACGGCATCGTACCGCCTTCATTGCCCTTTCCACTGTTATGTGCATTATTATCCAAAGATTTTTTGGTATTGTCATCGCTATAAATTACATTCGCAGAAATATTTCTCTCTAATCGTACAATCTTATCTCCTTCGGTAAGCTCAAGTCCCGTAAGCTCAAGCTCCTTCATAAGTGCCGCATATTTTCTTATATCAGCCTCATTCATAATTATCTCCCTGCATAAAGTTTTACCTTCCACCTACTACCTTTCTGAATGCAAGACATGCATTATGTCCTCCAAACCCCAGTGAATTGGAGAGTGCAAGCGTTATATCAGCCTTAACCGCCTTATCAGGAACATAATTCAAATCGCATTCTTCATCAGCTTCACGAAGATTTATTGTTGGAGGAATAATTCCTTCATCAAGTGCCATGATGCATGCTAGCGCCTCTATTGCACCTGCCGCCCCTAACATATGGCCTGTCATTGATTTGGTAGAGCTTATGTATGCCTTCCGCGCATTTTCCTCTCCAAGTGCATTCTTTATTGCCATTGTCTCAATAAGATCATTCATATGGGTTCCTGTGCCATGTGCGTTTATATAGACCTTATCTTCATCTGAATATCCTGCCTCACGCATGGCATCCTTCATAGCCTGCGCGCCTCCGCGGGCCTGCGGATGTGGTGCAGTTATATGGTAGGCATCACACGTTGAACCGTATCCGCACACCTCACCGTATATCCTTGCCCCTCTCGCTTTTGCATGCTCATATTCCTCAAGCACAAGTGACACGGCACCCTCTCCAATCACAAATCCTCCTCTTCTCTTATCAAATGGAAGTGAAGCTTCATCAGGGTTCTCCGATGTTGAAAGTGCCTGCATATTTACAAAACCTGCCACCGCCGACTTAGTTATTGATGCTTCTGCGCCTCCTGCTATGACAGCTTCCGCATAGCCATGGCGTATCATCCTGACAGCCTCGCCGATTGCGTTAGAGCCTGAGGCACAAGCCGTGACCGCCGGCATTGCACTTCCCCTGCAGTCATGCTTAATAGCAATCATCCCTGCTGCCATATTTCCTATCATCATCGGTATAAAAAGAGAGGAAACCCTTCTTGGACCTTTCTCTAAAAGCTTCGTATGCTCTACCTCGAAGGTTCCTATACCTCCGATTCCTGTACCGAACATAACACCGAATTTTTCAGGTTCAACCTTTCCTTCTATACCGCTGTCCTCTACAGCCTGTGCCGCCGCCGCAACTGCAAGCTGTGCATATCTGTCCGTTCTTAATATCTCGTTTACCTCAAGATACTCCTTCGGTTCAAAGCCCTTCACCTCTGCCGCAAGCTTTGCTTTAAAGCCTTCTGTATCAAAAAAGGTTATAGGCGCAATCCCATTTTTTCCGTTCTTAAGGCTGTTCCATGTCTCACTGACATTATTCCCGACAGGGGTTACCGCCCCTAAGCCGGTTACAACCACTCGTCTCCATTCAGACATATCCTTTTCCTCCCGGTTATCCTTTACATGTACACCTTCATGCACTGTAAACTGTAAAATATCTTCATATTCCTGATGTCACAATATAGCTACATGGCTATTCCGCCATCTACACGCAGCACTTCACCGGTCACATACTCAGCTTCGACAAGATACGCCACCGCCTCAGCCACCTCCGGGGCTGCCCCCATCCTTCCAAGTGGTATCATTCCAAGGAGCGGATTATCCTTCTGGCTTCCTGTCATATCCGTCTCAATGAATCCGGGTGCAACTGCGTTACAGCGTATTCCGCGCGGTGCCAGCTCCTTTGCAACGGACTTGGTCAGACCGATAATTCCCGCCTTCGATGCCGAGTAATTGCACTGTCCCGCATTTCCCATAAGCCCTGAAACGCTTGACACGTTGACAATACAGCCTTGCCTGTTCTTTATAAACATACCTGTACAATGTCTTATCATATTAAACGCACCCTTAAGATTAGTGTCGATAACACTGTCAAATGCTTCCTCACTCATCATCGCAAGAAGTCCATCTTTTGTTATGCCCGCATTATTAATAAGAATATGTACGGTACCAAAATCCTTCTTTATCTGTGCAACAGTCTCTCTCACCTGTGAAAAATCAGCAACATTGCACTTATAGGCGACGGCTTTTACGCCGTATTGTTCAATACATTCTTTGCAAACCTGATTGGCAGCTTCTACATTGCCCGCATATATAACGGCAATATCCGCTCCACGAGCTGCAAGCTTTACCGCAACCGCCGCCCCAATTCCTCTTGAAGCTCCTGTTATAACCGCAGTTTTCCCTTTAAGCATCTCTCAGTTCCTTTTCCTTATTATTTCAAAGATATGAGGGTCAAAAGGTATTTTGCCCATCATCTGATATCCTCGAATTGCTCCGCCGTAAAACAGCTCCCGCAATTCTAAAACATTCGGAATCCGCTGATTTACTGCGTAAACCGCTACTCAATATATTTAGCTGCACTCCTTAATATCGGCTCAGCTCCATCAATCACTTCCCTGACAATCTGCGCTGCAGGCTGTTCTTTATTAACCATAGCTGCAACCTGCCCCGATAAGAAGCATCCCTTCTTATCATCACCATCCTTGACTGCAAGCCTTAATGCTCCTACAGCCAATGCTTCAAGCTCATCGTCAGGCATACGGCTATACTCTGCCTTTAAATAGTCTCTTGCAAACTGTGTCCTGAGACTTCTCACCGGATGACCAAGCCTCTTACCTGTAACCATGGTGCAAAGGTCTGTGGCCTTCAGAATCTTTTCCTTATAAACCGGATGAATATTACATTCTACAGCACTCAGAAACCGCGTTCCCATCTGGACTCCCTGTGCTCCCAGCATGAATGCTGCCGCAACACCGCGCCCATCCGCAATTCCTCCTGCTGCTATGACCGGAAGTGTTGTAGCATCACACACCTGCGGTACCAGCACCATAGTTGTGAGCTCACCCACATGTCCACCGCTCTCGCCGCCCTCGGCTATAAGTGCAGAAGCTCCGAGCCTTGTCATGAGCTTCGCCATGGCAACCGAGGCTACAACCGGAATTACTTTAATTCCTGCGTCCAGCCATTCCTTTATATATTTCGACGGATTGCCTGCTCCCGTGGTAATCACATCGACCTTTTCCTCTACTACAACCTGTGCCACCTCATCTGCACATGGGCTTAACAGCATAATATTTACTCCAATAGGCTTATCTGTGAGCTGCCTTGCTATCCGCACCTGCTCTCTCACATAATCTGCCGGCGCATTACCGGCTGCAATTATTCCAAGACCTCCGCCCTCAGATACCGCCGCCGCAAGCTTTCCATCAGCAATCCATGCCATGCCACCCTGAAATACCGGGTATTTTATACCCAGCATCTCAGTAATCTGTGTCCTAATCATGGCGCTTAACCCTGCTTGCTCTGGATGAATTTGTCAAGGTCATCGACTGTCTCAACCTTCTCATCAAGCTCTATCTCAATGCCAAGCTCATCCTCAAGGCTCATCAAAAGCTCCACCGTGTCAAGCGAATCAATTCCAAGGTCAACGAATCTGCTCTCCGGCTTAACCACGGATACATCACATCCGGTACGTTCTGCAACAGTTTTTGCAATAGCATCAAAATACATCTCTTATTCCTCCTTAATATGTGCTCCCATCGGTGAGCATCTAATAAGGCATTATATGCACAGCATGTTCCATGTGTGGGGTGCTGACGTTCCAAAAGCGTTCCATAATTTTAATACTTAGCACTCTTTTTACAAAAAATAATAACATAGGAAAATTTAACATATAATTAGTGTGAAATCGTAAAAGCTCGTTTTTCATTACTATTTAAGCCACTGCAAAAGCAGTGACACCCGGAAATGAGGATTAAAATGAATATATAACTGAATATTAATTCTTGAGAGAAGGCTGGCAGAATCGAACTTCGAGCCCCGACAGGGCTCGAAAAAAAGAGACCGATTGGTGTCCACCAATCAGTCTCTTTTTTCAGAGCGCGAGACGGGAATCGAACCCGCGACCCCCTCCTTGGCAAGGAGGTGCTCCACCGCTGAGCCACTCGCGCATTGTGCTTTGTAAGATATTGCTCTCACAAGGACATTAAGTATAATACTATAAGTCCCTGTGAAAGTCAATACCTAAAATTAAAATTTTTTATATTTTTTGAAATTCCCGAATTGTTTTAACTATTAGCATAATTGTTTGGGACAGGGGTCAGACCCCGTGTCCCAGAACTGGGACATGGGGTCTGACCCCTGTCCCATAAGGCTATGCTAACAGCTTCTCCATCTCATCGAGAAGTCCGGCAAATACATCAAGACCTGTCTTGATGGCGTCCGGCTTAGACATATCCACGCCCGCAATCTTTAAAAGCTCGATTGGATAATCTGAACCGCCGCTTGACAAGAACTTCATGTAGCGGTCAACTGCCGGCTGTCCCTCCTTGCGTATCATTGATGCTATCGCAACTGCTGCCGAGAAGCCCGTAGCATACTGGTATACATAGAATGGTGTGTAGAAGTGAGGTATTCTTGCCCACTCAACCTCAATATCCTTATCGACCACCATATCCGGTCCGAAGTACTCCTTGTTGAGCTCATAGTACATCTCGTTAAGAGACTTTGCCGTGAGACTCCTGCCCTGCTCTGCCATCTCATGTGCCTTCTTTTCAAACTCAGCGAACATCGTCTGGCGGTATACGGTTCCCTTGAAGCTGTCAAGGAAATGATTGATGAGGTATGCCTTCTCATTCTTATCCTTCGCATTATCTATAAGGTAGAAATTGAGGAGTGCCTCATTACATGTCGAAGCAACCTCAGCGACAAAGATTCTGTACGCAGCGTATACAAGAGGCTGTGTAGAATTTGACTTGTAGCTGTGAAGCGCATGTCCCATCTCATGTGCAAGAGTGAACATTGAATCTAAGTTGTCCTGATGATTTAAAAGCACATAAGGGTGTACACCGTTAGGTCCCCATGAGTAAGCTCCGCTTCTCTTTCCCTCATTCTCATATACATCAATCCAGCCGCCGTTGAAGCCCTTATCAAGAAGCTCTATGTAATCCTTTCCAAGAGGTGCAACGCCCTTCTTTACGATTTCCTTTGCCTCCTCAAATGAGATATGCATATCAAAATCCTTCACCATAGGAGTGTACACATCATACATGTGAAGCTCATCCACGCCGAGTGCTTTCTTGCGGAGCTTAACATAGCGGTGCATAAGAGGGAGCCCCTCATGGATTGTGTCGATAAGATTGTCATATACTGAGATTGGAATATTTCCGTCAAACAGATAGGACTCAATGCTTGAGTTGTATTTTCTCACCTTCGCTGAGAACATATCACCCTTCACCAGAGCTTCATAATTGGCAGCTATAGTATTTTCAAAATTCTTGTATGCGCCGTGCATCCGGGTGAAAGCATCCTTGCGGACTCTCCTGTCATTGCTTCTTATGAAAATTCCGTATCTTCCATGTGTTAATGTTACGTCCTCGCCATTCTCATCCTTTATTGTTCCGAACCTGACATCAGCGTTGTTAAACATGCCGAAAACCTTCTTTGGTCCTCCAAGAACATCCTCAGCTGAAGCTAATACAGCCTCCATATCAGGCGATAACACATGCGGCTTTCTTCTTGAAATATACTCCCACTTCTTTGCGTAGAGCTTAAGCTCCTCACACTCACTCATATAGCTGTCGACAACCGCATCATCTATGGTGAGCATCTCAGGACTTATAAAAGACAGCAGCTCACCTGTCTTTACCATAATATTCTCAGCTTCGCCTGAAAGTGCCTGTGACTCCGGATTGGCTGTATCCTGATCATAGAGCTGATGTGCATAACAGTAGATACGGTCAAGTAAATTCGTGAGCTTGTCATCAAGCTTGAACACTGCAAGCATATTGGCACTGCTCTCACCGATTTTACCCTTATAGCCTTCTATCTCCTCAGCAACCTTAAGTGCCTCAGCATACTCCTCTCTCCAAGCGGCAGCATCCGGATAAATATCCTCAAGTCTCCATGTGTATTTCCTGTCTGTCTCACTTCTTTTTAATACTTTATTAGCCATTGCATCCTCCCTGGGTTGGACTTATAATATTCCTGTCCTATACGGGTACATGAAACTGCCCCGAATAGAAATAATATACAACAAAACTGCAGCAATGACAAGAGAAGTATCTTCCTTACATACCGGTCTGCTCAAAACAGAACACACATAATGTGTATAAACGGAGATTAACATGCAAAAAAAATACAAACTCACACTTTCAGATATAGAAGCCTTTATAGATAACTGCTCCGAAGCAGCATCCGAAGCTTATGAACCATATATTGATTTTGACCGCGAGCCGGACATCATAAGCTCACGTCTTCAGCCCGCGCTGCTCCATAACAGCGGAATTGAATTATTTGAGGATGCTGACATGCCGGCGCTCTACCTTGTAAATAGCGCACACGGTCTTATCGGCTGCTGCACTGCATTCACATATTATGATAATGATGGCACACTCACGCATGAGTTGTCCGTGCTCATCGCCCCTGAATACCGACGCCATGGTCTTGGACGCATGCTTGTAATGCAGATGTTATCAGTCATCGAAGCTGTTTATACGAAAAACAGAAGCGACATTGCCTCAGCCGGCAGTGCTGCTACAGTCACAGACCGCGTTGACATAGCCGGCGGTACCGGTACATCCACAGGTCACAATGACGAAATTATAGATTCCTTTGACAAGGTTCGTGTCCTGTTAGTCGGCAGCAACGAATATTTTGCCGGGAGCTGTGGCTTTATCTACTCACACAGCGAACACTTTATGACTAGGAAGTCCTACAATGATAATTATATTTCAATACAGCATTCGTCCACACAGCAGACACCTGACGTCAACATCCGGAATGTAAATACATCCGATTTAAAATCAGCACTGATATACTCCCGGTCTTCCATCTCCATCACCCGCACCTCCCACAGGACGCCCGGGCACCACACCTACCGCCTATTCTGTGACGGCAGGAGTGCTTCTAAATGTACCGTGTCAGAGTGCAGTGACTACGTGAACATTGCCAATGTCTACACCAACAAAAAATATCGTGGACAAGGCTTTGCCGGACGCCTCATAGATGCCGCTGCCGCTGACTTTCCTCAAAAGAAGCTTCTATTGCAGGTATCTGGCAGCAACACAGCCGCAATCCGCGCCTACACAGGCAATGGCTTTACATTCTATAAAACATTTGACTATTATGTGGCTACTTTATCATAAGCTTGGTATACTCTACAATGCATCCCGTCCATCACAGTTACACCGGACATTGCCCGCAGAACTTCCGGTCACAATACACAGCACAAAACAACGATAACATATTGTACACATGAAGCTAAAAGAGCCGTAACCCGCCGGACACTAAATCTCCCACAGGCTACAGCTCTTTTATTACTCTTTTATTACTCTTTTATTACTCTTTTTGATAAATGAAATCCCGCAATAACACAAGCACTGCATACTTACTGCAGATTCGTATATCCCATCAGGTACTCGTCAACCTCTTTTGCGGCGTCGCGTCCCTCACGGATTGCCCACACAACAAGAGACTGGCCTCTGTGCATATCTCCGGCGGTGAATACCTTGTCGACATTGGTCGCATGCTTTCCCGGTGCCGTATCAACATTGGTTCGTGCATTGAGCGTCACACCGAATGCGTCGGCAACATACTTCTGGGTGCCTAAGAAACCTGCGGCGATAAGTACAAGGTCTGCCTCAAGCTCGAACTCACTTCCGGCTACCTCCGCCATCATCATGCGCCCTGTCTTTTCGTCCTTCTTCGACTCAAGCTTCACACACTTTACCTTACAGAGCTTTCCGTTCTTGTCCTTTATGAACTCCTTGACGGTGGTCTGATATAATCTAGGATCCTTTCCAAATACCGCGACAGCCTCCTCCTGACCATAATCCGTCTTGCAGACTCTAGGCCACTGCGGCCATGGATTGTTGTCAGCGCGTGTATCCGGAAGCTTAGGCATCATCTCAAGCTGTACAACAGAAGCACAGCCAAGACGTATTGATGTTCCGACACAGTCATTTCCTGTATCTCCGCCTCCGATAACAACAACCTTCCTGCCCTTAGCGTCGATATACTTCTTATCCGCTAAATCAGAATCAAGCAGGCTCTTCGTCACGGATGTTAGGTAATCCACCGCAAAGTGTATTCCCTGCGCATCCCTTCCCGGTGCATTTATGTCTCTTGGATTGGCTGCACCACAGCATAAAACAACTGCGTCATAGTCCTTTAACACCTTAGCCGCCTTCACATTCTCACCGACATTGGCATTGGTGATGAACTCTATCCCGTCCGCCTCCATGATATTGATTCTTCTGTCAATGATGTGCTTCTCAAGCTTCATGTTGGGAATACCATAACGAAGAAGTCCTCCAACCCTGTCGGCACGCTCAAATACAGTCACCTTATGTCCTCTCTTGTTTAAGAGGTCTGCTGTTGCAAGTCCGGACGGACCTGAGCCGATAACGGCAACCCTCTTTCCGGTTCTTACCTTAGGCGGATTAGGTGCCACATAGCCCTGTTCAAATGCGTTCTCAATGATTGTCTTTTCATTCTCCTTTGTACTCACCGGCGAACCGTTAAGTCCGCAGGTACATGCCGCCTCACACAATGCCGGACATACCCTCGAAGTAAACTCAGGGAAATTGCTTGTCTTAGCAAGCCTGTTATATGCCCTGTGAAGATTGCCACTGTAGAGAAGATCATTCCACTCAGGTATCAGATTGTTGAGAGGACAGCCTGACACCATCCCCTTTAACAGCTTACCCGACTGGCAGAACGGAACCCCGCAATCCATGCACCGTGCCGCCTGCTGCCTCTGCTCCTCAATGGTGAGCGGAGTGTGAAACTCATTGAAATTCTTTATTCTGTTCTTTGGCTTGACAGCCTCGCTGTCAACTCTCTCATAATCTAAAAATCCTGTCGGCTTTCCCATGAATTTCCCTCCTTACTTCGCTGCTTTATTAGCATAGAATGCTTCAATCTGTGCCTGCTCACTTGAAAGACCCTTCTCTTCCATCTGAACAATTCTCTGCATCATCCTCTTATAGTCATGAGGTACAATCTTCTTGAACTTAGGAAGATAATCTCCGAAATTGTCAAGAATCTGCTTACCCTTTATAGAGTTAGTGTATGCTACATGCTGCTGTATCATTTCCTTTAACTCTAATACATCATACTTGTCCGTCACTTCCTCAGTCGATACAAGCTCCTTGTTAAGCTTCTTGTAAAGACTGCTGTCCTCGTCAAGCACATAAGCAATACCACCGCTCATACCTGCGGCGAAGTTCTTCCCTGTTTTTCCAAGGATAACTACCCGTCCACCGGTCATGTACTCACAGCCATGGTCACCCACACCCTCAACAACCGCCTTTGCACCGGAATTACGGACGCAGAAGCGCTCACCGGCGACACCGTTTATATACGCCTCACCGCTCGTTGCACCATAGAGAGCCACATTACCGATGATGATATTCTCATCCTGCTTAAATTCTGAACCGGTAGGTGGATATACCACAAGCTTTCCTCCTGAAAGTCCCTTGCCGAAGTAGTCATTGCTGTCTCCCTCAAGGCACATTGTAAGTCCCTTAGGGATAAATGCTCCGAAGCTCTGTCCGCCCGCGCCATGGCACATTATAGTGAAGGTATCCTCAGGAAGTGTGTCATCGTAGAGTCTTGTAATCTCAGAGCCGAACATAGTACCGAATGAACGGTCTGTGTTCTTTACATCTATTTCTATGCTTCTCTTCTGCTTCTTCTCAAGAGCCTGCCCCAGCTTCTTTAACAGAACCTTCTCATCAAGAGTTTTTTCAAGCTCGAAGTTATATACATTCTTGTGAAGATAGTCAATCTTCTCCTTGCCTGCATAAGGATTATCAAGAATTACCGAAAGGTCAATCTTTCCTTTCTTGACACCGCTGCCGTCCTTAGCCTGATATAACATATCGGTTCTTCCTACCATCTCGTCGATAGTCTTAAAGCCAAGCTTAGCCATGTATTCCCGAAGCTCCTGTGCAACGAATCTCATAAAGTTCATCACATACTCAGGCTTACCTGTGAATCTCTTTCGAAGCTCAGGATTCTGTGTAGCAATACCTACAGGGCATGTGTCCAGATTACATACTCTCATCATCACACAGCCAAGAGTTACAAGCGGTGCCGTTGCAAATCCAAATTCCTCGGCACCTAAAAGACATGCTACCGCAACATCACGTCCTGTCATAAGCTTGCCGTCCGTCTCGACAACAACCTTGTTTCTAAGACCGTTCATTATGAGTGTCTGGTGTGCCTCGGCAAGTCCAAGCTCCCAAGGAAGCCCGGCGTTGTGAATGGAACTTCTTGGTGCTGCACCTGTACCTCCGTCATAGCCCGATATCAGGATAACCTGTGCTCCCGCCTTCGCAACACCTGCCGCTACGGTTCCGACTCCTGCCTCCGATACGAGCTTTACGGATATACGTGCCTTCTTGTTGGCGTTCTTAAGGTCGTAGATAAGCTGTGCCAGATCCTCAATCGAATAGATATCGTGATGTGGTGGCGGTGATATAAGACCAACACCTGATGTTGAATGTCTTGTCTTAGCTATCCAAGGATATACCTTCCCACCCGGAAGATGTCCACCCTCACCCGGCTTAGCACCCTGTGCCATCTTAATCTGAATCTCATCAGCACTCACAAGGTATCTCGATGTGACTCCGAAACGTCCCGAGGCTACCTGCTTGATTGCCGAACAGCGGTTGAGTCCATCCGGTCCGATTGTAAGTCTTTCAATATCCTCGCCGCCCTCACCTGAGTTGGACTTTCCGTGAAGTGTGTTCATGGCGATTGCCATTGCCTCATGTGCCTCCTGGGATATAGAGCCGTAAGACATAGCTCCTGTCTTGAAACGTCTCACGATAGAATCTACGCTCTCTACCTCATCTATAGAGATTCCCTTCTCAGGATACTTGAAATCCATAAGACCTCTCAGATTGATTGGCTCAAGCTCCTCATTGATAAGCTTAGAGTATTCCTTGAAGGCAGCATAATCTCCGTTTCTTGTGGCAAGCTGGAGAAGATGGATTGTCTGAGGGTTGTAGAGGTGCTCCTCCTTACCGCTTCTGAACTTATGGCTGCCTGCACTGTCAAAGGTGGTATCCGTCTGAAGTCCAAGCGGGTCATAAGCTCTGTCATGATTTGCATTGATATCATTCTCGATATCCTTAAGTGTGATTCCACCCACACGGCTCACCGTGTTGGTAAAATATTTGTCCATAACGCTCTTGTCAATACCGATTGCCTCAAAGATTTTGGAGCCCTGATATGACTGTATTGTAGATATACCCATCTTAGATGCAATCTTTACGATACCGCCAAGAATCGCCTTATTATAATCATCGACTGCCGCATAGTAATCCTTGTTAAGCATTCCAAGGTCTATAAGCTCCCTTATGCTGTCAAGCGCAAGATATGGATTGACTGCACTCGCACCGAAGCCTAAGAGTGTTGCGAAATGATGTACCTCTCTAGGCTCACCGGACTCAAGGATAACCGAAACCTTGGTTCTCTTCTTGGTTCTAACAAGATAGTCCTGCATTGCCGATACAGCAAGCAGTGACGGTATTGCTACATGATTCTCGTCAACTCCTCTGTCCGAAAGAATGAATATATTCACTCCATCACGGTAATGTCTGTCGGCTTCAACGAAGAGACGGTCGATTGCCTTCTCCATAGATGTATTCTTGTAATATATAATAGGAAGAACCGCAACCTTGAAGCCCTCCTGATTCATATTCTTAATCTTTAACAAATCCGTATTGGTAAGTATCGGATTGTTGACTCTTAATACCTGACAATTTCTCGCCGTCTCCTCAAGGATATTTCCATCAGCTCCCAGATACATTGTAGTCGATGTAACTATCTTCTCTCTAAGTGCATCGATAGGAGGATTCGTAACCTGTGCAAAGAGCTGTTTAAAATAATTAAACAGAGGAACCGTCTTAGTTGAAAGTGCCGCAAGCGGAGTATCGGCTCCCATTGCTGCTATAGGCTCAGCTCCGCCAAGTGCCATAGGCAGAATCGATGTCCTGAAATCCTCGTAGGTGTAGCCGAATGCCTTCTGTAACTTAGCCCGCTCCTCCTTGGAATACTCCTCAACTCTCTGGTTCGGAATCTTTAAATCCCTGAGCATTACGAGGTTGCTGTCAAGCCACTCGCCATACGGTCTTTTTGAAGCGTATTTCTCCTTGAGCTCATCGTCATCTATAACCTCTCCCTTTACCGTATCCACCAGAAGCATTTTGCCCGGTCTTAATCTCTCCTTCACCTTGATATTTGATGTAGGAATATCAAGCACACCAACCTCAGATGAGAGAATAAGCTGGTCATCATTAGTTATATAGTAACGTGATGGGCGAAGACCGTTCCTGTCAAGCACCGCTCCCATGATATCTCCGTCTGAGAAAAGAATGGAAGCAGGTCCGTCCCACGGCTCCATCATTGTCGCATGATATTCATAGAAATCTCTCTTTTTCTGGCTCATGCTCTGATTGTTAATCCAAGGCTCAGGAATAAGTATCATTACCGCAAGAGGAAGTTCAAGACCACTCATCATAAGGAACTCAAGCGTATTGTCAAGCATCGCTGAATCTGAGCCTTCCTGATTCACAATAGGAGTTACCTTGCTCATCTCTCCCTCAAAATACCTAGTCTCCATGGACTCCTCACGTGCATGCATCTTATCGGCATTGCCGCGGATGGTATTTATCTCACCGTTATGTACGATTATCCTGTTCGGATGAGCTCTCTGCCAGCTTGGATTTGTATTGGTACTGAAGCGTGAATGTACCGTAGCTATCGCAGTCTCATAATCAGGACTGTTCAAATCATCAAAGAAGGTTCTAAGCTGTCCAACAAGGAACATCCCCTTGTAGACAATTGTTCTGCTCGATAATGAAGCGACGTATGTATTATCGTTACTCTGCTCAAACACTCTTCTCACTACGTAGAGCCTTCTGTCAAAATCCAGTCCCTTTGCTATTCTTGCCGGTTTTTTTATAAAACACTGCCAGATACTAGGCATGCACGCAATTGCCTTAGAGCCTAATACATCAGGATTAGTCGGAACCTCTCTCCAGCCTAATAGTTCAAGACCTTCCTTCTGGGTAATAATCTCGAACATCTTCTTAGCCTGATTGCGCTTGAACTCATCCTGTGGGAAAAAGAACATACCGACACCATATTCTCTCTCCCCACCTATATTGATTCCGAGTGACTTGGCAGCCTTGGAAAAGAATTTATGGGATATCTGGAGCAGAATACCTACACCATCACCGGTCTTGCCTTCCGCATCCTTACCTGCACGGTGTTCAAGATTCTCAACAATTCTCAGGGCATTCTCAACAACCTGATGTGTCTTAACGCCCTTGATATTGACAATCGCACCTATACCACAGTTATCGTGTTCAAAATCCGGGCTGTATATTGATGGTTTCACCTCACATACATTGCTCATACAAAACCTCCTTTTATTTTCCTTGAAAAACTTGTACTTAATATACACTTATTTTATTTTCGTGTAAATATTTTTTTCTTGAAATTGTCTAATTATTTGATATTATATTATTGTAATATTTATTGTCTGATATTTCGTAGGATATTATTATAATTAAATTCCAATATCAAACAAAACAATAGCCCCTTGAAGATTTTGCAAAGAAAAAAATGATACATAATAACTCTCAGCAAAACCCTCAGGGGGCTTTCAAAATATATTGTCTTAATTGTGTATTCAATTATATGGCTTGTTTTATAACATTTGAAAAATGTAAATTTGTGCATTAAAAATATAAAGCCATAGTTAAATCCGGATTAATATTCTTATGTGCATGGTAACAATGTTAAAGGAAATTGTAGAAAATTTCTTTTTCTACATGGTTATAATTTCCTTACAGTACCAGTTATCATCTGTCTGGCTCAGCCTTTCCCCCTGTTCAACAATCGGATGACTCGCATCATTTCCGGGGATGAATCTTATGAAACCAATCTTCCCATCGGACATAAGTACCTTCTTCGATACATAGCGTTTTCTCAGGTTCTTAAGAAATATCATCACAAGCTTCCTGTCAAGCCCCTTAAACTCATCCCTGTACAGCATATCGAACACATCAAATGCAAGGTTAGCCTCCTTATAGGTTCTCTTAGCAACCATCGCGTCATATATATCCGAAAGAGTGGTTATTCTGGTTAAAAGCGATATCTCATCCCCCTTAAGTCCATCCGGATATCCGTCCCCTGTAAGCTTCTCATGGTGGTGTCTTGCAATGTCACGCACTGTCTCTCCGAACTGACTGCCAAGCATCTCATAAGAAAATACCGGATGAAGCTTGACAATATTATATTCAGCCGATGTCAGCCTCCGCGGTGAATTGATTATTTCCTCAGGTATCTTCGTCTTTCCTACATCATGCAGCAGCCCGGCAAGCACCAGCGTCCTGACATCATCCTCCGGCAGTCCAAGCCACTTACCCATAAAAGCATTCATAAGCGCAACATTCAGTGAATGTCTCTGCAGACCCTCATCCATCGGTCTTGGGAAATTGATGCATGAGAAGATTGTGACAGGGTCTATCTTGATAAGTTTATCCGATATATTGTCTACAAGCTTGTCAATCTCATCAGATTCAATCCCTATATCTATATTATGCAGCATGCCATTGACATTATCCGTAAGACTGCTGTAGCCGGAAAGCTTTTCCAGAAGCTCCTGTCTTTTCTCAGGCAGCATATGTTCACTGGCAATAATATCATAAAAGCCTTCCTCATGAACCGTTATATTTCTGTCTCCCTTATTGAAATTATACAGCTTTCTCAGCTTTTCACCAGTCAACACCTCTCCCTTTGGAATCAACAGTGTGTAACCTGTACTGTCATAAATGTTATCCTTAAGCACAAGTCCCTCCCACAGATATTCAATTGGCAGCTTGTGTAAATTTTTCATTTTCATTTTCAAATTGAGTCCCCACTATTCTGCAACCATATTCCTCAGTCAGCATATTATCATTCTGTGTTCTGACGACACTGCAATAGAAGATAAGTGCCCTGTTCTCCACATTTATCACCATGCGGAAGCAGTCTCCCTTCTCGAAGCTTCCGCTGTCCATTTTGACAAGTATTCCATCTAAGCTCATATTCACGGTCATAAGCTTCATCGGCTTGTTGAGCCGCACCTCTCTGTCCCCGAAACACAGCTCCGTGATAATTCCCTTTGTAAGAAGCTTATATCTTCGTTTCCTGCGACTTTCCTTTTCCCTGTGCCTTCCAAGAAGTACAACCATCTCATTATCTATAACTGCGCCTGTAAGATTTCCCTCATACTCATACAGCTTATCCGGTCCGAAAATCAAAACCGTTACATTATAGTTCCCCTTTTGTGCTATGCTGTCGGCACTGATATAGCATATATTCCTGTCCTTGATGAATCTTATTATTCTGGTATCTGCAAGCAGCATTCCGTCCTCTGTTCTCTTAATCAGTATTCTGCGGCTTCTTAAAATATTGTCATTCATATACCACCGCCTCCTTTCAAACCGGCACCCGGTAAATCAGACTATCCGAGCAGTTCCCCTTCTTCCTGAAGCTAATGTAATTTTATCAAAACAAATCCTATCTGTCTATAATACAATATAACCATTATCACACCTTCTGCCTTATTAATTTTATCGTAATTATCCTTTACTTTTTTCACTCCAAACTTATAATTAAATTTATGAGAATGATGTCGTGGGATAAAACAAGCTCCATAAACTTAGCGTGTTTATTATATTTATGCATATCACGACTTTTAGAAGAAGCTTAGATGCTCTTCAACATCTACAATAATTAATTTACGGAGGTTTCCTATTTATGACTGAGCATAAAAAATTCAGCCTTAAAAGCTTTTTTACACGAAAAAAAATATTTTACTGCATATACATGCTCCTTCTGCTTGTCATAACAGGCTCTCTTAATATAGCTGCGCGGAAAAGTACAGCATTTGCCGAATGGTACTCAACACACATTTATAAATTTCTGGTAACCACAGTCGGAAGGCTTGTTGGCTTCCTTCCATTTTCACTGTATGAGCTTCTTATAATATTGGGAATAGCATTACTGTTCTGGATTATTTTCAGAATCGTTTACCTTATAATAAAGAAGAGGGCAAAAAGAATACTGACTCTGTTCGCAGGCGTATTTGCACTGTTGCTCACCGTCCTCACACTGTTCACTCTCAACTGCGGGGTAAACTACCACAGAAGACCGTTTTCCTACTATTCAGGTCTTACTGTAGCCAGGCAGCCGACGGATGTTCTGACCAGTCTGTGTCAGTCCCTCATAGCCGAGGCAAATGCGCTTGTTCCATATATAGATACCGTCGAGGTTCCGGATGATGAGGATGGAACACACTACGGTAGCATATTTTCACTTGATAACACCGACACCGTTGTTGAAGCAGTCAAGGCTATGAACAATCTCGGAACCATATACCCTGTGCTCAATGGGTACTATCCTAAGGCTAAGCCTGTTCTGTTCTCAAAGGTAATGTCCTACGAATTTATAACCGGAGTGTACTCCTTCACCATTGAAGCTAACTACAACAATGATGTTCCGGACTATGTGAAGGCAGACACTATATGCCATGAGCTTTCACACCTTCGCGGCTTCATGCGCGAGGATGAAGCCGGCTTCATCGCATACCTTGCCTGCATACACTCAGACAATGTGAACCTTAAGTACAGCGGAATTTTAAATGCACTCTCATACGTTCTTAACTCAGTCTACTCTAATTGCGGAGCGGCAGTCTACACTGAACTGTACAAGAGCATGGACATACAGCTCATGCGCGATTATCTGTATGACAGCCGATATTGGGATAAATACAGAACCCCTGTTGCAGAGGTGGCAGACGCTGTAAACAACGCCTATCTCGTGGCGAATGCTCAGACTGACGGCGTAAAGAGCTATGGCAGGATGGTTGACCTTCTCCTTGCATACTACATTTCACAACACAACTAAATTACGCGAACGTATAGAACACCTTTATCAGAGTTCTTAGAATATCCTGCTTCGTACAATGGAGCTGATATGCATAAATATAATACGTTATACACTCACAAATTAGATTGGCATGTTTTGACACACTGTTATCTATTCGTTGCTTCTCTCATGCTCTATCTCATTATCGATTGCAAGCTTCACCCTCTCCTGTGTTTTCCTAACCTCCTCATCATGCCCTGTGAGCGCCGCGAACGGAGCGAACTGGGCGGCTCTGTCCGCTATCGGCATGTGAGGTCTGTCCCTCGACACATGATGTGGCATATCTATTATATCGTCATATCTGCTGCTGCCTGCCACATTCTTATAGAATTCCTCACTTATTTCCCCCTGAAAGCTGCCCTCATTCATGCCCTGTGACCTCCGATCTGACCATTACGCGATATCGCCGTCGCGCCATCCTCAAGGTTCATGCCCTTTAATATGGCATTTTTGCCGAATTTCTTCTTGATGTCGAGTACCGCCTGCTGCATCTGACGTTCCTTGGCAAGCTGCTTCTTCTCCTGCTCCTTCTCACGCTCAAGCTTCTCGTAGTCGGTAAACAAATCAAGCTGTGTAAATTCCGGCTCATCATCCGCAAGACTCTCATCCACCACCTTGCAGGCAACCACATTTATTCTCCTCACAAGAAGATTTCTGTTGATTATCCTGTCAAAAAGCTCCATCATTGCGTCTATAATCAGCTTCGTTGAGGAAGTCCTGTGTGCAAGATTCTGTGTTCCGTGTGCATGCTTTGGTATCCTTCTTCCGTAGCCGTCTAACACAATCTCACCCTTATACTTTTTGGCAATCTCCGGATTGGTGAGGTTCTCAACGTCATAGCCGATGGTGAGCACAAGCTGGTTCGTGACAAGGTGCTTATCAACAAGTCCAAGCACCAGCCCATCCGTCATTTCCTTGACAATGAGCCTTGCCTTGTCCGCAGTGTACGGACATGAAAGCACCTGCCCCTCACTCACACTGTTCGTCTCAGACCTGTAGGATTTGATATCCGCCATCGTGCACGGCTCATATCCCCACGCGTGGTCTATTAGAAGCTCCGCATTCACTCCGAACAGCTTATAGAGCAAATCCTCATTATAGTACTCATCCTTCTTCCCGATGGAGCACCTTGCTACATCACCCATCGTGTACATTCCGTATTCATTGAGCTTTTTCGTATAGCCGCGCCCGATGCGCCAGAAATCCGTCAACGGTGTATGTCCCCACAGCAGACGGCGGTAGCTCAGCTCATCAAGCTGTGCAATCCGCACTCCCTCCTCATCGGGATGCGCATGCTTGGCAACTATGTCCATTGCGACCTTGCACAGATACAGATTAGTCCCTATTCCCGCAGCAGCGGTTATGCCTGTCTCCGACTTAATCTCATGTATCAGCTTCGTTGTAAGTTCTCTTGCCGTCAGCTTATACATTCTCACGTATTCGGTAATGTCAATCATCACCTCATCGATGGAATACACATGTATGTCCTCCGGCGCAATGTATCTAAGATATATCTGATATATCCTTGTGCTGTATTCCATATAGTACGCCATCCTCGGAGGTGCCGTAATATACCCCACCTTAAGACAAGGATTTTCTTCAAGCTCCGGTGCAAATACGGATTCACCTGTAAAATGTCCGCCGCTTTCCAGCCTGCGTGCCCTATCCCTGTTGACCTCGCGTACCCTCTGCACAACCTCAAAAAGCCTTGCTCTCCCCGGTATCCCATAGGCCTTAAGGGATGGAGAGACAGCAAGGCATATTGTCTTTTCAGTCCTGCCTGCATCAGCCACAACAAGATTCGTTGTCAGCGGGTCAAGTCCACGCTCTCTGCACTCTACTGACGCATAAAAGGATTTTAAATCAATTGCAACATAGATTCGTTCCGTAATCAGACCTCCTCATGGCAAAACTTATTTTCTTATAAGCTTTCCTGCTACCATAAGTATACAAAAAACAACGAAATTTGCAAGAACTATGCTCGCACCTACGGGCAGATTGAAGCTGTATGAGCTATATAATCCCACAAAGAAACACAATACGGAGACTATACCGGATATGATAACAACCTTTCTGAAGCCCCTCACAACTGCACCTGCCGAGAGTGTCGGGAATATAATAAGGCTGGATATAAGCATTGTGCCCATTATTCTCATTCCTACTACTATTGTCAGTGCTGTGAGTACAGCTATGAGCATATTGTAAAACTCAGCCCTCACTCCTGTTGCTTTTGCAAAATCACTGTCAAAAGTGATTGCAAATATCTTGTGATAGAAAACAAAAAACAGTATCAGGACAATCACCGACAATATGACACTTATATATACGTCAGTCCTGCTCATGGCCAGTATGCTTCCGAACATATAGCTGTATACATCCGTGTTAAGTCCTCCGCTTAATGATGTAACAGTGACACCTGTCGCTATGGCAACTGACGACACCAGCGCTATTGCCGAATCAGACTGGACCTTGCTGTCCTTGCCAAGCTTCAATATGAAGAAAGCTGCAACAATCACAACAGGAACTGCGATTGCAAGAGGTGCTACATTCATAACCGCAGCAACGGATAAAGCTCCGAATCCTACATGTGACAAGCCATCACCTATCATTGAAAATCTCTTGAGCACAAGGCTGACTCCGAGAAGCGCACAGCACAGCGCAACAAGTCCGCCTGCAATCATGGCTCTCACTATAAAATCGTATGAAAATAACAGCTTCACTGTATCAAACATAGCGTTCTCCCTTCTTCACCTTATCCAAAAGACTCTTACCCGTATTTTTATCCATGTCCTTAGCTTTGTTTTCATTCCTATCAATAGGCACATTAGCTGTGGTGCCTGTCTCTTCACTCTTTTTATAATCAAGCCCAAGGAAATGCCTTGCCGCCTCGCTGTCTAAATACTTATCAGCCGGTCCGAAATATCCACAGCCTGAACGCTTATTCACATGGAGAATAAGTCCCGCATCGGACACGGCCTTGTTGAGGTCATGCGATACCATAAGTATTGTGGTCTTTTTCTCCCTGTTAAGTCTCTTTAACAGCTCATAGAGCTCCTCCGTAGCAACCGGATCAAGCCCTGTGGCCGGCTCATCGAGAAGCAGAAGCTTGTCCGTCGCGCACATCGCCCTGGCAAGAAGGACCCTCTGCTTCTGTCCTCCCGAGAGACTTCCGAAGGAAGCCCTCACATAGTCTGCCATACCGAAATCACTCAGTATCTCCATAGCCTTGACCTTCTCCGCCCTGTTATAATAAGGTCTTAAACCCATCTTATTCAGGAAGCCGGACATAACTACCTCCTTCACCGTAGCCGGGAAATTCTTCTGGTAATCCTTCTGCTGTGGGAGATATCCTACATCGGCTCTGCTCATCCCATCACCATATTCAAGCTTTCCTCCCTGTATCCTCGCAAGTCCAAGTATTCCCTTAAGGAGACTGCTCTTTCCCGCTCCATTCTCACCCACTATACATACATAGTCACCTCTGTTAAGCTCAAAGCTCACATCCGAAACCACTATTCCGTCCTCATAACCAACACTTATATTTTCACATCTAAGCTGTGCCATCAATTAAGTCCCTCCTTAAGCTTCTCCACATTATTCCACATTATATCAAGGTATGTCACACCACTCTCATATTCCTGTCTGCTGACATTGTGTGCTGAATGTAACAGGAGAAGCTTAACTCCTGTCTCCTCAGCAATCGTCCTCGCCACCTTCGGGTCTGCAAGCTCTTCATAGTATACCGCCTTAGCCCCGCTCTCCTTTATCTCATCAATCATCCTCATAACACTGCTTATTGACGGCTCAGACTCCGCTGAGCAGTCATGATATGCCGAAACACAGTCAAAATCGTACTCTCTTACAAAATATGTCATTGCAAAGCGTCCGCCAAAAAATATCGTCCTGCGAGCACTCTCCTCGCTCACCTGCCTGAACGCTGCATCAACTTCCGCTAACTTATCTATATACTCATCTGCTCTCTGTCTGTATTCCTCCGCATGCTGCGGATCCTTCTCCATAAGTGCATCAACTATATTCTCAACCATCTGCATAGCATATACCGGAGAAGTCCATATATGCGGGTCATACTCATGTGTATGTCCGGAATGGCTGTGACCCGCGTGCGAATCATGTTCATCATCCCCATCCGTATCCTCATGGGCACCGTGTTCGTCGTCCTCATCCGTATCCTCATGAGCACCGTGTTCGTCATCCTCATCCGTATCCTCATGAGTAATGTGCTCATGAGTACTGTGCTCATCCACGAAATAGTCCTCCTCCTTTTCAAGCGTAATCCCATCGGACACATCCACAACCATAACGCTGTCATCAAGGCTGTCTATTATCGTCTGAGCCCATACCTCCATATACTTTCCTGTGTATATGAACATATCACTCTCCCGTATCTCAATCATGTCCGCCGGGCGCAGATCATACGAATGGCTCTCCATCCCCGGAGGAAGAAGAAGCGTCACATCAGCATAATCGCCGGCTATCTGCCTTGCAAAATCATACTGCGGAAATAATGTCGCCACAATCTTCAATTTTTTTCCGGATTCATCACCGGCAGCACCGCTGTTATCACTGCTGCCCTTAGAACATCCGGCGGCAAAAGCACATATTCCCACAGCAAGCGCACATATTATAAGTACAAGTCTTTTTCGCGAACGCAGTCTGTCCATATTATAAAAATATCCTTTCTATTATTAATCTGAGTGGATAATCGCGAAGCCCCCATATCCACATCAACCTCAGCCTTATTTGTTTCATTCGAATTTGAAAACCAATTTCATATTGCTTTTTTATTATACCAATAGAACTGTTTTTGTCAAGAAAGAATTTTTTTACTATGTGCCGGACAATTATTCGGCAAGGATTCGGGTGTCAAAACATGCCTGTTTATTCTCTGAGTGTATAACGTATTATATTTATGCATATCACGACTTTTGTCCGAAGCTTAGATGTTCTTAGAACTCTGTTAAGCACCTAGCCAGAACCGGCACGGATGCCGGTTCAGAAGCAATGCATACAAGGATGTATG
>OGNV01000727.1_pt1 | contig 26818 bp, 20 predicted proteins | sample 1573561 | NCBI WGS metagenome assembly OGNV01 (sample SAMEA2581892, study PRJEB24529) | metagenome | biome: Human gut stool | place: China | collected 2011
GTGTTAACAAGATATTCTTCATAACTTTATTAGATTAGATTAACAATGCAGGAAGTTATACCAAGAAATTTGTAATAATCATCTCCTCTCCTGTATTTTAAAAAAGGAAATGAAGAAACTCTAAACTTTTGGTATAACTTCTTCTTAATAGTTAACAGGTACAAGAATATAATTGACTACCGTCAAAATGACAGTTTCCCCACTTATCAATGGTCTTGTAGCAACGTCCTACTCCATCAGAACACGTACGGGAGCAAGTGATAGTAGCACCACCCTCAGTATCGCCTGCCAATGCTTTGACATTCTGTAATGACAAAGAATTCAACTTATAAGATTGCTCTCTGAAATACGAGAATACAGCCAATACGAAAATGGCAAAACAGCCAATTGCTTTTAAATACTTTTTCATATACTCGGTTGTTTTAGTAATACAAAACAAATATCGTGTATTTATTTCTGGTTTTAAAGAAAATAAAGAAAAATTTCAAGACAATAAATTCCCCAATAGCATAAACGTATCAAAGCGCATCAAACAGACTACGTATCATTAATTCTTTATTTACTCGCATCCTGTTTGGTGATATACCCAAAACCACTACCTTTGCACCCTCAAAACCCAAACAAAAGCGACTGATGAAATACAAACTCCTCGTACTCGACTTGGACGGAACACTGACCAACGCTAAAAAAGAGATAACTCCACGCAACCGAGAAGCACTGATACGTGTACAGCAACAGGGTGTGAAACTGATACTTGCATCGGGACGTCCTACCTTCGGCATTGCACCCTTGGCCGACGAACTGCGCATGAAGGAGTTCGGCGGATTTATCCTCTCCTATAACGGCGGAGAAATTATCGACTGGAGTACCGGAGAGATCGTTTATGCCAATGTATTGCCGGACGAAGTGATACCTCGGCTATACGAATGCGCCACACGCAACCAACTCCCTATCCTGACTTACGACCGGCAATATATCATCACTGAATATCCCGATGACGTGTATGTCCGGAAAGAGGCTTTCCTCAATAAAATGCAGATATATCCTTCCAAGGATTTTCTGAAAGATATCCGTCTGCCGCTTCATAAGTGCTTGATTGTGAGTGAGCCACATCGTCTGATTCCCATTGAAGCCGAACTTTCGGTAGAACTGCAAGGTCAACTGAGTGTTTACCGCTCGGAGCCCTTCTTCCTCGAACTGGTGCCACAGGGAATAGACAAGGCACAATCTTTATCTGTCTTACTTAACAAGCTGAACATGAACCGGGAAGAGATGGTGGCTGTAGGCGACGGCTACAACGATCTTTCAATGATTCAATTTGCCGGATTGGGTGTAGCCATGGGCAATGCACAGGAACCGGTAAAGAAAGCCGCCGACTACATTACCCTTAGCAACGAGGAGGACGGTGTAGCTGCGGTCGTAAACAAGTTCTTTACAAAAGCACCCGAGAAGGGGGAGACAACAGCTTAAACACAGAAATTAATAAGAAAGCAAGTTGATTTCTCTATGATATTAACGCGTTATATATAAGTATATTATCATTCATCATACTAAACTTATCTCAGCCCGTATACCCGGGCCGATGGGCCCGGGCATGCGGGCTTATGGGCCCGGGCATGCGGGACGAGATAAAGTCCGGACCATTTTCACTAAAGATACTAAGGAAAAGGAAATGCTTTAAACGGCATAAACAGATAGATAATACGCTATATACAATTACATATCAATACCTTATCCATCAAAAACAGTGGGTGGAAGATGGAAGATAAAGGTGGAAGATAAACGGCTTGAAAACGCTATCTTCCACCCATTCATTTCGCTGATAATTAGATAAGTAAACAGAAAAAGGTGGAAGATGGAAGATCGGAATGCATTTTTCGTATGAGTGGCCCGATCTTACATCAGACACATATACTTACAGAGAATAATCCGGCAGAACACGTCCCAATTCAAATTATTTATTCTAACTTTGTGGTTTAAAACAGAATAAATCTCAAACGTTATGGAACATCAACTGACGATTTACAACACTTTAGATAGAAAAAAAGAGCTGTTTGTGCCTTTGCACGCTCCACATGTGGGCATGTATGTCTGCGGACCGACGGTATATGGCGATGCACATCTGGGACATGCCCGTCCGGCCATCACGTTCGACGTACTCTTCCGTTATCTCACCCGGTTAGGTTATAAAGTGCGATACGTGCGTAACATTACCGACGTAGGCCACCTGGAACATGACGCAGACGAAGGGGAAGATAAAATTGCCAAGAAAGCCCGTCTGGAACAACTGGAACCCATGGAAGTAGTGCAATACTACCTGAACCGGTACCATAAAGCCATGGAGGCACTGAACGTACTTCCCCCCAGCATTGAACCACATGCCTCGGGACATATCATCGAGCAGATCGAATTGGTAAAAAAGATTCTGGATGCCGGCTATGCATACGAAAGCCAGGGTTCGGTATACTTCGATGTAGCCAAATACAATAAAGACTACCATTATGGTAAACTCTCGGGACGCAATCTGGACGATGTACTGAATACAACCCGCGAACTGGACGGACAGGAAGAAAAACATAATCCTGCCGACTTTGCCCTTTGGAAACGGGCACAACCGGAACACATCATGCGCTGGCCTTCGCCATGGGGTGACGGTTTCCCCGGCTGGCATGCCGAGTGTACAGCCATGGGACGTAAGTATCTGGGCGAACACTTCGACATTCACGGAGGAGGCATGGACCTTATCTTCCCGCACCACGAATGCGAAATCGCACAGTCGGTAGCTTCACAGGGTGACGATATGGTTCACTACTGGATGCACAACAACATGATCACCATCAACGGCACCAAGATGGGCAAGAGTCTCGGAAACTTCATCACGCTGGATGAATTCTTCAGCGGCTCACACAAATTGCTGACTCAGGCTTACAGCCCGATGACCATACGATTCTTTATCTTGCAGGCACACTACCGCAGTCCGGTGGATTTCAGCAACGAAGCATTACAGGCAGCAGAAAAAGGACTGAGCCGACTAATGGAAGCAGTGGATGGTCTGGAGAAAATCACTCCTGCAGCTACTTCGAACGTCGACGTAAAAAGCTTGCGCACGAAATGCTTTGAAGCGATGAATGATGACTTGAACACTCCGATTGTGATTTCACATCTCTTTGACGGAGCCAAGATGATCAATAATATCATTGCCGGAAACAATACCATCTCTGCCGATGACCTGAAAGAACTGAAAGAAGTATTCCATACATTCTGCTTCGATATCCTGGGCCTGAAAGAAGAAATCGGCTCGTCGGACGGACGTGAAGCCGCTTATGGGAAAGTGGTCGATATGCTGCTGGAACAGCGGGTGAAAGCAAAAGCTAACAAAGACTGGGCTACGAGTGACCTGATCCGCAACGAACTGACTGCACTGGGATTCGAAATTAAAGATACTAAGGACGGATTTGAGTGGAAACTGAATAAATAAAATCTCAGAAAATTATTTAAAAGCACCACAAAGGACGCGGAGGGAACAGGACTGATAACTTTTTCTGTATACTCCGCGTCCTTTTGTAATAAATCGGAACAGATATTAAAATGACAGCACAAGAATTCTTTAAAAATGACCTTTTTGCCACCAACGCAGGTGTAGAGTTGATTGAAATAAGGGAAGGATACAGTAAAGCAAAACTGGAAATCAAGCCCGAACATCTGAATGCAGGACAACGGACACAGGGAGGTGCCATCTTTACTTTGGCTGACCTGGCACTGGCAGCGGCAGCCAATTCACACGGCACACTGGCCTTCTCCCTTTCTTCCAACATCACCTTCTTACGGGCCAGCGGACCGGGCGACACGCTTTATGCCGAAGCACGAGAACGCTATACAGGACGCAGCACGGGTTACTATCAGATAGATGTAACCGATCAGGAAGGCAGGTTGATAGCCACCTTTGAGTCAAGCGTATTCCGAAAAAAAGACGAAGTTCCGTTTACTTTGTAATGATAGAGGTCTGGGGATGACGGTAACCGCTGACACTCCGCAAGAATGCTTTGGCCGAACCAAAGTTAAGGTGCATATCCAACCGTACCGGAAGATGATTCCGGTCGTCTGTTACATAAAACGTTATAACCTCTTTCTCCTTTCCCTTTTTATTGTACTCTACCAGTGAGAATATCAGACAGCGATAGGTCGTATCGTTTTCGGCAGTAATCTTCTTGATACCCCTGTAAATGAGGGTCTGCTCCTCTACCTTACGCCCTGTCGCCATCGGAAACTGAATACGTTGGCCGACGGTGTAATCTTTCGGATCGAACGAACGGGCCTGCGCCAGAATACTCAACATATCATAAATACACCGGGTATCGCTTTGCTCTGTCTCTGTGACACTCCCATCTTTACGCACCCGTTTCTGGTTGACGTAGCACATCCCGTTCCGGAAAGAAAAACGGGCCTCATCAACGGTATAACGTTTTCCTTCTTCGGCACCTTTCCTGAAATAACGTGGCTCGAGTTTCTCCGTCATGACACTCGTTAAGGTGTCCCGCATCTTAAAAAAGAAATCGGCTTCCTTACTGCTGATGGCCAGCAGATTGACCCGATAGGCAGGTTCGGAATGATACGTTGTGGAATTGGTAGTCAGACTGGCCAAGCCTACTTTCTTCCAGATGAATTTCCAGTTGAAATAGAGTTCGTACATGACGTGCTCACCGGATTTAAACGCATCGTTTTTCGCTTCACATTGTGCGTTACCCGACAATGGGAAAGCAAAAAGCAGAGCAATAATAAGACATACCAACTCTTTCCGCCTAATTGTTACGGCGGTTACGGTTAGCATTTTGACTATCTCGGGTCTTTTTCTTCTTGTCTTCATCTGGTTTCTGTTTTTTAAGTTCGTCCGGCTTTTGCTTATCCAGAGGCACAGCCGTCACATTCCAGTCCTGAGTGGCATCCCAGTTCGCTTTAAATTCAATGATATGCGGATAGTAGTATACCATCTCCGGCTGTATACCCTTTTCGTAGTCACCGGGATCCCACACTCCGTTACCGTTGGTGTCATTAATCAACCGGGCTCCATATTTGCCGGGATTCAGATAATAGAACTCCGCCCTCCCGTCAACCACCGGACGCCGTCGAAGCACTTTATCCTGATTATCCAACAGTTCGACAAAAGCAACAGAATCTGCTCCGGTTATATTGAGGAACACGTTACCATATTCTTCGATCTGGCGAACCTTGAAAGCTTGTTTTATTTTATTGGTAAACAAACCATAAATACCATGAAAAGCTGTAGAGTCAACGGCAAACTCATACTCTCCTCCGGGTTCCCAGTCATAATAGAGATTATAGCGGCGCACATCCAGTGAATCATGTTCGAACTCAAAAGAAACATCCGTCCATATCGTATCTACCTTCTGTCGAAGATGGATAGCGGCACTGTCAAAGCGCGCGACCGGTTCTTCGAAAGTCAGGGTAATATAATCGAATACGTCCATAGATGAAGGCGCGTGAGTATTTACCGACAAAAACTTGGTAGGTTCGGGCTCATCGTCTTTCTTCTTTTTCTTTTTAGGTTCTTCTTTCTTCACTTTCTTCGCAGCCAACCTCAGCGTATCTGTACGTGGGACCAATTGATTTAACGTATCTGTGTACAAATAGTTCAAACTCAACGTAAGCGTATCCTGCTTATAGAGCAACGAGTCGCGTATCCAATAATGGATAGTATCGTTACGGAATGTTTTTTCTACAATAAAAGCGTCCTTTTCATCGAAGTTCAGTCCTTTCAGTACAGGTAAAGAGTCCGCCGGAGCCGAAAAATACAAAGAAAACTTTTGGGGAGTAAGGCGTTCACTCTTAACCAGATATTGTGAAACAGAAGGTGTTTTGAACGAACGGAGCACAATATTATCGGGCAGGTAATAAGTATACTTCTGTTCAACAATAGTATCGATAGTCAGTGAGTCGACCCATGTGGTATCCTGACGTATTCTCTCTTCAAAGCGGGGAATAATCAATGAATCATTGAAAGCTACAGCTTCGGCTTTCTGATTATAGAAAAAGTTCTGATCGGCATCCATCAAACCGAAAATACGATATTTACCCGGTGCAACTCCACGAATCGTAAAATGCCCACGACTATCGGTGCGAGCCACACGATCAAAAGGTAATTTGGTAAAAGCCGAGTCATTCAGGTTGGAATGAAGCCCCACTAACATACCTTTTATAGGCTCCAGATCGGAAGCCTCAAGTAATGTGCCCGACACCTCCATCGTATCAATGGAAGCTCCCGTAGAGAACGTAAACGCAAAGTTACCAAGCGGGTTACCTTCATTGTTATCAACAATGGCATCGGAGAAATCGATAGTATAAGTTGTATTGGGTTTTAAAGAGTCGAGAAGATTTACGGTGATCCGCTTTCCTCCGGGTTTTATTTCGGGTTGTTGCAACTGGGGGGGCGAAACCACTACCTTTTCATTAGCCTTCTCGAGCTTAATGAACTCATCGAAATCAAGAACAATCTTTGACTTTTTATTATTTACAGCTCCTGCTGCCGGCGCACTGCCGATGAAGCGGGGCGGCGTTTCATCAAAAGGTCCTCCATCCGGACGCCCCATACTGGCACAAGAATAAAGAGTAGCCATCAAAATAGCGACGCCCAACAGACTACGGATGAATCGTTTTTTTCTATGTATACTGTCTTTTAACATGCTGCAAAAATAAACCTTATCCATTAATTAATGCTATACTTTACACTAATTTATTCAAAAAGAGTCTGCTTGACAAGACAAAAAACGTATCTTTGACCAACAATTTACAAACCTAATAAGATTAACCCCATGAAAAGACAACTGCTGACTTGCTGCCTGGCGATATGTAGCCTCGCAACCATGGCTCAACATGACGAATGGAAAAACCCCGAAATTAATGCGGTAAACCGTGCACCGATGCACACCAATTACTTTGCTTACTCTTCAAGTGAAGAAGCAGCGAAAGCTGACAAAGAAAACTCAAGTAACTTTTTAACCCTGAACGGAATCTGGAACTTCAACTGGGTGAAAGATGCCGATGCGCGTCCGACCGATTTTTACCGGACTGACTATAACGACAAAGGATGGGGACAAATGAAAGTTCCCGGTGTATGGGAAATGAACGGTTACGGTGATCCTATTTATGTGAATGTAGGTTATGCCTGGAGAAACCAATACAAAAACAATCCGCCTTTTGTACCCATAGAAAACAATCATGTAGGTTCATACCGGAAAGAGATCATCATCCCTGCCGAATGGTCAGGAAAAGAGATATTCGCTCACTTCGGCTCGGTAACCTCAAATATGTATTTATGGGTCAACGGTAAATATGTAGGCTATAGCGAGGACAGTAAGCTGGAAGCCGAATTTAACCTGACCAATTACCTGAAACCCGGTAAAAACCTGATCGCTTTCCAAGTATTCCGCTGGTGTGATGGAACATATCTGGAGGATCAGGACTTTTTCCGCTACTCCGGAGTAGGACGTGACTGCTACCTATACAGCCGCAATAAGAAATATATTCAGGACATCCGTGTAACGCCTGATTTGGACGCCAATTATACAAACGGTACACTGGATATAGCACTCAACCTGAACGGAAGCGGAACGGTAGAACTGAATCTGGCAGACCCGACAGGGAAAAACGTAGCCACAGCCCAAGTTAGCGGAAACGGTAAAAAGTCTGTTGGCATGAACGTAGACAATCCCGCAAAATGGACCGCAGAAACACCCAATTTATACACATTGACTGCAACATTGAAAAGTGGTAACAATACCACCTTGGAAGTGATCCCGGTCAAAATAGGTTTCCGCAAAATAGAACTGAAAGGCGGACAAATCCTGGTAAACGGTCAGCCGGTGCTTTTCAAAGGCGCCGACCGTCATGAAATAGATCCGGACGGCGGATATGTTGTTTCACGTGAGCGCATGCTGCAAGACATCTTACGAATGAAACAGCTGAACATCAATGCCGTGCGTACCTGTCACTATCCGGACGACAATCTGTGGTACGACCTTTGTGACCAATACGGCATTTACGTAGTGGCGGAAGCCAATGTAGAATCACACGGAATGGGATATGGCAAAGAGACGCTTGCCAAAAATCCATCTTATAAAAAAGCACATCTGGAACGTAACCAACGCAACGTACAAAGAGGGTATAACCATCCTTCCATCATCTTCTGGTCTTTAGGGAACGAAGCCGGATACGGTCCGAACTTCGAACAATGCTACACATGGATCAAGAATGAAGACAAAACGCGTGCCGTACAATACGAACAGGCAGGCACCAATCAGTTCACAGACATTTTCTGCCCGATGTATTACGATTATGATGCCTGCAAGAAATATTGTGAAGGCAACATAGACAAACCCCTGATTCAGTGCGAATATGCCCACGCCATGGGTAACTCACAGGGTGGTTTCAAAGAATATTGGGATCTGATACGTAAATATCCGAAATACCAGGGCGGATTCATCTGGGACTTTGTTGACCAAGCCAACCACTGGAAGAATAAAGACGGTGTAGATATTTACGGATACGGCGGCGATTTCAATAAATATGACGCTTCGGACAATAATTTTAATAATAACGGTTTGATCAGTCCCGACCGCCGTCCGAATCCGCATGCCCATGAAGTAGGATATTTCTATCAGTCCATCTGGACCACTCCCGCAGACCTTGCCAAAGGAGAAATAAAAGTATATAATGAAAACTTCTTCCGCGACTTGTCTGCATACTATATGGAGTGGCAATTACTGGCAGACGGCGAAGTAATGCAAGCCGGAGTGATTCAGGACCTGAACGTGGCTCCACAACAAACAGCTACCCTTAAACTGAATCTGAATACGGAAAATATCTGCCCATGCAAAGAACTGCTACTCAACGTAGCTTACAAACTGAAATCCGCCGAAACATTGATGCCGGCAGGAAGTACAGTGGCATATGACCAGTTGACCATCCGTCCGTACAAAGCCCAAACTCCGGAATTAAAGAACCGGAAGGCATCTAACATTGCCGTTCATGTACCGGTTATCAAAGATAACGATCATAACTACCTGATTGTAGAAGGTGAAAACTTCATTATTGAATTCAATAAACACAATGGCTATCTTTCTCGCTACGAAGCAGACGGCATACAGTTATTGAATCAGGGAGCCCAACTGACTCCCAACTTCTGGCGTGCTCCTACCGACAACGACTATGGGGCAGGATTGCAGCACCGGTATGCCGTATGGAAAAATCCGGGACTGAAGTTAACTTCTCTGAAACAGAATATTGAAAACGAGCAGGCGGTTATTCAGGCAGAATATGACATGAAAGCCGTAAAGGGTAAATTGTTCCTGACTTACGTCATCAACAATGAAGGCGCCATCAAAGTAACTCAAAAGATGGAAGCCGGCAAAGAAGAGAAAGTTTCTGATATGTTCCGCTTTGGCATGCAAATGCAAATGCCCGAGAACTTTAATGAAGTAGAATATTATGGCCGCGGTCCGATAGAAAATTACGCCGACCGTAATCACTCTACCATGCTTGGCAAATATCGCCAGACAGTTGTCGAACAATTCTATCCATATATCCGACCGCAGGAAACCGGAACCAAGACCGATTTACGTTGGTGGAGAGTATTGAACGTCAGCGGAAACGGCTTGCAGTTCGTAGGCGATACTCCTTTCTCTGCTTCTGCCCTGAACTACAGCATCGAATCTTTGGATGACGGAGCACAGAAAGACCAACGTCACTCTCCTGAAGTGCCGAAAGCTCCTTTCACCAATCTGTGCATTGACAAGGTGCAGATGGGATTAGGATGTGTCAACAGTTGGGGAACACTTCCGCTTGAAAAGTACCGCGTACCTTATCAGGATTATGAATTCAGTTTCATCCTGACACCTGTACGTCATAAAGTCAACATGTAAGGAATTAAAAAGAAACTCCTCAAAGCAACAATCAAACAGTGATCCGGAGTGTTCCGGATCACTGTTTTTATATATACCTTTCCCGCTCCGCTTATGCAGTCTTTCCAACGAGAATGACAGATACCTTTTGACAGCTTTTTACGCAACACCTATATTAATTAGAGAAAAACATAGTTAAAAAACAGCTATTCAAAGAACATCAAGATGGAAAAAAGAGTACTTTTGCGCAGAAAACTGATTAAGTACATTCGGTTTTCTCTCCCTTATCATTGAAGGGTTAGCACGATAAATCACATTACCACAAAATGGACATCATTATAAATTGAATATAAAGAAGGTATGAAAAGTAAAATTGTTTTATTTGCATTTTGTTTAGCCCTCCTGTCGAGTTGCGGCAAAAAGGGATTTGACCTGAGCGGGGGAACCCCGGAATGCGCAGTGCAGGTGCTGCAACCCACTACAGTAAATCTGAAAAGTTCCTATCCGGCCACTATCAAAGGTAAACAAGACGTAGAAATCCGTCCGCAAGTATCGGGATTCATCACAAAAGTTTGTGTAGACGAAGGTTCTATGGTACGCAAAGGACAGATATTGTTCATCATCGACCCGGTACAATATGAAGCCGCTGTCCGTTCGGCCAAAGCAGCCGTAGCTACTGCAAAAGCCGGAGTGAACACACAAGAAATCACAGTGAACAACAAACGTGAATTAAATAAAAAGAATATCATCAGTGATTACGACCTGGCGATGGCAGAAAACTCTCTGGCATCTGCCAAAGCACAACTGGCTTCCGCACAGGCACAACTGATAAGTGCAGAACAAAATTTAACCTTCACCAATGTAAAAAGCCCTTCAGATGGTATTGTCAACACAATTCCTTATCGTCTGGGAAGCCTTGTCAGCCCTTCTATCCAAACTCCGCTGACCATCGTTTCGGACATTAACGAAATGTATGTCTACTCTTCACTGACTGAAAAAGATCTATTGGCACTGGTACGTAAAGACGGTTCTCAGATTTCAGCTGTAGAGTCTTATCCGGAGGTAGGGCTTGAACTATCGGACGGAACCACCTACGCCGATAAAGGTAAAATGTCCACCATTAGTGGTGTCATCAACCAAAATACCGGAGCAGTAAGTATTCGGGCCACTTTCCCTAACAAAGAACATTTGCTGAGAAGCGGTGGTATGGCCAACCTGATCGTACCCTATCATCTGGAAAATGCAATTGTTATTCCGCAAAAAGCTACAACGGAAATACAAGACAAGAAATTTGCTTTCGTATTGCAGCCGGACAATACTGTAAAGATGACTGAAATAAATGTTTTCAATGTGGATAACGGACACGATTACGTAGTGACTTCCGGCTTGAAAGCTGGTGAAAAAGTGGTCTTGGATAATGCCAGCACCCTGAAAGACGGACAGGCAATCAAACCAGTTACTCCGGAACAGGCTAAAGCCAATTTCCAACAAGCACTTGAAGAGAAAAAACAAGGAAAATAAAATCAGCATAGCAAGTTAAATATGAAACTAGATAGATTTATTAATCGTCCGGTACTATCTACGGTGATCTCCATCGTTATAGTAATCTTGGGTATTCTGGGCTTGATTTCGCTGCCTATTTCCCAATATCCGGATATTGCCCCACCTACGGTAAGCGTTTCGACCACTTATCAGGGTGCTAATGCACAAACGGTATTAAACAGTGTAGTCGCCCCGCTGGAGGAGCAAATCAACGGTGTGGAAAACATGATGTACATGAGTTCCACAGCAACCAATACCGGTGAAGCCCGTATTGACGTATACTTTAAACAAGGCACCGATCCGGATATGGCCGCGGTAAACGTTCAAAACCGTGTAGCCAAAGCACAAGGTCTGCTGCCCGCCGAAGTAACCAAAGTAGGCGTCATGACTTCAAAACGACAGACCAGTATGTTGCTGGTATTCTCTTTATATAGTTCCGACGACAAATACGATAACGAATTTCTGGAAAATTATGCCAAGATCAATCTGGTGCCGGAAGTGCAGCGCGTACCGGGTGTAGGTGACGCCATGGTGCTTGGTGCAGACTATTCAATGCGTATCTGGCTGAAACCGGATATCATGGCCCAATATCACCTGATGCCTACCGATGTTTCCGCAGCGTTGGCCGAACAAAACATTGAGGCTGCTCCGGGAGCATTCGGTGAAGAGGGTAACCAGACTTTTCAATATACTCTGAGATACAAGGGGCGCCTGCAAAGTCAAGAAGAATTTGAGAATATTGTAATCCGTGCTACTGAAGACGGACAGGTACTTCGACTGAAAGACATCGCCAGTGTAGAATTGGGACGTCTGACTTACGGATTTACCAATAAAGTGAACGGGCATCCGGCAGTAACCATCATCGTATTCCAGACAGCCGGTTCGAATGCGACAGCTATTATCAACGACATCCTCGCCTTACTGGATAAGTCAGCTTCTACCTTCCCACCGGGCGTCAAAGTAAATGTATCACAGAATGCCAATGACTTCTTGTTCGCCTCTATTCATGAGGTAGTCAAGACATTGATCGAGGCATTTATTCTTGTATTCATTGTGGTATACATTTTCCTGCAGGATCTACGCTCTACATTGATTCCTGCTATCGCCATCCCGGTTGCATTGATCGGTACGTTCTTTGTCTTATATCTGATTGGGTTCAGTATCAACCTTCTGACACTATGTGCCATGGTACTTGCCATAGCGATTGTGGTCGATGATGCGATCGTCGTCGTGGAAGGCGTCCATGCAAAACTTGACCAAGGCTATAAATCAGCCCGTCTGGCTTCCATCGACGCCATGAATGAATTGGGAGGTGCCATCGTTTCTATCACATTGGTAATGATGTCTGTATTTATTCCGGTAAGTTTCATGTCCGGTACTTCCGGTACATTCTATCGCCAGTTCGGTCTGACAATGGCTATCGCTATTGCACTTTCGGCCTTGAATGCTTTGACATTGAGTCCTGCACTGTGTGCCATCCTACTGAAACCACACGATCCGAACAAAAAAGAAAAAGTGACGCTTGCCAAACGTTTCCATGCTTCATTCAATGCGGCATACGATACGATTTTGAAAAAATATAAGAAAAGGGTACTATTCTTCATCCAGAAACCTTGGCTTACAATCAGTGCGGTAGTAGCCGGCTTTGCCCTGATGATTTTCCTGATGAATATCACCCCGACCGGTTTGGTTCCGAATGAAGATACAGGTACCATCATGGCTGTTGTCGACATGCCCCCGGGTAGTTCTAAAGAACGTACCGAAGCGGTGATGCAACAGGTAGACAGCCTGATAGCTTCAGAGTCGGCAATCGACAGCCGTACGATGATTGTAGGCTATAGCTTCATAGCAGGACAGGGACCCAGCTACGGTTCATTTATTTGTAAACTGAAAAACTGGGATGAGCGATCCATCAAAGAACGTTCAGACTTTGTTTCGGGCATGTTATACCTCAAAGCTCGTGAAGTGATTAAAGACGCCCGTGTACTGTTGTTCGCTCCACCGATGATTCCGGGTTATAGTGTGTCCAACGGTTTTGAGATGAACCTACAGGATAAAACGGGAGGTAGCCTTGACAAATTCTATGAGGTGGCTCAGGATTTCATCTCTAAATTGCAGGCCCGTCCCGAAATTCAATCAGCGCAAACATCGTTCAATCCGAACTTCCCGCAATACATGATAGACATCGACGCAGCTGCCTGTAAGAAAGCCGGACTATCACCTAACGATATTCTGACCACTTTGCAAGGCTACTACGGTGGTTTGTATTCTTCAAACTTCAACCGCTTCGGTAAAATGTATCGCGTAATGATTCAAGCGGAACCGAACAGTCGCACCAACCTCGAGTCGCTGAAGTCAATCAAGATACGCAATGGTAACGAAATGGCGCCTATCACTCAGTTTATGAATATTAAGCGCATCTACGGACCGGATAATATCAAGCGATTCAACATGTTTACCGCTATGACCATCAACGGTTCTCCCGCTGACGGCTATAGTTCCGGTCAAGCCATCCAGGCAATGCAGGAAGTAGCCGAACAGACTTTACCTACAGGATATGGCTATGAATTCTCGGGTATGACCCGCGAAGAACAAAGCTCCAGTGGCAGCTCCACAGCTATGATCTTCGTTCTTTGCTTCGTATTCGTTTATTTGTTGCTGAGTGCCCAGTACGAAAGTTATATTTTACCATTGGCTGTATTGCTTTCTATTCCTTTCGGTCTGGCAGGCAGCTTCATCTTTGCCCACCTGATGGGATTGGCCAATAATATCATCCCTATTTTGGGAGCAGCTACCAACAACATTTATATGCAGATTGCATTGATTATGTTGATAGGTTTGTTAGCAAAGAATGCGATCCTGATTGTCGAATTTGCCCTCGACCGTCGTAAGATGGGTATGAGCATCACCTGGGCTGCCGTATTGGGAGCAGGTGCACGTCTCCGTCCTATTCTGATGACCTCTTTAGCAATGGTAGTAGGTTTGATTCCGTTGATGCTTGCCATGGGAGTAGGTGCCAATGGTAACCGTGCTTTGGGTACAGCTGCGGTAGGCGGTATGTTTATCGGTATGATATGCCAGATATTTGTGGTTCCTGCTTTGTTCGTTCTCTTCCAGTATTTACAGGAGAAGGTGAAACCTATCGAATGGGAAGACATCGATAATACAGATGCAGAAACAGAAATTGAACAATACGCTAAATAGGAATAAAGAAAAGAATATGAAGAAACAAATTATAGGTATGTTGTGTGCAACTGCTCTCCTGAGCAGCTGCCACATCTATAAATCATATGACAGACCTAAGGATATAGAAGCTTCCGGGCTTTACCGGGATACAGTATCTGTTGCCGATACTTTGGTATCCGATACTGCCAACTTCGGAAATCTGCCTTGGAGAGAGGTCTTCACAGATCCTCAGTTACAAGCGTTAATCGAACAGGGACTGACTCACAATACTGACCTGCTGACTGCCGCACTGAAAGTGAAAGAGGCACAGGCATCGCTGATGTCAGCCCGCTTGGCTTATGCTCCTTCACTCGGATTGTCACCACAAGGAACCATCAGCAGTTTCGACAAACATGCGGCAACGAAAACTTATTCACTGCCTGCAACTGCCAGTTGGGAGATCGATTTGTTCGGCAAACTGCTGAATGCCAAACGGGGTGCACAAGTAGCATTGTTACAAACGAAAGCATATCGCCAAGCTGTACAGACCCAGATCATCTCGGGAATTGCCAATACATACTACACGTTATTAATGCTCGACCGTCAGCTCGACATCACCGAACAGACCGCCGACATCATGAAACGTAATGTTGAAACTATGCAAGCTATGAAGGATGCCGCCATGTTCAACACGACCTCTGCCGGAGTGGAACAAAGCAAAGCTGCCTATGCACAAGTATTGGCCTCTATCCCGGCCATTCAGCAGAGTATCCGCGAAACCGAAAATGCCATGTCTATGCTGCTGGCACAGGCACCGCAGACTATTCAACGGGGAGTCCTTGAAGAACAGCAATTGCCGGAAGAGTTTTCAGTAGGTGTTCCTTTGCAGCTACTTTCTAACCGTCCGGATGTAAAAGCAGCCGAAATGGCTCTGGCCAGCACTTATTACAATGCAAACTCAGCCCGTGCCGCCTTCTATCCGCAGATCACAATCAGTGGGTCAGCCGGATGGACCAACAGTGCCGGTAGCGCCATTGTCAACCCGGGTAAACTGCTGGCATCCGTACTTGGTTCACTTACTCAGCCGCTGTTCTACCGGGGTGCAAACATCGCCCGTCTGAAGATAGCCAAGGCACAACAGGAAGAAGCTAAACTGGCCTTCCAACAGAGTATACTGAATGCAGGAAGTGAAGTAAGCAATGCACTGTACCAGTATCAGAGTGCTACCGAAAAAACAGCTTCCCGCAAAATGCAAGTGGAATCATCAGAGAAAGCATCTGAATATACAAAAGAATTGTTTAAATTAGGGACGTCTACTTATCTGGAAGTATTGTCGGCCGAACAATCTTTGCTCAGTGCCCGTTTATCTCAGGTAAACGATACTTTCGACCGGATGCAGGCTGTAGTAAGCCTTTATCAGGCATTAGGCGGCGGAAGAGAAGATTAACTTTAAATACAATACAATTATGATTAGTCCATTAGCATCGATAGCCCCCGGGGCAAAAATCGGTAAGAATGTCACCATTCAACCGTTCGCTTACATTGAAGATAATGTCGAAATAGGGGACGACTGCATCATTATGTCTTATGCCAGCATACTGAATGGTACGCAGCTGGGAAAAGGTAACAAAGTGCATCAACACGCCGTACTCGGAGCGGAGCCACAGGATTTCCATTACAAAGGAGAAGAAAGTTCACTGATCATCGGTGATAACAATCATATCCGCGAGAATGTAGTCATCAGCCGGGCCACTTTCGGCGGAAACGCCACAAAGATCGGCAACGGCAACTTCCTGATGGACAAGGTTCATGTCTGTCATGACGTACAAATCGGTGACAATTGCGTAGCCGGTATCGGTACTACAATTGCCGGAGAATGTACCTTGGACGATTGCGTGATCCTGAGTGGAAACGTCACACTCCATCAATATTGCCATGTAGGACAATGGACGTTGATTCAGAGCGGTTGCCGCATATCAAAAGATGTACCTCCTTATGTTATTATGGCCGGAAATCCGGTAGAATATCACGGAGTAAACGCTGTAGTATTACAACAACATAAAAATACGAGCGAAAGGGTCTTGCGACATATTGCCAATGCTTACCGTTTGATCTATCAGGGCAATTTCAGCCTGCAGGATGCAGTACAAAAAATTGTAGACCAGGTTCCCATGAGCGAAGAGATAGAAAATATCGTTGCATTCGTCAAGGAGTCAAAACGTGGAATCGTAAAATAGGCACAATCATCTGCCGATAAAGAAAAGGTGTAGTCATCCTGGGATGGCTACACCTTTCTTTTATTATTTTCCATGCTTTTACACAGGCAGGTTCATTCTATTCAAACTCCAAGGTACCGAAGAAATCGGGACGATGGAAATCCGGTTTCTCTATTTTAATCGGATTCCATGAAAGAAAATGCGGGGTCTGCAATTCGTCTCCACATTTGTAGAAGTTCGCAGTAATCGTTTTTCCGTCCAGAGAAGTAATATTGTGTTTAAAGAATGCTGTATATGGAATGATCAGCGCCACTTCCCAGTTACACTCTTCAATGCGTTCATTGAACGGCTGGCGTCCCAGGCTGGCCCAACGCTTTACCTGATCCATCACTTCCTGAGAGGCACGCTCCCGGTCGTTACGTTCTGCTCCGGCACCTATAAGAATCGTCCCGATACAGTTGCATTCGATGTTATAATAAATACCGTCACCGGCAGGCACAGAAAAGAACTCCACGCAAGAGTCCGTCCACACAGACCCGTTGTCCTCTCCGTACTTAGCCCTCACACTGGCCTCTTTCACATTAAAGTGCAACAAAACAGCATCATCGCTATGGGCTATACGGAACTCCACTTTCGGACGATAAGGATAAGCTTCCCAATTCACATTATCAATAGTCTGGAAACCGATCTTTTCTTTATCCAGTAATTCGGGAAGTGCATCGACCTCCACATTAGCAATACTGATCTTTTTTACTTTCATGGTCTATTCTATTTTTATCTTGCAAAAATATATACTTTATTCCAGTATTTCATTCTCCATCCGGTGCTATTTTACAACCTTTTCCGAAAACGTTTACTTTCGGCTATCCTTTTTCATGGTCAGTCAGATGATTTCCTTACCTTTGCAGCGTGAAACAACCATCTTACATTGATTTAAGATAATAACTTCAACGGGTAAATCCCCATTGTATATAACAAATAACACAAAAAATGAAGAAGCATCTAATTTTATCTGCCTGCCTGATGATGGCAGTAAGCAGTTTTGCTCAAAAGAAAGACTTTAGTTATAAGTTTTACGGACAGATTCGCACAGACCTTTATTACAACAGCCGTGCTAACGAAGAGACAGTAGACGGATTGTTTTACATGTATCCCAAAGACGAAGTACTCGATGAAAACGGCAAGGACCTGAACGCAACTGCCAACGGTAGCTTTTATACCTTATATACCCGCCTGGGAATAGACGTAGCCGGCCCTAAATTGGGACGTGCCATGACTTCTGCCAAAGTAGAAGTGGACTTCCGCGGCTCAGGAACTTCCTACTCCACCATCCGCTTACGCCATGCCTACCTGAACCTGGATTGGGGACGTTCAGCTCTCTTACTCGGCCAAACCTGGCATCCGCTGTTCGGTGATGTATCACCACAAATACTGAATCTTTCGGTGGGTGCACCTTTCCAGCCATTCAGCCGTGCCCCTCAAATTCGCTATCGCTATACACATAAGGGATTCCAACTGACAGGAGCCGCAATCTGGCAATCGCAGTATTTATCGCAAGGCATTGCCGGCAAGAGCCAGGCTTATATAAAGAACAGCTGTGTCCCCGAATTCTATCTGGGACTCGATTATAAAGCCAACGGATGGATAGCCGGAGCAGGCATAGAACTTCTCTCCCTGAAACCCCGTACAGAATCTAAAATAGATGATAAAGTTTATAAAGTGAACGAACGCATCACCACTTTATCTTATGAAGGACATGTAAAATACAGCAATAAAGACTGGTTTGTAGGGGCCAAAACCGTATTGGGCTCTAATCTGACACAAACTTCGATGCTCGGTGGATTCGGAATCAAATCGATCGATAAGCAGACCGGAGAACAGAAATATACACCGATCCGGGTATCCAGTTCATGGCTGAACGTTGTATACGGACAAAAATGGAAACCGGGTATCTTCCTGGGATATGTCAAGAATCTGGGGACAAGTGATGCTTTAGCATCCGGTCAACTGTACGGAACAGGAACCAATGTAGACCAGGTAGTAACTGCCGGAGCCGAACTGACATACAACGTCAATCACTGGAAGTTTGGAGTGGAATATACCTATACTTCCGCTGCTTACGGTTCACTGAATCTTAAAAACGGCAAAATCATCGATACACATTCCATCGGTAACAACCGTATCGTAGGTGTAGCCATGTTTATGTTTTAAAAACAGATGAATAATACATTACCTATCCACTTCGCTCCGCTTCAGGGATATACCGAGGCAGCCTATCGTAATGCCCATGCCGCCGTTTTCGGCGGCATAGATGTCTATCATACTCCTTTTGTACGAGTAGACCGGGGAGAGTTCCGCCACAAAGACGTTCGGGACATTCTACCCGAAAACAACCGGGTGGCCCGCCTTATCCCGCAACTCATAGCCTCCGAAGCGGATAAAACAGAGTGTATGATCGCCCTCTTCATCGAACAGGGCTATCGGGAGATAGACATCAATCTCGGCTGTCCTTTCCCGATGTTGGCAAAACGACAATGCGGGTCCGGCATGCTGCCTTATCCCGACAAGGTGGAGGCATTGCTAAAACAAACGGAACAATTTCCCGACATACGCTTTTCGGTAAAGATGCGTCTGGGATGGGAAAAACCGGATGAATGCCTGTCACTGATACCGTTGCTTAACGCTGCTCCCCTGACCGAAATCACCCTCCATCCCCGGTTGGGCATCCAGCAATACAAAGGTGAGGTAGACATGGAGGGATTTACCTCTTTCTACGAAGCATGCAGACATCCCGTAGTCTATAATGGGGATATCCTGACCATAGCGGACATCCACCGCATTACCGACAAGTTCCCAAGCCTTGCCGGAGTGATGATCGGACGCGGATTACTGACAAACCCTGCATTAGGCTGGGAGTACAAAGAAGGCAGAAAGCTTTCTCCCGAAGAGTGGCATGAAAAGCTTAAGGCACTGCACACAGCCGTTTTCCTTCATTATGAAGAGCAGATACAAGGTGGCGAAGCGCAACTGGTAACCAAGATGAAAACATTCTGGGAATATCTGGCTCCACAGATCGACCGGAAAAGTTGGAAAGCTATCCATAAAAGCACTACGCTCACCAAATACAACATTGCCGTCCGTTCGGCATTCTGACAGAAAGTTCATCCGGACAATGCGTAGTTTGGCATCCGTTTCATTATCGCTGATAGTCAGCAAATTATATTTACCTGTATTTTCCTTTCGATGTAAAAGCATTTACCCCGGCATGTAAAGGCTTTTACGTCGGCATGTAAAGCCATTTACCTCGGTACGTAAAACGATTTACTCCGGTACGTAAAATCTTGACCAGTACACGGCGATGTTAGTCGACTTGCATATCTTGGAGCAGTAACCTATCTTTTCTTTAAAAGGGAGGGAGCCCTTGAGTGATCCTCCCCCTGATATCAGATTCTCTATGGATGCAATTCTTTAAAAGTCTGATTCTCTTCTTTCACCTGCTTCACAGTTTCATTCAGGTCGTCAATCGGCAGATCGTATCCATACCACCCGGTATAGCAATCGGTTACATACCATTTACCATCAATCAAGTCGAATATCACACGTAAGTCAACTTCCGACTCCTCATACCCGGCTTCAAACTCTTTATGGGTAGGTTCGTTCACCGTAAATTTAGAAACATAGATTCCTCCTTCCTCCTGGGTAATGCGTTCCTCTTTTAGAGTCTCGCCATCCAGCAACGGCCATTTCTCTTGTGTAAAGGGGAAGGTTTTCTCGCTATTTCCATCGTCCGTCATCAGAGTGATGGGAGTTTTTAACGGAAATTTCACACGGGTATACTGGAAAGAAGCACTTGAGGTGAACTTCTTCAGAAACGTCTGGAAAGGTTCATCAGCCGTTTCCGCAGTAGCGGCACTCTCTGCCTTCGCTTTCGAAGTATTTCCACAGGAAATAAAGCAAATGCCTCCCATCAGGGTAAGCATAAACAGACAAAGCACAAATCTTTTCACTTTCATAATGAATGGGTTATTAAGACGGGGAATCCCACCCCGCATTTTCAGCGGGCAAAGATAATATATCTTCCTAATATCCAATCGGGAAGGATAGAATTATTTATGTTTCAGGTATTCATATCCGAAGCGGCAATAAAGACATTTCTTCTTGTCGCAATATTCCTTCTGTAACTGTAACAACGCCTGACTGTCCGCTGCTGTCCGGACAGGAATTCCGGCTTCGCTCCACATGCGGGTGACGTAGTTGTTTTCAGCTTTCAACTCTTCAAGCAATGAAGCTGCGCGTTCACACAACCTTTCGTCTGCCTTATGCAAACCGTAAGCATACAGAAAAGGTATGACCGTATTGATAATGATCAGTTCCCTTGCACCGGAACCGATGCTTTTCTCCTTCCGGGGAGAGGTCCTGCCAAACATGAAGTGCTCCTCCCAATAAGCAGAAGTATGGCCGGAGAAGATCGACTTTAACTCTTTCAGGGTTTGCGCTTCCATGACACGTGAAAACAAGGAACGTTCTTTGTAATATAGAGAAGCCAGTTGTGCCAGCCTCACATGTGGAAAATTGCCGGGACGAAGACGGAGAAAACGCCACAAAGAAGCATTCATCACCGGCGGAAGTTCAAACTTATGTTGCAGATAACGGAATTCCTTCTGCATCCAACTGAAATAATCGTCAACAAGTTCTCCCTCCAGCAAACCGGCCTGTCCAAAGAAGAAAGCCTCCACTTGTGTCAGGTCGTCACGATGCTTATCGATGGAGCGGAACGGAAGCAGATTCGCCCAGGCTTCAAAAGCATCTCCATTCAGTCCGAAACCAAAATTACGTGCCAGCGTGATGAAAAAGGCGTCCTCCCAATGTTGGTTGCAGCGCTGAAGCCGCCGGGATATGGTCTGGTTCTTCTGATCGAAACGCTCGGTCTGTAAAGCTGTCAGCCAGGAATGAACCGTTAGTTTGGAAAGAGTTTCCAAGATCGAATAGCAAGGTGGATGTACGTCTGCCCGGCAAAGCTCGTCATAATGTTCCTTCACCCGGCGGGGACAGGCCAACCGGAGTTGCGGGACAGGTTCGCCATTGGTGCGGTATATCTCACAATCTATTTCCGTGGCAATATGTAAAATCACTGAGTCATAGGCTATATCATGATCATGCCCGTGACGGAACCAATCGGAAGAGACTGCATGTATTTCGACATTGCCTACCCAAAGCGTACCGTCAATCTTTAGTTTGGCATTAAAAAAATCGGGGCCTGCATTAGGATTCGGCAGTCCCGTATCAATCACTTCAACAGGCAGCCCGGTGGTTGTTTGCAGTTCATGAAGAGGAAAGATTTTGTGTTTCCACACATAGTGTAGGAGGTGTTCCATTGTTAACAAGACGTTAATGTGCTCGACAAATGTAATAAAAATCCTATCTTTGCGACTAATATTTTGGATATAAAGTCTATAAAGTCAGTAAAACAATGAAAATAGCATTAATAGGTTACGGAAAAATGGGCAGGGAAATCGAAAAAGTAGCCCTCAGTCGCGGACACGAAATTGTCAGCATTATCGACATCAATAATCAGGATGATTTCGAATCCGAAGCGTTTAAATCGGCAGATGTGGCTATTGAGTTCACTAATCCCATGGTAGCCTACAGCAATTATATGAGAGCTTTCAAAGCAGGTGTAAAGTTAGTTTCGGGCAGTACCGGATGGATGGCAGAGCACGGCGATGAAGTAAAGGAACTATGCAGCAAAGGTGGAAAAACCCTGTTCTGGTCATCCAATTTCAGCCTGGGCGTAGCCATCTTCTCGGCAGTCAATAAGTATCTGGCTAAAATAATGAACCAGTTCCCGGCATATGACGTGACCATGAGTGAAACCCACCACGTGCACAAGCTCGATGCACCAAGCGGAACGGCCATCACGCTGGCAGAAGGTATTCTTGAAAACATGGAACGTAAAAACGTTTGGGTAAAAGAGGAAGCACACTCAGCGAACGAGTTGCCGATTCACTCCATCCGTGAAGGCGAAGTATTCGGTATCCACACCATCCGTTACGATTCGGAGGCGGACAGTATCTCCATCACCCACGATGCCAAAAACCGGGGAGGTTTTGCTTTGGGTGCGGTACTTGCCGCAGAATACACAGCAACCCATGAAGGCTATCTGGGTATGAGCGATTTATTCCCATTCTTAAAAGACTAACATCATGAGAAAAGCAACACGTACTCAATGGATAAAGTGTTCCATTGCCATTCTTCTTTATCTGATCTTCCTGATCTGGGTGAAAAGCTGGTGGGGACTGATTGTGGTTCCTTTCATTTTCGATGTTTACATTACCAAGAAAATCCCCTGGTCATTCTGGAAGAAGTCAAAGAACCCGACTGTCCGAAGCGTAATGAGTTGGGTAGATGCCATCGTTTTCGCTTTGGTGGCAGTATATTTCGTGAACATCTATATCTTTCAGAATTATCAGATCCCATCCTCCTCACTGGAAAAATCATTGCTGGTGGGAGACTTCCTGTATGTAAGCAAGATGAGCTATGGTCCCCGTGTACCGAATACTCCGCTATCGATGCCATTGGCACAGCATACACTGCCGATACTGAACACCAAGTCGTACATTGAGTGGCCTCAGTGGAAATACAAACGTGTGCCCGGGTTCGGTAAAGTAAAACTGAACGATATTGTAGTGTTTAACTTCCCTGCAGGAGACACTGTTGCGCTGAACTTTCCGGATGCCGACTTTTATACACTGGCATACAACATCGGGAAGCAGATTTATCCGAATCCGATCAATATGGACAGTCTGGCCCGGGAACAACAGAAAACAGTATACGATTTATATTACAATGCCGGACGAAAAGAAATAATGTCCAATCCCCAACGGTATGGCAAAGTTGTCACCCGTCCGGTGGACCGCAGGGAGAATTACGTAAAACGTTGTGTAGGGCTGCCGGGCGATACACTCCAAATTATCAACGGTCAGGTGATGATTGACGGGAAGGCAATAGAAAACCCTGAGAACCTGCAATTCAACTACTTTGTGCAAACTACGGGTCCGTATATCACAGAAGAGATGTTCCGCGAACTGGGGATCAGTAAAGCCGACCAGGGATTAACTCCCGAAGGAGCAGGTTATGAAGAAGGGTTGGTTGAGTTAGGAATGGATGGACGAAACGCCCAAGGCAGGCTGAATCCTGTATATCACCTCCCGCTCACAAAAAAAATGTATGATACTCTGTCCGCCAACAAAAAGTTGATCAGCAAAATCGTGATAGAGCCGGAAGATTATGCCGGAGACATGTATCCTCTGAATTTATATACTCACTGGAACCGCAGCAATTACGGCCCTATCTGGATTCCGGCAAAGGGAGCCACTATCACGCTGACTCCGGATAATCTGCCTATCTACGAACGTTGCATCACTGCCTACGAAGGCAATAAACTGGAACAGAAAGAAGACGGAATCTACATTAACGGTGTGAAGACAGACCAGTATACTTTCCAGCTGGATTATTACTGGATGATGGGTGATAACCGGCATAATTCGGCTGATTCCCGTTATTGGGGATTCGTACCCGAAGACCACGTAGTAGGTAAACCGATCGTCGTATGGCTGTCATTGGATAAAGACCGTGGCTGGTTTGACGGTAAAATCCGTTGGAACCGCATCTTTAAGTGGGTAGACTAAGTAGTAATGAGAAAGGGATTTAAATGGATTATAGCATTTGCCGGAGCAATAGTTATCGTATTATTGCTCCGCGGCTTTGCTTTTACCTCATGCCTGATACCTTCATCGGGCATGGAGAACTCCCTTTTCCAAGGCGAACGTATTCTGGTCAATAAGTGGAGCTACGGACTTCGGGTACCTTATATGTCACTGTTCTCCTACCACCGCTGGAATCCAAGGCGCATTGATAAAGACGACATCGTCGTATTCAATAATCCCGCGGCTATCAAAGAACCGGTCATCGACCGGAGAGAAATCTATATTAGCCGGTGTATCGGTGTACCGGGAGATACTTTGCTTATCGATTCACTATTCAATGTAGTAGACCGCAACACACAACTCGGACCGGACCGGAAACAACTCTACACTTATCCACAGACCAAGGAACAGCAGTTAGACTCACTACTTTCCATTCTTTCCATCGGCTCCAACGAACTGATGGGACAGCATGAAGGCAAGAATGTACGAAGCTTCAGCCGTTACGAATATTATCTGCTTGAACAGGCGATGAACGGAAAAAGCTGGATACAACCTCTGAGCCAAAGCCGGCAGGAAGAAACTAAACCGCTCATCATCCCGGGCAAAGGAAAGGCCGTCAGAGTTTATCCGTGGAACAGGACCCTGTTGCGGAATACGCTGGTGTTGCATGAAGGCAAACAAGCGGAAATCCGGAACGATACGCTCTACATTGAAGGTCGCCCTTCACAGCATTGCTATTTTACCAAAGATTATTACTGGATGGCTTCCAATAACTCGGTAAATCTCTCCGATTCCCGCTTGTTCGGCTTTGTGCCGCAAGATCATGTCATTGGGAAAGCTTCGCGAATCTGGTTCTCAAAGAAAGACCATACGGGAATCTTCAACGGATACCGCTGGAACCGATTCTTCCAACCGGTGAAGTAGTCAGTCCCACAAACCACAAATTATATATCAGCAACCAAGTAATCATAAAGTATCAACCACCCATGAAAGTCGCTTATCTCTCTTCTGCCTATCTGGCACCCGTAGAATATTATAGTAAACTGTTGAATTACGATAAAATATTCATCGAGCAGCACGATCATTACATGAAACAGACCTACCGGAACCGCTGTACTATTGCAGGTCCGGAGGGTGAACTGGCACTTTCTGTTCCTACCGTAAAACCGGAAAACCCGAAATGTCCGATGAAGGATATCCGGATTTCCGACCATGGCAACTGGAGGCACCTGCACTGGAATGCAATGGAGTCGGCCTATAACAGCACCCCTTTTTTTGAATATTATAAAGACGATTTTCGCCCTTTCTATGAAAAGAAATATGAATTCCTCACAGATTTCAATGAAGAATTGTGCCGGCTTGTATGCAAGCTGATAGATATACAACCTGATACGGAACGAACCACCGAATATAAAGAGGACTTCGCCCCGAACGAAATAGACTTCCGGGAAGCCATCCATCCCAAAAAGAATTTCCGCCAAGCCGATCCGGAGTTTATTCCCCAACCTTATTATCAGGTTTTCGAAACCCGTCACGGGTTCCTGCCCAACCTGAGTATCATCGACCTCTTATTCAATATGGGACCGGAAAGTTTGTTAATACTGCAACAAACAATAGCCAATCCCCGATAAAAGGAGTCGAGCAGAAATTAATTTCCTTCCTTTTTTGAACCGTTCCATCAACTTTATAACTATATTTGCATGCTGCGTGTGCGATAACGGAGCTATAGAACAAGAAGTTTAAACTTAAAATATAATAGTATGGCAAACTTATTTAGTGTAAAGGATAAGGTAGTGGTCATTACCGGTGGAACAGGAGTATTGGGAAAAACAATTGCAGTCCATCTGGCAGAAGAAGGTGCCAAAGTCGTTATCCTCGGACGTAAAGCCGAAGTGGGCAACGAGATAGTAAAAACAATATGCGCCAAAGGGGGCGAAGCTCTGTTCCTGGCAACCAATGTACTCGACCGGAACATCCTTGAACAGAACCTGGCAGATATATTGAAAGCTTATGGGCGGGTAGACGCATTGCTCAATGCGGCAGGCGGCAATATGCCAGGAGCTACGATTGCACCGGCAAGTGACATCTTCGATCTGAAAATAGATGAATTTCAGAAGGTAGTGGATCTTAATCTGACCGGTACCGTATTGCCGACACAAGTATTTCTAAAACCGATGACAGAGCAGAAAAGCGGAGCTATTGTCAATTTCTCCTCAATGGCAGCTTTCCGTCCTTTGACACGTGTGGCCGGTTATTCGGCTTCCAAAGCAGGCAT
>OGNV01000745.1_pt1 | contig 26483 bp, 12 predicted proteins | sample 1573561 | NCBI WGS metagenome assembly OGNV01 (sample SAMEA2581892, study PRJEB24529) | metagenome | biome: Human gut stool | place: China | collected 2011
CTGATTATAAATGGTTGGTAGTGGCTCCTTCCGTATCACCGGAACATGGACCGATTACTGCCGGTTGCACCATGGACAATCAAATAGCTTTTGATGCTTTGCATAATACATTATTAGCATCCCGGATCACTGGTGAAACCTCCTCTTTTCAGGATTCACTCCAACAAATATTGGATAAACTGCCTCCTATGCAAATAGGAAAGCATCATCAACTACAGGAGTGGCTCGAAGATGTAGACAATCCCAAAGATGAGCATCGTCATATTTCTCATTTATATGGGTTATATCCGAGTAATCAGATTTCTCCTTATGCCAATCCTGAATTATTCCAGGCTGCACGGAACACATTGCTGCAACGCGGGGATAAGGCTACCGGCTGGAGTATTGGTTGGAAAGTCAATTTCTGGGCACGTATGCAGGATGGAAATCATGCCTTTCAGATCATCAAAAACATGATTCAGTTATTGCCCAGTGATAATCTGGCCAAGGAATATCCGGAGGGGCGCACTTATCCGAATATGTTTGACGCTCATCCGCCTTTCCAGATTGATGGTAACTTTGGCTATACTGCTGGAGTAGCGGAGATGTTACTTCAAAGTCACGATGGTGCTGTGCACTTATTGCCTGCATTGCCCGATGCATGGAAAGAGGGAAATGTGAAAGGATTAGTGGCACGTGGTAATTTCGAGGTGGATATGGGTTGGAAAAATAACCAGTTAAACAAAGCTGTGATTCACTCAAAGATAGGAGGTACGCTTCGCATCCGGTCTTATGTTCCACTGAAAGGGAAAGGGTTGAAAGAAGCGAATGGAGAGTGCCCGAATTCATTATTTGCCACAACTTCTGTGAAAAAGCCTTTGGTTAGTAAAGAGATAACTCCGCAATCGCCGGAATTGAGAAAGGTTTATGAATACGACATTGCAACACAGGCTGGAAAAGTTTATGTTATAACTGCAATATAAAAATATAGATAAGTACAGGCTATGAGTAAATTTCATAACGTCAACTTCAATTAGATATAAATAGATAGAACTTATATGACAAAAATAAAGTATTTAACAATAATTGTTTGTTTGTCGAATCTAATGAGTCTAGTTGCACAAACTAGAATGGAATCCTCATTGAAAGAAAATGATGGAAGTCAATTATGGCTACCCACTATAAACGTTTCAAAAATGAAAGAAAAGACTCCCCAAATAAGCTATCAGGGCAAGCTATCAAAGACAATTAGTATTGCAATATTCGAATTGCAGAATGCATGGAGAGGACAACCAATTATCTTAGAGAAAACACGAGGAAAAAAAACAGATGGTTTTACTATCTCATCTTCAGAAAGACAAATACAGATTGTTTCAACAACAGATGTAGGATTACTTTATGGAACCTATCACTTATTACGTATACAAAACACTGGAATAGTAGACAAAAACTGTTCTATAACTGAGACTCCATTTTATGAACTGCGTATCCTTAATCATTGGGACAATCTAGACGGTACAATAGAACGTGGGTATGCAGGTAAATCCCTGTGGAATTGGAGCGATTTACCAGATACGCTCTCACCTCATTATAAAGAGTATGCACGTGCTAATGCTTCCATCGGTATCAACGGCACAGTTTTAAACAACGTAAATGCTTCCCCAGAAATACTCTCTGACAACTATTTGAAGAAAGTAAAAGCATTAGCAAACATATTTCGTCCCTATGGTATTCGTGTGTATTTATCTGTTAATTTTGCATCACCAATAAAACTTAGCGGATTGCATACGGCAGATCCATTAAATAAAGAAGTTATTCAGTGGTGGAAAAAAAAAGTTGATCAAATCTATGATCTTATACCTGATTTTGGTGGTTTCTTAGTCAAGGCCAATTCTGAAGGGCAACCTGGACCTTGTGATTATGGACGAACACATGCAGAAGGAGCTAATATGTTGGCTAAAATCTTGCAACCTTATCATGGTATTGTAATGTGGCGTGCTTTTGTATATCATGCAACAAATGATGACCGCGCTAAACAAGCGTATCTAGAATTTCAGCCGCTTGACGGACAATTTCACAAAAATGTTTTAGTCCAAATTAAAAATGGACCCATTGACTTCCAACCTCGTGAACCATATAATCCACTGTTTTCAGCTATGCCTAACTCTCAATTAATGGTAGAGTTTCAAATAACACAAGAATATCTAGGATTTTCTAACCATTTAGTCTATTTAGCACCCCTATGGAAAGAGTTCTTTGCTTCTGTTCCCTTCCATACAGTAAAAGCAATAGCAGGAGTAGCCAATATTGGGAGTGATAAAAACTGGTGTGGCCACCATTTTGCACAAGCTAACTGGTATGCTTTTGGACGTATAACATGGAATCCTTCCCTCTCGCCAGAAAAGATTGCGGATGAATGGCTCAAACAAACTTTCACAAATGAGCTCCAATTTGTAACTTCTGTCAAGAATATAATGATGCAGAGTCATGAAGCAGCTGTCAATTACATGATGCCTTTAGGGCTTCACCATATTTTTGCAGGAGAGCACCATTACGGACCAGAGCCTTGGTATAATATGTTGAATGTCCGTCAAGACTGGTTACCCGTTTATTATCACAAAGCTGACAGTGCCGGAATTGGATTCAACCGAAGTAGTACAGGATCAAATGCCACAGCTCACTATCCAGATTCATTATGTCAGCTTTATGGAAATATAAAAACTTGCCCAGAAAAATATCTTTTATGGTTTCATCATGTTCCATGGACATACCGAATGAAAAATAATCGAACTCTTTGGGATGAATTATGTAATTCATATGACAAGGGGGTACAAAAAGTGCGTTTTTTTCAACAAGTTTGGGATAAAATGGAACCTCATGTAGATACAAGAAGATTCAAAGATGTACAAACAAAACTAAAGATACAGTCTCGAGATGCAGTATGGTGGAAAGACGCTTGTTTACTTTATTTTCAAACTTTTTCCCGATTACCTATTCCTTATGAGTTAGAACGCCCAATCCATACATTGGAAGATATGATGAATTTCAAGTTAAAAATCTCAAACTATGAATGCCCTACCGCTGGATTTAGCAAATAAAATCACCGTAGCATTTTTTAATAACCAGTTAAAATATGAAAAATAAAATTATCTCATTTTTATTTATTGCTTTCATTTCCTTTCTCCATTCTGAAGCGAAAGTAAAACTAGCAACTGTTTTATCGGATGGAATGGTATTGCAACGAGACAAACCAATAAAAATATGGGGTACGGCTGACGCCGGTGAAAGGATAATCATAGAGTTTCGAAAAAAACAATATGAAACGACTGCTTCTCTAAATGGAAAATGGCAAACAGAGTTAATAGCGACAAAAGCTGGTGGCCCTTTTGAGATGAAAGTAAACAATCTCCTAATAAAAGATATATTTGTTGGAGACGTTTGGCTATGCTCCGGACAATCCAATATGGAATTGACGGCAGCCAGAGTAATGGATCGCTTCGGTGATGAAATATGCACAGATGAGAACGAGATGATCCGATATGTGAAAACCCCTTATGGGAACAACGTTAATAAACCACAAGATGATATATCCCCAATGCACTGGGTATCGTTGAATCGTAAAACCGCTCCTTCTTTTTCTGCTCTTGCCTATTTCTTTGCCAAAGAGATGTGGGAAGAAACGAAGGTTCCGATCGGTATCATAAATTCCAGCTGGGGAGGCAGTTCTATCGAAGCCTGGATGAGTGAAGATGCCTTACAAAACTTCTCTGAACAACTACGAGAACGAGACATCTATAAATCAGATGAATATCGTAAACTGTGTAACCAAGCGAGCAGTTTAATATCCAAATTTTGGAGCGAGAGTCTATATCAAGGAGACAAAGGATTAAACGACTCTATTCGCTGGTACAGTCCGGAATACGTTGATTCCAATTGGCAAGAAGTCAATGTATTTTCTACTTCTTTGGGAACAATAAACAACCATCCGATCAGAGGTTCCCACTGGTTCAGACAAGAAGTTATGTTAACATCAGAGCAAGCGGTCCAACCAGCCGTTCTACGATTAGGATGCCTGATAGACGCTGATTCCGTTTATGTCAATGGAATATTTGTTGGGACTACTGCTTATCAATATCCACCACGTATCTACCCAATTCCTTCTTCTGTACTGAAAGTAGGAAAGAACCAGATTACCATACGCCTGATAAGTTCCGAACGTCCTGCTTTTATCAACGATAAGCCGTATTGCCTTGCTTGGAAAAATGACACTATTCATTTGTCCGCAATATGGAAATATAGGACAGGATGCGAAATGCCACCGAAAGCCCCTAGTATCTCTTTCCAAAATGTGCCAACGGGTATGTATAATTCGATGATCAATCCATTACGAAAACTTTCCTTTAAAGGAGTTTTATGGTATCAGGGAGAATCAAACACAGGCCGTCCCGACAAATATGAAGCCTTGTTGACTTCCATGATAAAAGACTGGCGTGATAAACTGGAGAATAAGGATCTACCTTTTTTCATTGTACAATTGGCTAATTTTATGCAAACACATTCGCAGCCAATAAATAGCAATTGGGCAGCTTTGAGAGAAGCACAGAGGAAAGTAACATTAAAAGTCCCCAATACAGCCCTAGCAGTAGCCATAGACTTAGGAGAGTGGAATGATATCCATCCTTTGAACAAAAAAGATCTAGCAAAACGTATAGCGCTACTAGCCAAGAAAATGGTATACGGTCACAAAAACATTGTTTACAATGGACCAATCTGCTCATCTATGTCTGTGGAAGGTACAAAAGTAATCTTATCTTTCAAAACTGGCACGAATGACCTGTTGCAGGTATCTGAGTTGAAAGGATTTGCCATAGCAGGTGACAACGGACATTTTTACTGGGCGAAAGCCCAAATAATAGATGGAAATAAAGTGTTAGTATGGAGTGACAAGGTCCCTCGACCAATCAAAGTTCGGTATGCTTGGGATGACAATCCAAAAGATGCCAATCTAAAAAATAAATTGGGACTTCCAGCCTCCCCATTTGAAATGGAAAAACAGACAAGAACACTCCCATAATCAAATTTATTAATAATATGATTTACAACTCCTAAATAAAAGCAGATGTTTTCGGAAAATTTATTTCCATACTATTGGAGGAATCGAACTTTTTTTCCAGATCTTTACACCGTAAAAAAAATGACAGGGATAAAGATTGAAATAATTGAAATTAGGAATATGGCTAATTCAATGGTTTTGATTTTAACGAGATAATAGTTAGTGTTGTTAATCAGGACTTTAGAAACAAGAGACTTTAAAAGTTCAATTCCTGGCGACACCACTAACGATTCCATTGAAATACAGTTATTTCAATGGTTTCTTTTTATATGGCGGCAAGGGAGGCATCTGTAATTTTCCTTCAATCCGTATATAAAACCGGAACCGGATTTAGGATTTAATCCGCACTACTCCGGCACTCCCTTACCACATTTTTCCAACCCAAAAGAGACTTAATAGTTTATTTACATATTTTTTATTTGTCAAAACATAATAAACAATCAAATTAGAAATAGACAAATGGTTTCAACTGATTTCCCTGTTTATCAATAGGGTAAAGAGCACCTTCTCTTTTCAACAGAAATGACATATTACGAATCATCTCCCTACATCTATCTGGAAATACAGAAGAAAGTTCTTTCTTCTCTTCCTGATCCTCTTTCAAATTATAAAGTACTGCTTTCGGTTGCTTCGGATTTTCCGGCGAATAATAATAGATTAATTTCCAATCTCCTTCCCGATATACTGTAAAGTAGTTACCACGATGAGCATGAGGAAAATGCATAAGAAACATTTCAGAACGTTTTTTATTTACTTTACCACTTAACTGTTTCTTCAAATCGAATCCGTCTATCACATAATTGGCAGGTAGTTCACATCCGGCCACAGATAAAACCGTTGGATAAATATCCATAATCGTTCCCAATTGATTTTGTACACCTCCAGCTTTAACAGGTAAACGTTTCTGTAATTTACTATTTTTCTGGGGCTTTGCCCAACTCACAATAAAAGGTACACGCATACCACCTTCAAACTCTGTGCCTTTTTTTCCTCTCAATGGCGCAGAAGAACCATATCCCCGTTCTTCTCCTAAAGGAGCGTCTCCGCCGTTATCTCCCAAAAAGAAAATCAACGTATTTTCCGCAATTTCCAATTTTTCGAGTTGATCCATAATATCTCCCAAAGACTTATCTATACCTTCTATCAGCGTAGCAAAAGCCTTAGCTTGTCCTTTTTTATCGGAAGCCGTATAACGAAACAGAAAACGTTTATCAGCCTGAAAAGGTGCATGAACAGCATAATGAGACATATTCAAATAGAAAGGACGCTTTTCTTCTACAGCTTTAGCTATCTCCCGATTAGCTTCTATTGTCAACGCTTCACTCAAAAAAGTATCCGTACCATGATACTTCTCCAAATCAGGAACCGCTCTAGCTCTTGCTCCCTTGATATGACCATACCCCCACTCGCCATAATAGCTACCGGGATGTCCGATTCCCGAACCTGCAATATTGACATCAAAACCGAGATTCAAAGGATTTTCACCTTCACTGTTCATACAACCAAGATGGGATTTTCCAATATGAATTGTCTTATATCCAGCCTGTTGCAAAACCTTGGATATAGTCGGAGTATTTTTTGTTAACCCTTTCCAGTTCCAATCGGGAGGTCCAAAAGGAGTACGGTTATTACTTTCGGCATTAATCCAATTAGTGGTACGATGCCTTGTCGCATTTTGTCCCGTCAAGAGTGAAATCCTGGAAGGCGAACTCACACTCTGTGCATAGAAAGTAGAAAAACAGATGCCCTGCTTCGCCATTCTCTCCATATTAGGGGTGTGATACCAATTATTTAAAGGATGACGTACTCGATTTCCATCCTCATCAGTCAAAAAAGGAACAGAAGTATCCATAAGCCCCATGTCATCTACCAAAAAAACAATGATATTGGGACGTTCTTGATAATCGCCAACTATTGCCGAAGTTGCTACTAGAAAATTTAATAAAAACATGCTTACATTTGATGATTAAAATTCAGTTAAACTACCTAAAAAACCATTTAGGCTTCTCTACTTTTTTTCTTTTTTCACTATAACTTTTGTCACTTTTACCCTCACCGAGTATTTTTCGGCCAAGTTCATTTTTTACCTCTATCCTTTTGTAAATTATACAATTGGTCCACCAAAGCATTACCGTTCTCAATCCGTGTTAGTCGCATAAAAACTGTTCCTTTATTGGGAGCAATATATTTCCAAGTAGCGTCCGAGACAGACAAAGAACTAGAAATTTCTATTAGATAGAAAACACATCTTTTTATGATAGCCGCAATATAAAATAGTACTCATTTCACAGCAAACGTATTAAAAGAATGTGCCTGCAAAGTTACATTTAAAAACCTGTCTCCTAATTGCACCGTCACTTGTTGTAAAGTATCGCCATAATTACCTGCCACTATCAAATATTTTCCCTCTGGGGTAAGGAATGAAATGACTGACAAATCATCCTCACCTTTCGCTTTATACTGCAAAACTTTTGTACCGGAAACAACCAGATTGCTAAAATGCTTCACTGCATAATATTCCGGAGTATCTGTAGCTGTTCCTGTTTTAGAATCTACACGAATCAAAGCATTTTGTTTCCATCCCCAACTACTTGTTCCCGCATCAGATAAAATTGCATTCCAAAAGGTATATTCCTCACAACCATTACCCAAATAATGATTGATCAAGCCAAATGTATGTTCTGCCGCTTTCCAATCAAACGTTCCTGAACCACATTCACTCTCTGTCTGCATATATTTATAATACGGATATTTTTTGCGGATAGCAGGCAGAATCTGTCCTCCCCACCATTGAAATCCCAATCCTTCCACTGCATCTTTCATACGAGAATCTGATAGAATCTTATCTACAACATCAAAACGATTGGTATTGAGTGTTCCAAGATAAAGTGAAACCTCCGGGTGTTGTTTCTTTAACTCTGGCGCTAAATATTCGACATTAAATCTTATAATCCCCTCAGGCGTCCATGCACAACCCGGATAAATGGTATATGCCCATGGCTCATTCTGGAACATCACTCTTGATATGGGAATATTCTCTTCCCGATAGGCAGAAATAAACCTACAAAAATAATTGGCATAGGTTTTCAAATAACGAGAATCCTGAATAAAATAATCATTCACAGCCAATTGCTTTGGATAATATGCAGCATTCTTCCCCGTAGTATTTTCATATAGAACAACATCTGACAAAGGAGACATTTTATTCTGTCCATTCCAACTACGCACTGAATAATAATGATTAACCTTCATCCAGGACGGCGGTGACCAAGGAGATGCCCAAAAGGTTACATCAGGATTACAGTGCAGAACTCTTTTGCAGAAAGGTATAATTGTCTTCTTATCACGTTCTATAGAAAAGTACTTTAACTGAAAATCACCGGACACTTCATCACAACTATACCAGTCCCGTGCATAATCATTGGCATTCATCGGTATACGTCCCATGGAAAAACGTAAAGCGCCTTCTTTGGAAAAAAGATTACTTAGTACTTCCTTCTGTTGTTCAAAGGGTAACAAATTCAAAGCATCCCATCCCAGTTCGTTGAGACAAGTTCCCCATCTCTTGAATACCTGAATGCTTTCTGTTGTATCCACCTTCAAAGCGGGTTCCTTATCAGGCCTTAATTGTAATCTGATTTTCGATTCTTTCCACATATTACCTTCCGTGCTGTAGATCCATGTGCAGGACTGGGCAGATACACTCTCCGCCCCCATCAACAAACCTATAAATATAAAAATTATTTTTTTCATTTTTTAGAATATTTCAATTAACTAGAAATCAGACAAATCTATCCGAGATATCCCCTCGATACTTGGCAACATAATCCCATCAGCCTGTTGAACTTTTATGATGACAATATGTTCCTCCGCAGTCTGATATACATGTGACGGAGTGTTTTTTCCTGCAAACATTTCAGATTTATTATCTCCCCATTGAATATTACCAGACAGTTTACTGCCTGTAAATTCAAGGAAACCAAATGATTTGCTGTTATGCTCTATTGTTACAAGGCAATAATCCTTAAAAGAGTCCTCTTCCGGTCCCTCCTGCAAGATATCCTCCCCACCACTACATGAATATATCATGAAAAAAATTAAAGTCAGTCCAATATATTTCAGTATCTCCTTCATATTCTTCTATTTCTTATTTTGATTACCTATTGCAAAACGTATTCTTTTTTCCTCATACTCATCTTCATCCTCTATTTTCTTCCGGAGCACAATGATATACTCTCTGTCAACCAGCTCACTTGTATCAATCCGAATCTCCGGATTATCATCATTAGTAATTCCTGAAAATACCACGTTATTAGTTAGTGAAAGCACCTGATATTCTACTTGGGAATAAGTCTTCAGGCTAATCTTCTTATTTTTCTTATCATAAGCAAAACTGGTCTTTTTTTCCAAAGGAATATCTTCCTCCTTGAGAATAATTTCAGATTTCAGTAGTGAGCCTCCTCGCAAATATTCCCAATTCTCTGAATATTTACCTTTGTAATATACTCTAATCCGATCTCCAGCCTTTATCGGTAATGTTATCTTACAAAAACAATTTGTTTCACTATGGTAAGAGTCTGCTGGATACTTAACAGGGATTTCCTCGGATATATATTCTTTTATAATTCCGTCCTTGCCTACTAAAGCTATTCTCAAGTTTCCGTCAAAAGCTGACCGTCCAATGTTGTTAACAGCCCCTACACTTATTTTAAATTCTTGTTCTGGCTGAATATTAACAGCATCCATTACAAGTCCTTCATAATAGACACCATTCACTTCCTTCCTAATAAGAACCAAATTATCTGTAAAAGCAGAGGTTCCATCCTTATCTGGTATCAAGTTAAAAAAGGCAGCTTGCTCTTGAGTGTATCCACCGCTAGAACTACCGGAACCCGGATTTGACGGATCCATAACAGTCAATAAGTAATAACCATTCGAACTTCCACTCCACCCCCAATTAACATGATAATAATTTTCCTGTGTATAGCCATCTATTACAAACATATGCCCTCCACCGGATTTAGTAGAAGCTGTATATAGAATCGGCCTTTTTGCATCAAGTTCTTTCCTTAACATCTGATGCCATTCACTCATAACACGAGTAGCCCGATTCTGCATATGAGTTCCTTTATTATATTTCATATACTTTATCATACCTTCCAATGCATTCTCATAATATGCCCACGTAGACTTCCTGCCAAACTGTGACTTTGAAATAATGCCACAATCATATATAAGAGTTGCAACCTCATCCTTTATATCAGTATCTGAATTCTTATCAACTTTTACCGGCATCTTGTTCCAGACGTAAGGACGATCAAAAGTTTTGCTTGGTATCTGGGTATTCTTATCAGCTTGTAAAGTATAAGCAGGTACAGTTCCTACCCCCTGATCCGGCCATTGATAATATTGCATAATAATCGCCATTGCAGTAGCTACACAGCCAGTTATTGACTTTCCATCACTGGTTGTCGGAGATAGTCTGTTGAAAGGGGCTTGCTGGTCCCACAAAGCTGTAGTCAATTCCACTACCGGTGTACCAATTGCGTCTGATGCTCGTGTCCAAGCCTTCGAAAGATTAGAAGCCCCCACCATACGCTCTTCTCGAACAGCTTTAATCTGATTACGCAATCTGTCCATCCAGTCAAACAAGTTAGGAGGCATATTTTCAGCTACAAAATGACTCGAGAAAGAGTATCCTAATATCGGCATAGTGGCATCATCTCCCGAGACAATCACAAACCCGTCACTATCCACACGGTTAAATATATAAAATGCGGGAACTGCTCTACTTCTTGTAACAATGCTTTCACCATCCCATACCAACTGAAGTTGAAGAGTTCCACCACGCGTCTGCATCGTTTCACTAAAAAAATTCACAGCCATTTTTTGGGCCTGCTCTACCGTAATTTCCTTAGCTAAAAGAAAAGGGCTCGAGAAAAATAATACAAAAAAGAAAAGGATATATTTCATAAAAAATAATATTAGACCATTTGTTATAATCAGAAAAAGATATCGGTGTTTTTCCCAACAGGAGAAAATACTCCGATATCATTTATATAATTACCATCCAGGATTTTGCCCCAAATTCGGATTTTTAAAGCGTTCAGTATTTGGTATAGGATAAAAATACATATTATCAGTTACTGTACGATTTTCGAGCAAGAACTTCTCATAACTGATTGTCCCATTATTTTTCGTTATCTTCACACCATATATATTGGCAGTCTGCTCCAGCTCTTTCCAACGACGTACATCCCAAAAACGATGCCCTTCAAAAGCCAACTCAACACGGCGCTCATTTTTCAGTCGTTTCACGAAATCCTTTTCTGTAATATCTGCTGGAAATCCGGCCAATGCAATATTGGTACGACCACGAATCAGATTCACCGCTTCACGTGCACTCATGTTGTAAACTGCATCTTTATAATTGGGGTCGTGGAAAGCGTTAATCATTGCTTCCGCATAATTAAGCAGAATCTCACCATAACGGAATAATACCCAATTATGTTGCTTTTTCGTAACCGTGCTTCCTGGCTCGAAACTAATCGTATTATTTACATACTTCTTCAGATAATATCCTGTAGTGGTGGCATTCTGCAAGGGCAACCCACTGGCTCCTCCCTCCGAAATATCGATGGCATTTACCGGCCATTTCATCCCATTGCAGACAATCGTATATTTCATACGAGGATCACGATTGTCATACGGATTTGATTGGTTATTCCAAACAAAAGGAGTGCCATCCTTCATATCATATGCTTCCATCAAGTTTTGTGTCGGACAGGTAGATGTCTTCCCTCCCTCCACTCCGATAGGATAATTGGCTTTTTCAAAGTCACCGCTCTCTCCTGTCGGACGATACAATATGACCTCTGCTTTTTTATTATTCTCATCATTAAACAACTGAGGATAAGGTATCAAATCCACTCCTAAATCAGCTTTCTGCTTAATAATATCATAAGCCGCTTCTGCTGCCTTTTGCCATTTATCTTCACTATCTGCCGAGAATAAAGGACTAGCCATATACAAAGCAACACGCGACTTTAACGCCATAGCTGCCGTTCTCGTAATACGTCCTCTTTCTTTCGTACTGAAACCATTGTAGTTTACAGGTAAAATACGAGCAAGTTCCGAACACTCATCCATGATGAACGTTGCAATTTTTTCATAAGATTCAGGGGTTACTTTATTGGCTTCATCCTGTGTCAGAACATCTAATATAAAAGGAACATTGCGATAACGCTTGATTAATTCAAAATAGAAATAAGCTCTGAGGAAACGGACTTCATATTGATAATTAGTAAATTCTTTCATTACATCCTGATAATCATCCGAATATTTCCATTCATCAAATGTCAGTCCGGCAGTCTCCTTCAAATAGAAATTGGCAGCACGGATTCCCTCATAATAATGCCCCCAAACGTTGTCCACCAAGTTATTGGCAGACCATGTGCCATCTACAAACCGCTGGATAGTGGATGACTTGTAAATGTGGACAGCATCATCCGTAGCTGCATCCAGCATAGCCCCATCTATAGAACAAAAGTCCGCTTTTAAGAAACCATATACATTGGTAGCCAATTGCTTCACACGATTATAGCTATCAAGCACCTCTTGTTTGCTGATGTTATCAGACTCATCACAATCCATAAAATCACATCCTGCCATCATCAACAAAGATAGAAGCAGCACTATATTTTTAATCTTTATTTTTTTCATCATTGTCTCTTCAATTTAGAATTGCAAATTAAAACCAAATGTATATTGTTTCATCACAGGATGAGTTACCCCTATCGCCTCCGGATCTACAATATCAATGCCATCCAGACATAACAGATCGTGTCCGCGAACATAAAATTTCACAGATTTTACAATATCCTGTTTGCGTAACCATTTATCAGGTAATCGATAATAAACTTCTAATGTCCGTAACTTCAAGAATGATGCATCTGTCACCCATAATGAGTTATTATTATAATTATTCGCTGATCCCAACGTTGTCAGTCTGGGTAATGTTCCATTCGGATTATTTTCACTCCAACGATTTTCCCAATAATATTTGGAAATTGTATTGTTGTTAATCAACGGCCGATATACACTTCGTGTATCCAGCACTTGGCTATAATTGACCACTCCCTGAAATTGTGCAAAAACTCCAAGTCCCTTATATTCGGCACCTAAATTGAAACCATAATAAATCTCTGGACAGGTAGCATTATATCCTATGGCAACTTGGTCATATTGATCGATACGTTTATCACCATTTTGGTCTTTGAGTTTCAAATCACCGGGATACACTTCCGACAAATACTGTTTCACCTCACGTTGGTCGATTTCTTCCTGGTTTTTATAAATTCCTTCTACTTCATAACCAAAAATCTGACCAACACGACATCCTGTACGCTCCAAATAATTATACGGACGATATTCTTCATTCATATGGATAATCTTACTCCGATTGAATGAGAATTGACCACCTATCTGATAACTAAATTCACCCATCCTGTCATTCCAACTAGCCATTAGTTCCACCCCATAGTTATTGACAACGCCATCATTGCGTTTGGGAACTGTCATTCCGAATACAGAAGAAATCGCACTGCCGCCATCTACCAAAATATCAGTCCGATGATCATAATATCCATCAATAGTCAACGACAGCTTCTTCCATGCCATGAAATCCACGCCAACGTTCAACTTATGCGACTTTTCATAAGTAAGCCCGTCCACAGCAATTTGCTTTTCGGTCATACCACTTTGACTGGCCGGAGTATCTTTGAAATAATAGCTATTACCACTTCCCATATAGTACTTATACAAGTTGATTCCAAAATCTGCCCTTCCGGCTATACCATAAGACGCTCTTAGTTTTAAGAAATCAACTGGCTTTCCTTTCATCCAGTTTTCTTCTGAAAGGATCCAACCAAGTCCTATTGACGGAAATATCCCCCAACGGTGATTCGGCTCTAAAACACTGGATGCCGAACCCGACAAAGCAAAGTCAAGTAAATAACGGTTTTTATAGCTATAATGCGCTTGTCCAACCATATCCATATATGCCCGGGAGGCATTCTGTCCATCACGGTCCATTCTGTCCATGGCATAAAGCAAGACAGCATTCAGCCGATGCATTCTCCAATTTCTATCATAATTTAATTGAGCGTTAAAATTGAAGCGACGGATAATTTCTCCTGTACTGCTACTAAAACTCAAAGAAGTTTCATTGCGCAGGTTTTTATATTGGTCTTCTGCTCCATCCCATCCTTTCACTGAAGACTCATAAGCAAAATTACGGGTATTGGAGTCCCAATAGCTGGCATCGCTGTCAATTCCCAACCGGACTGAAGCTGATAACCCGGGAGTAAGGGCACTCAAATCCTGCCTAATGTTCATATCAGCATACAAAGCACGATTTTGTGAACGCGCATAGCCCTTACCTGAAATAAGTGCAATAGGATTATTAGAATAAATAGTAGAACCTCCCCATACCTCATTCTTTGTTTTAATGGGAAACACTCCAGAAGGCACTTGGTACAAAGCTTTGAAAATATCATCCACCTGTGCACCAGGACGATTATGTTCCGAGAAATTACCTAACATACTCAGTTGCACTTTCGTCGTTTTAGTAGCCTGTATATCAAGATTAGTACGTATATTCAATTTTGAGAATTTAAATTGGGTGGAATAATCTTCGTTATCATTGGTCGGTTTTAAGATTCCCTGGTCATTCAGGTAATTCAATTGTGCATAATATTGTACCTTGTCCCCTCCACCGTGAATGGAGAAATTTACTTTCTGACCAAAACTATGATTCCGCAAAGCCTCTCCCCACCAGTCTACGTCCGGATAAAAATCCGGATAAGTACGATCTCTGAACGCATCCAGTTCACGCTGGATATAACGGGGACTGAGATGATCGTTTTTCAATCCTTCATTCAAAGCCTGTGCATAAGTATATCCATCTACCATTTCCGGCAAGCGAACAGGAGTCCCCATATTAAACTCATAATCGAAATTAATTACCGGCTTACCAACCGTTCCACGTTTCGTGGTAACATAAACAACCCCATTTGCTCCTCTTACACCATACAGCGCCAAGGCTGTGGCATCTTTCAAGACAACCACAGACTCTATTTCCTGTACTGTCAGGTTTGCCATGGAACGAACAAGACCATCAACCAATATCAACGGGCTTCTGCTGTTTGTAGTTCCTAAGCCACGTATATACATAGTAGCACCATCCGCCCAAGAAGTTCCTGCATTTTGCAGCACATATAGTCCTGAAACAGAACCAAACAATGAATTAGAAGGATTAATGCTCGTTTTATGAGACAACTGCCCTGATGTTAACGTTCCTCCTGCAGTAGTGGATTCTTTCCAGTCAACCGTAATCCCCCGGCCATACTGCTGTATGCTATCTGTTTCTTGTGCCAATATATTTGCCGATACCAGCAAACATGTCATTACTAATTTTATAGCTTTATTCATAGTATTCTTTTATTTCGTTATTCATTGAATGATTTTCATTATCACCACCCCGGATTCTGCACTAATCCGTATCCTTTATTCACTTCCTTATCTGGGAATGCACTCAAATACCATTTTGGAGAAAATCCTCCCGCCTTCTGCCATGCCCTTTCCGGCAATTGCGGGAAATCAAATTTATATTTTCGGGTAGTTTTATGGCGATACACATTAATTCCATGCAGATGTTTTGTAAAATCAGATTCACGTTTCCAACGTATCAAATCAAAGAAACGGTTTTCTTCCCATACAAATTCGCAAGCACGTTCCCGGAGCACTGCTTCACGAAATTCAGTCTTTTCGTCGCGCTCTCCTTTCAATGCCAATCCAGGCAAGCCTACACGTTTTCTAACCTCATTGATATACTGATACGCTTCACCGGTACGTCCACATTCATTCAATGCCTCAGCATAAGCAAGATATACTTCAGCTAGACGTAAATAAGGCCAATGAATTACACGGTCTTTGTACTCTCCTTTCCGATCGAGGGCAAATTTACGCCCAGCAATCCCTGTTGACAAGCTCTTGCTATCCAAGTAGTCTTTCAGATTCCAATCTGCACCTTTAGGATAATTCTTTTTATCAGTAGCATCTTCCTTGAATACTTGAGCCTTTCTACCTTGGAAATCGTCACCATCTAATAAAATTGTTTCACACAACCGAGGATCACGATTTATAAAAGGATTTTCACTATGAATAGGATTATCCCAATCGAAATCATCACCATCTGCCATCGGGAACATGTCAAAACATTCTTTTGTCGGACACCATGCACCCCAACGTAAACTTTTCATAAAGTCACTGATACCATTTGTACGGAAATGCCTACGAACGGATATCAGACTTTCAGTAGTACCTCTAGTATAATATGCATCCTGAAATGCTTGCCGGATTGTGTTTTTAGTTGCAGTTTCTTTTTGTACTAGTTTATAAAAACCTTCTTGCTTACAGGATTTGAAAAAATCTTCTCCCGCTTTTGCCGCATCTTTCCAGCGTTGCTCACTATACCCTCCGAACCAGGTCATCAATTTATCAGAAGCTTCTCCGGGAAAATATGGTTCGTCTGAATTGAATAACGGACTGGCTACAAACAACAGCACTCTGAGCTTCAATCCCATGGCAGCCGCTCTTGTCATACGCCCACTCTCATTACTCAGATCATCGTCCAACAAAGCCCAAGGTAAATCTTTACATGTAATGGCCTCATCCAACAACCGGATAATGAAATCCACTGTCTGTTGCAAAGTGGCACGCTCCGGTAATCCGATTTCTTCCGGCATAATAGCATGATCAACAATAGGCAATGCCCCATAATGACGCAACATTTCAGAATATTGCACAGCAATGGTGATTTTAGCCTCAGCTTTCAAACGCGACTTCTCCTCAGCTGTCATATCCGGCACCCGATCTACATTATTAATAAAAACCCATGCATGACGAATTCCTTTCCAAGGATCACGTGCATACATATTGTATTTAGTTGCATGATCCTCTCCATTTGCATCGTCTTCACTTCCTGCGTTATAAAGTCCTGGATAATACAACTTGTCAGCTCCTGCATAACCAACATACGACTGTGCCAAATCAGTCAAAGATTCTATTGAACCGACGCGCATCGAGGTAGCATTGTTATAGCCCGTAGAAAAGCCATAAGGCAATTTGGAATATGCATACCATAATACTCTCCGGGCATACTCCGCCGTCGAAAAAATAGTGTCGATAGTTACATCCCCGCTGGGAGGCTTTTGAAGAAATTTTTCCCCTAATGCAAAGTCCTCACACGATGTAAAAGAGACACATAAGGAAAGCAGTAACAGATGAATATATTTTCTTATCTTTTTCATGACTAACTTCATTTTAATAAACTAAAATCCTACTTTCAAACCCATATTTACTACCATTACTACCGGATACATCGCATTACCATTGGGACGAGATTCCGGATCCACAATCTTCAATTTATCAAATGTCAACAAGTTATAACCTGTCGCATAAACTCTCAAGCTTCCAATATTGATTTTTTTCAATGTTTTTTTTGAAAAATTGTAACCTATCTCTACATTCTTCAGACGTAAGTAAGAAGCATCACGTAACCATAAATCCGAATCCCTGTAATTATTTACTTTATTCGTAAACGAAATGGCTGGTGCTTTAGCCGAGTTACCTTTTTCCGGTGTCCACATATCATCGATCATATATTTCATTAACGAACGAGAATCTGTAGCTCCGAATGGTTCACGGAAAATATCATCTAGCAAACGGGAGACTTTTGTTGCGCCAGACCATGTCATGCTGAAATCAAATCCTTTATAAGTGAACCCTAAATTAACTCCTCCTGTCAGAAGGGGATAAACAGGATAACCGATAGCGGCAACATCATACTGGTCTATCTTATGATCATTATTTAAATCTTTATATTTCACATCACCCGGCTTAGGAGTATATCCTGTTCCATGATCCGGTATAGACTTACCACGTTCTGTCTCATACTTTACCACATCCTCTTCCGAAAAGAACCCATCGTATTTATACCCCATCTGTTGCCCAACCGGCTTGCCGGTCTTTCTCATATAATCATAAGGGTAGGGAACTTCGTCCTGAAAAACAATTTTGTTTTTAGCATAAGCCAGATTGAAACCTATATGGTATTTAAAATCATGGATTCTATCTCGCCAGTTTACACTCAGTTCATAACCTTTATTGTCAACTTTTCCAATATTGGCAATAGGTAGATTTGCCGCCAAATAAGTCGGCAGGACCTTATGGTTTGTAAGAATATCTTTGCGATGTTCAACAAAGTAATCAAAATTGACTTTCAGTTTACTGTTAATGAAATAGACATCTACTCCATAATTCTGCTTTGCAGCAGTTTCCCAAGTTACGTTCGGATTACCAATTTTACTTTCCATTGCACCTTTCCATGCTGTAGATATGGAATTTCCGAAATAATAGCTGCCAGACGATGGATTGTAAGAATCGGGCAAATAAAGAAAACGGTAGTTACCACTCACACGGTCATTACCTACTATACCATAGGAAACGCGAAGTTTGAAATAACTCAACCACGGTTTTAAAGGTTGCATAAAGTTTTCCTCTGTCAGTACCCAACCTGCCGATACTGCGGGGAAAAGACCGAACCGTTTGCCTTTCGCAAAATTTTCCGACCCATTATATCCCACATTCATTTCAACCACATAGCGGGTTTTCCAGTCATAAGTAATACGTCCTACCAAGCCGATATAACTTCTAGGAATAGATTTAAATTCCTCCGGATTACTATCTGGATAATACTTCATAGTCTGATTGTACATAGCTAAAGCAGAAACATGATGATTACCAAAATCACGCTTATAATTCATAGCAACCTCCATATACCAGTCTCTGCTCCGGCTTGTGCTTTCCGAATACTGAAGATTAGTTTGATCCCCGACTTTGCGCAAATTCACTGTACCATCTTCATTCACTATCGTCTCATAATGAGGATAAGAAGTTTTGCGTAACTTCTTCAAAGTCACACCGCTATTGTAAGATGCTTTTACATGTGCCTTCAAACCTTTAGTGATGAAATTTAATTTCTGCTCCAGCGTAAAGTCAAAATTCAGTATATTCCCTGCCGAAGTATTATATCCTTTTCCATAATATGGATAAAGTCCGTCTCTTATAGAACCCGGCAGGCTGAATTCTTTGGTATCAGGCCATATCCACTTTCCGTCCATGACACCTACTCCCGACATCGGAATAGCCCAATAAATATCACGGAACAATAATCCGATGTCACTGCTACCTTCATAATTAGGCGTACGCTTGTCATTAACACGTCCACCTAAATTCATACGCATCGATGTGGTTTTTGTTAGGGACAAATCCAGATTTATGCGATAATTGTAACGGTTATATTTGAAATTACTATCATATTCTTTCTCAAACGACTTGAATAGACCATCTTGCGTCAACACACCCAAGGAAGCAAAATAACGAACTCCTTTTGTTCCTCCAGAAATAGAAAAATTATGTTGTGTTTGCAAAGCCACATCCTTTATTAACATATCTACCCAATCCGTATCCGGATAGGCTAAAGGATTGCTGTGTGTCCGGTAAGCCTCAATCGCTTCATCAGTAAAAGCAAAGTTGCTCTCTATTCCATCCCGACGCTGGGCATTGACATATGTACTTGCATACTCATAACTGTTGGCAAATTCCGGCATACGTGTCGGCATTTGTAAAGAATAAGAGGTGGATACATTTATTTTAGGTTTTCCTTCTTGCCCCCTTTTCGTTGTTACCAAAATGACACCATTAGCACCACGAACACCAAACACAGCCGTTGACGAAGCATCCTTCAAAATAGAAATGTCTTCAATCTCATTAGGATCAAGTTGGTTGAACGAACGTTCTACCCCATCTACCAAAACAAGTGGTGACGATAACCCTTCTGTCAACGAACCGACACCACGAACATACATTGTTGCATCATCAGCTCCCGGCTGCCCAGTCTGCTGCACAGTAGACAACCCCGGCAATTTGCCTGCCAATGCATTGGATATACTTGAGACTGGTGATTTAAGAATTTCTTCTGTACCCACAGATGATATAGCACCCGTTACTGTCACTTTCTTCGTTACACCATACGCTACGACTTGTACTTCCTGCAACTGCAAAACATCTTCAGACAATTCAACTTTTAAAGTAGCCTCGCCCTTATAAACAATCTCTTTATTGTTATATCCGACATAAGATATGACAATTGCCGCACCAACAGGAACATCCAGTTTAAAATTCCCATCCATATCTGTTATAACACCTTTACCGGCACCCTTCACCACGACACTTGCACCTATTATAGGCTCGCCATTATCAGTTACCGTACCAACAACCGTCTTACTTTTCTGCTGCATAATATCTGCCGAAACAGCTGTACTTTCCGTCACATAGTTCTCTGAAGAAAATGCTTGTTGCCCAAACACAAAAGACATTGCCAACAGACATACCCATTTTTGGGGTATCTTCATCGGAGTAAAAAAATCTTTCATTGTATTTTAATTTAAGTTACTAGAATAATTAAAATTCCATCAAATTGACTAAAAAAAACAATCTGGCAGAAACGTTTATTCACACTGCAAATATAGTGTGAAATAAAAAAAGCCAAAAAACAAAAAAGTACATAAGAAGTACAAAATTTATCCTCTCAAATTCTCTATTAATCATTGTACAAAAAAACACCCTTTTGGTACAATAATTACCATCACAGCGTTATTTCTGCCCTGATTTACTCTTAATATTGTAATCCCTTTTTCGCTTCAATGCTTCTAAAAAATAATAATCTGCATAATTCAAAGGGACATCTATTTCGTTTCCATGCGGATAACTTCCAACAGAATGCATCAATAAGAAATTGTGATTTCCACCAACCTCACTCCGATAATCCGATGATGACAAAGAATGTATTATCTTATCCGCTGCCTCTTTATATTCCACCTTATTCGAATACATACTTAATTCATACAAAGCAGCAGCCATAATAGCAGCAGCGGAAGCATCTCTTAATTCATGGGGAATATTCACTGCATCAAAATCCCAATAAGGAATCAAATCTTCAGGAAGATTGGGATGCGTACATACGAACTCATAAGCAGCTTCTGCCTGCTCAAGATATTTTAATTGATGTGTATACCTATAGCACATTGTATATCCATAAATACCCCAAGCTTGTCCACGCGCCCAAGTTGATTCATCGGAATATCCCTGAGCAGTGCAACGACTTCGCACCTTACCTGTTCTCATATCATAATCAACCACATGATAAGAACTCCCATCCATACGAAAATGATTCTTTAAAGTCATATCAGCATGTGAAACCGCCATATTGTAAAAGGTAGAATCACCAGAAAGAGAAGTTGCCTCAAAAAGAATTTCCAAATTCATCATATTATCAATAATAACAGGACACTCCCAACCTCTTTGTGCCTGCCATCCTGTATGGGTACTCCACGATTGGATAACTCCGGGGCCAGGACGAAACCGAGTGGAAAGGGACTTGGCCGCTTGCACAACAATTGTATCATATGTCTCCTGTCCCATACGTATGCCATTTAAATAACTACATCCTATAATAAAGCCGATATCATGATGAGAAGTTATATATTGTTGTTGCTTCAGAGCTTCCGTATACTTCTTCGCCAACGTTTTCCATTTTTCATCCCCAGTAAGACTATACAAATACCAAAGGCTTCCTGAGAAAAAGCCTGAAGTCCAGTCCCATGCATTACGGGCGTATACTATATTTCCTTTAGCATCTACTGTGCGGGGCGCCCAAGACTTATCATTCTTTTCCAATTTTTCTATCAACAAACCGTATTGCGCTACTGCATACTCAACGCTTTCTGAAAGATTATTTTTACCCACCCTTTCACAAGCACACACAAAAGGGAAAAACAAGGCTATACAAATTGAAATAATACTTTTCATATGATTCACATTATTTTGAGAAAACAAAAATAGGCATGTTAATCACAAAAAGGGATAAGATATATACCAAAAGGGGATCTCAAATATACACAATGTGATAAAAAATAAAGATGTACAATAAATGACCTAAAATGTACAATAAACGACAAAAAAGAGAACACGCAAATACTCTTTAATTTAATATAAAACGATATATTTGTAATCTGTATAATAAGATTTAGAATATGAAAAGCAGGATTATACTCATTTTTTATTTACTAATATACACATTATCAGGAAAAGCGCAAAGTATATCATTTCTTCATCTGACAACCGACGATGGTCTACCTAATAATTCCATTTCTTCCATTTATCAGGATGAACGTGAATTCATGTGGTTCGGAACTCGCAATGGAATCGGTGTATATAACGGAAAAAAAATTAAAATCTATCAAAAGGAAAAAGATATTTCCAACAGCATTTTATACAATGACATATATCATATTACCGGTGACCGGAACGGACACGTTTTTATTATGACCAACAGAGGTATCTCCGTTTATGATATAGAAAAAGATTTATTTAGTACGATAACCAGAAATAATATGAGAGCGCAGTTCTTCTCCGGTTATTTATACGCTGCAACGTCCAAACAAATATTCAAATACAACGGCAACAAACTGGAGCCTTTCTATAAATTTCCGGATAACGAAGGATATATCAGAAAATTATATATACATAATGATTCCGTACTCATCGGAAGTGACCGGGGAATATATATACTAACTCCCCAAAAAGAACTAACCCATCCTATTACAGCAGGGAATATTTCTGATATTTTCAGAGATAGTAACGGAGAGTATTGGATAACCGCAAGTTCCGGTCATGGGCTGTACCGCATTCAAGGCGAACAAATTAGCAAATTTCAGTGTAAAGAGGAAGATCCGACGACAATCAGTTCCAATTTTACTCACAGGTGTTGCGAAGATACAGAAGGCAACATATGGATAGGAACTTTTAACGGGTTGAACAAATATGATAAGAATACTGGAAAGTTTTACAGATATTTTAAACAGGAACATAACAAAAGTTTAAGCCACTCCTCTATTTGGGGATTATACTGTGACAAACAAGGAACTATTTGGATAGGAACCTATTCCGGTGGTATCAATTATTTCAATCCACAAAAACAGATTTATCGCGAATATCAGATCTCTTCTAAAGAAGAGGAAGGATTAAGTTCTCCCATTATCGGACGTATGCTGGAAGATTGCGAAGGAAACTTATGGATATGTACTGAACGGGGAGGAATCAATAAATATAATCCTACTACCCAGACTTACAAACGATATATAAGCAAAAGTAGTTCCTGTAATCTACCACACGATAATGTAAGGGCTGTCTACTATGATTCTCTGCAACAAGTATTATGGCTTGGCATACATCTAAAAGGACTGAACAGACTGGATATGAAGACCGGTCATTTCACTCAATATAAAAATAAAAAAGGAGACAGCAGTTCTCTCCCGTCCAATCTTGTGGAAGATATTATTCCTTATCAGAAACAGTTGATATTGGCCACAGCAAATGGAGTCACGTTATTTAATCCACAAACAGGCAAATGCAAATTGTTATTTCAAGATAAGAATGCGCTTTATAATACGACATCTACTATAGGGCTGACTTTAGACCATGAAGGCACATTGTGGATAGCCAACAATAACAACGGAGCGTGCGCTTACCATTTTGACAGCCAAAAATTTTCCATTTACAAACATAAGAACAGTAATAAAAACAGCCTCAGTAGCAATAGCATTAATTCCATTTACGAGGACAGTCAAAAAAGGCTCTGGTTTTGTACAAACGAAAACGGACTAGATTTATATAGAAAAGAGACTGATGATTTTATCAATTTTGATAAACGTAAAAATGGACTTGCCAGCAATGTAATATATAATATTTGCGAACTATCACCTGAAAAATTGTTAGTGACAACAGATAAAGGATTCTCAATATTGGATTATCAACATAAAAAATTCAAGAACTATGATGAATTGCCCTTAAGCTGCATAAGTGAAAATGCGCTCTATAAAAGCCGGAAAGGAGAAATATTTATTGGTGGAACCACCGGAATGATTTCTTTCTGGGAAAAAGATTTGGAACAGGCACCACGATCTTATCGCATACTTCCATACCGTTTGACGGTAAACGGAGAAAACATCCAAACTGAAGACCAAAGTGGAATATTACACCGGAATATTACATATACTCCCCCAATAACCCTAAAATCTACTCAGAACATTTTCAATATCGAATACACAACTACGGATTACATACCTTTTAATAAGAATAAAATTGTTTATCGATTGGAAGGTTTCTCAGATACATGGAATGTATTGGAGCAAAACACTATTACTTATACCAATCTTGCTCCCGGCAATTATACATTAATTGTAAAAGCAGAAAACGTAAACGAAAAACTAGTTCCCCCTAGTCGATTACAAATAGAAATATTGCCTCCCTTTTATCGTACAATATGGGCCTATTTAACATACATTGTAAGTATCATCATATTTGCATATTATATCATACATACATATCATCATCGCCTAAAATTACAGGAATCTCTTAAATACGAAAAAAGACATATCGAAGATGTCGAAAAACTAAATCAGGCAAAACTACGTTTTTTCACCAACATATCCCACGAGTTCCGAACACCGTTGACACTTATTATCGGTCAAATGGAAATGCTGCTACAAGTACATTCTTTCAACTCCAATGTGTACAATAAAATTTGGGGAGTATACAAAAGTTGCCTGCAATTAAAAGAACTTATAACCGAATTACTGGATTTCCGGAAACAAGAACAGGGCCATATGACCATTAAAGTCAGCGAACACAATATGGTTCATTTTATATATGAACACTACCTGCTCTTTCAGGAATACGCGGTACAACGCCAAATCACTTTTAATTTTGAAAAAAGCAGTGATAATATCAGTGTATGGTTTGATGCCAAACAAATGCAAAAAGCTATTAATAATCTTATTTCCAATGCATTCAAGTATACCAAAGCAAAGGGAACAATATCTATTGCAGTCAGAAAGCGAAATCAAGAAGTATTAATTGAAATAACAGATAATGGTTCAGGCATTGATGAAAAAGATATTGATAAAATTTTCGATCGTTTTTATCAAGCAAACACAGATTCCCCATCACATACAGGTACTGGTATTGGTCTGGCTCTCACTAAGGGGATCATCGAATTGCATCATGGAAGTATTGATGTCTCCAGCGAGCTTGGAGAGGGAACAACTTTCCGCATCCACCTAATGACAGGAAAAGAGCATTTCACAAACGACCAGATCTGTACAAATTCCAACACTTCTTATTCAGATGAAGTCACTAATTTAAATTTAGTCTATCAACAGTCTCTAGAGCAGGAAAAGGAAAAGATAGATAACGAAAGTATACTAAAAGAAGGAAAATACAAAATACTAATTGTAGAAGATAATGACTTGCTTAGAGAAATGTTAGTCAACATTTTCAAATCACTTTATACAGTAATTACTGCTGTTAATGGTAAAGAAGGATTGGAAAAGACGTGTTCGGAAATGCCTCATATTGTTATCAGTGACATCATTATGCCCGAAATGTCCGGTACTGAACTTTGCCAGGCTATCAAACAAAATTTCGAGACCTGCCACATCCCCGTTGTTCTGTTAACCGCCAAAACTACAATTGAACACAATCTAGAAGGTTTGAAAATGGGAGCAGACGATTATATCACCAAACCATTTAATATCAATATTTTATTATCAAGATGCAATAATCTCGTTAATAATCGAATTATGTTACAAGAGAAATTCAGTAAACAACCGCAAATAAATACTCTAATTCTGACCAACAATATCCTAGATAAAAGATTTATGGATAAAGTTACAGAAATTATTGAAAACGAAATTGATAATGTGGAGTTTAGTGTAGACCAACTTGTTGCTCAAATGGGAATTGCCCGAACAAAATTATTCACCAAACTAAAAGCAATAACCGGACAAACACCAGGCGACCTCATCATGACTATCCGCCTGAAACGAGCAGCGTATTTACTAAAAAACAATCCTGAATTAAATATATCCGAAATATCAGATCGAACAGGATTTAGTTTTCCAAAATATTTCAGCAAATGCTTCAAAGAAAAATATCATGTAACTCCACAAGTTTATAGAAAAGAAAAACTAGACCAATTTTCCGAGTAAAAATTGCATATATACAAAAAAGCAAACAACTTGATAATTATTTATATTACAAATTCTGAAGATAATAATAGAAATACTATATCAGAATACAAACCTCTAATATGGGATATTCCTAAAATAATAAAATTAAAGGCAACTACTTCATTGCGAATTAGTTG
>OGNV01000808.1_pt1 | contig 24346 bp, 17 predicted proteins | sample 1573561 | NCBI WGS metagenome assembly OGNV01 (sample SAMEA2581892, study PRJEB24529) | metagenome | biome: Human gut stool | place: China | collected 2011
AACAGTGTAGCTATGTTGCATTCTTATCAACAATATCTGCCTATCAGCATTGCAGGAGACGAAAAAACGGTCAATCAGGTTTTGCAGGAAACATTGATTCAGACCCAGCCGGATAGTAAGACGGGAAAGGTGAACTTCATCCCCTTGCGTGAGTTGATAAAGGTAACTCCCGCCGAAGATTTAAAGAGCATCACGGCCGGAAGAAACGGAGAGTATATTCCTTATAAATTCTATGGAGTGGAGGATGCCGAACAACTAATGACTGAGGTGAAAGAAGTGACTAATGAAACAGGAGATTGGGACATCGGCTTTTCCGGTAGTTTCTTTTCCAATCAGAAGATGCTGGACGAGTTGGTCGTGATTCTGTTCATTTCATTGTTGCTGATGTATTTTATTCTGGCAGCCCAGTTCGAGAGCTTTATGCAACCCTTGCTGGTATTGATGGAAATACCGATTGACGTGGCATTTGCATTGGTACTGCTCTGGATATGCGGACATACATTGAATCTGATGTCGGCCATCGGGTTGATTGTGACTTGCGGTATCGTGATCAATGACTCTATCCTGAAGTTGGATGCTATTAATGAATTGCGTAAAGAAGGGGTACCTTTGCTGGAAGCCATTCACGAAGCCGGGCGCAGAAGGTTACGTCCGATCATTATGACATCATTGACCACCATCTTCGCAATGGTCCCGTTGCTGTTCTCGTACGACCTTGGGTCCGAGCTTCAGAAGCCGCTTTCCATTGCCATGATTGGCACCATGACGATCGGTACACTGGTGAGTTTGTTTATCATCCCTTTACTGTACTGGTTTATTTATAGAAATAAAGTAAAACGATAGATATGAAGAAAAGATATTATATAGTAATGGCAACCTTGCTGCTTGGAGTTTCTGTAGCGAAGTCTCAGGATCATATAAAACTTGATTTGCAGAAAACGATACAATTGGCCAATGATAGTTCACTGGAAGCATTCCGCACACAGAATATGTATCTTTCCGGTTACTGGGAGTACCGGACTTACAAGGCCAACCGTCTGCCGAGCCTTACTTTGAATATGACTCCCGCCGAATATAACCGGGATATTACCAAGCGATACGATTCGGAAAATGACTTGGATGTTTATCGTAGTCAACAGTCGTTTTATGCTTCCGGTAATCTGGCTATCCAGCAGAATTTCGACTTGACGGGTGGTACTTTCTATCTGCAATCTCAATTGGGATATATGCGCAGTTTTGGCGGAAGTAAGTCGACACAGTTTACCAGTGTGCCCATCCGACTGGGATATTCACAAAGTCTGGTAGGATATAATTCGTTCAAGTGGGAAAGAAAAATAGAACCCCTTAAATACGAGAAAGTAAAGAAGGAGTTTGTATATAATGTGGAGGCTGTATCCGTGCAGGCTACTACCTATTTCTTTAACCTGGCAATGGCGCAGGCTGAATATAATCTGGCCAAAGAGAATATGGTGTCGTCGGATACGTTATACAGCATTGGAGTACAGCGTCAGAAGATAGCAGCCATTTCGAAGGCGGACCTGTTGACATTGAAACTGGACGTGGTAAATGCACGCAATACATTGCAAAATAAAGCGAGTGCCCTGAAACGTGCTATGTTTTCTTTGGTTTCTTTCCTGAATTTGGATAAGAATACGGTTATTGATATCGATTTGCCCGTACGTCCGCAGGAATTGGTGATACCTGTGGATAAGGCTTTGCAGATGGCACATGAAAACAATCCTCAGTTACTGGGATTGAAGCAGAATGTACTTGAAGCCGAACGCAATGTGGATAAAACCAAAAAAGAATCACGTTTTAATGCGAGTGTGAACGCCAGTATCGGTTTCAACCAGGTAGCTGATAACTTTGGGGATGTGTATCATAAACCCATGCAGCAGGATTTGGTGTCGGTCAGTGTCAGCATTCCATTGGTGGACTGGGGGGTAAGAAAGGGTAAGTATAACATGGCCCGCAATAACCTGAATGTGGTGAAGACTTCTGCCCGTCAGGATGAAATCAGTCTGGATGAAGAAGTGATTATGACTGTAAACGATTTCAATATCCAGCAAAACCTGATAACCAGTGCCGAAGAAGCACTTGATCTTTCCATTCTGGCTTATAACGAAACCCGCCAGCGGTTTATCATCGGGAAAGCGGACATCAACAGTCTGACTCTGTCCCTGAACCGTCAGCAGGAAGCACAGCAGAACTATATTTCCGCTTTGCAGAACTATTGGCTGAACTATTATAAGATACGTAAACTGACGTTGCATGACTTTGCTACCGGAATCCCGCTGACTGAAAAGTTTGACTATGCGGGGGGACAACTGGTGAGATAGTGCTACCTAACATTGAAACGATGGATAATCCTTCTAAAATAAAAGCGCAGACGAAAGCCTCTTCTTTCACGCTGATTGTCGCCTTTATATGCGTGGCGTTGATTGGTTTGGCCTTGATTCCCCTGCTCCCCGTAAAACTGAATCCTTCAAGAACTTTACCGGGTTTTACGGTACAGTTCGGTATGCCCGGCACTTCGTCGAGGGTAGTGGAGATAGAGGCAACCAGTAAACTGGAGGCCATGTTGGCACGTATTAAAGGTATAAAGAACATCTATTCTACCTCCGATAACGGTTCGGGGAGCATCACCATTGAATTGGACAAGTATGCGGATATAGATGCGGTACGTTTTGAGGCATCAACCATTATCCGGCAGACCTGGCCTCAGCTTCCCGACGGAGTGAGCTATCCCTATATCAGGATGAAGCGTCCGGACGATAATGCCTCACGTCCTTTCATGTCGTTTACACTTAATGCTCCTTCTACTCCCATCTTGATTCAGCAATATGCCGATGAACATATCAAGACGAGGCTGGCACAGATTCAGGGTATCTATAAGATAGACTTGAGCGGAGCCACACCCATGGAGTGGGTGTTGGAGTATGATAGCGAACAACTGAGACGATTGGGTATTTCTTTGAGCGATATTCAGCAGGCTGTTGCCCGCTATTATCAAAAAGAGTTTCTGGGAACTTATAATATCGAGTCGGCTTCAGGTGGTAAAGAGTGGATCCGGCTGGCCCTGATGCCCGAGTATAAAGAGGAAGGATTCGATGCTTCCCGTATCCGGGTGAAAAGTACAGAAGGAAAATTGATCAGTCTGAACGAGCTTGTAACGGTGAGCCACATGGAGGAAGCTCCTCAGAGCTATTATCGTATCAACGGACTTAACTCCATTTATTTGTCGATTACAGCCGAGGAAACTGCCAACCAGTTGCAACTGAGTACACAGGTTAAAGAAGAGATGGAGGCGATACAGAAAGTGTTGCCAGCCGGATATGAGATCCACACAAGCTACGATGCTACGGAATTTATTCACGAAGAGCTGAATAAGATTTATTTGCGTACCGGGCTTACGGTCCTGATTCTGCTGTTTTTTGTGCTGCTTATCACGTTGAATCCACGCTATTTGTTTTTGATCGTGGTCAGTCTGAGTATCAATATAGCCGTAGCAGTGATTTTCTATTACCTTTTCGGACTGGAAATGCAGCTCTACTCACTCGCCGGTATTACGGTTTCGCTCAATCTGGTGATAGACAATACGATTGTGATGACCGACCATATCCTGCACCGGCGTAACCTGAAAGCCTTTATGTCCATTCTGGCTGCGACCCTGACTACAATGGGAGCTTTGGTCATCATTTTCTTCCTTGACGAGAAGATACGGTTGAATCTGCAAGATTTTGCAGCCGTAGTGATTATCAATCTGGCTGTATCTCTGTTCGTAGCTCTTTTCTTCGTACCGGCTCTGATCGAAAAGATCGGGTTAAGAAAGAGAAAGCGCCGTCAGACCAAATCCCGTTTCTTCCTTCTTCGTGCTTCTCTTCCGCGGAGAATAACAGTTTACTTTACCCGTTTCTATGGCTGGATGATACGTAAATTATGCCGTTGGCGTGTGGTTGTCTGCATCTTGTTGGTACTGTTGTTCGGACTTCCGGTATTTATGCTGCCGGAAAAGATGGAAGGTGAAGGGCGTGCCGTGGAGTGGTATAACAAGACCTTAGGATCATCTACTTACAAAGAAAAAGTGAAACCGGTTGTGGACAAAGCACTGGGAGGCAGTTTGCGCCTGTTTATCCAGAAGGTATACGAAGGCAGTTATTTCACCCGGAACGAAGAAGTGGTATTGTATGTTCATGCCAATCTTCCGAACGGCAGTACGTTGGAGCAGATGAATGAACTGATTAAAAAGATGGAGATTTATCTGAGTCAGTTTAAGGAAATCAAACAGTTCCAGACTTCGGTGTACAGTGCCCGTCGTGGTAATATTAATGTCTATTTTACCAAAGAGCATCAGAATAGCGGTTTCCCCTATACACTGAAAGCAAATATTATCAGCAAAGCCTTGCAATTGGGTGGAGGCAGTTGGGGGGTATACGGTTTGCAGGATCAGGGGTTCAGTAATGATGTGCGTGAGGGAGCCGGTTCCTTCCAGGTGAAGATGTATGGATACAATTACGATGAATTGTATGAATGGGCTGAGAAGTTGAAAGCCAAATTGCTGACTCACCGACGGATCAAGGAAGTTATAATAAACTCTTATTTCTCTTATTGGAAAGACGATTATCAAGAGTTCTACTTTGACCTCAACCGAGAACGTATGGCACAGGAGAACATCAATGCCAATATTCTGTTCTCTACGATCCGGCCTATTTATGGTAAGAATATGGAGATCGGATCGGTAGTGGCGGATAATGGTTCGGAAAAAATAAAGCTTTCCTCCAAACAGTCTCAGGAGTATGACATTTGGGCCATGCAATATTTTCCGTACGGAACGGATGACAAACAGTATAAACTGTCTGAACTGGCTACTATGGAAAAGGGACAAATGCCGCAACAGGTTGCCAAAGAGAATCAGCAATACAGGTTGTGCCTGCAATACGAATATATCGGTTCGGGGGAACAAGGAAATAAAATTCTGAAACGTGACCTGGAGGAGTTTAACAAAGAACTCCCGATGGGGTATACGGCTCAATCGGAGCGGGATAGCTGGGGATGGGGAAAGAAAGATAATAAGCAATATCTGCTTTTGCTGGTAGTGATTGCCATTATCTTTTTCACGACAAGTATCTTGTTTAATTCATTGAAACAGCCTTTGGCTATCATATTTATTATTCCGGTGTCATATATCGGTGTATTCCTGACGTTCTATTGGTTTAAGCTGAACTTTGACCAGGGAGGTTTTGCTTCGTTTGTTTTATTGTGTGGTATTACGGTGAACGCCAGTATCTATATTCTTAACGAGTATAACGCCATTCGTAGACGTTCTCCCCGAATGTCGGCCTTGAGGGCCTATACCAAGGCTTGGAATGCGAAGATCATTCCTATCTTCCTGACAGTTGTCTCTACGATCCTTGGCTTTATACCTTTCATGGTAGGTACAGATAAGGAAGCATTCTGGTTCCCATTGGCCGCAGGAACCATCGGTGGGTTAGTCATGTCAATCATCGGAATCTTCTTCTTCCTTCCGGTATTTGTGCTGAAGAAGAGAGTGGGGAAACGATGAACAAATACTCTTTCCACCACAGAGGGCACAGAGTAACACAGAGAAGAAATGAAGTTATTGATTGGGGATATTCCTAAAATAAGAAAATTAAAGGCAACTGATTCATTGCGGGTTAGTTGCCTTTTTTGTATCTTTAAGCAGGGACATTTACTGAATATCCCTGCTTATCAATAAAAAAACTTTGTGTTACTCTGTGCTCTCTGTGGTGAATCCTGTTCATCGTTCAAAACCGTTTATAAGTCTTGATCTTCATTCTTCACCATCCCTTTGAATTTATCGGGGAGTGCACTTTCTACAGCAGTATAGGCTTCTGCCATGGTAGCTTTAATGTTATCCGCTCCCTGACCTTTTGGGGGGATAGGGTCATGTATGGTCAGAATCATGCGGTGGCGGTGAATCCATTTGCCGGTTCGTGGCAGGATTTCAAAAGATCCGTCTATGGTCACAGGAACTACGGCAAGTTGGAGGTCGTCCGCCAGTTGAAAAGCTCCTTTCTTAAAATATCCCATATGCCCGGTGAAAGACCGTGCCCCTTCCGGGAAGACCACTAATGACACACCGTCCTTCAGAGAGTCTTTGGCCTGGCGAATGGTTTCAAGTACCTTCTTCGGACCCGACCGGTCTACGAAAATATGTCCGGCACTTTCGCATGCTTTTCCTACAAAAGGTATTTTACGTAGACTTTTCTTCATCATCCATTTAAAGTTACGTCCTAAAAAGCCGTAAATGAGGAAGATGTCGAACGAGCCTTGATGATTGGGTACGAAGATGTAAGAGGTTCTTCCATGTAGCTTTTCGCGTCCACGCACTTTTACCGGAATCAACAGGAAAAGGCAGATCAACTGTGACCAGATTTTCCCCGGATAATATCCCCAGATGTGGGCACCTCCCAATAATGAACCAATGATGGTGACAATCGCCGTGAGGATAGTCAATACTAACAAAATGGGCAATGCAATGCAGATTTGATAAATATAGTATAGTATCTTCATAATGATTTTGGTTTTAGCTTGTGCAAAAATAAACAAAATAATATTGCTGTCCTGAATAATTGCTAACTTTGTTTCAAATTTCAATAGCATGATACGTATACTACATACAGCCGATTGGCATTTGGGACAAACCTTTTTCGGATATGACCGGACACAGGAACATGAACACTTTCTGGACTGGCTGGCCGGTGTCCTGACTAAGAACAAAATTGATGTACTGATTGTTGCCGGAGACGTTTTCGATGTTTCCAATCCGTCTGCCGCCTCGCAGCGAATGTTCTATCGCTTCATTCACCGGGTGACAACCGAGAACCCGGGATTGCAGTTGGTCATTGTAGCCGGAAACCATGATTCGGCTGCCCGGTTGGAGTCACCTCTGCCGTTGTTGCAGGAGATGCGGACGGAGATTAAGGGGATTGTCCGTAAACAGAATGGCAAAATAGATTATGAGCATTTGCTGGTAGAATTGAAGAATGCGGCGGGGGAGGTAGAAGCACTATGCCTGGCGGTACCTTTCTTGCGACAGGGAGACTATCCGGTGGTAGAGACTGAAGGCAATCCGTATGCGGAAGGGGTGAAGGAACTGTATGCCCGTTTGTTGAAATATGCGTTGAAGAAGCGGACTGACGGACAGGCATTGGTGGCTGTCGGACACCTGCTGGCAACCGGTTCGGAGATTGCCGAGAAAGATCATAGTGAGCGCATCATCATCGGTGGTCTGGAGAGTGTATCGCCCGAGTCTTTTCCCGAACAGATTGTTTATACGGTTTTAGGGCATATCCATAAGGCTCAGCGCGTATCGGGAAGGGAGAATATCCGTTATGCCGGTAGTCCCTTACCTATGTCGTTTGCCGAGAAGCATTATCACCACGGAGTGGTAAAAGTGATTCTGGATGAAGGTTGGGCAGTCGAAATAGAGAAACTTGAATATACACCTTTGGTACGTTTGCTGAGTATACCCGCCAAAGAGCCAGCGGCTCCGGACGAGGTACTGGATGAATTGTGCAGACTGGAACTTCCGGAGAATGGACCGAAGCCCTATCTGGAAGTCAAGGTGAAACTAAGCGAACCGGAGCCGATGTTGCGGCAACAAATAGAAGAAATACTGGAAGGCAAGCCAGTCCGGCTGGCCCGTATTGTTTCTTCTTACAGGCAGGCGGCAGAGGGGAGCGTGGAAGAAGAAGTCCTGACCGCCGGATTGCAGGAGATGAATCCCTTACAGATTGTGAAAGCAACCTTTGAGAACAGTTACCAGGCGGAGATGCCGGAAGAACTGGTAAATTTGTTCCAGGAGGCTTGCCGGACAATCAATTTAGAATGAATCAAATAAGAACTCGAGGCTGTGTCGAAACTCTTTTTACTACAGAGTAGCACAGAGTATCACAGAGTATCACAGAGTTTTTTACTAATAATCAGTAACTTAAAAATACCTCTGTGTTACTCTGTGTCCTCTGTGGTGAGTTATGATACACCCTCTAAAGCAAACCGAATAACCATGAAGATACTAACCATACGATTAAAGAACCTGGCTTCCATAGAAGGAACCTTTGAAATTGATTTCCAAGCCGAGCCTTTACGTTCTGCCGGGATTTTTGCGATATCCGGTCCTACGGGAGCCGGAAAATCGACAATACTGGATGCACTCTGTCTGGCACTGTATGATAAGACACCTCGCTTTTCTGCTTCGGTCGAGAGTCTTTATATGTCAGATATCGGTGAGAGTCGGGTGAATCAGGCCGATGTGAAGAATATCCTTCGCAGAGGGACGGGAGAGGGATTTGCCGAAGTTGATTTTTTAGGAGCGTCCGGACACTGTTATCGTTCTCGTTGGTCGGTACGCCGGACAGGAAGCCGGGCTAACGGTTCTTTGCGGTCGCAGACGATACAAGTGACCGATCTGACTGCCAATCAGGAACTGCAGGGAACAAGGAAAGAGTTGTTGGCACAATTGGTGACTTTGGTCGGTTTGACTTACGAACAGTTTACCCGTACGGTGCTGCTTGCCCAGAATGACTTCGCTACTTTCTTGAAATCCCGTGAGTCTGCCAAAGCCGAGTTGCTCGAGAAGCTGACCGGAACGGAGATATACTCCCGTATTTCCAGTGAAATCTATCTGCGTAGCAAAACAGCCGATGCAGAACTGAATCAGCTGAAAAGCAATGCCGCCCTGATCGAACTGCTTTCCGAAGAGGAAATCACTCTTCTACGGACCGAAAAAGAGAGTCTGACCAACCTTCGTGAACAGGGAAGTAAAACCTTGGTAGAATTGAATGCGCAACTATCGGTGCTGCATACTTTGAAATTGCAACAGGAGCAGCGTGATAAGAAAGTGCAGGACATGCGGCTGGATGAAGAAAAAAGTAAGAAGCTCCGGGAAGAACACACACGCCAATCCGACTATCTTATTCACTTCAGGGAACAGTGCGAAGCCGTGCAACCCGATCTTAGCCGGGCACGTGAACTGGATGTTCAGATCCAATCACTGGTCAGCCAATCTAAGCAGGCGGAGGAGATACTGCAAGGTGCTGAAAAGGCAGCGACTGCACAAGCCGATAAATTGCAATCTGTGCAGGGAACTCTGCATACTTCCTGCCATGCGTTGAAGAACCTGACGGGAGAGATCGATCTACCGGTTACGGAAGAGACGGGGCTGTTTCTTGAATCTGTTCGGAATAGGCTGAAAGAGCAGGAAGACCACCTTGCCATTCTTCAGAAAGAGAACGAAGAGCGTGTGAACCGTCTGAACGCTTTTGGGGTTGAAGCGGTGACTGACGAGCAAGCCCGATGGATGCAGGAACAAACCCGTTTGCAGAATGCCCGCCAGCAAATGTTGGAATGGGGAAAGGCGAGGACAGAAGCCCAACGTCTGAAAGTACAGCAGGAAGAGGTGGTGCACAAACAAGAACAGATGCGGAAAGAAATGGCCGCTCTGACCACCCGGTTGGCGGAGAAGGAGACTGAACTGAAAGTGCTGCAACGCCTTTTTGAGAATGCCCGTATCGCGATGGGAAAGGACGTTAGGACATTGCGGCAGAATTTGCGTGAGAATGAACCGTGTCCGGTATGTGGGAGCACTGATCATCCTTATAGAAACGAGGAGCAGGTAGTCCATACCCTGTATCACAACATCGAATTGGAGTATCAAACCGCATCTGGTGAGTATCAGCAACTAAATAACCGGAATATCGCCTTGAAACAGGATTTGTTCCATCAGACGGAACTGTCCGGACAGATAACCGTACAGTTGCAGGCGTTGCTCCAGGAGGTTGAGCAGAAGCGTCCTTCATCGGAAGAGGAGCAAAATCCGGACTATTTTGAGAAACAACTGCATACCGTACAAGGGAAGCTAAATCTGCTCGCAGAGAAAATGCGCCAATACCAGCAACTCCATAAGGAATGGCAACAGCACGAGGAGCGGATCAGGACACTTCGCTCGGCTTGTGAGGCTTTGCGTGAAGGTGTAGCCCGCTGCCATCTGTTGATGCAGCAGGTTCTGGCTGCTAAAGAGCAATTTACGTTACTGAAAACGGCGGAGATGACTGCTCGGGAACAGTTCCGGGTGGTCAGTGAGCGGTTGATAACTCTCCGTCAGGAACGGGCTCCTCTGTTGAAAGGCAAATCTGTCGAGGATGCGGAAGCCGCTATTCGGAAAAAAGAGAAACAATTAAACGACTCCCTGGAACAGGTGCGCAAGGAGGGAGAAGAAGTCCAGTCGCGTATTTCCGGCATACAGGGAGAGATCAGGCAACTGAACAGTTCCATCGACGAACTGATGCTTCGGAAAGAACAGATAGCCGATCCGGAACATCTGCCGGAGACGATCGCCCGCCAGCAAGCAACCAATCAGGAGACGGAACGTCGTCTGTCCACCGTAGAGGCACGTCTTTTGCAACAGGAGCAAAACCAGAAGAAGCTGAGACAGCTGGAACAGGAACTGACCGAAAAGCAGGAGACGGCCAACCGATGGGGAAAACTCAATAAACTGATTGGCAGTGCGGACGGGACAAAATTTAAGGTGATTGCGCAAAGCTATACGTTGAATCTGTTGCTGATGCATGCCAACAAACATCTGTCTTATCTCTCGAAACGTTACCGTTTGCAGCAGGTGCCGGGAACACTCGCCCTGCAAGTGATCGACTGCGATATGTGTGACGAGGTGCGTACCGTCTACTCTCTTTCCGGCGGAGAATCTTTTCTTATCTCCCTGGCGCTGGCCCTCGGGCTGTCGTCTCTTTCGAGCAATAACCTGAGAGTGGAGTCACTTTTCATCGACGAAGGATTCGGTTCGCTCGATGCCGATAGTTTACGCACTGTGATGGAAGCTCTCGAGCAGTTGCAGATGCAAGGACGGAAGATCGGAGTTATCTCGCATGTGCAGGAGATGAGTGAGCGCATTGCCGTACAGGTACAACTCCATCGTGCGGCGAATGGGAAGAGTGCTATCACTTTGACAAATTGATAATCGGAAATCGTTTGGCTGCGTTTTTTCAGGGCGGACGGCGAGCTGAACGGAAAAAACGCCTTATTTTAGCTTTTCTGGTTACCGGATGGAAAGAGAATTTTTGTGTTTGCCGGTAGAATGTAAGTGAGGCTACGCAATCTCTTCCGTAACGTACGTAAGAAAGGAAGAATCGTGTCTTTTTATTGTTCGGGTAAACTCTTGTAAGGACTCACAACTGGAGAAAAAACAGGTCCGATAAGCTAAGAAAATGCTAACAACAGATGTAATGAACAAAAACAATAGGAGATATTTGAAAAAGAAGTAAGCATATTCCGAAAATGCTTACTTCTTTCGGACCGAATGCTTACTTCTTTTCCGGGAAATGCTTACTGCTTTTGCCGAAAATCCCGGCTCTTCACCTCCGTAAGACCGGCTTTCCGGCTTTTCTTCCTCTGGTTTGCCGTTCTTTTAAAGAGAGTCTGTTTGTAAAACAGCTTATTTCCTTTCTTAATGTATTCCTATCTGTCGTGATTCCTTTCTTTATGATATTTCCCCTGTTCCCGGATATCGAACCCGGTTCTCCTCCATATCCTCCTTTGTGGCGGATACTTTACTTGAACTGCTCTTCGTTCAGCGAGTAGTATTTTCCTTTCAGTGCGAGTAACTCCTGATGGCTGCCTTGCTCGATAATCTCCCCGTGTTCCAGTACCAGAATCGTATCAGCATTGCGGATGGTAGACAGGCGGTGAGCAATAATCAGGCTGGTGCGTCCTTGCATCAATTGGTCCAGTCCTTTTTGAATCAGTATTTCACTGCGTGTATCGATGTTGCTTGTCGCCTCGTCCAGCAGCAGGATAGCCGGATCGGCCACTGCCGCGCGGGCGATGTTCAGTAGCTGCCGTTGTCCCTGACTCAGGTTTGCCCCGTCATTTTCGAGTAGCGTGTCGTAGCCCTGTGGCAAACGTTTGATGAATGAATGGGCCGCTGTCAGCCGTGCAGCCGCCACTACCTCTTCATCGGTCGCGTTGAGGCGGCCGAAACGGATGTTCTCCCGTACCGTACCCGTGAAAAGATGTGTATCCTGCAGTACGATGGCCATCGATCGGCGAAGGCTGTCACGCCTGATACGGTCGATGGGATGATTGTCGATGGTAATCTCTCCGGACTGAATGTCAAAGAAGCGCGGCAGCAGGTTCAGTATGGTTGTCTTTCCTGCTCCGGTAGCGCCCACCAAAGCTATCTTCTTTCCGGCAGCCGCATGCAGGGATACTCCTTTCAGGATGGTTTTTTCCGGACGGTAGCCGAAATATACATTCTTCAAGGCTACATCTCCTTTTGTTTTTTCGAGTGTGATGGCATCCGGCGCATCCTTCTGCTCCGGTGCTTCGTCTATGATCTCGAAGATGCGTTCGGCTCCGGCAATGGCTGCCTGTATGCTGTTGTAGAGGCTCGCCAGTTCATTGATGGGGCGTCCGAATTGCCGGGAATATTGCAGGAAAGCCGCCAGTCCGCCCACGTCGAACCCGCGGAAGATGGCCAGTAAGGCTCCCACGATGGTGATGATCACATAGTTCAGCGTATTCAGGTTTTGCATGACCGGCATCATCAGACCCGAGTAGAATTGTGCCTTCAGCGATTTCTCCTTCAGGCTTTGGTTCAGTATCCCGAAGTCCGTTTCCACTTTTTGTTCGTGTCCGAAGACCTTCACCACTTTCTGTCCGCTGATCATTTCTTCCACATAGCCGTTCATCATCCCCAATGACTCCTGTTGTGCTTTGAAGTATTTCCGGCTTCGTTTTACGATTCCTTTGGCGCTGAGGAACATCAGGGGGACAGTAATCAGTGTTACTGCTGTCAGTATCGGACTGATGAAGAGCATCAGACAGAAAATGCCCGCAACTGTCAGTGCGCTCGACAACATGTCGGACAGGCTGTCGGTCAGTGCGTCGCTGATACGGTCTATATCATTGGTGTACCGGCTCATGACATCTCCGTGCTGATGGGTATCGAAGTATTTGACAGGCAAGCGTTCCATCTTTCCGAACAGTTCTTCGCGCATCCGGGTTACGGTGCGTTGCCCGATCTTATTCAGCAGAATATATTCGATGTAAGTAGCCGCTACCCCTGTCAGGTAAATGCCTGCCAGTATCAGCAGGATGCGTACCAATCCGTGGAAGTCTCCCGGCAGGATGTAGTTATTGATAATCGGTCGGAGCATGTACGATCCGGTGAGATTGGCTGCGATGCTCACAACGATCAGTACACCGATTACGATCAGCAACCGTCGGTCGCAGGCCACGTACGATACCAGGCGGAGGAAAGTTTTCTTTCCCGCCTTAGGCTTTCCGCTGTATTTCAGATGATCTCCGTGTGCCATGGTCAGATAACGATTTGTTGTGAGTGATAGATTTCCCGGTACATCTCCGAGCGTTCCAGCAATTCTTCCGGTGTTCCGATGGATTCTACCTCTCCGTCGTCCAGCAGAATGACCCGGTTGGCCGATTGCATGGTATATATGCGTTGCGTGATGATAAGCACCGTGGTATCGTGCAGCCATGCATTCAGGTTGTTCCGGATGCGGAGTTCTGTTTCAGAGTCTACGGCACTGGTGCTGTCATCCAGTATCAATATCTTGGGTTTACGCAGCAAAGCCCTGGCGATGCAGATGCGTTGCTTCTGTCCGCCGGAAAGGTTTACTCCGCCTCGTCCTAACTGAGTGTCATATCCGGCAGGCAGCGAGCAGATGAACTCATGGGCTTCGGCGGCACGTGCGGCCTCTTCGAGTTCTTCCTGTGTGGCATCAGGTTTTCCCCACCGCAGGTTTTCCGCAATGGTTCCCGTAAAGAGCTCGTTTTTCTGCAACACCATGCCGATGCGGGCATGAAGTTCGTGCAGGTTGTAGTTTTGTACGGGGATGCCGTCAATCCGTATTTCACCGGAACTGACATCATACAGGCGGGGGATCAGTTGTACGAGCGAACTTTTAGCCGATCCGGTAGCGCCTGCCACAGCCACCGTCTCGCCCGGACGGACGTGGAAACTTATGTTCCGCAGCACATCCGTCTCGCCTCCGCCATAACGGAAGCTGACCTTCTCAAAGCGAATCTCTCCCTTTTCGATCTGCCGGGTGCTCCGCATTCCTTCGGGCGTATCGGTCAGTGAAGGCTGTGTATCCAATACCTCCAGGATACGTTTCGATGAGGCTGAGGCACGGGCATAAGTCATGATAATCATGGACAGCATCATCAACGACATCAGCACTTGTGCCAGATAGTTGACAAATGATATCAGTTCGCCCACTTTCAACTCTCCTGCCATCACCTTCTGCCCACCCATCCAAAGGATAGCGATGATCGACAGGTTCATCACCAGTTGCATCACCGGAAAAATGGCGACAATGATGTTGGAAGCGTGAATCACCGTGTCGCGCAGGCTATCGCTCTTGTCCTTGAACTTGCGTGCTTCGAAGTCCTCCCGCACAAATGATTTCACCACCCGGATGTTGATCAGGTTTTCGCGTACCACCTCGTTCAGTTTCAAGAAGAAGGGGAACCCTTTCCGCAGGATGAAGAATACACTGAAACCCAACACCGGGATGGCAGCCAGCAGGACGCCTGCCAGTTCCAGGTTGATACGTACCACGAAGAACACTGCCATGACGAGCATCAGCGGAGAGCGCAGCATCAGACGCATCGATACCTGGATAACTTGCTGAATGCGGCTGATGTCACTTGTCAGCCGGGTGATCAGTGAAGCCGTACTGAACCGGTCTATATCGAAAAAAGAGAGTTGTTGTATCTTGCCGAACAGCTTGGTGCGCAGATCGGTTCCGAAACCGATGGAGGCTTGCGAAGAGACATATACATTGGCAATACTGAATATCAGTCCGACAATGGAGATAAGTACCATCTTTCCGCCTACGGCAGTAATGACGGAGAGATCCCGCTGCATCACTCCGTTGTCTATAATATCCGCCATGTACATCGGCTGAATGGTTTCGCACATTACAGACACGAGTACCAGTAGCGGACATGCCAGCAGACTTGCTTTGTAGCCTTTCAGTATTTGCCAGTATTTTTTCATTTATCCAGTGTAATCACGGTAATCTCCGGCCATGCCCCGAAACGGAAAGGCAGTCCGACGAATCCCATCCCTACGTTTACGTATAGTCCCCGGTTGCCTTCTTTGTACATGCCTCCCCATTCCGGATAGATCCAGGAAGCAGGTGAATGATGTCCGATGGCCAGCTGCATGGCATGCGTGTGTCCCGCCAGCATCAGGTCGATGTCCGATTCGGGCAACACTTCACGTCTCCAGTGTGTAGGATTATGACTTAATAACAGCTTGAACAGGCCGTTTGTTCCTGCCTGTGCCTTGGGCAAGTCACCGTGCTGTGAGAAAGGAGGTTCTCCTTCGTTTTCTACCCCGATCAGGGCGATGCTGTCGTTTCCGCGGTGCAGTAGAGTGTGCTCGTTGTTCAGTAACACCCAGCCCATGTCGGCTTGCCGTTTCTTCAGGTCGTTCAGGTTGTTTACCTGGTCGCGTTTACTTTTCCATCGATAGTAGGGGCCGTAGTCATGGTTTCCCAGGATGGAGTATACGCCGTCCCGGGCATGTAGTTGCGAGAGTATCTCTTCAAATCCGTCCAATTCTATGGCCCGGTTGTTTATCAGGTCACCGGTGAATACGATCAAGTCCGGCTTTTGCGCGTTAACCAGGTCCACCATCTGTTGCAGGCTCTTGGCATTTCCTTGCCAGCTCCCGATGTGTATGTCCGACAACTGGACAATGCGGTATCCGTTGAAAGCTTCGGGCAGGCGGGAAGAACGGAAGGTGACCTCCTTTACTTCAAAACGGTCTTTGCCCACCATCGAACCATAAAGTATCAGGACTGCGTTGAGCACGGCCAGTACCAGTCCGGTTGCTATAAAAGGAGTCCGGGGCCAGTGCAGCCATCGGTTGAACGGGCGTCCGATGATGGAACAGATCGTAAAGAGCAGTTTCGGAGAGGCAAACAAGAAGAAGACAACGGCGAAGCGTCCTATCCATAATGTATGTTGTTCGGCGTATTCATAGTTGGCAAAGAAAGCTAACGATACTACTCCCGCCATCAGGAAAAGAGTGGGGAAGAAGTAAAGGATTCGCCAAAAAAGACTTAGAGTCATTTGTTTGATAAATGTCCGGTAAATGTAAATGTCCGGCAATACAAGGATTACGATCAGAAAGCCTAAAACTCGTTGCAGCATATTTTCTTAGCTATGGGTTGAATAAATAAAAAGAGGCGTAGGATATGTCTCGGGGGGACTTGCGAACGCCTCTTCAAAGTTAGAGAGAATTTGTAAAGTACGGTTTAAGTTAAGCTGTATGATTTAATTCTTTTAACTCGTTTAGGTTCTTCTTTATTTCTTTTATATGTCTGAGGTTCCGGCGATACACCCACAGGCAAATTCCAAGTCCGACGGCCCACACGATCAGACTGCTGATGATTCCTGCAGCACCGTATTGCCAGACCTGTTTGTAGAAAGAGAAAAAGGTAGCCATCACAAGCAGGTAGAGTATGCCTATGATCCATTCGCGAACCATCCATCTGTGATATCGGTTGATACGGGAGATTACTGTGACCAGAGGCATTTCATCTATCCGGGTCCGTCCCAGGTAATGGGCGGAATACAAATCCCAGCAAAGGGCCGGGATGCACAGGAAGAGGGCGATCCAATAATAAAAGTCCGTAAGTGCATCATCACATATCCAGAAGATCACTGCCAATGCCAGTATGCCGATTGCGGCAAAACGCAGCTTTCTGTTGAACCGTTCTATGCTGTTAATGTTGTTCCGGGCGCGTCCCAACAATTGTTTCATTTCTTCTTCCTTGATGAACTCCTTGCCTTTGAGGTGTTCATCCAGTGCGTTCCACGATTTCTTCAGATCATCCAGTTCCATATCTTATTCCTCCTTTTTCATCTTTTTTAGTTTGTCTTTAATCCGGCTCAGCTTGGTTGCTACATTGGTCACTGTCAGTCCGGTAATTTCCGAGATTTCCTCGTAACTTTTCTCTTCCAGATAAAGCAATATGATCGACTTATCCAGTTGTCCCAGTTGATTGATCATCCGGTACAGTTGCCGGAGCATTTCGGTCAGTTCGTCTTTTTCTTCCGTCAGCCAGTCGGCTTCGCGGGTGAGTGCCACGATTTCCGGAATGTTTTTCTCTTTGCGGATAAAGCTGATGCAAGTGTTCAGTGCGATCCGGTAAATCCAGGTCGAGACTTTGCACTCTTTCCGGAATCTGGGGTAAGCCTTCCACAGATTGAGAATCACTTCCTGATAAAGATCGCCGAGCGTGGCGTGCTGGGTGGTATAAAGATAGCACACCTTGTAAATCACCCGCTCGTACTCCCTGACTACGGAGAGGAACTCTTGTTCTACGGGTTCGTTGGCTTGCGGCGGATTGGTGGGGTTCATTGTCTTCTTTTCGGGATTACTTTTGTATGGTTAGTCGCAAAGGAAAGGAAATAATCACAAAATAAAAGCGGAAATTAGTGGGAATTTGGACTATTTCCGGATATTTATTATATTTGGAAACGATAAGAATCTGTGGGTGACGGAGTTTGTCAAGTATGAAACGTTTTAAATAAATCCGTATTTTTATGACTGGATGTACAAGTATGGCTTCAAATAGCGAGGACCTGAAGGCCTTTATTTTATCTTTGGAAGAACAAGCTCTGAAGTTATGGAATCGTGGAAACCCGGATGGGTTTATAGAACTGTCATCTGATGATGTTGTCTATATCGACCCCGCTTTCAAGAACAAACTGGAAGGTAAAAAGGCTCTGGAAGAGTATTATAACAGCATTCGGGGAAAAGTCGAGATCGACAGGTATAAAATGATAGAACCCACTGTATTGCTGTCATCCGATGTCGCTGTTCTGGCATATGATTATGAAGCTTATAGAGATGACCGGACATTCAGGATGCATTGTACGGAAGTATATAAACTGGATTCGTCTGAACAGTGGAAAATCATACATACCCATTGGTCTTTTTGTCCTGCCTGATAATGGCGGACAGAATGGGAATGGCCGGATCTTTTCCCTACAGGAGGATGCCGGGATATTGCGTTCCATAATATCCCATCCATACCTGAATCATGCTTTCTTCACAACAGTTTGTCTCTGTATCTTTGTAATGCTTCTTTCGGATATGTGGCTTTGTCACGTCTTCTTGTATGTCACTGGAAGAGAGGACAGAGGTACTTCGGATTTGTTTGGAATCAAACTGTTTTCTTTTGTTATATTTATAATAAATATTGTAACTTTGCAGGCAATTAACACTATAAATAGACAAAGATGAACAAGAGAAGATTACTGGGCTTGCTCTGCCTGATGGCATTGCTGGCCACCTCCTGTGACAATAAGGGGGATTATTGGGGAGCCATGGAAACTTCCAAGACAACATTGACGCTGGAGCGCATTTGTGATATGGCTACGCTTTCACAAGATTCCGTAAATCTGCTATCTGATATTATGGGAGTGAATACAGAAGAACTGTATCGGGCAGACGCTGTCATGATAGGAAAAGTGACAGGTGGGGAAGCAGGTCATTATTACTATCCCAGGTTTCTGATTGCTAAAGATAAAGAAATGAAGGAAGTGATTATGGAAGCCTATATCCGTCATAATACAGGAAATACCTTTTATGCTTTTCTGGATCCGGATATGCTGACTTTGGGCGAAACTTATTATTGTGCAATGAACGATTATCAGTATGGCTATAGCGGACGCCCGGGGTTGCTGGATCATGTATTGGGCGAAAATTCAAACAAAGAACGTTTTAGTGAAGTAAAAGCATTCCGCCTTTCTGGTCTGCCAAAACTGATTGTACACGATACCCAGTTCACAGGATACAGTTATTATTTATCTGCGGAAGTACGTTTTAAAACCGATGCCGGAATTATAGAGCAAGGTGCTTGTTATAGTTCAGTCAAAGAATTGCCGGAAATTACCGATCAGAAGGCATTGGCACGGGGAACCCGGATGTATAATTACTCGAATTTTGAGGTGGAGGTGATGGACCTGCTACCTGCTACCCACTATTATATACGCCCCTATGTGACTACTGAGGAGGGGACAGGCTATGGGCCGGTGGCTGAGTTCACGACCGAACGGGGTACAGAGCCGGTTATCAATAATTTTTCGTTGTATCAATATAATGGTACGGCGGTAGAGTTGTATGCTTCTTTCTATACAAATGATTTCCTTATTACAAATTATGGTTATAGTTATGGCGTTTATTCACAGGAAACGGGAGTGGTGACGAATGAACAGATGATAGAAGTACCTTTTACTGATGATTATAGACAGACGTTTGATGAAATCGTTACCGGATTGCGTCCCGGGACGCTTTATGCTTTCCGTGTTTATGCGAAAAATGGAGTAGGGATTAGTTACAGTAATTACCGGACCATTGAGATCCCTGCAGAATAAAATATAGATTTAAAGAACGAAAACAAATGAAAAGAATAATAATAGGAGTGATTGCCTGTATTTGTGCAATCACCGTGATGGCCCAAGTACAGACACACGATGTAAAAGGAGTAGTATTTGACAGAAAGCAGCAACCCATTGTGGGGGCATTAGTCACAGCCAAAGGGACCAATATCAGCACAATAACCGATGTCGACGGTAAGTTCTTCTTGCAGGAAGTTCCTCTTTCGGTCAAAAAGGTGATTGTTACTTCCATCGGTATGGAGACCCGGGAAGTGGACCTGAATGTACCGGTACAGCTCACCGGAAAGCGTAAGAAGCTTTCGTTTGTGGCACATGCCGGGATCAGCATGAGTAAGTACACTACATATGGTTCCGATTTTAAGGTGGGATATGAGTTTGGTTTGGGTATTGAAGTGCGCATGTCAAAACGATGGGCTTTCCAGCCTACTCTGCAAATTTGTAACCGTGGAGCAGAGTTCAATGCCGAAAGAAACGGTGTGAAATATCAGGAAACTTGGAATCCGGTTTCATTGGATTTGCCGATGTTGTTCATTCTTCGTTATCCGGTAGCCCGTAAAATGAATCTGGCCTTTTCTGTGGGACCTGTGTTTTCGTATGGCTTTGCAGGAAAAGTAAAAGCTACGGAAACAGGTAAACCCGATGAAGAGTATGACATTTATAGCAAAGAGTATGAATATGATTATTATGGCGGGAAACATTCTTTGTTACATCCTTTCAGCTTTGGTGTTGCCTATGGCATAGGTGTGGAATACAAGAAGTGGTTGGTAGGTGTTTCTGGAAAGAGTATGTGTTTGGGACAGGATGATGAAGGTTTTGAAGCGAAGGAACATAACCTGGCACTTACTTTGGGAGTTACTTACCGTTTCTGATCAAGCGGATATGGATAATCGGATGTTGAATGTAAAAAATAAAAAGATATGAAAAGATATATGGCATTGGCATTGGTCTGCCTGGCACTGACAGACGTTATGGCCCAAAAACAAAAAGTGGTAGAGAAGATCGTGGATGAAGATTACTATCCGGTAGACGGGGCGGTAGTTACCTTGAAACGTACGAACCAACAGGCTGTCACCGATAAAAATGGAGTTTTTGTACTGGAGGAAGTACCTGTCTATTTTGACTCACTACAGGTGACAAAAGGTAAACGCAGCGGATATGTAGATCTCCCGATGCGTATACAAATGCGTACACAAGTGATGCAACGCTTCTCGTTGATCGTGAAGGCAGGAATTGGAGCAGGTAAGTTTATGCAAGGACCCGAATCGAAACTGAAAGACGGTCTTAGTATCTATGGAGGGGTAGGGGCCGATATCCGGATGTCGAAACACTGGGCTTTCCAACCCTCGCTTTTGTTGGTTTCCCGTAAAATGAAAGGGTATGATTTCTATGATTATTATACGGAAAATAACGGTGATGGCTCTTCATCCGTTTCTTATGATCAGGTGAGTGGTACTTACAATCCGTTCTATCTGGAGATTCCTTTACTGTTTGCACTGAAGTATAGAATAGGAAATGATCTGAATCTGGTATTCAGTTTCGGTCCTTATATTGACTTGGGGATCAGTGGAGACGTTAAGAAAGAATTTCGCAAGCGTTCTTATGATAGTAGTGGAGATTATAATAGAGTGGAATATGTTACTGAAAACCAGTCATTGTTCGGCAAACGGTTTACCGGAGGATTTGCCTATGGAATCGGAGTGGAATACGGGCACTTCCTGATAGGAGGAACCGGAAGAGTGGGGTGTACTTCATGGAATCACTCGGAAGGTTTTCTGGATGTCGCTTTTGAAATAGGATATCGTTTCTAAGTTCACCACAGATTACACGGATTTTCACAGATTATTGGCAATTATGATCTGTGATAATCTGTGAAATCTGTGGTGATAACGTATTGTATTTAAAATCTGTATCCTACTGTCAGAATCCCTCCGATCGGGTAATGTTTCTCGGTATCGCCTGCGTACAGTGTTCCTCCTTTAACCGGCTCCATGAATCCGTGCTGGAAAGAGGCATTGACCAGGTAATGTTTCCATATTTCAAAACCGATGCCTCCCTGAACCCCGATGTCGAAACGTTTCAACAAGGCATCTTTATTTTTCGCTTCAGCTAAGGAAGAGTAGGATTTGAAAGGGTTATGCGACTCACCTTTATGGCCGCCTTTGTTTGTCAGTTCATACTTTCCACCCATGCCTACGGCTAAATAAGGTCCGATATTGATTACAAACTTAACATGGTTTGACACATCCATCTTAAAAGCTGCCAGAATAGGGATGTCCAGATAAATAGGAGCTATTTTGGCTTTATAAGAGATAGGTTCGGTAGACGAGGACAGCGGAGAATACCCGTCGTACTCGGCAGTTGCTCCTTTGCTGGTGACCATCAGTCCCGATTGAATAGCCCAATGCCTGCTGAAATTATATTCCGCACCGACACCGGCACTGAATCCGGTGCGTTCGTCCAAGCCGTCCGGGCGGCGGAAACTGAACAGGCTGACTCCGGCTTTCACATTCCATGAAAAACCTTTCTCTACGGGCTGGAGCTGAATATAGACGTTGGGAGCTACGGCTACCTCTTTGCGTTCCATGCCTACGTGATAGACGACAAGCTGCTGTGCTGAAGCAGGTGCTTCTGCTATTACAAACTTGCCATCCACGTTGGTTACGGCACCAATATTGGTGCCTTTGACAACAATGGCGGCACCGACGGCGGGTTGGCCGTCACCAACTACAACAGTACCCGCTATCCGCTGAGTCTGTGCAAGGATCACTACGCTACAGGAGGGAAGTAACCATAATAACAGAATAAGAACCTTTTTCATAACTTTTTCTATTTTAAAGTATAGGATCAGTTACAAATATATCGAAAGAAAAGATTTACTGCAAGTTTGCTGCCAGAAATTTACGCATTTCTCCAACGCTTTTTCCTCTTCGCGCGGCATAATCCGCCAATTGGTCTTCACCGATCTTCCCCACCGAGAAATAGTGAGAAGCCGGATGTGCAAACATCAATCCGCATACTGAAGCGTGAGGATACATGGCTCCGTTCTCTGTCAGGCGGATACCGATCTGTTTCATATCAAGAATTTCGTCGAGAATAAAGTTTACAGACTGATCGGGTAAAGATGGGTAGCCTACAGCAGGGCGGATACCCTGGTATTTTTCGACAAGAAGATCGGGAATAGAGAGATTTTCGTCTTTTGCATACCCCCATACTTCTTTGCGGACATATTCGTGCATCTTTTCGGTGGCAGCTTCGGCCAGACGGTCGGAGAGTGTTTGTACCAGAAGATGTTTATAAGGGTCTTGTTCGTAAAGTCCCTCCATATCCGCATCAATGGAAGAGGCAAAAACTCCTACTGTATCAGTGATTCCCGAAGACAGAGGGCGTACAAAGTCGCTGAGGCATAAGAAAGGTTCGTTCTCTTTTTTCTTGACTTGCTGCCGGAGCAGCGGGAAAGTGATACCGTCGATAATCAGGTTGTCTCCGTCGGCATTGGCCGGGCAAAGTTTAAAAACGCTTTTCACTTCAAAGTCCCTGTCCAATTCGTCCAGCATCCGGTTGGCTTCTTTATAGAGTTGCATGGCTTCGGAAGCTTTGCCCCGTTCTTCTTCCGGAAAGGTTGTCAGCCAGGAAGCACGACAGGAGTCACATCCGTGGATATTGGCTATGGCGGCATAACGCGGCTGAAACCCCCAGGCGTGAAAAAAATAAATCCAGTTGATGTAGGGGGATAAATCATGAACACTGAACGATAGACGGTTTTCAAACGCTGAGCGATCAACGGTTTCTGAACGATGGACGGGGGATGATGACGGGTTATGCTTTTCCATATTTGACTGTTTTAATGCTGGTGATAATAAGTTTCATTGATCCGTTTGCGTTGGCAAACATGCTTGAATATTTAGTTTCAGATAAATATTCGGTTTTAAATAACAATTCTTTCATTCAGAGACTTATGTAGGTTTACCATTCGTATCGCGAAGGTCCTGCTTTTATCTTTCAATATATTTCCCATTCTTCTGCATTTATCGTTCCCGGTTTACCCCCTTCTCCTTGTTTATCATTTAGATGGTTGATCGTTCAGAAATTGTTCATCGTTTAAAATAGATTTCTTGTCCGCGATAAGCTTCATCTACCTGTCCGTCAGTATACAATAGGTGTCCGTTGGCAAATGTCTTTTCTACTTTCCAGTCAAAGGTACGTCCTTCGAGCGGACTCCATCCACATTTGCTTAAGATTTGTTCTGCACTTACCGTCCATAATGCGTCCGGCCGAACCAGTACCAGGTCTGCCTGATAACCGGGACGAATGAAACCGCGGTTATGGATATTATATATCTGGGCGGGTGCATGGCACATTTTCTCAACGACTTTTTCAATCGTGAAGATACCTTCGTTCACCAGTTCAAGCATACTGATCAGAGAGAACTGGATCATAGGCATGCCTGACATTGCCTTTAACGGGCCTCCTTCTTTTTCACTGAGCAGGTGTGGTGCATGATCGGTGGCAATCACGTCTATCAGGTTGGAGTTGACAGCCTGACGAAGTGCATCCCGGTTGGTTTTAGCTTTGATGGAAGGGTTACATTTGATACGTGTACCTAATTCCGCATAATCCGAAGAGTCGAATAACAGGTGCGAAACACAAGCTTCTGCCGTAATCCTTTTTTCTTCCAATGGAATATCATTATCAAAAAGAGAAAGCTCTTTGGCTGTGGAGATATGCAGGATATGCAGACGAGCGTCTGCAATGCGTGCCAGGCGTACAGCCAGTTCGGACGACTCGTAGCAGGCTGCTATCGAACGTATCTTTGCATGGTAACCCATCGGAAGGGTTTCGTGGTGAA
>OGNV01000825.1_pt1 | contig 23789 bp, 27 predicted proteins | sample 1573561 | NCBI WGS metagenome assembly OGNV01 (sample SAMEA2581892, study PRJEB24529) | metagenome | biome: Human gut stool | place: China | collected 2011
TCTGTATTGAAAGCTCTTTCTGAAATTGAAGGTGCTGTAGAAGATGACTTCCGTCTGTGGGTTGACACTGCATGTGTTGAAAATGAGTTGAAACCGTTGTTCTACATCTCTACAGGTGTAGGTGCTAACGATGAAGAAGCTCGCAACTTCATGGCTATCACAGGCAAACCGGCTGCTGTTAACTTCGTTGAAGCTAAAACTTACGGTGCAGACTCTTTGATCTTCGTTGATGCAGATCCTGCAAAGAATAAGATTGTTAAGACTCCGGTAAACGAAGCTGCTTGGGCATTCCGTTTGGCTGACAATGGATTCTATATCGAAAACGCTAAGACAGGCCAGTTCTTACAGCAGAAGAACGGTTTGATCATCTTGGTTAGCGAAAAAGAAGATGCATTGGTATTCGAAAGTGTCGCAGAACAATCTACCGACAACGAAGAGATCGCCACATCTGAAGTAACAGTTATCGCTGGCGAAGGCAACGTAACGATCGCTGGTGCTGCCGGTAAGAAAGTTGTTGTAAGCAACATCTTAGGCCAGGTTGTAGCTAACACGGTTATCACTTCTGACAATGCAACAATCGCTGCTCCGGCAGGTGTAGTAGTTGTAGCTGTAGAAGGTGAAGAAGCTGTTAAAGCTATCATCAAGTAATCGAGACTGAACAATACTATCGTAAGGGTGGTTATTAGGCCACCCTTATACAAATGACATTTTATAATCAAATAATTCTTCGGTTGCGTACCGTAAAAACGGCAACTAACCTGCGAGAGGCAAACAAGCAACCGGATTTAATATTAATAATACTAAAGTATATTGAAATTAAAGTTCAAGTTGCCTTTCCCCTGCGAAGGACGAAGGCATACAAAAAAACAAGCCCCGGCAGTACGAAAACTGCCGGGGCTTCGTTATTTATTAAAAACAGATGATAATCATCATTTATATTATTCGTCTTATAAAAAAATTCATCATGAAAAAAAACAGAAGCTTTCAAAAGAAGCACAAAAAATGGCAGAATTGTACACCCGCCTGGAAATCCTCAAGTCTAAACAGATAGAGGGAGTCAAAACGACACGTTACACGACCGACACCATCCGCGCCTGCCAAGGACGCATACGCAAACTGCTCCAAGAGGTCGGAGGGATCGAAGAAATACAGACCAACTGTCCACCCTGTTCAAGATATTCCAAAGCCTCGGACGAAAAATCAGCTTTACGATTTTGTAGGAACCAACCCTGACTTTCCCCGTTTTTCCCCTCCCCTCCCCCTCTTGCCACACCGTTCCGCCACATTCCGCAGGGACGACGGGGGCGGTTGTATCTTTGTTATGTGATTAAAAAACAAATGTTTTACCTAAAAATCCTGATGTTATGCCAGCAAAGTACAAATTGGTCCTGCGCAAAGACATGCGCAAAGATGCTGCCGAAGGTTCGAAACTGTATTACGCCAGTGCCAATACGACCGGCACGTGCGACGTGTATGAATTGTGCGACCTGATCTCGGCCCAGTCCACCGCCTCTTCGGGCGATGTGAAACTGATCCTCGACGAATTGGTCAACGTGATGCGCCGCAACCTCGGCAAAGGCGAAGTTGTCAAAGTAGGCGAGCTCGGCAGCTTCCAGTTGCAGTTCGGCAGCACCGGCACGCTGACCGAGAAGGAGTTCAGCCATGCGCTTATCAAAAGCCGCCGCATCGTCTTCCGCCCCGGCAAGCTGCTGAAAGATGCGATCAAGAACTACACGTTCGAGAAGATCGCTTCCGGTGCTCCAGACGAGGGCAGCGCAGGGGGCGAAGATGACCGCCCGGGAGAACTTTGAGAGTTGAAAGTTGAGAGTTGAAAGTTGAAAGTGATGCTTCGCGTTCGTACAAATAACTTTCACCTTTCACCTTTCAACTTTCACCTTTCACCTTTCACCTTTCACCTTTCACCTCTTCAGGGTTCTCCGAGATGTCCCACAATGTAATCCTTTTGTCTGGGGGTGAGGTATTTCTTGCCAGGATGCCAGCCCGATTTTTCCAGTTGACCGACCAGCTCGTCGCTGACGCGTATCCATTTCAACAATTGCATGGTCGCGCTCTTCTGCGAGATATTCGGGAAGTACATCAAGGCCAGTTCGCCCCATCCCCATACTTTGTTTTGATTCAGTGAATTTTCCATCGTTTTTCTTCTTGATTATAATATGTAAATATAGTCATTATCAATCTGAAATACAAATAAATACCGATATATAATGGATAAAAAGATCAACTTTTTACATACTTGCCGGGAGGCTGCCGCCGAAGCGGAAAAGCTGTTCGGCATGAACGCCAGGATCATCCTCGCACAGGGTGCGCTCGAAAGCGGATGGGGAACCTCCATGCTTGCGACGGAACATCATAATTTCTTCGGACTGATGGGGTACGGCGCTTCCAACGCGTATTGGCACGGACAGCGGGCCACGTTCGAGACGGCCTACGGCACGCACCATTTCAGGCATTACGAAGCCACACACCTCTCTTTCCTCGACTTCGCCCGCCTGATCCGTTCCGCCTATCCCCGCGCCTACCATTTCAGCTTCCAGCCCGAAGCCTACGCCAAGGAGATCGCCTACAGCCCCTACATCAGCGAACAAAACGGTGACAACCGCGACCTCTACCGCCGCAACATCATCGCGCTCGAAGCAGAGATCGGGAAACAACTGGAACTGTTTCAATGGACAATGAACAATGGACAATTAAATCATAAATCATAATTCACAAATCCCATCATGAACAAACTAAAACAAATCCTTGAATTTATCAGAGCCTTGTTGGGCTTCTTGTTGAACCTGAAAAAGAAGAAAACGGATGAGAAGAATGAAAAGCCGGCTCGCCCGATACCGGGCAAGTTGCCGGACGATGTGCCGGACGATACGCCTTCGGACAGCATTGGCATTGTATCTGGCCGCCCTCGGGATAATGGCCCTGTGGGCGGACCGTTCAGAGGTGGTGCTGGGATGTATAGGAGCCCTCTTGACACTCTCGGAGTACGGACAAACGGCACGGGACAAGCCTCCTCCTTCGTGGGATGGGCACTGATTGCATACGCGACGGGGATGTCTTTATGGGGAGCCTGAACGGATGTTAGCGGATGGACACTTTACGGACCGTGTCGCCGATGCGGACGATGTAGTAACCCTTGGCAAGGTCCACCGTATATTCGCCGGAGGGTTGCTTCATCGGTATCTCTTTCACCCGGATGCCTACCACGCTGTAGACTTCGAGCTTGCTACCGGCCGGAGCATTCTCGACGACGATCTTGTTATCATAGGCGCTGATCTCAACCGAATCCGGTTCTTTGTCTTTGGCGACGGTCGTCCGGGACACGGTCGTATTCGCTTGTTGTGCCATCACCTCAAGCGGACAACCGGCCCATGCAGCCAGCAACAAAACGAATGTAATCAATACCTTCATATACCAAACCCTAAGATCGTACAAATGTAGGAATATTTTTTGGGATAATACACAAAGTTCTGTATTATTAATGATCGATGTCCATTCCATGTTTCGACACACCTTCCTGCGGCACCTCTTTTTCGATTAAACCGGTATCACCGTTCCTTCATTTCCCAATATCGTGCCGGGGAATACCGCTTCGGCTTCCCGGTGAAGTTCGGACAGGTCTTCGTAGCGGGCGGAATAGTGGCCGATGACGAGGCGTTTCACATGGGCGTCGCGGGCGATCTCCGCTGCCTGGCGTGCGGTGGAATGGAAGGTTTCTTTGGCACGGGCGAGATCGCATTCGGCAAAAGTCGCTTCATGATAGAGCAGGTCCGCCCCTTCGATAATCGGGATGATCGAGCGGTTATAGGCCGTATCGGAACAGAACGCATAACGCTTGGGAGGAGCAGCCGGACGCGTCAGGCGGGAATTGGGAACGACCTCGCCTTCGGGCGTGACATAGTCCTGCCCCTGCTTGATATCTTTCATGCAACGGACGGGAACCTGATAGAAATCCGTCATCTCGCGGATGATATGCGCCTCCTTCGGTTTCTCGGCAAAGAGATAGCCGCAGGTGGGAATCCGGTGCTTCAGCGGGATGGAGTAGACCGACAGCGAACGGTCTTCCATCACCAACGAATGGCTGCGGGTATCGACAGGATTGAAACGCACTTCGAACTCCATGCCCCGGCAGAACAAATCCATCACGGGACGCAGGTAAGTCTCGACCTCCTTCGGACCGTGCACGACCAGCTCGCCGGTGCGTCCCAGCATGCCGAGCGTGGAGATCAGTCCCGGCAAACCGAAGCAGTGGTCGCCATGCAAATGAGAGATGAAGATATGGGCGAGACGGCCGAAACGGACGCGCATCCGCCGCATCTGCACTTGGGTACCTTCCCCACAATCAATCATATACAATTTGTCTCGTAAATCTACGATCTGTGATGTTGCCAGATGCCGCGTGGTAGGTAACGCCGAACCGCATCCCAATATGTTTATGTTAAATTCTGCCATAAGGTCCTTCGGATAATTCGGGTGTAAAGATAATACAAAAGCATTGGCGTACTGTGAAAAATAACAAAAAAAGCGGGGAGATTGTTCCGAGGGTCACAGGTATTCCATATATTTGTTTGCTGTCCTTATGGAAGCTATTTAGAGTCAGTAGAAAAGACTTAAGATATTTTCATCTAAGCCTTAACTAACTTTTTCTTTTTGTTTAAAACGGTTAAATGTAGAAACGGCCAAGCGTGAGCTTCGCCGTTTCCTTTGTTTTATGGGACCAGCCTGTAGCATCGCATCAATAGGCATGCGTGTCTTTCTCCTGCATTTCCTCCCCGCTGATCTTCCGCAGATCCAACGCACGCCAGGCATAGAAAATATAGCCTAAGACGAAAGGCACGAGGATGGAGACATAACTCATCACTTCCAATGTGAACGGACTGGAGCAACTGTTGGCGATCGTCAGCGAACTTTGCAGGTCGGCTACCGAAGGATAATAAGCCGTATTGTTCCAACCGGCGCAAAGCAGCAGCGCCAGCACCGTGAGTACCGTACCTGCCCCGCTGAACCAGATGCCTTTTTTCCATGTATCCGACAAGATCGTGCGGACGATGCCATACAACACACCTGCCACCCCCACCAAGAGCACGACCGATACGGCAGGCATCTCGACCAGGTTCATAAAATATTTATAGGGCTGCATATACACCTCTTTTGTCTCCGGATCGACGGCAAACCCGTCGGCAAGCAACAGATGCACCAGGAAGACAAGGAAGAAGACAAGGAACAGCGCCGTTTCGATCACCAAATGCTTGCGGCTGCGTTTCACGATCTCGGCATCGTCGATATTGTTGATGAAATAAAGCAATGCCTGGATGCGTGCCAGGAAGAACACCGCCAGTCCGAGACATACGTTCCAGAACACGAAAGCAGCCTCAAGTCCGTGCCAGGGGGTCGCCCAGGTGGAGATCACCGGCATCGCGACATCGGTCAGCTGTCCTTTGTTGACGACAAACTCGGCTCCGCTAAAAAACGTACCGACAGCCGTACCCAACAGGATCGGACCCAAGATGCCGTTCAACAGCAGGAATACCTGATACGTCTTTTTGCCCAGAAGATTCCCCTTCTTCGACTGATATTCATACGATACGGCCTGCAGAACGAAGCAAGCCAGTATCAGCATCCACACCCAGTAGGCTCCGCCGAAACTGGTCGAATAGAATAACGGGAAAGAGGCGAAGAACGCACCTCCGAAAGTGACCAGGGTCGTAAACGTAAACTCCCATTTGCGTCCGGTCGAGTTCAGCAACATCTTTTGTTGCAATTCAGTTTTGCCGATCGTGAAGAGCAAGGACTGTCCGCCTTGTACGAAAAGCAAGAAAACCAATAGCGCTCCTAAGAGGGAAACAAGGAACCACCAGTAATGCTGTAACAATATATATGTACTATCCATAACACTCATTTCTTAATTCTTAATTCATAATTCTTAATTCACCGAAGGCCCTTTCTTGATCGCCTTCACCATAATACCGATCTCCGCGATAAGCAGGACGGTAAAGAGAAACAGGAAGACGAAGAAGGTCGTCTGTACCGATGAAGTGGCCAGCTTGGACACGGATGCACCTGTCGGCAGGATGTCCTGGATAGCCCACGGCTGACGTCCCACTTCGGCCACGATCCACCCCGCCTGCCCGGCGATGTAGGCCAGAGGAATCGTCCACAGGCTCGCCCATTGCAACCAGCGGGCATCGGCAAACTTGTTCTTTTTGCTCCAGATCAAAGCAACGATGAATAGCAGAATAAAATATCCGCCCAGGAGCACCATGACGCGGAATGAATAGAAAGTGAGGCCGACATGAGGAACCAGGTCGGCAGGATCTTTAATGTACCCGTATCCGAAATAAGCGAAGTTCTCGTCCAACAGGCTACGGGCTTGCTCCGCAGCCACCTGGTCTTTGTCCTTTACCGCCTTGCGATAATCAGCAAGAGCTTGGATGGCAATCCTCCCCTTCTCGATCTTCTCGGCAGCAGAAAGGGCAACCGTTCCTTTATTGGTCGTATAACCGCCTTCTATCAGGTTGACGATGCCGGGAACGTATGCATCTACATCACGTTCGGCAAGGAAGGAGAGCAGTTTCGGAATCTTGATATCGAAGATGAAAGGATTTACATTATCTTTATAACTCGTCTTGTCGGGATTCAGCAGGCCGATGGCAACCAGACCTGTTCCGTTGCCCCCTTCGTACAAGCCCTCCATCGCAGCCAACTTCATCGGCTGTTTCTGGGCGACCTGGTAAGCCGAACCATCACCCGTCCATACAATAAGTATGGAAGCGACCAGTCCGAAAATCGCACCGACCTTGATGCTTTCGAGCGAGAACTCCGTCTCCCGCTTTTTCAACAGATACCAACTGCTGACACCCATCACGAAGACGGCTCCCACGATCCATCCGGAAAGTACGGTATGGAAGAATTTGTTGATGGCGACAGGAGATAAGGCCACCGCCCAGAAATCGAACATCTCGTTGCGCACAGTGTCCGGATTAAAATGCATACCTACCGGATATTGCATCCACGCATTGGCGATCAGGATCCAAAGGGCGGAAAGAGTTGCTCCTATGATCGTCAGCCAGGTGGAAGCCAAGTGGAAGCGTTTGCTTACCTTGTCCCAACCGAAAAACATCACGGCTATAAAAGTCGCTTCCATAAAGAACGCCAGAATTCCTTCGATAGCAAGGGGAGCTCCGAAGATGTCTCCTACAAACCAACTGTAGTTAGACCAGTTCGTTCCGAATTCGAATTCGAGGATCAGCCCGGTGGCAACACCGATAGCGAAGTTAATACCAAACAGTTTCATCCAGAACTGCGCTGTCTTTTTCCAGAACTCGTTACCTGTTTTGTAATAGATGGTCTCCATGATGGCCTGTATAACGCCGAGCCCCAGTGTCAGGGGCACGAACAGCCAATGATACATGGCAGTGAGAGCGAATTGCGCTCTTGACCAGTCAATCAAAGATGTGTCAATGCTTGCGATCATAAATTATATAATTTAAGGAGTAATTGCTCTATTGATCAATTCACCCGAAACGTGTTCTTCCTTAGCCGAATCTCCATCCAACTTTCCTAAATAATTAGGAAAGAAAAACAGTTTTAATATAAAAAACATGATGAAGAGCTTGACCAATATGATTAGCCACAACGTCTTACCCAGCTTCATTTCGCGAAATCCTTCCAGATAAAAATGATATATTCGTATGTATACAGGCTCCCTTTTCATATCGGTATCGTACTTTAATAACAAGAGATTGGATGAATAAGTTTTCTTTCTATACAAATATAGGGAAAGCGTCAAAATGTTTTCCCCTAAAAGCATAGATATTATTTATGGAAAAATAGACTTTATCTATAACCTCTGTTAAAAAAAACTATTTTAAAGAAGAAAGCCGAAAGGAAGACTTGCCGTTACTTCTGCATTGGCTATATTTGTGCCAGTTTGTGTTTTTATAAGACAAGAAATCACATCGAATATTATAATTAAGTGCTAATCTATAAAAAATTATTACTATGTCGAACATTTCAAGAAGATCATTTCTTCAAAGAGGAGCCGCAGCTGCTGCAGCTTTCTCAATCGTTCCGGGTTCCATCCTGGGAAAATCTCACGGATATGTAGCTCCGACTGATAAGTTGAACATTGCCGCTGTCGGTATCGGCGGTATGGGTAATGCCAATCTTAAGAATATGGAGAAAACAGAAAATATCGTAGCTCTTTGCGATATCGACTGGAAATATGCCAAAGGAGTTTTCGAACGCCACCCGAATGCAAAGAAATATTGGGACTACCGCAAGATGTATGACGAGATGGGCAAGTCCATCGATGCCGTACTGGTTGCTACAGCCGACCATACTCACGCAATCATCACTGCTGATGCCATGACAATGGGCAAACACGTGTATACACAGAAACCGTTGACTCACTCGGTTTATGAATCTCGTTTGCTGACAAAATTGGCTGCCTCCACAGGTGTTGCCACTCAAATGGGTAACCAAGGTTCTTCAGCCGAAGGTACCGACTTGGTTTGCGAGTGGATCTGGAATGGTGAGATCGGTGACGTATATAAGGTGGAATGTGCTACTAACCGTCCCATCTGGCCGCAGGGGTTGAACACGCCGGAAAAGGCCGACAAGATTCCTTCCACGCTGAATTGGGACCTGTTCTCCGGCCCGGCAGAGGTAAAACCATACAACCACATTTATCATCCCTGGAACTGGCGCGGATGGTGGGCTTACGGAACAGGAGCATTGGGCGATATGGCTTGCCACATCATGCACCAGCCGTTCAAGGCCTTAAAGTTGGGCTATCCGACAAGAGTTGAAGCATCTTCCACCTTGTTGCTCCGCGATTGCGCTCCTAATGCTCAGCACGTGAAGTTTATTTTCCCGGCTCGCGAAAATATGCCGAAACTTGCCATGCCGGAAGTGGAAGTTCATTGGTATGATGGCGGCATGATGCCGGATCGTCCAAAAGGTTTCCCTGAAGGCAAAGAACTGATGGGACCTGGTGGTGGTCTGACAATCTTCCACGGAACAAAAGATACGTTGATCTGCGGTTGCTATGGCCAGGAACCGTTCTTGCTGTCCGGTCGTGTGCCTAACGCTCCGAAGGTCTGTCGTCGTGTAGCAAACGCCATGGGTGGCGGTCACGAACAAGACTGGATCCGTGCATGTAAAGAAAGCGCATCCAGCCGTGTCCAGACAAAGTCAAACTTCTTGGAAGCCGGTCCGTTCAACGAAATGGTTGTAATGGGCGTATTGGCAGTCCGTTTGCAGGCTCTGAACAAGACCCTGGAATGGGATGGTCAAAACATGCAGTTCACCAACATTAAAGACAACGAAGAGATCAAGATCTGTATCAAAGACGGTTTCACGATCAAAGACGGACATCCTTCGTTCAACAAAGACTGGACAGATCCTGTCAATGCTAAAGAATTCGCTGCCGAATTGATCAAGCATAACTATCGTCAGGGTTGGAACTTGCCTGATATGCCGAGATAATTAGTTTTAAACAAATAAATAGAATGAAAAAGTCAGTATTATTAGCAAGTGCCGCAATTATGATGTGCTATTTCACATCTTGTAGCGGTGGTAAAAAAACAGAAGAAGCTGCTGCTCCTGCAGAAGAGGCAAAGACAGAAGCTGCCGTTCCTGAATACAAACTCATGAACGATCTGCCTACTGTCGACCTGTCTACTTTCCCGAAAGATGCCGATGGCAAAGTCACTTTGTTCGACGGTAAATCTTTCAATGGATGGAGAGGCTACGATCGTACGGATGTGCCTGCTGCCTGGGAAGTGGTAGACGGTACGATCCATATCAAAGGATCCGGAGCAGGTGAAGCTGGTGCTAAAGATGGTGGCGACTTGGTTTTCGCTCACAAATTCAAAAACTATGAATTTGAATTCGAATGGAAAGTAGGTAAAGGTTCGAACTCCGGCGTACTGTATATGATCCAGGAAGTCGAAGGACAGCCTTCTTATATCTCTGCTCCTGAATATCAGGTACTCGACAATGCAAACCATCCGGACGCCAAGTTGGGTAAAGACGGCAACCGCCAGTCTGCTTCCCTGTATGACATGATCCCGGCTAAGCCTCAGAACTCTAAACCGTTCGGCGAATGGAACAAAGGCAAGATCATGTGCTACAAAGGTACGGTAGTTCACTATCAGAACGATGAACCGGTTGTTGAATATCATTTGTGGACACAGCAGTGGAAGGAAATGTTGGATAACAGCAAATTCAGCAAAGACAAATGGCCGTTGGCTTACGAACTGTTGCTGAACTGCGGTGGTGAAAACAAAGAAGGTTTCATCGGTTTCCAGGACCACGGAGACGACGTTTGGTATCGTAACATCACTATCAAAGAACTTGACTAAGCAGTCGTTCCTTTTATCAAAATAAGAAAGCCCCGGTATCCAAGCGATACCGGGGCTTCTTTCATTTGTCCGATACAGGGCGGCAGGGATTATTTTGCCATCACCTTTATGTTGCTATAACTGTTTCCTTCGAAATTGATACGGCCGTTTTTACCGTTGTTGACATCGAGGGTGTAGTTGTTTTTGTTCCTTTGGTCGTCGCGGCTATCGAAACCGACCGAGTTTTCGTCCTGGTTACGACGTTGGATACTGAAGCCGCCTTGAACCTTGCAATTGCCGTATTTCATATTGTTGGCAACGACACGGAAGGAGGCGTTCACATCGATATAAATGTTCAGATTACCGTAGCGGGCATCCACATTGACCTTATCGAAGTTGCTGGCAAGATCCTTGATGGTAAGCGTGCTGTAGCTCAGTTCGTCGACGGTGATGCCCTGTTTCAGCTCGTCGATCTTACAATTTCCGTACTTCAGTTCCATATAGCCGTTGTCCAGTCTATCGATATGGATGTCGCCGTATTTGGCTTCAGTGTTCATCTTCCGGACATTTCCGAGACTGAGGTTGGAGTACTTGCTGTCGATATTCAGTTGCGAGCCGTTGCGGATAGAGGATTTGCCGCAATAGGCCAGGTCCAAAGTGGCATTGTCGACATCGGAGATATCCATATTGCCATATTGCACATCGATGCTGAGAGGTCCCGTAAAATTACCGCCATTGAGATTGCCGTATTTGACATGCAGATCGCATTTTCCCTTATTGTTTTCCGGCATGATGATATTGCCGTACTTCTGTGTCAGGTCGCACGTCAGTTCAGACGGCATATTGACATAGTAGTTGATGGTGAAGGATTCGTTAGAGCCTCCATTCCCGTTTTGCGACCTCAGGCTTGTAACGGCCGAAACCGTATTGCCCATCTTTTCCATCCGTATGTTGACACGGTCAATGATAGCCTGCGCCTTTTCGTCATTACGGGCTTTCGCCTCGATCACGACACGGATGGAGACTTCGCTCTTGCTCCAATGCGTAACCGTAATGTTTCCGTAACGGTTGTCCACTTGCAAGATGTCGTTTTTACCGACATTGAAGCTTTTGTTGATTTCCTTTTTCTTGATGCTTTCCTGTTTGGCAGCCCAACCGGATACGCTGCAAAACAAAACCAGGAGCATCAACAGACCGGCCCGTAAAAAGCAGGATTGTCCCTTCTTGGTGTGTTGATAAGCTGTTTTCATGTGTTGATAAATTGTTTTATGTGTTGATTAACGTGTTTATTGTTTACTATTCCTGTTGAAATCTTCCATATTCTCCATCTGTTTCAACATGATGTTGAGACTTTCCAAGCTGGTACTGTAATGCAGGTTCATGGCATAAAGGCCGGCATTGGAGCAAGGCAGAGTCGGAAGGACCGTTTCTTCGAACATATAATTGTCTGTCAGGACACGTTTTGTCTCTTTCAAGAGTTCCTCCGTTCCAGGAGTCCGTTGCAGTTTGTACATCGCCTGCATCTGTGAGATGATATCACTCATCTGCATATTGTAGTAGAGACGAAGTTCCTCTATCTCCTCTTTCACCTCGCAGGCATGCTGGCCTGTGACCACCTGCCTTGGTTGAATAGGCAAAGGCGTGCCACCCGGCAGTTTGAAGAGGAACAGCAGGGCGATGCAAGCTGCCGCGGCAAAAGCGCAAAGGCTATATAACGTAGCCCGGCTTTTGCGCGGAACAGCCAGCTTCTGCTCGAAGCGTTCGAAGTGGCCTTCAGGTAACAGGTCGTCTTCAAATGCTTCCCGGTTCGTGTCTATGAAATTCTTCAGTTTATCCATTTTCTTTATTTGCTGCTATTATGTCCAATAATTTGCGCTTTGCCCGGAGATACTGGCTGCGCACGCTCGACGGCCGGATCTTCAGGATGGAGGCAATCTCTTCCATATCATATCCCTCAAAGAGGTAGAGCGAGAGGATCACGCGATAGCCGGCCGGCAGTTTCTTGCAGGCTTCCTTCACTTGGGCAACCGAATAACGGATTTCTTCCTCATCCGGCCCGTCGTCGTCGGGTTCGGTGTAGTCATCCGAGAGTTCTTCCCAGTCAGGCGTCTGTCGGCGCACGTAATCAATGGCTGTATGAACAGCTATACGGTGCATCCATGCTTCGAAACATTGTCCATCCCGATACTGGTCCAGGCGGGTGAATATTTTCAGGAAAGAATCCTGCATCGCCTCCTCCGCCTCCGACACGTTGCCGACAATACGCAGACAGGCGACATACAGCCGCTGTGCAAATTGCTTGTAAAGGGCGAGCTGTGCAGTCCGGTTACCACGCCGGCACTCCTCGATCAGATGTACATTTGTTTCTTCCATTTTCATATATATAAACGAGGGCATCCGGAGAAACGTTGCATCTTTCCGGCAAGAAAAAGCAAAAAAGATAGCACATACCTGAAAAGGATCTATAGCTTTCCAAGAAAAAGCCTATAACCTTTTACATCAAAAGCTATAGGGTACACAAAAAGAAAGGCATCATCCCGATGCCTCTCTCCCTGAACTAAATGATAAAAATAAAAGTTATGTGGGAAGGTTATTATTCTTCTGTATCTCCCGTATCTTTTGATTTGTAATCCAACTCGACGGTATTATAGTCGTTCGAGGCGAAAGATTTATATTTGATCTTCAACTTCACCGTCTTGCCTTCCGTACTCGGCAACTTATCCAGCTTGAAGGACACCAAGCCGGCCGAAGGTCTGAGGGACGAGTCGATATTGCCATAAGCGTTATGACGGAACTCTAATTCATACGGATCGGCACTGTTTGTCTGTACCAGGTTCAGGAAATGCTTGACATTGTCGTTGTAACCTCTTTGAATATAGAAATCGAACGTGATATATCCGTCCTCGATCCACACTCCGTTCTTAGACCAAATGCTACCGCCATTCAAGGCCAGCATATCCGTTCCGTAATAGGAATCATTTTCCGATCCCAGGTCAGGAGCGATCGGTTTGGTCAGAAGGGTATCCATTCTTAACAATTGAACAGACTGATCATAGCCTTCAGTCTTCTTCTCGTCGTTCTTATATATAACGAACGCACGGATCTCTTTCAAATTCTCAGGCACATATGAGTTTGTCGGGAACAGCGTCGTACTGTCGTCGAGCTGCATATAGTAAGAATTATCACTCAATGGTTTTACCGTTACAATAGCCTGGACACTATCTCTCCAAAATTCGCTGTAAGCGTCGTCATCATCCAAACATGAATAAAAAGCTGTAGAACCTAACAAGATTCCAACCAATAGCATAAAACTTTTCAACGTCTTCATAACATGTATCTAATTTGTTTATTTTTTCTTTCTAAAAAGGAAGATGATAAACACTCTGTAAATGCTGCAAAGACTGTTTATAAAAGATGTTAATGCTTCAGTGATTGATAGATAAGCTCCGCTGTACGCCGGGAAGCACCCGGTTTTCCAAGCAGGCGGATCATCTCGTCATAGCCGTCGAGCATGCGTTTACGGTAGGCATGATCATTCAAGACACGTCCTAACTCATCATGTATCTGGTCATACGAAAATCGGACACCGAACAGCTCCTGCACCACTTCGCGTCCGGCTATCAGATTGACCAGCGAAATGTATTTCGTATGGAAGAAATGGCGGAAAATAAAACTTGCCAGCCGGCCGGCTACAACATAATAGCAGACGACTTGCGGCACACGGAAAAGCGATGTCTCAAGCGTAGCCGTCCCCGATGTGACCAGCGCCGCATCACTATGACTGAGGAGAGGATAGGTTTTGCCGAACACGATCTTCACATCCGCGTCGCCGATATATTGCCTGTAATATTCCGGTTCCAAGCCGGGAGCACCGGCAATCACAGGCTGGTGGCCCGGATAGGCGGCTGCCACCTTCAGCATGGTCGGAAGGTTGTCTTTGATCTCCTGACGGCGGCTGCCTGCCAACAGCGCCAATACGGGGCGTTCGTCCAACTGTTCGTCCTCACGGAATGTATCAGGTCCGGCCGCCTGTTTCTCCCTATAGCAGGCAACCGAATCGACCGAAGGATTGCCCACATAGTCCACCGGATAGTCGAGATTGCGGAAAAACTCCACTTCGAAAGGCAGGATGCAGAACATCCGGTCCACGTAGCGACGGAAATCCTTGATACGATACTGTTTCCAAGCCCATATCTTAGGTGAAATATAATAGTAGACAGGCAGTCCCAACTGCGTCTTTACATATTTGGCTATCTTCAAATTGAATCCCGGATAATCGATCAGGATCACCACATCGGGCCTGTACTGCCGGATTTCCTCCTGGCAGGCTTTCATGTTGTTCAGGATCGTACGGAGATTGAGAAGTACGGGGATAAAGCCCATAAAAGCCATATCCCTGTAATGCTTCACCAGCGTCCCTCCGACTGCCTGCATAAGATCGCCGCCCAGGAAACGAAAATCCGCTTCGGCATCCTGCTTCTTCAGTGCTGCCATCAGGTTGGAGGCATGCAGATCACCGGAAGCTTCGCCCGCTATTAAAAAATATTTCATATTTTTCAGTTGAAAGTTGAAAGTTGAAAGTTGAGAGTTGCAAAGATCAAGAGAATAAAGTAAGCTGGAACCGGGATAATTTCACGTTATCTATTTCCAACTTTCAATTTTCAACTCTCAACTTTCAACTGATTTTTTAGCACAGCTAAAAAATCATAGTCCGTCACATCTATCTTGCAAGGAACAAGCGAGGCGTAGCCGCTGTCGAGCGCCAACGTGTCGTTGTCGGCATGGATCGGCTTGGCATTCTCGAATGCACCGGCAAGCCAGAAGACAGGTTCGCCCGCTGCGTTTTCCGACCGTTTGAATTCATTGGTCCAGCGCCCGTCCGCCTGCCGGCATACCTTCATTCCTTTTACGTTCGGGACATTGGGAACGTTCAGGTTCAGATAAGTGCCATGCGGCAATCCTTCTTTTATGATCCGCCGTGCAAGCATGCGCCCTAAACGGCAGCTCTCGGCAAAGTCGGCATCCGCACGATGATCCAAGAGCGATACTCCCATCGAAGGAATACCGAACACGCATCCTTCGGCAGCTGCCCCCATCGTACCGGAATACTGGATGCAGATGGCATGGTTGCCACCATGATTGATCCCGGAGGCCAACAGGTCAGGCTTGCGCTCCAACACCTCGTTGATGGCCAGTTTCACACAATCGACCGGAGTCCCGGTACAGCTATAAACCGTCAGTCCTTTTTCTTTCCTCACCAATGTATACTTGATCGGCACGAGCGAAGTGATCGCGCTTGCCATTCCCGAACGGGGCCCGTCGGGAGCGAAAACCACAATGTCCCCCAGGTCCCGGAGGCACTCGGTGAGCTCTTTTATCCCCTTGGCTTCAACGCCGTCATCGTTTGTAATCAGAATAAGCGGTCTATCGTTCATCATATCGTTATTTAATTGCACACAAATATAGTGAAAAAGCGCAAAGTAACGCAGACTTATCCTTTATAGATAATGACATCTGCGTTACTCTGCGCTTGTCTGTGTAATTTGCGTCCTGTTAAGCTCTAATTAAAGAACCTGAATGCCTTCTTCACGGGCTGCTTCTTCTCCGGAAGGAGTGATCAGCTTGTAGCCCTTACCGTGAATGTTGATGATTTCGATTCCCGGATCATCCTTCAACAGCTTGCGAAGTTTCGTGATATATACGTCCATGCTACGGGCATTGAAGTAGTTATCGTCTACCCAGATTGTCTTCAGTGCATAATTACGTTCCAATATTTCATTTGCATGTGCGCAAAGGAGACTCAGAAGTTCGCATTCCTTAGTTGTCAGCTTCGTAACCTTGTCGCCGATAGCCAGTGTCTGTTTCTGGGTATCGAACAAGAAGTTTCCTAACTTGTAGAAAGGAATATCTTTCATTTTCTTGCCTTTCACGCGGCGAAGGATCGCTTCGATACGGAGCAAGAGCTCTTCCATACTGAAAGGTTTCGTCAGATAATCATCCGCACCGATTTTGAAACCTTCCAGGATATCTTCCTTCATAGTCTTGGCCGTAAGGAAGATAACAGGGATATCAGGGTTGATAGAACGGATTTCCTGAGCCAGCGTGAAGCCGTCTTTTTTCGGCATCATCACATCAAGTACGCAAAGGTCATATTTGCCTTTGGTGAAACCTTTGTAACCGGCTTCCCCATCGGAGAAGAGGTCAGTCACATAACCTTTTGCCTGCAAGTATTCTCTTAATAGCATACCCAGGTTTTCGTCGTCTTCGCAAAAGAAGATTTTTAGTTTTTCTTCCATAACTAACTTTTTATAAGAGGTAAAGTAATAATAAATTTTGTTCCTACATTTCCGGAACCACTTTCAGCACGGATTGTGCCTTTATGGTCCTCTACTATTTTACGGACGTAAGCAAGTCCGAGCCCGAACCCTTTCACGTCGTGTACGTTTCCTGTCGGCACGCGGAAAAAGCGGTCGAATACTTTCTTGAGGTATTCTTTCTTGATCCCGATGCCGTTGTCCTCGATCGATATCAACAACTTGCCGTTCTCATTCCAGGTGCGGCACATCAGTGTCAGCGGCACTTCGAGGCGGCGATACTTCACGGCGTTGTCCAGCAGGTTGAACAGTACGTTCGTGATGTGCATCTCATCCACGTAGATATCCGAATCTTCTGCCTGCAGGTCGATGTCGATCGTGCCGTCATACTTCTCGACTTTCAGGGCGAATGTATTGGCAACGCTTGCCAGCAAATCGTTCGCATCCACCTCCTTCAGCTTGAGGGCTGCTTTCTGGCGTTCGAACAGCGACATTTGCAGCACCTTTTCCACCAGGAAGCCCAATCGTTTCGTCTCGTCGTTGATCACCCCGGAGATATGCTTGAACACATCGGGGCTCTTCGTGATGTCCGAATCTTTCAACATTTGTGCGGCATATTGTTGATAAAATCATTCTTCATTTCCGAAAGTCTCTTCTGACGGAACACGATATAAATGGTAAAGATAAACGTTACCAAAAGTATCAGCGAGAAGATGATTGACGGTACGATAAATGTTACAGAACTTGAAATATAATCACCCTTCGTCGGGAAATACACTTTCAGGTAATTCTGCTTCGAAGGAGGATCGTTGGGGAATAGAACCTGTTGAATCACGTCTGATACAGGAGGGATATCCCCGTTCTGATAGACGATCTTTCCGTCTTTGTTAATAACAGCAAAGACGAACGGCAGGTTCAATCCGTTGTTAACAAATTCTGATTTTAAGTAATTATTCAGCTTTTTAAAATCTATCCTTTCTTCGATCGGCTTCAGGTTTGCCGTATGCAAGATATTCAAGATCACTTCGTTAAACAACCCGCTTTGGTACTGGTAACGACGTTTCAGCGTTTGCTGCAAATCTTTTGACGTACTAACGATGCTGTTAGGTACTTTATTGCTGCCCAGCGAAGAAAGCGGTTCAAACTTGCGTGTCCGGATATCGCTATGAAACTCGATATGTTCTACAGTTCCATCGGCATTAGTGAACTGCATCTTGTATTTTTTCTCAGTGATGATTCCACCGCCAAGACTGCTCTGTTCATTCTGGTATAGGTAATTATTGGCCTCGTCACGGCTGAGATCTTCTTCCAGATACCGGGCCGTTTCATCAAGCTCCAGATTTTTCGAGACTTGGTGCATCGATCGTTTGACTGTTTCATTGAACTGCTCGCTACTTTTCTTGAGTATGATACTTACATATTTTACCTGCAAAAAAAGCAAACCGGCAAAAGCAAAAGCCATCACCACCGCAAGCAACCAAATCGTAGACTTCCTCATATCAATAAATCTCTCGTTTTAATATCACAAATAACGCGCCTTTTAATTTAATATTTACACAAAAAAGGTAAAAACAGAATACCCAAAATGTTAAAAATACATTACCAAAGGATTGCAATTCTCTTTCTATCTATTTTTAAACTAACACCTTACATCCCTTTCACAGACGTATCATCATATCTTGCACGTTCCGTACTAATTAGTAAGAACAGCTGTACAACATGAATTGTTGTAGCCGACACTTAAAAACTTTTCCCGAAAGCATTGACTTTTAATTATTAACTCTATCTTTGCCTCCCGTAAGAGTTACGTGAAATGATACAAGAAGGTATTACACAGATAGACATCAAACAGGTATTACGGCAAAAGGCGCCTTCGGTTGCCCGTAAGATTCCCGGTTTTATGGTTGACTATCTGATCCGTACTGTTCATCAGGATGAGCTGAACGAGATCCTCCGTCGGTATCACGATAAAGACGGGGTAGCGTTCATGCAGGAGTTGATCGGATATTTTGACTTGAATCTGGAACTGGTAAACGAAGAGAATATTCCTGCCGAAGGGCGGTACATATTCGCTTCCAACCATCCGCTGGGCGGACTGGACGGGATTTGCCTGTCGGCCATTATCGGCGGACGTTTCGACGGGAAGATCCGCTACCTGGTGAACGACCTGCTGCTCTACCTGTCTAACCTGAGGTCGATCTTCGTCCCTATCAACAAACATGGGGCGCAGGGGAAAAAGAACGCCGAACTGATCGAAAAGGCATACGCTTCGGACAACCAAATCATCACATTTCCCGCCGGTTTATGCTCACGCAAACAAAACGGGAAGATACAGGACACCGAATGGAAGAAGTCGTTTATCCAAAAGGCCGTGGAATACCGGCGGGACATCGTACCAGTGTTTTTCGAAGGACGTAACTCCAATTTTTTCTACCGTCTCGCCAACATGCGGAAAGCATTGGGCATAAAGATGAATTACGAAATGATCTACCTGCCCGACGAGATGTTCAAAAGCAAGCACAAGACATACAGCATCCATTTCGGGAAACCGATTCCCTGGCAAACTTTCGACAGTAGCCGTAAACCGGCTGAGTGGGCTGAGTGGGTGAAGGAAATCGTCTATAATCTAAAGAAATAATTGATTTTATTATATGCAAGACATTATCAAACCGATTGACCGTGCTCTCCTGAAAGCTGAACTGACCGGGGACAAGAAGCTGAGGAGGACCAACAAATCCAACAATGAGATATACATTATCACAGCCCACGACTCTCCCAACGTGATGCAGGAGATCGGGCGACTCAGGGAAATCGCTTTCCGATATTACGGAGGCGGGACCGGCTTTCCGGTCGATATCGACGAATACGATACGATGGACGACGCTTACCGCCAGCTTATCGTATGGAGCCCTGAAGACGAACAGATTTTAGGCGGCTACCGCTTCCTCTGCGGTTCGGATGTAAAATTCGACAAAGCCGGCAAACCTGTTTTAGCAACTTCCCACCTTTTCAATTTCTCCGATAAGTTCAATAAAGAATATTTACCGTACACGGTCGAGCTGGGTCGTTCGTTCGTAACGCTGGAATACCAGTCGACCCGTAGTGGCAGCGCGAAAGGATTGTTCGTATTGGACAATCTTTGGGATGGCCTGGGGGCTCTTTCCGTGGTGGACCCCAGCTTGCAGTATTACTTCGGGAAGGTAACGATGTATAACACCTACAATTCCGAAGCCCGCAACATGATCCTGTATTTTCTGAACATGCACTTCCCCGACCCGGAGAAACTGATCACTCCGATCTGCCCATTGGAAACAGGCACGGATCCAGAAAAAATGCAGAAGCTTTTCAAGTATGACAACTTCAAGGACAATTACAAGGTCTTGAACCAAGAAGTCCGCAAGTTCGGCATCAATGTGCCGCCGTTGGTCAATGCTTATATGAGCCTCTCCCCTAAGATGCGTGTATTCGGCACCGCTATCAACCATGAGTTCGGGGAGGTGGAAGAGACCGGCATCCTGATCGCCATCAATGAAATTCTCGAAGACAAAAAGAAACGTCATATCGAAACTTATCTGAACGAGGAAGGCAAATCGGCCGACTTGATACGCAATAGTTAAAACGGGATATAAAGACATACGAAGAGCCATGTACGCCAGATGATACATCATCCGCATACATGGCTCTTTTATGTTTAGCCTTAAATCACTCTTCGTTCTTCTGTTTCTCCCACTCTCCGGCAATCTCCTCAAGAGCCTCGTACCAGTCCTTTCCGAAACGGCGGACCAGCGGTTCCTTCAGAAACTTATAGACCGGGAGTTTTTCTTTCTTACCCAGTACCTCTGCGGCTTTGCAGATACTCCAGCGATTATAATTAACTGCTTCGAACGTATCGTACTTTTCCACACGTATCGGGTAAAGGTGGCAGGAAACCGGTTTATAGAAAGAGAGCTTACCTTCGCGATAGGCCTTCTCCACCGCACACTTGCAAGTTCCGTCCGCATCATAACAGGTAAAAACACAGTCTTTCCCGTTTACGATAGAAGTCACTAAGTCTCCCTCTTCATCAATATAGGCAACGCCTTGTTTCTTGATGATTTCCTGAGCTTTCGGCGCCAGATCGTCCCAGATAACCGGAAGGGCTTTTTCCAGTTCGCCCACCTCTTCCTCCAGCAGGGGTGCACCGGAATCACCTTCCACACAGCAAATACCTTTGCAATGCGACAGATCGCATAAGAACTGGCGTTCGAGAACGTCGAGGCTGACTAGGGTATTGTCTATTTGAATCACTGTATTAAATTAATAATTAAGAATTAATAATTAAGAAATATCATTTAGTCATAGAAGATTTTACGGATTTGACTATGCTGACCAAAAGAGCGACTAATTCATTGCAATCAGCAGATAACGAGTCATAGGCTTGTTGTTCTAAATAATCCGTATCTTTCAAAAGATTCAGCCAATAACAAGTTTCATTGGCCTCCTTTAAGGCAATACTCATTTTGCTTACAAAATCAGCACTGCTTTGTGCATAATACGCTTCTGCAACCAAAGCCCCTATGGCAGTACCACTTCGCAACACTTGCTTAGTCAAGACATATTCTTTTTTAGAATCGATTAAAAACTTGTATGCGTTCACTATACGAATAGCAAACGCATACGATTTAGTCTGGATCACATTATTCACCAGTCTTATTTTTTAATTCTTAATTTTTAATTCTTTATCAAGTCCTGCCCTGTCATATCAGCCGGCTGTGCCATGCCCAAAATATGCAGGATAGACGGAGCGACATCGGCCAGGACACCGTTTTCCACTTTTGCATTTTTGTTTTCTGTCACATATACAAAAGGAACCGGGTTCAGGGAGTGAGCCGTATTGGGAGTACCGTCTTCGTTGAGCGCGTGATCGGCATTACCGTGGTCGGCGATGATGATTACTTCATAGCCGTTGGCTTTGGCAGCCTCGACCGTGTCTTTCACGCAGTTGTCGATAGCCGTTACGGCCTTTTCGATGGCACTATAGATACCGGTATGGCCAACCATATCACCATTAGCATAGTTCACGACGATGAAGTCGAACTTCTGCGTATTGATAGCCTCAACCAACTTGTCTTTCACTTCGTAAGCGCTCATTTCCGGCTTCAGGTCGTAAGTGGCGACTTTCGGGCTCGGAACCAAGATACGTTCTTCATTTTTGTACGGAGTTTCGCGACCACCGTTAAAGAAGAAAGTCACATGAGCGTACTTCTCCGTCTCGGCGATATGAAGCTGTGTTTTCCCGTTTTCAGCCAGGTATTCTCCCAATGTGTTCTGGACGTTTTCCTTGTCGAACAGGATATGGACCCCTTTGAAAGAAGCATCGTACGGAGTCATGCAGTAATACTGCAAACCAGGGATCGTGTGCATACCCTGTTCCGGCATATCCTGCTGGGTCAACACGACAGTCAATTCTTTTGCACGGTCGTTGCGGTAGTTGAAAAAGATCACGACATCACCTTCTTTGATCGTACCATCTACTGTAGCGTTGTTGATCGGTTTGATAAACTCGTCGGTCACGCCTTCATCATACGATTCCTGCATGGCCTGAACCATGTCGGTAGCTTGTTTGCCCTTGCCTTCAACCAGCAGGTCGTAGGCTTCTTTCACGCGTTCCCAACGTTTGTCGCGGTCCATTGCATAGAAACGACCGACGATGGATGCGATCTTTCCGGCAGACTGTGCACAGTGGGCCGTCAGTTGTTCAATAAATCCTTTACCGCTCTTCGGGTCTGTGTCGCGACCGTCCATGAAGCAGTGGATGAAAGTATTGTCGATTCCATATTCCTTGGAGATATCGCAAAGTTTGAACAGGTGGTCGAAAGAACTGTGTACGCCACCGTTGGAGGTCAACCCCATGAAATGGATATTTTTGCCATGTTCTTTGGCGTAAGAGAAGGCAGAAACGATTTCAGGGTTCTTCATGATGCTATTGTCGGCACAAGCACGGTTAATCTTCACCAAATCCTGGTAAACGATACGTCCGGCCCCGATATTGAGGTGTCCGACTTCAGAGTTACCCATTTGTCCGTCAGGCAACCCTACGTTTTCACCGCTTGCCTGTAACTGTGAATGAGGATAAGTGGCCAGCAGGCTGTCCCAATAAGGAGTGGGAGTGTTAAAGATTACATCGTCTTTACCTTGATCGCCGATACCCCAGCCGTCAAGAATCATTAAAAGGGCTTTCTTGCTCATGATTGCTTAATTATTTATTGTTTATACTCATTTTCGTTATTCGGGCGCAAAGATAAGCAATTCCGGGCATATATTGTTTGCTTGGAAAACATTACTTTTGTGAACGATATGGAAAAGACGATACAAGATAAAGAGTTAGGAGCCATCCACCTCCGCACCAGTCCCCGTGCTACCCGTTACACACTGAAAATCTCCAAAGGGACGATTACGGCTACCATGCCTCCGGGTGGAAACGAAGCGCGTATGCTCGCTTTTATCCGAGAAAACAAGGAAAAACTTCTTGCCGCCCTTGCCAAACATCCCGCCCGCCCGCTCCTGACAGATGAGACGAAGATGCAAACCGCAACGTTCCGCCTCCATGTCTTCCGTACCGACCGGGCTAACTTCTATATGAAATTAGACGATGGCGTCCTGCACATCGCCTGTCCCTCGCAGACCGACTTCGCCGACGAACGTGTACAAAAACTCCTGAAAGACTTCATTGAGCAAGCCCTCCGGCATGAGGCCCGCCGCCTCTTACCTTCACGGTTGCTCGACCTGGCCTCCCGGCACGGCTTCACCTGCACGGATGTAAAAATCTTCAACAGCAAAAGCCATTGGGGTAGTTGCACACCACGTCGCAGCATCAATCTCTCCCTTTCCCTGATGCTCTTGCCCTGGCACCTGATCGACTACGTCCTCCTCCACGAACTTTGCCACACCATAGAGATGAACCATAGTGACCGTTTTTGGGCATTGATGGACAAGGTCACAGAGGGGAAAGCGTTAGAACTGAGGAAGGAGTTGAAGAAGTATCATATGCTGTAAGCCGGATTGCGGAATATCTGATTATTCAGTCCTTGGGGTAATCGTTCCATGATCTCGATGCTGCTTAAGGCATATAACC